>Ga0302320_10000750_pt1 | contig 76614 bp, 54 predicted proteins | sample Bog_T0_3_FD_202130 | JGI IMG/M metagenome (GOLD analysis project Ga0302320, IMG submission 202130) | Peat permafrost microbial communities from Stordalen Mire near Abisko, Sweden - Bog_T0_3 | ecosystem: Environmental > Terrestrial > Soil > Wetlands > Peat | place: Sweden: Abisko, Stordalen Mire... | reverse complement strand
AATACACTAAGTAGCGCGACCCGGCATTTGCGGCTCAGCAAATGCCGGGCGCCGCTCGGCAGATTTGCGGAAGCCAGCGGCGGGCCCGAGCCGCATCTGGTGCGGAAGGCTTGCTGCATTACTTACCGGGGGCCGTCGTCAGAGTCAGCGGGTCCTTTTATTGGGGCACGGGGCTATTGGGGCGCGGGGCTATTGGGGCGCGGGGCTATTGGGGCGCGGGGGCCATGATCAGGCGCTCAAAATAGTCGCGGAACCTGGGCCAATCCACGTCCATCTGCGCATGGACCTTTTGCAGATCCAGCTCCGGCTTGTCGCGATCGGTCCAAATCTCCGTGTCGCCGTAGCTGATGCCCTTGTCCAGGCTCACATCCATGTAGACCTGGCGCTCCCGCGTGATGAGGCTCGGGTCGAGCCACGCCGCGGCGGTCAGCTCGTCCCACAGGTAGTCTCCCAACCGGTCTTCATAGCGCGCGATGTATTGGGCGGCCGGGCTCTTGGACTGTGCCAGCTTGTCCACGATTTCCTTGGTCATGCGCGTCTGAATCGAGACATCGACGGTGGTGGCCGTGATGCTGGCCCAGTGCGCGTGGAGCACGATGGCGGAAGCCTCGGGATCGAACCACAGGTTGAACTCATGGTGGGGATTGTCCGCGAATTCCTCGTCGTCGGTGTGCGGATTGATGCTGCCACCCATGATCACCAGTTCTTTCGCGAGCTCGGCAAACCGCGGATCGCGGAGGATAGCTTGCGCGATGTTGGTCATCGGACCGGCCGCGTAGATCGTCACCTGGTGGGGATACTTGTGGACCGTCTCGACGAGAAAATCGACCGCGCTCTCCGGGGCGGCCTGGGTGGCAGGATTCCCTTCCGGCAGTTGCGGAACACCGGAGGACGGGTGGGTCTGCGCCGGCATGTCCCATGCGCCGTGATACAGGATCTTTCCGTAGACCTTTTCCCAGGCGCGCGTACCCTGTTCGGTGCGCAGCAGCGGATGCGCCGCGCCGGCATAGACCCGCACATCGGTTCTTCCCACCAGTTCCAGCAGGCGCAGGGTGTGCGCCACTTCCTCATCGCGCCATCCGTCGCCGGTCACGATGGTGATCCCCAGCACTTTGACCTGGGGAGACTGAAGAAAGACGAGCATGGAATTCATGTCGGTCCCGGCAGGCCCCACTCCGTCCTGGTCGATCACCACATAACGGCTCCCCTGGGCGTGCGCCGAGGCGGCCAGCAGCCCGCCCAGCACCGCGAGGCCCAGGAGTCTTCCCCACCGCGAGCATCCATTCGTACACGTCATCGTTCCCATCCCTCTTTGAAGGTTATTTCACTACGCTCGATTCAATCAGTGTGACCGGTCCCAGCAGGCCGGACGGGACAGGATGCAAGTCTTCCATGCCCTGCGGCACGAAGCGCATCCCATAGCGGGCCCAGAGCAAACGATAGTCCGGCAGCGGCTGGCCGGCAAGCGCGTTGATCGCCGTGTTTCCCACCACGATGCGCAAGCTGTTGTCTCCCGGACGGACAAACTCCGTCACATCGATGCGGTAGGGCGGATGCCAGACGACGCCGGCCAGATTGCCGTTGACGTAGACTTGCGCGGCCTCGCGAATGGGCCCTTCAAGATAGGCGCGCATATTGGGCGCGCGCGCCGGAGAGGGCACAACGACCCTGCTGCCGGGGCCGAAGTCGATGAAGTACCTGGCAGCTTGCGCCTCGGGGTCCGCAGGCAGATTGAAATTCTTCTCGTAGGCGGCAAGGCCCGAATAGAATCGCGTCCTCTGGTTTTCGCTCCATGAGGAAAGGCGGTCCATGTCGACCGACAGCCCGGTGTCTGCGAACGCGAGTTTCCATTGGCGCGATAAATCCAGTGAAACGGACTCCTGCCGCTCGGGCAGGGATGCCGCGGACGCGGCGCCATCGGAGAAAAAGATCAATCGCGATTCGTAGGGCTCGAGATCGAGTTCCAGGCTTTGGTTGCCCGGGAGGCCGGTCACTTGGCCGGTGAAGGCATTCCATGTTTCCGCATGACGGGCGGTGTCCCGGAATTGCGCCTGTACATGCTGGGGCTCATTGGCCGTATTGGCGACGAAATAGAGGTCCCCTTCGGGCAGCTTGCGATGGATAAAGCCGACCGCGGGCGCGGGCGGAGATAACTTCATGTCGGGGGTGGCAACACTCTTGAGCGCAGCGCCCAGAGCGCTCTCATCGGCGATGAAATGAGCCGAAGGAATGCCGCCTTGAAAGAGCGCCCGCGAGAGATCTTTGAGGCGGGCCGAGTCTTGCCGGAATTGCATCAGGCCGGGAGCGGTGGCCGGGGTGCGCCGGGTCGCGATAACCGTGCCGCCGCGGCGCGCAAAGGTCACGATCTTTTCCAAGGTCGCGACGGGCAGCCTGTCGATTGCCGGAAGAATCAGCACTCGATAGGGTATGCCCACGCTGTCGATGGCGTCGGCGTCGATGAAGTCGAGGTTGAAGCCGGCATCGAGAACCTGCGCGATGACCTGCTTGCCGAGAAACTTGTCCATCGACTCGTCGATGCTCACGTTCGATCCGGATTCATCGAAGCCTCCGGGCGAAGTGGGAGACGACGGCGTGTGAAATGCCGCCGAGAACGAAGCCCACACATCGTCGTTGGGCAGCAGCACGGCGACGTCGTTCGCGGGTTCTCCCAGGCGCAGCGCAAAACTGACCCTTTGCAGATAGCGGCTCAATTCAGGCATGGCAAAGAACCAGGGATTGTGCGCATTCAACGCCCCCGCCGCGTACATGCGCCAGCCGGGCTCGCCGGCAGACTCAGGAGAATAGGGCCAGCCGTGGCCGACCAGTTGATTGATGCCCTGCAGAAAGTGGAGATCGGCCTCGGCCTTTAGATCCAGCGGAGTGGCGCGGAAGGCGGGCGAGTGAAGCCAGGTCCAGGTCTCCGACGAGATGACGGGGCGATGAAAGAGGTGGCCGGCCGATGCGGCCCAGCGGGTATCGGAGAACTCGCGCCACATGTTGAGGGTGGCTTTGCCTTCGCCCTCGGGCAGGTCGGCCAGCCGGTTGCTCGAGAGGGTGACCGGCGGAAATCCATAGGTCTGCGAGCGGAATTGAGTGCCATGGAGCCGGGCCCAGTCCTCGATGGGCTGAAGATAATTCTCATCCGCCATTTCGGTGAGCGTTCTGCCCCAATCGTGGCGGATAGCCGCTGTCTCGGGGCCGGCATCGGCCACCAGGGCGAGCAGGTGCGGGCGCAGATCGTAGCCGCGGCGGCGCTCGAATTCCTTGAGCAGCGCGGGGCTCCAGTCCGATCCGTAATCTTCAAGGCTGTCGCTGAAAACCGCATAGGGCGGCTGGTCGCCGAAGGCGGAGAGCAGGCGATCGCCCACGGAGTGCAAGTGCTGTTCGGTTGCGGCGCGGTCGTAGTGGTCGAGGACAAAGCCCTCCGCTGCCGCCGAGGGGCGCTTCACCATCATGCCGCTGCGGCTGGAAACGAAGCTGATGAGGGTGCGGCGAGCCGGCGCGGCGGCAAATGAGTACCAGCCGGCAACCGGGGGGGCGAGCGGGGCCGCATGGGCCAGGTCTTCGCCTGTAGCGGGGTCGGGGAGCAGGAATGCGGAGATCGCCTCTTCGCCCCGATCGATGAAGGACGCCCGCGCGGCGGTGGCATTGGGCTCGACCGGATGGGACTCGACGCGAAGCTTTCCTGCGGCCTCGGTGACGGGAATGTGCGGGCCGCCCCAGGGCCAGCCGCTTCCCACGGTGAGATCGACGCGCAGGCCCAGCCGTCTCGCCTCCCGCGCCGCGAAGGCCAGTGTCTCCAGATGTTCCGGGGACAGAAAGGGCGTATTCCGAAAGCCCGTCGAGGGGTCGTCGAGGGCCAGCGGATAGAGGTTTGCGATTTCCACGCCGCCGATTCCGGCCGCCTTCATCTGTTCCAATTCACGCGTCAATTCGGGCCTGGTTGCGGCGGGTCCAAACCACCACCAGCGCATCATGATGCGGCTCGAATCGGGCGGATCGGCAAAATCGCGATGCAATGCGGCGACTGCCGGCGCCGGCTGAGCAGGCGCGAGTGGAGAGACGGCGAGTGCAGCCGCGAGCAGGGCGATTGCCGCGCGACAAGGAAGCTTGAATCGCATCGCCGCGATGGAATGCATGAGCCCCGCGGTTCCCCGTTCAGGATTGGCAGCGAACATTGAAGGCACCTCATGGCCGTCGTAGTTCTTTCGGATTTCGCCTGGCCACCAGTGTACCCGAGGGCATTGCCCGGCGCCGGCAGGGCCGTCTGGCCCCAGGGGCATCTTTCCCTGCGCGATAAAGGCCTCGGCCGGTGAGCGGGCTCTGGAGCGGCAACCGTCTGGCCCCGGTGGCAGCCACAGGCACTGCCGGTTCTACAGGTTGGTTTTCTTGAAGATAAACTCGGGAATATTGCGAACGATGAACATGATCGGCCCCCATATCGGCGGCAGGTACACGATGTCCTTGCGCTTCCTGATGGCCTTCAGGATTCCCGCGGCAATCGCATCCGGCTGGGCGAAGAGCTTGTTCTTGGGCAAGTGCGCCGTCATCGGAGAATCGACAAAGCCGGGGCGAATGGTCAGCACGTGGACACCTTTGCGGTCCAGCCGGGCGCGCATCCCATCGAGAAATGTATTGAGCGCTGCCTTCGATGCCCCGTAGACGTAGTTGCTCTTCCGCCCCCGGTCGCCGGCCACCGAGGAAATGACCGCCAGCACGCCCTTGCCCTGGGCCTCAAAGTAGTTGCCCAGCCAGGTCAGCAGCGAGACCACGGAATTGAAATTGGTCTCGAGGATACGGGCGGCAGCCGGGTAACTGGCCTCCGCCCGGGCCTGATCGCCGAGGACGCCGTAGGCCACCAGCGCCAGGTCAATGCCGCCCATGGCCGCGACCGCCCGCCGCAGCATGGCCTCATGGCCGGACGTATCGGCCAGGTCCAGCGCATCGGCGTACGCCGCAGCCCCGCTGCGAACGCGCAAGTCCGCGGCCACCGACCGCACCCGCTCGGGGTCGCGGCCCACCAGGTAGAAAACCGCCCCCTCGGCCGCCAGCCTGCGCTCCACGGCCATGGCGATGGCCGAGGTGGCCCCCAGGATCAAGACCTTCAAGACGCCTTTGCTCGCAGGTTCAGACATGGGCGGTGACTCTCTTCCAGAAAGCTGAGTTGATGCGGGGATCAATATACTGCTGGAACTGTTCCCACTGCGGGTAAAAGGCCTGAAACTGGCGGGGTGTCATGCGGGCATCCTTGGCCGGATACATCTTGCCGCCGTGCTCCACGGTGATTTCCGCCAGCCGGTCGAGCAGGGCAAAGCTGACCTGGGCGCGAATGGGAAAATCGAGCGCGAGCGTGATGCCCGGCCTGGGAAACGACATCATGCCCGGCGATCGAACATCGCCGAAGACCTTGATGACCGCCAGAAACGAGGCCAGGCCCGACCTGGTGATTTCTTCGAGAATCCTGGTAATGCCCGCCTGCTTTTGGTCTTCCCAGGGGATGACGCATTGGAATTGCAACAGGCCGGCCTTTCCATACATCCGGTTCCAGTCGAGGACGCGGTCCAAAGGATAGAAAAACGGCTCGTAGTCCACCAGAGTCTCGGCGCGCTTGGCAAACTGCCGGTTGTAGTAAAGGGTGTTGAAGAGTCCGACCGAGGTGCGGTTCAGCGCAAACTCCGGAAGGTTGATGGGAAAGGTCAGCCAGGGCTTCGCACTGGTGGTCAAGGGCTCGGGCTGGTCGTGGTGCTGGCCCAGCATGAAGATTCCGCGCGCGAAATTGCGGCCCCTGGCCACGCAATCAATCCAAGCCACGCTGTAGTTCACGTGCGCAGCGGCGCGGGAGAGTTCGACAAACTCGTCGATTCCCACAAACTTCTCGCACACGGAGCGAATGCGCCGGCTCACAATCGGCCTCAGCCGGATTTCGGCCCAGGCAATCAGCCCGGTGAGGCCCAAGCCGCCGATGGTGGCGGCGAACCAGGCGGCATTCTCCGTTGGGCTGCACAGCAGGCGCGCGCCGTCGGTCCGCATCAGCTCAAAGCGCAGCAGCCGATTGCCGAAGGTCCCCGACCCGTGATGGTTTTTGCCGTGGATATCGTTGGCGATGGCCCCGCCCACGGTCACGTACTTGGTGCCCGGAGTGATGGGCAGGAAAAAGCCGCGCGGCACCGCGAAATCGAGGATTTCAGCCAGCGTGACGCCGGCCTCGCAGCGCAGCAGGCCGGTTTCAGCGTCAAATTCGATCAGCCGGTCCAGGCCCCGCGCGGTCAGCAGGGTGCCATGATCCAGCAGGCAAACATCGCCGTAGCTGCGGCCCATGCCAACCGGCAGCAGATCGCCCTGGGGCAACCTGGCGGCCTGGAAGTCCGACATCCAGTGCAATGGAAGCACCTCGGTCTCAATCGGCGGATATCTTCCCCAGGACTCAAACCTCAAGCGCGCAGTCGGCATGGAACCCGTTGCTCCTCTCCTGGCGTAAGCGGCAAATCAGATTGCGGACAGCACCACGAGCAGCGCGGCAAATCCAATCAGCAGGCTCATGCGATTGGTAAGAGCAAAAAGCACCGGATCTTCATCGAGTTCTCCGCGCCCGGCCAGCAGCCAGACCTGGCTGATCCACAGGATCATGAGGGGCGTAATGGCCCACATGCGGGCCGGGTGGCGATAGAGCGCGCTGACCGCGCTGCCGTTGATATAGAGCGAGAAGACCACAATCGAGGCATAGGCGCTGGCCGTTCCCGCGCTGCGCAACTGTTCGAGGTCGCCGATGCGGTATCCGCGCCCGCTGGCGGGGACTTGTCCCCGCTCCCGCGTATTGTGCAGTTCGCTGAAGCGCTTGACCATGGCCAGGCTGAGAAAGAAGAAGATGGAAAAGGCCGCCATCCAGGGCGAAATCGAGGTTTGCGTCGCCGCCCCGCCAGCCAGAATCCGCAGCGTGTAAAGCCCCGCCAGCAGAATCACATCCAGCGACGCCACTCTCTTGATATACAGCGAATAGGAGGCCGTCAGCACCAGGTAAAGCAGCAGCCAGTGAAGGAACTCGGGCGACAGCCGAAACGCCCCCACCAGGGCCACCAGCAGAAACACGGAGGAAATCGCCACGCCGGTAATCGGCGACAAATCGGCCGCGGCAAAGGGCCGCAGGCGCTTCTTGGGGTGGCGCCGGTCCGCCTCGATATCCAGCAGGTCGTTGAGAATATACGTGCCCGACGCGCACAGTCCAAAATAGAAGAACGCCATCCCCGTGCGGGCCAGATGCTCCGCGGTCAGGGTGTGGGCCAGCATCAGGGGCAGGAACATCAGCACATTCTTTGCCCACTGATGCAGCCGCAGCGCCTTGCGCAGCACGGTGGGCAGGCTCTGGCGGTCGGTGAAAGTGCGGGTGACGTGAATCCCCCGCCGCTTCAGGACGCGGCTCAGCCGGGCGTCGGGATTGGCCACCATGGGCTCCTGGGCCTGGGCCAGCATGGGCAGGTCCGGCATGGCGTTGCCCACGTAATCGAATCCGCCCTCGAAGCGCGCCAGCACCCCGGCCAGCTTGTTCTCCCCGGTCAGGTTGGTGCTTCCGTCGCTGGCCAGCACATCCTCAAACAGGTGAAGGTGGGCGGCGACGCGCCGGGCCAGCTTCGCATCCGCGCCCGTCACCAGGTAGATCTTCCGTCCCCCGGCGTATTCCGCCTTCAGGTATTCCAGCAGCCCAAAATTGTAGGGCAGATGCACAACATCCAGTCTCACCAAGGAGGTCACATAGGCCTTGAAAGCCGCCTTGCCCTGGAGCAGCAGGCCGGGCAGCCGACCCAGCGCCAGGGGGCGCGTCCTGGCCAGAACCAGCAGCGAGTCCACCAGCGTATCGCTCTTGACCAGGGAGCCGTCGAGATCGACGCACAACGGGCGATGGTTGCGATTCCGGTTCGAAGCTTGCGCGGCTGCCTGGCTTTCCATGTCTTTCCCTCAATCCCCGCAATCGCTCCGCGGCAGCCTTCCTCTTTGCCCAGAAGACTCTCCCGCATCCAATCGCTCCACGGGATGGGCGGGGGGATTGGCAGCTCAAGGCGATCAACGCCCGAACTGGAGCTGGCGCCAACCAGGCGATGCGGGGCACCTGCGCGGACATCCGGCGTCACTGGCGCCAGATCTGCAACCACGCTCCAAGGGGGCCGGACCGCGAAGCAACGGCAGGCACTTGGCGCATAGGAAGATTGTACGTCACCCTCAAAAAGTCCCGGCCGGGCGGCTTCGCACCGCAGCCCGCGCCCTTCCAGGCCGCGGTCACGATCCCCGCCGGTTCGCTGTTTTGCGACGCCGTGAACTTCCGCGGGCCCAGGGGTTGGACTGCATCTTTATTGATTTACCCTCCCATTTACCGTATATTTATACAGTAACTTCAAGAAAAATCGGCCTCGCGCGCATTGACGGCTGTTCGCTCACCTACTGCTGGGTTGAGCGATACCCGGATGCCGGAGCCTTTCGAGGTCCACTTCAGCTTTCTTCCATTTAAAGGACAATCACAATGATTTTTCGGCGTTTTTTGAGTGTACCCATCGTGTTGACGGTGGCGTTTGCCGTGCTGCTGGCAATGCCGTCCGGAGCGTTTGCGCAGACCTTCCGCGGGGGAATCGGCGGCACGGTGAGCGATTTATCGGGCGCCGTCATAGCGGGAGCCGAGGTGACGGCGGTCGACACCGGCACCAACACGGTTTACAAGACCGTCAGCTCCAGCGCCGGCGAGTTTGCCTTTACAAACCTGCCCCTGGGCGAATACTCGGTGACCATCGCGGCCACCGGATTCTCCACGCAGAAGGTCAACAAGGTGACCGTCTCGGCGGGCATCAATTACGTGTTGCCGGTCAAGCTCGGCGTGGCCTCCTCCTCGCAGACCGTTGAAGTGACGGCCGACGCGATGACCCTGGACACGGTCACCGACGAGCAGTCCACCGTGCTGCCCGAGTCGGTGGTGCAGGACCTGCCCAACAGCGGCCGCGACTTTACCCAGATGCTGGCCCAGACCACCGGTTTTGCCGGCCTGTCGACCGGCGGCGGCATGGGCATGGCCAGCGTCAACGGCTCGCGCTCCAACTCCATCAACTGGGAGATCGAGGGCACGGACAACAACGACCTGTGGTGGAACAATCCGGCGGTCAACCAGGGCGGGGTCTCGGCCATTGCCGGGGTCATCCTGCCCATCGACGCCATCGACAACTTCTCTTTCGTGACCTCCGGCTCCACCGAGATCGGACGCAACTCCGGCGGCACGGCCAACATGACCATCAAGTCCGGCACCAATGCGCTCCATGGCTCGGCCTATTACTTCAACCACAACGAGTTCTTCCAGGCGCAGAGCCCCTTTGCCAGCGCCAAGCCGGCCACCCGCGATCAGCATTATGGGTTTTCGGTGGGCGGCCCGGTGGTGCATAACAAGACCTTCTTCTTCCTCTCCGGCGAGCACGAGGGCTTCCTGCTGGGCGCCGGGACATCGGCCACCGAGCCCTCCGCCGCATATCAGGCAGAGGCCATGAAGGTGCTCAACGACTATGGAATCCAGAACGCGAACCCGGTTGCGCTGAATCTGTTGAATGGCACCAGTTCCATCAAGGGCCTGTGGCCGGCCGAGGCGCTGACCGGAGCCGCGAACTCCGACAACTACCAGGCCACCGGCAACATCACCGGCCACAGCTTCAACGGCATCGCCAAGCTGGACGAGCAACTCACCGAGAAGGACCACATTGCGTTCACCTGGTTCATCGGCCAGGGCATGCAGATTGCGCCTTCGACCTCCGAGCTTGCGCCCTACTTTGAAGTCGCCCCGATTCACGTGCAGAACTACTCGCTGGTGTATAACCGCGTTCTCACCAACAGCATGACCAACCAGCTTTCGGCCGGCGTCAGCTACTTCAACCAGGCCTTCTCCGACTCCGACACCAGCTTCGATCCCATCGGTCTGGGGCTCAATACCCGAGTTACCGACCCCTCTTTGACCGGCGCGCCGCACCTCACCATCGGAGCCACCACGGCCAGCGACGGCATCGAGGCCAGCGGCAGCGGCTTCGACCCCGTGGGCGCCAACGTCCAATCCGGCCGCAACGACATCACCGGCCACCTGGACGAAGACCTCACCTGGACCAAGGGCGCGCACCAGTTTCACTTCGGCGGAGAGTTTCGCCAGGCCCAGGTGGACGATTTCTACCAGATCGGCCAGCGCGGGACGATCTACTTCGATGGCACGCAAGGCCCGTGGTCAACCGCCAACTCGGCCTGCGCCGCTCTGGGCAACGGAACCCAGCCGTACAACACCACGACCAACCCCGGCCCATCCGACGGAAACATTCTCTATCTCGCCGACTTCCTCGCCGGATGCCCTGACCCGTCGCAGTCGGAGATCGTGCTCGGCAACCCCAAGCGCCAGGTCTTTGTGAACACCTTCGCCCTCTACGGCCAGGATGCGTGGCAGGTGTCGAAGCGGCTCAGCCTGAACTACGGCCTGCGCTACGACTACGAGGGCCCGGTTCACTCCGATCTGCCCAACCTCTCCATCTTCGATCCCAGCCTGTCCACGGGCCTCGCCGTTGCCGGCCAGGATGTGGCCAACATCTACCCCAAATTCTGGGGCGGCGCAAGCCCCAGGGTTGGCTTCTCTTACCAGCTCGACTCGACCGGCAAGACCGTCCTGCGCGGCGGCTATGGGTTCTATGAGGACTCAGTCTTCATGGCTTCGATCCTGAAGAACTCCGGCGCGCAGAACATCTCGGTCTTCGGCCCGGAGTACAACCCGGCCGGCTCCAGTGAAGTGGCCCAGGCCTCCGCTCTCAACTCCGTCATTCAAAGCGGCCAGCCCATCTTCCAGGACTACACCGACGCTCTGGCCGGCCAGGGCCTGGTCAAGATCTCCACCTTCGACAAGCACTTCCGTTCCTCCTACACCCAGTCCATCGACCTGAACCTTCAGCACAGCTTCACCTCCTCGGTGATCTGGCAAGCCGGCTACGTGGGCACCCTGGGCACCCATCTGCTGGGACTGCGGGACATCAATCCCGGCGCGCTGGACAGCATGAACGTGCCCATCGACTACGTCAACACCAGCACGCAGTATCCCAATTGCCCGGCCAAATACAGCGGCGCAACCGCTCCCACGGACGGCAACCTCCTGGGAACTGCCGGCAACGCATTGCAGTGCTCGCGCCCCTATTTCAGCGAGTTCCCGAACTTCTCGGTGATTGACCAGCTCTTCAGCGGCCTGGGCTCCAACTACAACTCGCTGCAGACGACGCTCCGGGTGCAGAGCTGGCACGATCTGTCGGCCTCCCTGGGCTATACGTGGTCGCACATGCTGGACTACGAGACCGGAGAGCTGCCCTACGTGGGCCAGAATCCGACCAATGAAAAGGGCGAGTACGGCAACGCCGACTTCGACGTGCGCCAAACCCTGACCGGCTATCTGGACTATCAATTCCACCAGTTCCGCGGCCCAGCCCGCCTGACCAAGGGCTGGGAGATCAACTCCGGCTTCTCCTTCCACGGCGGAACGCCCTACACCGTCACCTCCAGCAGCAACCCCAGCGGCAACGGCGAAAGCGCGGACCGCGCCCAGCAGACGGTCGGAAATCCGTCCTCCGGGGTCAGCCACGCCATCGTGAACGGCGCGGTTCAATGGTTCAGCTCCACCGCATTCGCGGACGCCTCGGCGGGCCAATACTCGCCTACCCGTCGCGGCCAGAATTACAACCCCGGCTACTCGGCGGTGGATATTGCGGTGGTCAAGAACACGCATGTCGCCGAGAGGGTGAACGCGCAGTTCCGCGCCGACATCTTCAACGCCTTCAACCGCACCAACCTCGCGCCGGTGGGCTTCCCGTTTGCCAACGAAAGCGGGACCATCGGCTCGACCATCGGACCGTATCTTGGCAACCCCGGCATTGGGCCGGGCGAGCCGCGGGCCGCGCAGTTCTCGCTGAAGATGATTTTCTAGAGGGCTTTATGCAGGGTCTCTGCGCGCTCGCTGGCGGAGAGGCTCCCTGAGCAAACATTGGGTCAGGACGAAGCTTCCACGGAGAGGTCAACATCCGTGCAGGCTTCGGCCTGGCCCGAATCTTTTTGAGCTGATTCTGTTGGGTTCGATCTTCTCCGCGGCGCGAAGGGCCGGCCATCAACAAATCGCGGCATCTCCGCCCACGGTTCGCAAGCCCTCAGGAAGCCGCGTCGAGAAGCGCGGTCAAGCCTTTCATGTCCTTCACCACAATCTGCCGCGCGTCCACGTCGAGCAGTCCCTCGGCTTGCAACCGCATGAGGTTGCGAGAAATCAGCTCGCGTACCGTGCCGAGCTGGTTGGCCAGTTCCTGGTGGCTCGCGGGCAGTTGAAACTCGATGCCGCGCGCGGTCTTCCTGCCCTGGCTCTCGGCCAGCTTGATCAGCGCGGCAATCAGCCGCTGGCGGATGGTGGTGAACGACAGCTCCTCGATGATGCCCACCAGCCGCCGCAGCCGCGCGCCCACCACGGAGAGCACCTTGAGCGCGACTTCCGGGTGCTCCAGGCAATAAGCCTGAAAGTCGCGCCGCGAAATGAAGGCAATCTCGGTTTCTTCCACAGCCGAGGCGGAGGCGGGAAAGGGACCGCCATCGAAAACCGGCACTTCGGCCACGGACTCGCCCGGAAGGTTGACCGCCAGCACCTGTTCCCGGCCGCTCACCGAGGTCTTGAAGATCCGCACCTTGCCGCGCGCAATGATGTGCAGCCCGTTGCAGGGCTCGCCTTCGGAGAACAGCAACTCGCCTGAGCTGAACCGTCGGCGCGAGGTGCGGGCAGCGAGCACTTCGAGTTCAGGCTGCGAAAGGCCCGCGAGCAACGCTGTTTTCCGCAGAACGCCGGCAAGATCGATGCGGTCAATGCTCATCCTGAGCATTCTAGCAGCGCGCGGCTTTGCTCCCGCGCAGCCCCATCTTCGCCCGGAGTGACAAAAGTCGCTGTGCCCGCATGGCGGCTCTTCTAACCTTTGGTTCAAGGAGATCGAAATGACCGCAACCCCACAGACCGTTCGCGAAATCGCACTGGAACAGCCCACTTCCATCCGGGTGTTCGAACAGTTCGGAATTGACTATTGCTGCGGCGGGCGCAAGCCACTCGCCGAAGCCTGCGCAGCCGGAAACCTTGCAGTGGACGCGGTGATTGCCGCTCTGGAAGAGGCGGCGCGCACCCCCGAATTGCAGGCCGAGGACTGGGCGGGCAAGTCTCTGGAAAGCCTGAGCGCGCACATCGTCTCGACCCACCACGCCTATGTGAAGCGCGAGTTGCCCCGGCTGGCCGAGCTTGCCGCCAAGGTTGTGAAACGTCACGGGGCGACCATGGCCGAGCTGCCAGTGATTGCCGCGACGCTGGCCCAACTCGACGAGGAACTCACCCAGCACCTGGCCAAGGAGGAAGCCGTCCTGTTCCCCTACATCGCCCGGCTGGAACGGGCTCTGGCCAACGGAAACGGCAGGCCGCGCAGTTGCTTCGGCACGGTGGACCATCCGATTGCGATGATGACCCAGGAGCATGAAGCCGCCGGGGCCCTCCTGGTGCAGATTCGCCAGCTCAGCGGGAGCTTCACCACGCCCCAGAACGCCTGCCCCACGTTTCACGCCTTCTACGACGGACTGAGGGAATTCGAGCAGGACCTTCACCAGCACATTCACCTGGAGAACAACATTCTCTTCCCGCGCGCCGTGGAACTGGAATCCTAGCCCGCAGGAATCCTAGCCCGCAGGAATCCTAGCCTGGGTAGGTTCCGGTAATGAAGCCCTCCAGCGCCTGGATGGTATGCGCCTGGCCGGTGATGACCCATTTCACCAGGTCGCCGATCGACACCACTCCCACCACGGCCTGATCCTCCAACACCGGAAGATGGCGGAAATGGTGTTCGGTCATCATGGTCATGCACTCATCCACGGTGTGTTGCGGGCTCACGAAGAGCACCGGGCTGGTCATGATCTGATGCACCCTGGTTTCCTTGGAGGGGTGGCCCATCAGGACTCCCTTGCGGGCATAGTCGCGCTCCGACAGGATGCCCACCAGGCGGCCGTTGGAGAGCACCAGCAAGGCTCCGACATCGCGCTGGGCCATCAGCTCGATCGCCTCGTAGACGGTCTGCTCGGGCGCAATCGACAGGACGCTTTTTACGTTCTTGCTCTTCAACACCAGTCCAATGGTGTCGGAAATGTTCATGTGGCCCTCCTGGAGCGTCTCCAGACAATTTGGAAAAGCGCTCGGTTGTGGTCTCGGGACAGCGGAGATTTTATCTTTCAGGAACAGCAGCGCTCGCGGCCAGGTCTTGCGTCCAGATCTTGGGTGCAGATCTTGGGTCCAGGTGAAGATGGCGTGGGCGCCGGTCGCGGCCCGCGCATCGGACGCGCCGAATCGAGCTTGGCCCGATTCGGCACGTTGTCAATATAGCCTATCCGGATTACGACGCAACAGGCAGAATTGGACAGAGCGGTTCGGGGGCCGGAAACGGGTTGGGCGAAGGCGGGAAGCGGCCTCCCGTCAGTCTTCTTCGCCGGTGTAGATGCAGCCGCTGGTGCAGGTTTCCCGGACCACGATGCGGCTCAGCGAGGGCAGGTGGGGGCGCAGATTCCGCCACAACCAGCGGGCCAGGTTCTCGCTGGTCGGGTTTTCCAGGCCCTCGACTTCGTTGAGGCAGCGGTGGTCGATGCGGTCCTCGATGGCCTGAAAGGCCGACTTGAGGTCCGCGAAGTCGATGACCCAGCCGAGATTGGGGTCCGCGGGCCCGCTGACATGAATCGCAATGCGAAAACTGTGGCCGTGCAGGCGGCGGCACTTGTGCCCCTGGGGCACGTTGGGCAGCCAGTGCGCCGCCTCGATCGTGAATTCCTTGAAAATCTCCATCGCTTCCATTCTATGGAATGCCAAGGAACTTGTGGGTTTGCAGGCTCAATCGCCACTGCGGATGGCGGAGGCAATAGCGCAGCGCAAGCTGGGTGTTGGCCTCGCGGCTGGGTCCGTCTATGGGCTGCAGGAAGAAGTGGCGGAAGGAGAGCAGCTCGAAATTCTCGGGATCGGCCGCCGGTTGGGGGAAGACCAGCTTCAGCTCGTCCCCGCTGCGCTGCACAAACTCCGCTCCGGCTTTGGGGCTGACGCAGAGCCAGTCCACGCCCGAGGGCGCGCGCAGCGTTCCGTTGGTTTCAACGGCGATCTGAAACTCGCGCTGGTGGAGGGCGGCAATCAGGGCCGGGTCCAGTTGCAGCAGGGGCTCGCCGCCGGTGCAGACGACGAACCGCTGGCCCAGCGTCGCGTCCGCGGGCCACTTTTCGGCGACAGCCGCCGCCAGGGCCTCGGCGGAATCGAACTTCCCGCCGCCCGCGCCATCCACGCCCACAAAATCCGTGTCGCAAAACTTGCAGGTCGCCGCGGCCCGGTCCGCCTCCCGGCCCGACCACAGGTTGCAGCCGGCGAATCGGCAGAAGACCGCCGCGCGGCCCGCCTGCGCCCCCTCGCCCTGCAGGGTATAGAAGATTTCCTTGACCGCGTAGCTCATGGCGAAACCTGGTTTCCGGCGGTCGGGTAGCGCAGGGGGTCCTCGATGCCGTTCTCGTGGAAGCCCTTCTGCCGCAGCAGGCAGGAGTCGCATTGCCCGCATGGCTGGCCGGTAGCCGAGGGGTCGTAGCAACTGAGGGTCAGGCTGTAATCCACGCCCAGCTCGATGCCCCGGCTGACAATCTGGGCCTTGGTCAGGGCAATGAGAGGGGTGTGAATCTTGAGCCGCTGGCGGCCCTCGACCCCGGCCTTGGTGGCCAGGTTGGCCATGGTCTCGAAGGCCTCAATGAACTCCGGACGGCAGTCCGGGTAGCCGGAATAGTCCAGAGCATTGACGCCGATGAAGATGTCGCTGGAGCCCAGGACCTCGGCCCAGGCCAGCGCAAACGACAGAAAGATGGTGTTGCGCGCCGGGACGTAGGTGATGGGAATGCCGTGGGACATTTCGTCGGCGTCGCGGCCCTTGGGAACCGCGATGTCGGCCGTCAGCGCCGAGCCGCCGAAGACGCGCAAGTCGATGGCCGCAATGCGATGGTCCTGGACGCCGAGGACGGCGGCGACGCGGCGCGCGGCTTCGAGTTCGATGACATGCCGCTGGCCGTAGGAGAAGGAGAGGGCGTACAACTCGTACCCCTGGCTCCTGGCAATGGCCAGCACCGTGGACGAGTCCAGGCCGCCGCTCAACAGGACAACTGCGCGTTTTGGTTGGTTCTCCATGGTCTCGTCTGCCTTGTCTCTTTGTTTGGATTTCCGGCCGGTCGGGCGAATCGCCGGCGCTCTCACTTCAGGTCTCCGCCCTTGCCGATGTCGATGGCGGGCGGGAGGGGATTGTTTTCGTCGATGGATGCCTCGATGCACTGCTCCAGCAGGCCCTTGGCTTTGAGGATAAACTCGATGGCGTCGCGCCCGGCGCCGTCGCCGCCCCGGTTCGGAGTGACGTAATGCGCCTCGGCCTTGACCTCCGCCCGGGCATTGGCCACGGCCACGGCGAATCCGCACTTGCGCATCACGGCGAGGTCGATCACGTCGTCGCCGACATAGGCGATTTCGTCCAGGGTCACGCCTTCTTTTTCGATGATCTCGCGCACCGGGCGCATCTTGAAAGCCTCGCCCTGGTAGACGAATTCGAGCTTCAGGTCGCGGGCGCGCAGGGCCACGGTCTCCGAGATGCGCTTGGTGATCACGCCCACTTTCATGCCGCCCAGCCGGGCCAGCGTGACGCCTGCGCCGTCGTGCGCGCTGAAGCCCTTGGCCTCCACCATGCGGCTCGAGACGGAGCCGTCGGGCGAGACCACAGGAACCGGAATGATCCAGATGTTTCCGTTGGTCAGAACGCCATCGACGTCGAAAAGAATGATTTTGATGCGCCGGGCGCGATCCTGGGCGGAGAGTGTCATGCCTTGATTTTACCTGCGGCAGCGGGGCGGCAAATCCGCGAGACGAGAGAGCGAAAAGGGAGAGCGACAATAGGCAGATGGAAGAGAACCAGCCGGATGCCGCCCTGCCCGCGCTTGCGCCCGAGGATTATTACTTCGACGGGCCGCTGATCGTGTTTACTGCGGCGTATCACCTGAAGCGCGGCTTCTGTTGCGGCTCCGGCTGCAGGCACTGCCCCTATGGGTTTGCGGGCGCAGCGGAGGCGGCAGGCGACGCACCGGCAGCCGGTGGCGCAGGCTGAGGCGGCACGGCAGGCTCCTTCACCAGCACGGCAAAGCGCGGGAACGCGAAGCTCCCGCCGGCATCGTCGATCACGTTCAACTGGCAGACGTAGGGGCCGGGCTTGAGTTTGTCCAGCGGCACATCCAGTTCGATGGCCACCGCGTCGCGGCCCTCGACGTTAACGGCCGTGGCCCGCACCAGCGGCGTTTCATACACTTTTGCCGCCCCCTGAATCAGTTCCAGGCTGCTGAGCAGATTGATGCCGGGCTTGGTCCCCTTGGGCGCATTCTCCGCGGGCTTCTGGCGCGCGGGCGAGTAGATTTCATAGAGCAGGTAGAGGTGCTGGTCCTGGCGGAAGACGTGGCTGATGTTGGGCACGTACTCCTCACCGCCGCGAATCAGCGGGCTGGTCTTCTTGCTCGGCTGGCGCAGCGATGCGAGGACGATGGAACTCATTTTGAGCGGCGCCTTCTTCATCTCCGGCAGCGTGATCTCGGCATCGAACGAGCCCATGCGCCCGGTCTGGTTTTCGCGGACGACAAACTTCAAATGGTACTTGCCCGGCGGCAGATCGAAGCTGGTGGTGTACTGGATATTCTTTTGCCGCGCCTGCAAGGCGGGATCGAGATTGAGCTTGACCGTCTCGCGGGCGTGGCCGATGGGCCGCTTCACCTCGTCGACGACCTCGCCGATGATGTCCAGCGTGGCCTTGTCCTTGTCGCCGCCCTTCACAAACGGAATCTGCGAGCCGGGCACGATGAGCGAAACCGGCACATAGAAGCGGTTTTCGTCCAGCCGGAAGTACATCGCGTCGAGATAAACGGCCATGTCGGTGGCCGGCAGGTCGCTCGACAACTGCTCCTCGAGATCGCGCTCGCGGTCTTCCTTGCCGGAGTGCTGAAAGTCCGCGGGAGCGTAGTAGCCGGGCCGGTATTCGAGCTTCACGCCGGGGCGGTTGATCTTGATGGTCAGCTTGCGGAAGCGCCCGTCGCGCGCCGGGTTCGAGCTGCGGAAACCGATGGCGTAATAGGCTGAAGTGTCGCGCTGGACCTGGGCGAAGGCCGGGGCAAAGTCGTTGGAATCGAAGAACGCCTTGCCGCCGGTGTCGGTGGAAAGCGTCGCCATCACTTCCTGGGTGGCGAAGTTCTGGTTCATGTTGTTGGTCAGCGCGCCGCCGTTGAACCCGCCCGTCCCGCGCAGGCTGCCGGTGGAGGCGTCGCCCAGGGGCGATATGGCCTGCAGACCCCGCGTGTCCACGCTGTAGATGGCCAGGTTGGCCCTGACCGCGGCATTGATGGCCGAGCGCAGCGAAGCCTGATTTTCGATGCCGTCGCGCGAGATTCCACCCGAAAAATAAAGCAGCGACTTCTTCTCGGTAATCTTCTCGAGCGACTTGGAGATGGCCCGCAGCGCGAACAGTTCGCGGTCGGTGTTGAGGTCGTTGTACTCGCTCTCGTCGGGCGTGTAGCCGGTGGTGTCTTCCACCTGGTTCGAATTGGAGTTTGCGCCCCCGGCGAACCCCTGGCCCTCGGCGCCGTTGTACACCGCGACCTCGTGGATCAGCGCGTTCTTGTCGGCGGTGAAATCCTGATCCACCTTGAGCGTGTCGCCGAGAGAAACCAGCGCCACCAGGTCGGCGGCCTGCATCTTGGCGCGCAGAAACGCCTGCGCCGCATCCACGCTGCGGTCCAGATCCTCGGGCTGCATCGAGGTCAGATCGAAGAACATCACGATCAGCCGGTGGTTGCGCAACTCCTCGGGCTTGGCCACCGCGACCGCCTTGCCGGTGCCGTTTCCGGCGGCGAGACCGGTGACCGTGGCCTCGTTGAGCGGCGTGGCCATCTCCACGCTCTCAAAGTCGAAGGTCGAAATCTGCTGCTGCTTGCCGTTCTCGGAGATGCTGAAGTCGCTTTGCTTGAGCCCGCGCACTACCTCGCCGGTTTTCGCATCGCGCGCCACCACGTTGGTCAGCACCAGTTCGCCGTTCATCTTGAGCACGAAGCCGGGCTGCGATGCGCCGGACGATTGTCCGCTGGAGGCCTGCGCGTCCGGAGCTAGCCCGAAGTTCTGCGCCAACCCCGGCCGTGCGCCCGGCGTCACCAGCGCCAGCGCCGCGATCCCCGCTCCGATTTTCCGCGCCCAATGACTCATCGATCCCCTTCGAACTTACTAACTCAGCTAACTCGGCTGGCGCCGCTGGTTTCCTAAAACCTGAACCTGGCCGTGAATTGAAACGACCGCATGGTTCCCACCTGGTTCACCTGCCCGAACGGCGAGGCTTGGCTGGAATCCGCGCCGGAAAAAAGCGTCGTATCCACGCCCGAGTACTGCACGGTGTTGAAGACGTTGTTGGCCGTGGCGCGGAGCTCCATGCTGCGCGTATCGCCTAGTTGCTTGGTCTTGGAGAGCGACATGCTGTTCGACACCTTTCCCGGCCCGGCGATGGAGTTGCGCGGAACATTGCCGTAAGGATTGGGCGGTATCTTGGAAAATGCCGCGGGATTGAACCACTCGTTGAGCGATCCGCCTCCCGCGGTGACGGAAACTCTCGGCAATTCATAATTGGGTCGCAGAGTGCCGGCCGTGCCCCGCGCCACGTCGGCCACCGAGGCCTGATAGGCCGGCGTCAGCGGCGTCCCGGTAGCGAAGGTAAAGCTGCCCGACACTGAGAACCCCTCCAGAACGTGCGCGCCCGCGCCGCTCGTAACCCAGCGCTTATCCTTGCCGAAGGGCAGCTCGTAAAGGTAGGTTCCGGTGACGCTGTGCCGCTGGTCGAAGCTCGAATTGCCTTCCTCCGCGCCCAGGTTCTGCCAGTTCTGCGCCACCACGGTCGAGGTTCCGCCCACCGAGCCGGCGTCGTCGATGGAGTGCGAGTACTGGTAGTTTGCGCCCAGCGCAATGCCGCCGGTGAGCCGCTTGTTGACCCTCAGCGTGCCGGCGCTGAACTTGGAAAAGGCCACGGCCTGCTCGTAGTTGAAGACCTGGCCGGTGGGGCTGGTCGAGCTTGCGCGCGGCGCGCTGGCGATGTCCAGGTGGTTGCCCTTGGAGCCGTTGTAGCCCACGTTCATCACTACGCCCCAGGGCAGGGTCTTCTGGATGTCGAGGTTCCAGGCTGAGACGTAGGGCAGGTGGTAATGGGGATCGAGCGCGTAGCTGCCGACGGTGTCGGGAGCGGGAAATCCGTTAGCCAGAGAAAGGCAGTCCGTGGCGGCCGCTGCGCCGCAGAGGGTTGCCACCTCGTTGGTCTGCTCGTTCACGAACGTAGGCTGATTCACCATCGGCTGGCGCGCCATGGTGTTGGCAAAGGTGGCGTACTGGCCCACGGTGTAGTTCACGCCGAAGCCGGCCCGCACCACGGTCTGCCTGGGCAGGCGCAGCGCCAGGCCCAGCCGCGGCGCAAAGGCGGTGCGGAAGGGATAAATCAGCGAGGAAGGGAGCGGCCCGCTATAGGGGCCGCTGCCACCGGCCTCAACCTCGGCTGTCTTGGTAAACCTGCCGCCAGGGTTGGTGTCGACAAAAGCCAGGTGCCCGTACTTTTCCGTGTAGGGCGCGAAGTACTCGTAGCGCAGGCCGTAGTTCAGCGTGAGCTTGGGCAGCACCCGCCAGTCGTCCTGGGCGTAGACATCCATCACGTTGTCGCGCAGGTAGCTCTTGCTCGCGGACGAATCGATGCTGGTTTCTTGCGGCTCGCCCAGCAGAAAATCCCCCAGCGAGGAGCCGGTGTAAAGGCCGGTGAAGTAGAACGTGCCGGTCGAATTCGAGCCGCCCAGAAAATCGCGATGCACCCTGCGGTAGTCGCCCCCGAAACGCAGGTTGTGCTTGGCGTGAATCCAGCTCAGAGTCTCCGAAAATGAAATGGTCTGCGATAGCGACGAACTCGGCTGCTGCTGATTGAGCCCGGTGAAATTGCTCAGCGTCACGCTGGGCAGCCCGTAGTTGATCGGGTTGGAGTTCAGAGCCGCGCCGCCGGGGCCCAGGATGCCGATCTGGGTAGCAATGTCGGCGCCGCCAAAAAAGTTCGTGGTCAGACTGTCGCCGCGGTTCCAGTTCAGGTTGAAGATGTTGGTCAGCTTGTGGTAGCCCACGGTGTAGCCGGCCTGCACGGAGTCGGAGTCCGTGGAACTGTTGCCGCCCAGCGCGGGGAAGAGGTTGACATTGTCCTGGGCCGTGCGGGTCCAGTTGTAATTGAAGTTGATGCTCTGGCGCAGGCCCTGGTTCTGCGATCTGCGCCCGCCGCCGCCCGAGCCGAAGCCTCCGCGGCTGCCGCCCGGCTGCGTGGCGTTGGCGCCCAGGCTGCGCATGTAGCGCACGCCGGCCTGCGTATTGTTCGCCTGCTGGGTGGTCAGCAGGTGGTAGTTATAGGCGTTGTTCCCGGCCAGATTCGGCTCGGGAAAGTACTTGAGCAAAGCCACGGCCTGCGGGACCGGCGAGGTAATCGGCTCGGCCAAGCCGGGAATGTTGCCCGCCCGTTCGGCGTCGGTGGGCACGGTGGCGTACTGGTCAGAGGGCGTTGAGCTGCGCTGGCCGCTGAGGGTGAGGAACATGGTGTCTTTGCCGCTGGGCTTGGTGAGCCCCGGAATGTAGGGCGCGCTCATGAAGCTGAGGCCGAAGCGGTTGGTCCCCGAGGCCGGCTGCTGCTGCGGCTGGCCGCGCAGCGAGAACGGCTCCGCATTCAGCGCCGAGTTGCTGCCACTCCAAAAGACGGCGCCATGCGGCTGGCCGGGGTTGAAGCCGCGGAAATTGCCACGGCCCCCGCCGCCGCCGAAGCCGCCAAAGCCGCCCGGCCCGCCGAAGCCTCCTCCGGGGCCGCCGCCCCCAAAAAGGCCGCCTCCGCCGCCGAAGTTGCCGCCGCCCGGTCCGCCCTGGGCGCGCAGGGTCTCCATCGCGTCTCGCAGCCGGTCCATATCCAGGCCGGCCAAGGGACTCACCGTTCCCGACTGGCCGGTGATGGCCACCGAGTCTCCTCCGAAGTCCGAGTTGCCGGCGATCGAGGGCAGGGCCGCTCCGCTGGCCGCGGGGGTCGTAGCCGGCCCCGCCTGGGCCTCGGTGTCGGAGGCCAGGGCGCTCACCAGGCTCAGGTTCTGCGCGCCGCTGGCGGCCAGTTGCCGGATGGCCTGCGCGGCCTGCGAGTTTTCGCCGCTTCCCTCCCGGGCTTGTTCGCGCGCCGCCTGTTCAGCCGCCCGGGAGGCCAGCAGAAGCTCGAAATTCGCCGTCTGATCGTGGCTGGCGGCGTTGAGCAGAGCCTCCTGCGACCCGGCGGCAAAGGCCGCAAACTGGGTGCGGATCACGTAGCGGCCATTCTGCGGAATGATCAGCGACCAGGCGCCCGTGATGTCGGTGGTGGTGGAGTAGCGCTTGCCGGTCAGCGTGTTCTGCGCGGTCACCGTGACGCCGGGCAGGGGAATGTTGCCGCTTTTCACCGTGCCGTGGAGTTTTCCGCCGGTCACAGCAGGGACAGCCGGAGCCTGCGGCGGTGCGCCCGCGGCTTGCGGCGCGGGGGCGGCGGGCTCAACCGAGGGCGAGGTTGGAGACTGGACTGGAGACTGGGCCAGCGAGAAAAATCCGCCGGCCGCAAAGATCCCCACCGCAACCCAACGCCGCATGGCCTCTTGCCGCATCTACGCTCCCTGGCATTTCGCGCTCGTACTCAGTCAGACGGCGCAGACGCCGCGAAGGTTTACCGCTGCGGAATCGAGGGAACCCGTCGTAGACTGGGGCATGGCCGCCAAAGCCACTTGGCAATGGTGCTTTCGGCCTGCTCCAATGCCGAAAATGCTCGAGTTCGCGCTCAAACTTCCCGGAATCGAGGTCTCCCCATGAAGCTTCTTCGTCTCGCGCTCTTCGCTGTTCCCGTCCTGCTTTCCGTTCTGACAGCCCGCGCCCAGCAGGCGGTCACCTTCCCCAGCGGCGACTCGACGGCCCAGGCGCTGCTTTACCTTCCCCAGGGCGCCGGTCCCCATCCGGCCCTGATCGTCATCCACGAGTGGTGGGGATTGAACGACTGGATCAAGCAGGAAGCGGCGGGCTACGCGGCCAAGGGCTATGTGGCGCTGGCCGTGGACCTCTACCGCGGCAAGGTGGCCACCACCCCCGACCTGGCCCACGAACTCTCCCGCGGCCTGCCCCAGGACCAGGGGGTGCGCGACCTGACCGCGGCCCTGGCTTATCTTCAGACCCGCAAGGACGTGGCCCCAAATCGCATCGGCGCGGTGGGCTGGTGCATGGGCGGCGGCTACGCGCTGCAGTTGGCCATTGCCGCCCCCGCGCTCAAGGCCGTGGCCATCAACTACGGCTCGCTGGCCACCGACAAAGCGGCGCTGGCGCAGATTCACGCCGCCGTGCTGGGCAACTTCGGAGGCCAGGACCACGGCATTCCGCCCGATGCGGTGCATGCCTTCGAGGCCGCCATGCAGCAGTTGGGCAAGCCCGTGGACGCCAAGATTTATCCCCAGGCCGGCCACGCCTTCGAGAACCCCAACAACGCGGCAGGCTTCCGCGCCGACGATGCCGCCGACGCCCTGGCCCGCGTAGACCGGTTTTTCGAAGAGAAAATCGGACACTAGTCCCGGCAGTCGCGGATTGCTCCAAAGTTCCACCCACCCTGAGCCGTAACCCATTGAGTTCCTGGAGGATGCTTTCCAATGGTCTCACCGACCCGGCCCTGGGCCCTGGTCAGCCGTGCCCAAGCGTAATCAACGGCCACAAAAAAAGTAACCTTGGTCACCTATTTTTGGAACGAATGCGCTTGCATTCCGGCCCGCAGCATGTTAACTCTTAGGTCAATAGTCATTTGATTGCTACCCGGTTAGTAAACGCCGGTAGACATAGGACAGGAAATCCTCGCCATGAAAATCGGCACCACCATTCGCGCGCACCGGCTGCAGAAAGGTCTCTCCCAGGGAGACATCGAAAAGAAGACCGGCCTGTTGCGCTGCTACCTCTCCCGCGTGGAGAACGGCCACACCGTGCCCTCGCTGGACACGCTGTCGAAGATTGCCCTGGCGCTCGACATGCCCATCTCCCAGTTCTTCACCGACGATGCTCTGGGCCCCCAGTTGAACACCCAGAAGCTCTCCGACGAAGAGTTGCGCTTCCTCACCCAGATCCGCCGCTACTCCGCGAACCTGAACGAGAGCGACCGCAAGCTGCTGCTGGCCATGGTGAAGAAGTTCGCCGTCACGGCGACCCGCTAGAGCATTTCCGGAATCCACGCGAGCTTTTTGAGAGCGTCAAAAGGTGGCTTTGGATGCGAAGAGAGCTCAGCAGGGGCTAAAGCCCAACATTTATTGTCAGCAACTTGCGGCACGACTGAAGTCGTGCCCTGTTACAGGGCAACGGTGCGTTAGCATCTTCAACCCCTGGCTCACCAAAGTTGATATTCATCTTCCGAAAATGCTATCGCCGAGGCACCCTAGACGTCATTGCCCAGGTGGAAGATCGGTTCGACCCCGTGGCCTCGGCCGAGCAGGGCTTGCTCCTCGGCCGCATTCAGCGGCTTCAAATTCTGCGCCACCTCCATCGCCAGCCGGAAATAGCGCTCGTCTCCGGGCGGAATCGCCGCCGTGATGGGGTGGCCGAGCGTCCAGCGCAGCCCCAGAGAGGCTTCGTCGGGGAAGGCGGCCGGCTGGTACCAGCACTTGGGGTTGGGGTGGTTCTGCTTCTGGTCCGCAGCCCAAACGGTCTTGGCCATGCCCTTCAGCGCCAGAATGCCCATCTGGTTTTCCTGCGCCTTTTTGAGAATCTGCGGCCCAAAGCCGGCCTGGGTAAACAGGACCCAGTTGACCGGGAACAAAATAGTGTCGAACGGGTAGCGGTCCATGGCCGCCAGAGCCGTCTCGGCCGAGTGCACGGAGAAGCCGATGTAGCGGATCTTGCCTTCCTTTTTTGCCGCTTCCATGGTCTCGATGGCGCCGCCAGGGCCCAGCACCTTGTCCAGATCGGTCATTTTGGTGAGCGCATGGAACTGATAGAGGTCCAGGTGGTCCGTCTTCAGAAGCTTGAGAGACTGCTCGAGGTCGGCGCGCGAATCGTCTTTCAGGCGCCCGTCGGTCTTGCAGGCCAGGAAGCACTTGTTGCGATAGGGCGCAAGGGCCAGCCCCAGCCGCTCCTGGGCGTTGCCGTAGCTGGGCGCAACGTCGAAGTAGTTGATGCCGCGATCGACGGCCTCGGCCACGATGTTGGAGGCCGCGCCGGTCTCCTCGTTCATGACCACGATGCCCCCGAAGCCGATGATGGAGAGCTGCTCGCCGGTCTTGCCCAGCGTGCGGCGGGCGATGGGAGTTGTGACTTTGGCGGACGGGTTCATTTGCCGGGCGGATGCCAGGGCGGCGGCGGTTACGGCGGCTTGCTTCAAGAATGTGCGGCGTTCCATGGTCTGCCTCCAGGGAATTGGAATTAGACGTCCGGCTTACGAAAGTATTCTTGCACGGAAGGGGCCGGGCAAGAAATGCGATTGACCGAGTTACGACTTACCCAGGCTCCACTTACCCAGGCCCGAATTACCCCGGCAACTGGGCCAGGAAGAACCCGAAGAGAACGAGGATCCCCACCACCATCAGGACGGCTCCGCGGCGGCGGCGCTCGAAAAGCCGCCTTGGCGAACCCAGGCGGGGCACCATGGGGACCGCAAACAGCAGCCCGCAGGTGAAGCCGCCCAGGTGGGCCATGTTGTCGATATGCACTCCGAAGCCGGGGGCCAGGGTGGCGATGCCGATGACCAGGTTGATGGCGGCAAAGTAGATGACCGACTTGCGCAGCTTGCGCAACTCCTCGGGGGGCACCGGCAGCAGCGGCGACTTGAGCAGCACAATCAGCACTCCGGCCAGCCCGAAGACCGCCCCGGAAGCTCCCGCCCCGACCGGGCCATACAGTGCGCCGTGGGAGGCAGCCGGATTGTCGAAAAGAATGTGGATGCCCTGGTTGATGCAGGTGGAGAGCAGGTTTCCCGCCGCGCCGGTGAGGATATAGGCGATGAGCAGGCCCGCCGTACCCAGAAGCGGCTCGGCCAGCAGGCCCAGGTTCCACAGGCACCACATGTTGGTGGCCAGGTGAATGATGCCCACATGCACGAACATGGCGGTGACGATGCGCCACCACTGGCCGTAATAGAGCACCAGGCTGGCGTTGTCCGCGCCAAAAGCCAGCAGTTGCTCGGGCGCGGGATTGAGGATGCTGATGCCGCGCGCCACCATGACCAGAAAGACCAGGCAGTTGATGCCCACAAGGATATAGGTAGCCGGCGACACGGCCCACAAGGGGCGAGGCCGGCGCATCTCCTGCGGCGCCTGCGGCATCTGCGGATTGAAACCCGATTCCGGCGGCAGAATCTCCTGCTCGGGGAGGGGGGAGAGGCTTCCCATTCTAGGATTTTAATGCATTCTTGCGCCTCGCCGTCCCGGCCGGGGCCGATTCGTCCCAAACACGCCGGTGACGCCCCGGTGTCGCGGAGCGATTGGACCTCGGAGCCTCTTTCGGTGAAAGCCTCTCCGGGCGAATCGTTCCTGGGCGAATCGTTCCTGGGTTGAAATTCGGCCTGCAATCCGATGTACTCTGGAGTTTGGTTATCGCCCGCCCGGCGCGGCAAGGGGTCAAGCAGGGCGGGCGAAGGCCCCCAATAAGGAGCGGAATGGTGATTTCTGAAAAGCGGATTCGGCGGGCGTTGCTGAGCGTAACCGACAAGACCGGCCTGGTGGAGTTGGCTCAGGCGCTGGTGAGCTTTGGCGTGGAGCTGGTCTCGACCGGCGGAACAGCGCGCGTCCTGCGCGAGGCCGGCCTGGGCGTCCAGGACATCAGCGAGCTGACCGGCTTTCCGGAGATGCTGGACGGCCGGGTGAAGACCCTGCACCCTCGCGTTCACGGAGGCCTGCTCTACATTCGCGGCAATCACGAGCACGAGGCCGCCGTGGCCGCGCACGGCATCGAGCCCATCGACATGGTGGTGGTCAACCTCTACGCTTTTGAGAAAACCGCGGCCCAGCCCGGCGTGGCCTTCGGCCATCTCATCGAGAACATCGACATCGGCGGCCCTTCGATGGTGCGCTCGGCAGCCAAGAACTTTGAGGACGTGGCCATCGTGACCCGCGTGGCCGACTACCCCGCCCTGATCGGGGAGCTGCAAGCCACCCGCGGCTGCCTGAGCCGCGCCACTCGCTGGCGGCTGGCCCGGCAGGCCTTTGCGCTCACGGCGGCCTACGACACGGCCATCGCCAACACCCTGGACCGGATCGCAGCTTCCGGCGCCGACGCCCCAGCGCCGGAAGCGCCCGCCGCTCCGGATTCCGAGGCCTTCCCCAGCACCCTGCGCATCAACCTTCCCCTGGCGCAATCGCTGCGTTACGGCGAAAATCCCCACCAGCGCGCGGCCCTCTACGCCGACGGCAGCGGTTTGGGCGTCGCCGGAGCCCATCAGCTCCAGGGCAAGGAACTGAGCTTCAACAACCTGGTCGATCTGGACGCCTGCTGGGAGCTGGCCCAGGAGTTCGACGAGCCGGCCGTCATCATCGTGAAGCACACCAACCCCTGCGGCGCGGCCACGGGCGCAACCATCCTTGAGGCTTATGAGAAGGCCCTGGCCTGCGACCCGGTTTCGGCCTTTGGCGCGGTCATCGGCATCAACCGCGAGGTGGACGCGGCAGCTGCCGCGGAAATCGCCAAGCTCTTTGTGGAAGCCATCGCCGCCCCCAGCTTCACCGCCGAGGCCCGCGAACGCTTCGGGGCCAAGAAGAACCTGCGCCTGGTCGAAGTCCGCCGCGCCCCGGCGCGCCCGGTAGTCAAGCAAGTTTCCGGCGGATTGCTGCTGCAGGACGCCGACACCGGCCGCGTCGACGCCGGCGCGCTCGACCCCGGCCTGAAGGTCGTCACCTGGCGTCCGCCCACCGCCGAGGAGCTGCGCAGCCTGCTCTTTGCCTGGCGCGTTTGCAAGCACGTGAAATCGAATTCCATCGTCTACGCCCGCGACGGCCAGACCCTGGGCATCGGAGCCGGGCAGATGAGCCGCGTAGACGCCGCCCGCTTCGGCGCCATGAAGGCCGTGCTGCCGCTGAAAGGCTGCGTCGCCGCCTCCGACGCCTTCTTTCCCTTCCCCGACGGGCTGGAAGCGGTGGCCGCGGCCGGCGCTACGGCCGTCATCCAGCCCGGCGGCTCCGTGAAAGACCAGGACGTGATCGACGCCGCCGACAGGCTGGGCATCGCCATGGTCTTCACCGGCATACGGCACTTCCGGCATTGATGCAAGTGAAGCCCTGTCCGGCGACATGGCTTTGAGCGAAGGCCCGTTCCCTTTAGCTTCATGGTTAGGACTGGTTCCCAGGATTGACCTATGACGTTTCCCCCTGAACCCAAGCCCCGCCTGCGCGCGCAGTTCGTCGGGCTGGCCGGCCAGATGGACTGGTTTCGCGGCCTGCGCGCGGCCGTGGCCCTGTGCGCGCCGCTGGTGCTGGGCGATCTGGCCGGCATTCCCAACCTGGGGTGGGCGGCGCTGGGCGGGTTCGAGGCCATTCTCTCTGACACGGGAGGCCCCTACCGCACGCGCCTCTCCAGCCTGGCCACCCTCTCGCTGGGCGGAGCGGCGGGGCTGTTCCTGGGCTCGCTCATCGGCGGCAGCCTCATCTGGGCGCTGCCGGTCACGGTGCTGTGGTGTTTCCTGTGGAGCTACCTCGCCGTGCTCGGCCAGCCCTTTTCGTCGGCCGGAATCCTGGTCCAGGTCATCTACATCTGCGGCATTGGCGCGCCGGCTGCTTCCTGGCGCGAGGCGCTCGCCGCCGCCTTGCTGCTGTTGGCCGGCGGAGCCTGGGCGGCGCTGCTCTCGCTGCTGCTGTGGCCGCTGGACGCCTATCGCCCCGCCCGCGCCGCGGTCAGCGCCTGCTACGAAGAGCTAGCCTCGTTCCTGGGTTCGGTGGCCGAGCTGGCCAGTCGCCCGCAACCGCCAAGTTCGCACCATGCTCCCCGCACACCAGGCGCTCCGCTCGCTTCCGCGGAAAGCGCGGAAGACTACGAACCTCAGCCGCGCCTCAGCCGCAAGGTCCGGCAAACTCCAGCCCTCTGGCACCGGCTCGCCCAGCACCACCAGTACCGCATCCGCCGGGCCGTCGAGCAGGGTTGGGCCGCGGTGGCCGGCCTTCGCGCCGACCGCCAGGCCGAGACCCTCCAGGGCCATCACCTGGTGGTCCTGCTGGAACACGCCGACCTGCTGATTGCCCGCACCGTGGCGCTGGCCGAGCACCTGGAGGAGCAGGCCGCCGCACCCGCCAGCTCGCCCTGCCTTGACCGCGCTCTGGCTGGATTGGCCGATCTGCGCTCCGTCGAACAGTGGATTGCATCGCTCTTGCTGCGCCGCCGCGGCCAGACCGTGGCCCACGCCCGCGCCCGGCGCTCGGAGATGGAGCGCCTGCCCCACTACCTCGCCGGCTGCCTCAACCCGTCGGACCCGGCCAGCCGCTTTCTGCTGGCGCAAATCACCGCGGCCGCATCGATTCTGGAGTCCTCCATCGAGAGCGCGACCCTGATGCGCCTGGGCCAAACGCCGGAACTGGCCGCCTCGCGCGGCGCAGCGCTTTCCGTCGGCCACTTCGGCTACGTTTACGAGCGGCTCGGCCAGCTTCGCCAGAGTTGGCATCCGGGCCGGATTCTGGAGCAGTTGACGGCCAATTTCACCCGCAAATCGCTTATCCTGCGCCACGCCGCCAGGGTCTCGATGGTCTGCGGGCTCGACGTGGCGCTGATTCTGCTGCTGCACATCGACCACGGCTACTGGCTGCTGATGACCTCGCTCATCGTGCTCCAGCCGCACGTCTCCGGCACTCTGCGCCGGGGCATGGAGCGCATCGGCGGCACGGTCGGCGGCGGCATCCTGGCGGCTCTCTTGGCCGCCACTCTCCACTCGCAACTGGCCACCGCGGCGGTGCTGTTTCCGCTGGCCCTGATGGCTCTGGCGATTCTGCCCGTCAGCTACGCCGCCTTTGCCTTCTTCCTCACCCCGGCCTTTGTGCTGGCCTGGCTGCCCTTTTCCGGCGACTGGCAACTGGCCCTGGTGCGCACCGGCAACACCGTTGTTGGCGCGATCATTTCCGTGGGGGCCATGCTGTTTCTTTTCCCGGCCTACGAGCGCGACCGGGCTCCGGAATTTCTGCGCGCCAGCCTGGGCGCGGACCGGAACTACCTGGCGCGGTTGGCCGAGGCCTGGAGCGTGGCTTCGCCGGCACACTCCGGCTCCTCGCGCCTGCTGGCCAACGCCCGCCGCGCCGCCGGACTGGCCCACAACGATACCGAGGAATCGCTGGAGCGGCTGCTGGCCGAGAGCTGGCCGCGCCGACTGCCCTTCGCGCAATTCGTGGCCGCCTTTGTGACGTACCTGCGCCGCTTCTCGCAATCCGTCACCACCCTGGCCTCGCTGGACGGCGAGTGGAGCTGGAAGCAGTCGGGAGCGGTGCGGGACCGCCTCGAATTGCTCGATCGGCGTCTCGCCTGGCTCGAAGAGCAGACCGGGATTCAGCCCTCGTCCGCGCCCTGGCCCGAGCCCGGCTCGGACATCCTGGAGCCGCCGCTCCCCGCGCAGGACCACCCCGGCGAGCTTCAAATGGAGCGGCTGGAGCGCCAGAGCGTGGTTCTCCACCGCCAGCTCAAGTCCCTGCGCGAGCACGGCTGGCTGCCGGGAGCCCCAACCAGAAGCGCCTAGCTGCAGCACTCCCAAAAAGCCCTGAAAGACTGATTTGGGAGCCTTGGGTGTTGCAGAGGCGGGGTTTACAGGCCGCAATCCCGATGCGCCGGCCCTCCGCCGGAGTTCGCACGGGCTCTGAATTCGCCGATTGACCGCAAAATGGCACAATCTAACCCACCGCGCAAGCCAAATGCCGGTTAAAATCGTCTGTATATTAGGCAGAGTTGCCCCCACCGGCTGCCTGCGCTCGCTCTCAGCTCTGCGGCACGGCTTTTCCGCCCGGCTGAAAGACGCGCGGAATCCCCAGGATGATGAAGAATCAGAATCGTTTGCTGCCCCTTTGGCTGTCGCTAGCCGCCGCACTCCCCATGCTGCTGCCGGCTGAGGCCGCCCGCGCCCAGAGCGGATCGCAAGACGCCCCTCACGGCAAGCCCGCGCAGGGCAGCCCGGCCGGGGCGCCCGTGGCCAGCCCCATCCAGCTTGTTCCGGGCAAACCCGCCGCAGCCGATCCCGCCGCGCCTCCGCCGGACCGCGCCCAGGCCTATTTTCATCTCTCACTGGGCAGCCTTTACGAAGAACAGGCCGTCACCGAGGGCCGTCCGGAGCTGGTGACCCGCGCCATCGAAGAGTACAAGCTGGCGCTGAACGCCGATCCCGGCTCCCCGCAACTGAGTGTTGGGCTGGCCGATCTGTACTTCCGCACCGGGCGCTCGCGCGAGGCCGACGCCACCGCCCGCGAGCTGATCAGGAACGACCCCGGCAACATCGAGGCGCACAAGCTGCTGGGGCGCATTTACCTGCGCCAGTTGAGCGACGGGCAAAACGCCGTCTCCTCGGCATCGCCCTCCGGCAACGTGCTGGACCAGGCCATCGCCGAGTTCGAGAAGATCGTCGCCCTGGAGCCCAAGGAGGTAGAGGACCGCATGATCCTGGGCCAGCTCTACACCGTCAAGCACCAGAACAAGAAGGCGGAAGAGCAGTTCAAGATCGCCCAGGCCATCGAGCCCGACTCGGAAGAAGTGGTTCTCAACCTGGCCCGGCTCTACGCCGATAGCGGCGACGTGGAACATGCCGCCAAGGTCATCGAGACGGTCCCCGTCTCCGACCGCTCGCCCAAGATGGAGTTTGCCCTGGGCGCGGCCTATGAGCAGTTGAAGCGCACCAAGGACGCCATCGCCGCCTATCAGCGCGCCGCGGACATGGAGCCGGGCGATGTGCGCACGCTGGCCGCGCTGGCCCAGGCCCTGCTCGGCGACAACCAGCTCGACGAGGCGCTCAAGCAGTATCAGCAGTTGGCCGAGACCGATCCGGAAGACATCGGGGCGCTCATCCACATCGGCGAGATCCAGCGCCGCCAGGGAAAGTACGAAGATGCGCTGACCACCATCCGCAAGGCGCGCAAGAAGGACCCCTCCAGCCTTGAAGCGGGCTATAACGAGGGGCTGCTGCTGGACGTGCTGGGGCGCTACGACGAAGCCGCCCAGACCTACGAGAAAATGGTGGACCTGACCTCCCACGCCAACGGCGCCTATACCGCCGAGGAGAAGAACAATCGCGGCATCTTCCTGGAGCGGCTGGGGGCGGTCTATCACGAGGAGAACAAGACCGCCGAGGCCATCGCCGCCTATCAGAAGATGATCGACCTGGGCGGCGATATGGCGCTGCGCGGCTTTCAGGGGCAGGTGGACACTTATCGCGACGCCAAGCAGTTCGACAAGGCCGTGGAGGTTTCGCACAAAGCCGTCGAGGCCAACCCCAAGGATCGCGAACTGAAGCTGATGCTGGCCGGCGAACTGACCGACCTGGGCAAGGGCGAAGAGGGCCTGGCGATGGCCAAGGGGCTGATCGCCAACACCGGCGAGGACCGCACCGTCTGGCTGGCACTGGGCCAGATGTATGTCCGCATGCGCCGCTGGAAAGACGCCGAGGACGCTTTCGGCAAGGCCAGTCCCCTGACCACCAAGCAGGAAGACCGCATCTACCTTTTGTTCCTCAAGGGCGAACTGGCCGAGCGGCAGAAGCACTTCGAGCCGGCCGAACAGTTCTTCCGCCAGGCCCTGGATCTTGACCCGGCCAACGCCATGACCCTGAACTACCTGGGCTACATGCTGGCCGACAAGGGCCTGCGCCTGCCCGAGGCGCTCAAGCTGATCCGCAAGGCCGTCGAACTGGAGCCGATGAATGGCGCCTATCTGGACTCGCTGGGCTGGGTGTACTTCAAGATGGGCCAGTATGAGCTGGCCGAGGAGAACCTGCGCCAGGCCGTGGCGCGCGACCAGACCGACCCCACGGTCCACGACCACCTGGGCGACCTCTACGAGAAGACCGGCCGCATCCGCCTGGCCGCGGCGCAGTGGGAGCTCTCGCTGGCAGAGTACGCCAAATCGGCCACCGCCGACGTGGAGCCGGGCGACCTGGCCAAGGTCCAGAAGAAACTGGAAGGCGCCCGCGTCAAGCTCGCCAAGCAGGAGTACGTGACCGGGCCGCCCAAGCCGGAATAACCCGCGACCGGCGGCGGAAAAACAGGTCCGAAGCAGGGATTTACCTGGAATCAGTCAACCGGCAAAAGACCCCGAAAGCCCGCCTCTCCAGGTTGAGAAGCGGGCTTTCGGGGTCTTTGAAATGGCCTTTTCGTTTTGGCGGCGGCCCAGGGGCTCAAATGGAATCGGACTTTGAGCCCCTGGGCCGGGTTCGTTCCGCCCGCCGCTACTTGGTTCCGTCGGCCTGCGAGGCAATGTAGAGGTCCACATTGCTCTTGTCCACCAGCGAAGTGCCGGTATCGATAAACGCCGGATAGGGCGCGAAGGAGTCGGCGCTATAGTCCTTGCCCAACTGCTTGGGCGGCGCGTGGTAGATCTCGTCGAGCATCTTGATGCCGAAGTAGCCCATGGTGAAGGGCTTCTGCGCGATGGTCGAATCGATGGTCCCGGCCTTGATCGCGTCCAGCGTATCCTGGTCCACATCCCAGGCCACCACCAGGCGGCCGCCGCCGGCCCGCTTCACCGCATCGGCAACCACCTTGCCCGACGAGGCTTCAAGGCAGATAAAGGCATCGATTTTCTTGGCGCCCGAGAGCGGCATGGCCGACTGGGTCCAATCGAACGCATTGCGGGCATCGCCCTTGATGTCCACCACGTCGATGATGTGAATGTCGGGACGGGTGGCGAGGACTTCCTTGAAGCCCTTCAGGCGCTCATCCGTATTGGGCTGGCCGCCCAGGGTGAAGAAGACCACATTGCCCTTGCCGCCCAACTGCTCGACCACCCGCTTGCCGCCCAGCCGGCCGGCCTCCAGGTTGTTGGTGCCGATGAAATAGAGCCTGCGGCTGCCGGCGGCATCCGAATCCATGGTGATGACCGGAATGCCCGCGGCCACGGCCGCATCGATCCCCGGCTGCACGACGGAGGCGTCGGCAACGGAGATCAGGATACCCGAGGGTTTGGCCGCTACCGCCTTCTGCAACTCGGCCAGCTCACCCTGGGGGTCGTAACTGTCAGGCCCCACCACCTTGGCCGTCACCTTGTACTGGGACGCCGCCTTGTTGAAGCCGGCAGCCGCTGTCTGCCAGTAGGGCAGGTTCACGTTTGTGGCGATCAGGTAAAAGACCTCTTTGGTCGAGTGCCTCTCGCAGCCTGATGTAGACAGAATAGCCAGGGCCAGCGTGGCCAACGCAAAACTCTTGATCACCTTCATGCTTGCCTCCCGGTACAGACGAAGATTGTGTTTGGGGTCGACGCCGGATTTTCATCCCCGCGCCGGGCGCTCTAAAAAATTCGGCTGGATGGTACTACCGAAAGACAAGGATTGTCCACCGCGCGCCGCATGTGCAACTTTATAGCATCCCGGGGGGGGTATGGATGGTGATTTACGGCACGCAGGTGGCCTGCTTTCAACGCCGGGTCCCCCTTTGCGGTATAACCAGACGTGAACCATGGAGCAGGACGACGATGACTCCGGAAGCCAAGCCGATTTTCACGCTGCCCAGGGCGATCGCGGTGTGCGGAGACGACGGCGGCGAGCTGACCCGCCGCGCCTGCCCCGAGCCGCCCCACCCCTACCGCTCGCCCTTCGCCCGCGACGCGGCCCGCATCCTTCATGCGCGCGCCTTTCGCCGCCTGGCCGGCAAGACCCAGGTCTTCACCCGCCTGCCCGCGGACTTCCCCTCGGACCACTTCCGCAGCCGCCTCACCCACACCCTGGAAGTGACCCAGATCTCCCGCACCCTGGCCGCTGCCCTGGGGCTGAATACGGAACTGGCCGAAGCCCTCGCGCTGGCCCACGACATCGGCCACCCGCCCTTCGGCCACGCCGGCGAAAAGGCCCTCGACCACTGCCTGCGCGGATTTGGCCTGGGCTTTGACCACAACCTTCACGCCCTGCGCATCGTCACCTGGTTTGAAGAGCGCTACGCCGCCTTTCGCGGCCTCAACCTGACCCTCGGAGTGCGTGAGGGCATCGTCAAACACTCCCACGACTACCGCGCCACCGAACACCCCGATCTGGGAGACTATTTCCTCGACCAGTTTCCCCCGCTCGAAGCCCAGCTCATCGATCTGGCCGACGAAATCGCCTACCTCACCGCCGATCTCGACGACGGCCTGGACTCCGGCATCCTGACCCTCGAACAGGTGCGGGATGAGGTTGACCTCTTCCGGCGCTTCCATGACGGGGTGGTCCGCGACTATCCCGCCGCAACGCCAAAGCTGGCCGGATATGAGACCCTCAAGCGCGTCCTGAACGCCCTGGTCACCGATTTGATCGAAGAGGTCCGGCGGCAAGTGGCCGCGCTCGGCGCAAACTCGCTGGAAGGAACTGGAATCAGGGAGATCGGACTCGAGCAGGTGCGCAACGCGCCGCGCCGCCTGGCCGCCCTGAGCCCCGCCATGGAAGCCGACCGCGCCCAGGCCAAGCAGTTTCTCTATGCCAGCCTCTATAACTCGCCAGGCATGGAAGAGGGCCACGCTCACGCCGCCCGGGTGATCGAGGAACTGTTTGCCGCCCTCATCGCCGACCCCGGCCAACTGCCCGCCGACCACCGAGCGCAGATTCCCACCCAGGGCCTGGCCCGCACCGTCGCCGACTACATCGCCGGCATGACCGACAGCTACGTTGAACAGGCCTGGAGCCGCTGCCGAGGGCGGTGAGACCGCTTCACTCGTCAAGCGAAGGTCCTACCAGCCGTCTTTGGCCAGCTCTCGCTTACGATCCTGCCGCCGCTCTTCGAGCAGCAGATCGCACATGGAAGCGCCACCCGCCGTGCATCCGCGCAACTCGTCGATCAACCGCATTTTTGCAGCAAGCCCGTCAGGCTTCGAAGCGAACGACGTTCCCTCGGGTGCGATGAATTCCTTGTCTTCCATCTCATGATTGTCGCGCCATTTTGCCGCACTGCGACAAAAAATGCTCACGAGAGAAGAGCACGGTCACTTGATTCGACTTACTGCACCGTCCCCGCAGGCCGCAGCCGCCGCAAGTCCAGGGCGCACTCGACGGCATTCTGCGCATGCAGGCGCAGGTTGTCCGAGGCAGCCCACAGCCACAGCCGGGAGGACTGGCTGGAGTTGCGCGCGCCGGGCTCGGTCCGCAGCCTCACCAGCACGTCGCTCTGGCCGGTAGCGGCCAGGTTCGAGGGCGAATCCGTGTCTTCCAGCACCAGGTCCACGTGGTCGCCGCTCAAAGCCTCTTCCAAGGCGGCAAGGTCCACCGGCCGCTCCAGCTCGATGGCGATCGAAAAGGCGTGGCCGTGGAAGACCGGCGCCTGAATCACCTGCAAGGCCAGCGCGGGCCAGTGGCCCAGAGCCAGGGCTTCATAGTGCCGGCGCACCCGCGCCTCCACCGCGCTCAGGCTGACGGCGGCGCTTTCGCCCAGGCCGGTGAGCAGGTTATAGGCCACCTGCGCGTCGAAGGTGGCGCGCGGCATGTTCTGAAAGCTGAGCAGGCTCACGGTTTGCTGATGCAGTTCGTCCATGGCGGCGCGGCCCCACTCGCTGGACGGAAGCAGCAGCGTGGCGAAGGCCGCGCGCACCGGCGCGGCCTGGTGCAGGCGCTGGAGGATGAGGCCCAGGGCCAGGGCCGCGGGGTGCGCCGGGACCACGGCCGGGGTAAACAGATCGACGGCCGCGGCTTCATATCCCAGCCAGGGAGCGCGCACCAGCACGCCGGTCTCCTGATCCAGGGCTCCGGAGAGGTCGAGCACCGTGGAGCCGGCCCTGAGCGCGTCGCGCCAGTGCTTGCGGGTGAGGTCCTCGGCGCCGCAGAAAAATGTGAAGTCCACGCGCTCGAAGGAGTCCAGGCCAATGGGCTGGACGAAGGTGATTTCGTCGCCCACCTGGTCCAACTGGCCTTGCGCCGTCTCCTCGTCCAGCAGGATGAAATTGGACGCCGCCAGCGGCGAATCCTCCAGCGCTTCCTTCAACTCCCGGCCCACCAGGGTAGCGGCTCCGGCTATGGCGATCTTGTACACAAATGTCCTTTTATCGGTTGAGGAAAGTCACAAATGGCTTGGCGCGCCGGGCTCGGCCGCGGGGTCTTCCGGTGCGGCGGCGGCAGCCTGCCCCCTGCGGCGGCGGCGCGACCAGGAATAAGCCGCCCGCGCCCAGATCCCGGAGAACATGTAGACCAGCGCCAGCGAAAAGAGCACCACCTGCGAGAACTTCCAGATCACAAAAAGCAGAATCGCGATCTGAAAGAGGATCTGGAAGGGATGGCGGCGGGAAAGGCTGATCTCCTTGCCGGACCAGAATCTCCACGTGCTGACCATGAGAAAGCCGCTCATGCCCACCACGGCCAGCCAGACGATGGCGACCCACCAGGCCTGGTTCGGATAGCCGTAGCAGAGGTGAACGCTGGCCGCCAGCAGCCCGGCCGCCGCCGGAATCGGCATGCCCACAAAGTACTTGCGCCCCGGCCGCCCCGGGTTGCGCGGCTGCGCGTCGTGGCTGATGTTGAACCGCGCCAGCCGCGAGACCCCGCCAATGAGAAACAGGAAGCAGATGAAAGCCCCGGCGTGGAGCAGGTTCTGGCGCAACTGCGGGTTGATGGAAGTGGGCAGAAAATGGAATCCCCAGATCAGCGCCAGCAGGCTGGGCGCCATGCCGAAGGTGATGGCGTCGGCCAGCGAATCCAGCTCCTTGCCAAAATCGCTGCAGGTGTTGGTCATGCGGGCGATGCGCCCGTCCAGCGAGTCCAGGGGAATGGCGATGAGGATGGCGATGGCCGCCCAGTCCAGATGCTGGCGCGCGTCGCCGATGCCGCCGATGGCCGCAATCGTCTGGGTGATGGAAAAGTAGCCGGCGGCGATGTTGCCCACGGTAAACAGCGAGGGCAGCAGGAACATGCCGCGCCTGAGCCGCGCCTGCGCATTGGCCTTGGCTAGTATCGGGTCGCGAGGGGTCATGAGAGCCCTCCTTCCGGCATGGCCGCCAGTACACTCGAGCCGCCTTTGACGCGCTGGCCCACCTTCACCCGCAACTGGGCCTCGGCCGGCAGCAGCACGTTCACGCGGGAGCCGAACTTGATCAGGCCCACGCGCTGGCCGCGCTCCACCCGGTCGCCCTCCTTGAGGTTGAAGACGATGCGCCGCGCCAACAGGCCGGCAATCTGCTTGAAGGTGACCTCGAAGGCCTGGACGGCGCCTTCTTGGTCGCCGCGCACCGTGGCCGCGTTCTGCTCGTTGCGGTCCGCCGAAGCCGGGTTCATGGCGTTCAGGTAGAGGCCCTTCTGGTAGCGCACGCTCGAAAGCACGCCGGCAATCGGCGCGCGGTTCACGTGCACGTCAAAAACGCTGAGGAAGATGCTGATCCGCTGCCTCGGCCCCTCGGGCGTGTCGATGGCGGCCGTCTCGGTCACCAGCCCGTCTCCGGGGGACACGATGAGGCCGGGGCCCAGGGGAATGGTCCGCGCCGGATCGCGGAAGAACCAGAGAAAGAATGCCGCCAGAAGCACGGGCGCAAACACCAGCCAGGAGCCGCCGGTCAACAACCAGAGTCCCACCGCCAGCGCCAAAAAAACCAAACCGTAGAGATAACCGTCACGAACCATGGTTGCTAACGATTATACGGTGATTCGGCTCCCCTGCCGACTCGACAGCCGCTCGGCGCCGCGCACACCTGCCGCGATGAGGCCGCGCCGTACCTGCGCTCAGGCGTCCCGCCCGCATGTCCCGTCCGTTCCAGGTGCTTTAAGCCACAGCCGGGGACCGGTGCTCCAGGGCGAAGATCAGGTCCTTGGCGTGCAGCTTCAGCTTCTTCAGACGCACTTCCTCGAGCTGTTCCTCTTCCGAGAGGTAGGGTTTTTGAATCAACTCTTCCAGCCGCTGAGCGTAGCGATGATGTTCGGCATGCAGGCGGTTCAGTTCTTCGCTCAGCGTGGGATCCAGTATTTCATCCATCAAGCACCTCCGGTCGAGCGATTTTTCCAACCGGGGCCGGCCTGAATGACCGCTTTCGAGTGGCTCTTCCCGCTTCTGAAGAGGGCCACCTTGCTCAGCGCCAGCCGGGCGATCCGGGTTGCAAAATCGATCTCGTAACAGAACATTTACATATATCGCCGCAGGTGTGCAATCGGCAAGAGTGAAATAGGCCAAAAGCAGCCGGAAGCTGTGGAATTCGGGGGCCAACACAGCCTGCGGTGACCGCAGTCACAGTGGAGCCGGCAGGCCCGGCGCGGCTTGAGCAGCGGCCTATCGCTCGCTCGGCTCCAGTTGCAGGCGCATCAGGATCGCATCCTCCGCCGGATCAAGGTAATAGCGCGGCCGGCGGCCGGTTTCCTCAAAGCCCAGAGAGCGGTAAAAGCTGAGCGCGGGGCGGTTCGAGGCCCGCACCTCGAGATCGACTTCAGCCGCTTGCGCCAGGCGCAGTTCCCCGGCCAGCGCGGCGAACAGTTGCCGGGCCACGCCGCGGCGCTGGCTGCCGCGAGAGACGGCAATCGCCTCCAGCTCGGCCTCCGGTCCAATCCTGCAAGCCACCGCGAAAGCCGCAACGACGCCCTCTGATTCCTCGGCCACCAGCGCAATTCTCTTCGGAGTGCTCTCCGGATTCAGCGCGGCCAGGTAGACGCCGCGGGGCCAGCGAGGCGCCTCCCGCAGGCTCGCGGCGATTTCCATGACCCGGTCGAGGTCCGCCGGGGTCATGGGCCGAATCCGCGCCTCCGCGGCGGGGGAATTCATGGGTGCGCGGGCGCGGCGGCCGGCTCGCCGAAGATCTCCGCATCCGAGCGGCGCAGGTAGTGGCCGTCGAGCAGCGCCAGGTCCACGAACTCCCCGGCCGCCACTCTTGGCGCGCCCAAAGAAAGCGCATCGGCGGCGATGGGCGCGGCGGTGTGAACCAGCTCGGCGGCGGGCCACGCCGAAGAGAGCAGCAGCGCCGCCGCCGGGTCGCAGACGGCAATCCGCACCGGTTGAGCCGCAAGGCCCGCAAGCTCCAGATTCGCTAGCTCCGGGGCCCCCGCCAGCAGTTCCCTTGCCTGCGCGCCGGCGACTTCTCTTCCCGAGACCGCGCCGCCCAGCCGCAGAAAGACCTCATGACGGTGGGCGTCGAGAGCCGCCGAGGAAGTTCCGGCTTTTGCGGCCAGCACCTCAAGCCGGGAAACCGACACCACCGGAATCCGCGCGGCTTCGGCGAGCCCCTTGACCGCGCTCAGCCCCACGCGCACCCCGGTAAAGCTGCCCGGCCCGTTGACGGCCACAATCGCGCCCACTTCGCCCAGCGCGATGCCGCCGAGCCCGAGCAGGTCCCGCACCGCGGCCACCAGCGTGGAAGAGTAGCTGCGCCCTTCAAGCTCGATCTGGCCTAGAATCTCCACCGCCCCCCCGGACAGCCGCCCCAGGGCAACCGAACCCGAGGGTCCGCAGGTGTCGATTCCCAGCAACAACATGGATTCAGGCATGAGTTACACGGCCTTCAGAGCCTGGTCCAAATCGGCGATCAGGTCTTCCTTGTCTTCAATGCCCACCGACAACCGCACCAGCCCCTGCGTGATGCCCAGCGACTCGCGCTCGTCGTCGCTCAAGGCGGCGTGCGTGGTGGTGGCCGAGTGGGAGGCCAGGGACTCGACCCCGCCCAGCGATTCGGCGCAGAGGAAAACCCGGATTGCGCCCAGGAACCGTCCGGCGGCTTCTCTCGATCCCAGGTCGAAGCTCAGCATGGACCCGAAGCCCTTCTGCTGCCGGACGGCCAGTTCGTGCTGCGGATGGCTCTTCAACCCCGGATAGGCCAGCCGGGTCAGCTTGGGCTGTGTGGACAGGAACTCCGCCACCGCGCGCCCGTTCTCCTCGTGCTGCTTCATGCGCAAGGGCAAGGTCCGGATGCCGCGCAGAACCAGGAAACTCTCGAAGGGCGAAAGAATCCCCCCGGCGGCCTTCTGCACCAGATGAAAGCGTTCCTTGTGTTCCGGTTTGCTGCCGATCAGCGCCCCGCCCAGCCCGTCCGAATGGCCGTTGAGGAACTTGGTGGTCGAGTGCATCACGATATCCGCGCCCAAGGCCAGTGGGCTTTGCAGCGCGGGCGACAGGAAGGTGTTGTCCACGCTCAACTCGACTCCGCGCGCGTGGGCGACCTGGCTGACGGCGGCGATGTCGGTGAGCGACATGAGCGGATTGGTGGGCGTCTCTATGTGAATCAGGCGGGTGGCGGGGCGGATGGCCGCGGCTACGGCGTCCGGGTTGCCGGTATCCACGTATTCGATGTCGATGCCGTAATGGCGCACGATCTGGTTGAACAGCCGCTGCGTGCCGCCGTACACGTTGCGGGTGCATAGCAGGTGGTCGCCGGCGTGGAGCGTGGCCACCAGCGCATAGATGGCCGCCATGCCGCTGGCAAAGGCATGACCGCTGACGCCGCCTTCGAGAGCCGCCAAGGCCTCTTCGAGCCGGTCCCGCGTGGGATTGCCGGCGCGCGAATAGTCCCAGCCCTTGTCGGCGCCGATGCCGGTCAGCTCAAACGTCGAGGAAAGGTAAACCGGAACATTCACCGCGCCCGTCAAAGGGTCGGGATATTGCCCGGCATGGACTGCGAGGGTGGAATATTTCAATTCAGACATGGTGGGGTGGGGCCTTCCGCTCCTGGATTCCAAACCTGGTTTTCAAACCTGGTTTTCAAACCTGGTTTTCAAACCTGGTTTCTCTTCCTGGCTTCTAGCTTATCGCGGCTACCCCGGCGTCTCGGTCAAGGGCGGCGACTCGCCTCGCGGCGGTGCGCGGCCCCCCGCCACGGCCATGGAGCAGATTCTGAAGCCCGGCCCCGGTTGCGGCTATTTCCCCAGCGCCGCCGCCGGCCGCAGCGGCGATTCGGCCTGTTCCCCCACCACCGTCGTCCATTCCCGCACATACCACCGGTGGACGATCCCGTTCGTCACGTACGGATCGACCCTGGCAAACTTCTCCGCGACCTCGGGCGACTCACCCCGGAAAAGCAGCACTGCGCCGTCGACCGGATTCTTCATCGCCCCGGCCAGCACCAGTTCGCCCAGTGCGCTGGCCTTCCACGCCAGGTCAAGGTGCGCACCGCGAAACTCCGCGCGCTGGGAAACGTAGTCTTCACCCACTTCATAAAACAAGAGGTAATGCATTCGCGTTTCTCGCTCCTATCGCTCAGTTAGACGAGTTCTTTTTGCCCTTGGACCGCTTGCGCCCACCGTTCCAGAAACCAGCGCAACTCACGCGGCGGCTGCAGCCAGACCTCGGCCGCCGTTTGACGCCACAGGCCCCGCACCAGCACGCTCAACCCGCGCGGCCCCAGCCGCCCGATCGCCCGGAACGCCGCCTCGTCGGTCAAATCGTCGCCCAGGTAAGCCACCGGCGCGTCGCCCGCTTCCTCGGCCACAATCGCCTCCACCGCTCCGCCTTTGTTGCGCCCCGCCCGCAACTCCACTCCGGCCTCGAAATCCAGCAGGGCCAGCCCCTCCATGCGCGCCAGCGGCTCAAACAGCTCCCTGGTCCGCCGCTCGATCTGCTCGGCCTTCTTGCGCGTCGCTCCGCGCCAGTGCATCACCACGCCGTTGGCCTTGTCTTCAAAGAGTCCGCCCAGGCTGTCCCGGCGCAACTGCTCGCGCAGCTCGTCCAGCTTCTTTTTGACCGGGGGCGGAGGCTGCTCCAGCTCCCGCCGCCCGTCCGGGTAAAGCCGCTCGGCGCCGTGCAGGCCCCAGGCCTCCAGCGGAGGCGCCAGTCCGAGCATCGGCCCGATCTCCGCCGCCGGCCGCCCGGTCACTACCGCCAGGCGCGTCCGGCCCTGGCTCTGAATCCGCTTCAGCAGCTCCCGCACCCCGGCCCAGGGACGCGCCTCAAACCGGTTCACCCGGAACGGCGCCAGCGTCCCGTCATAGTCCAGCAGCAGCAACGGCCGCTGGCTCGCCGCAACCCTGCCCAGAAACGCATCCAGCTTTGTACCGGCCTCTGAAGTCAACCTTCGCTCGCTTTCAAAGCCAGTTTATCGCGCCCTCCGCAAGCTGCCCGTCAAGTCGTCCGCGCCTTCGCGCCTTGCCCGCCCGCTTCATGCGCTATCCTGTCCAGGAGAGCGCTCCAACCCGCTTTCGGCACACGGCAAATACCATGGCCATCGACGGAATCGACCGGGCAGCCAAGAAACTCGTCCTCACCGTACAGGATTACTCCCTGTTCGCGCATCACGCTGTGATGAATCTCTTCCGTCCGCCCCGCTATTGGCCGGAATTCCTGATTCAGTCCGATATCATCGGCGTCGGCTCCACGTCCATCGTCCTGCTGTCGGGTTTCTTCACCGGCGGCGTGCTGGCCCTGCAGTCGGCCTCCACGCTCTCGGCCTTCGGCGCCACCGCCATGACCGGCCGCTTTGTCTCGCTCACCATGATCCGCGAACTGGGCCCGGTGCTCACTGGCGTCATGGTCTCCGGCCGCAACGCCTCCTCGATGGCCAGCGAACTCGGCTCCATGGTGGTCACCGAGCAGATCGACGCCATGCGCGCCCTGGGCGTGGACCCCATGCGCAAACTGGTCACCCCGCGCCTGTTTGCCTGCATCTCCATGCTCTTCTTTCTCACCATCGTCGCCGACGCCTTCGGCATCCTGGGGGGCGGCTTCGTCACCATCTTCATGAACCACCAGGACGGCCCCCAGTACTTCTCCTCGGCCTGGGAGGCGCTGCGCTATCCGGACATCGTTCAGGGCCTGGTCAAGCCGCTCTTCTCCGGCTTCATCATCGCCTCCATCGGCTGCTTCTATGGCATGAGAACTTCGGGAGGCACGGAAGGCGTGGGCCGGGCCACCATCCAGGCCGTGGTCACCGCCTCGGTGCTCATCATCTTCGTGGACTTCTTCCTCACCCAGATTCTGCTCTCCCTGTTTTCCTGACGAGTTTTCCCGATGAATGAGAATCCCGCTTCCGCCGAACCCGGCCCCTCTCCGCTTGCGGATGCGACCCCGCTCGCGGGTCCAACGCCGGTGGTGGCTTTTCGCAACGTCTCCATCGCCTTCGACGGCCCGCCGGTGCTGGAAGACATCAGCTTCTCGCTCGGGCCCGGCGAGACCCGCATCCTGCTCGGCCCCGCCGGGGTCGGCAAGAGCGTCCTGCTCAAGCTGACCAACGGCCTGCTGCGCCCCGACGAGGGCAGCATCATGCTCTTCGGCCACGAAATCTCCCCCATGCCCGAGGAACAGCTTTTTGCCCTGCGCACCCGCGCCGGCATGGTCTTCCAGGAAGGCGCGCTCTTCGATTCCCTTTCTGTCCGCGACAATGTCGCCTTCCAGCTCATCCAGGAAGGGGTGCCCGACGACGAAATCGACCTCCGCGTCCGCGACGCCCTGCGCTTTGTCGAGTTGGAGGAGACCTTCGCGCTCTTTCCCGCCAGCCTCTCGGGCGGAATGCGCCGCCGCGTGGCCATTGCCCGCGCGCTCATCCACCAGCCCGAGCTGCTGCTCTATGACTCGCCCACCGGTGGCCTGGACCCGGTCACCTCCACCACCATCATCGAATTGATCGTCAAGGAGCGCGACGTCTTCAAGACCCCCTCCCTGCTGGTCACCCATCGCCTCCAGGACGCCTTCACCTTGTGCACCCATCGCTTCGACTCCGAACAGGGCCGCATGGTCCCGCTCCCCAAGGGCCACACCGACCCCAACACCACTTTCCTCATGCTCGAAGAAGGCCATCTCATCTTCGACGGCTCGCTGCACGAGCTGCTGCACACGGAAAACAAGTTTGTGCGCGAGTTCCTGGAGTAGGACAGGGGGCAGGGCTACACATCTGAGCTAACCCCTACAGCGGTTCCACAATTGCTGTACCCAGAAGCCACAGCCCTCAAGTGCCTTTTTCATCAAGAAAAGGCCTGGCCCTGCCGCGTGCATTCACGGCAGGGCCAGGCTGTTTTACAGGCCACAAAATAACTCCCAATCGAGCTATTTTGTTGCGATGGTGAGCCCAAAGGTGGCCGACTGGCTGACGGAGCCGGAAGTGGCGACAACCGTCAGGGTCGAGCTTCCGGCCGGTGAGCCGGAGTATTTGTAATGGCTGGATGAGCAGGCGGTGAGGGTTGTCGCTGCCCAGAGGCCAATGACCGCGAAGGCCACCAGGGCAAAGAAGTTGCGCCGGCGCTTCGGCCAGACCAGCAGGCAGAGCCCGGCCACGCTGATGCCGCCCAGCGCCTTGCCCAGGGTGGGAACGCGGTTGGAGGCTTCAGAGGTATTGTTGGGCGCGGTCGTCGCCACCACGACCGAAACGGCGGCGCTTTGTCCCCCCGTCAGGGCCGCGCTGCTGGGATTCACCGCGCAGCTTGTCTCGGCGGGTGCTCCGCTGCACGTGAAGGTGACCGTGCCGCTGAAGGTCGCGTTGCCGGTTACTGTCAGAGTCACAATGCCCGTCTGGCCGGCGGTTAATGAAAGTGTCTCCGGGCTGGGCGTACTGAGGGCGATGGCCGGCGTCAGAGCCGTGACGGAGACGGTCACCGGGGCAGGCAAAACGGCGGAGTTGAAGTGAGTGTCGCCGCTGTAGGTTGCGGTGATCGAGTCCGCGCCGACGGGCAGCGCGGTGGTGGTCAAGGCAGCTGTGCCCGTGCTGACCGCACCCGCTCCCAGGCTGGTTCCGTTGGCGTAGAAGGTGACGTAGCCGGTTGGCGTCAGAGTATTGTCGGCCGCCGCCAGAGTTGCGGTCAGGGTGACGCTGGCGCCTTGCACGGCCGTTGTCGCGCTGGGCGTCAAGGTCAGGTTCACGCGCCGCGTGCTGGAGGAGCCGGTGGCCGCCGAGAGCGCGTTGCTGGCCGAGGTCAGAATCTCTGAATCGTTGTAGCCGTTGGAGTTGAACGCCAAATAGGTAGCCGTGGCGCTGTTATTGGTATTGCCTGTAAAGTTGCCGCTGGAGTCAAAGTTGAGGGTGTCGGTGGCGGCGACTTCCTCTTCGGAACTCGATCCGAAGCTGGACGGTCCCGATTGCTTGAAGTCGACGTGCTGATCGGTTGTCGTCGTCCAGGTGACACTGCCATCCGGGTTGGTTACATAATCGACAGTGAACGCCAGCGGAATGGAAAAATCAGTCTCCGTTACGGTGACGGCGCTGGGTGTGGTGGTGGTCACCGTCGACTGCACAGTCGAGGTCAGATTGTCGGTCTCCAGTTGGGTACTCACACTGTTGCTGTCCACGATCTGAATGTCGTTGACAAAGTTGACGGTCTGGTCGATCGAGGTGGTGATGGCGCCCTGCGAGGTGTTGGCCACGCCGCTAATGGTGAAGTTGCGCAGCAGCGTCTCCGTCACCTCGGCCGTGCCGTCGCCGGAAGCGTCCAGATTCACATTCGAGGTCACGTTGGTGCTGGGGTTGGCCCCCAGCGTGTTCGACAGCACGCTGCCGGTGACCGTCGCGCTGCCCTTGTCCAGGTAAAGCAGCAGGTTGCCGTTCACCAGGGCGCCCTGCAGGTAGCCGGTGTTGGTGAGCGTAAACGTGTGCGCGCTGCCGTTCGAAAGCACCCCGGCAAAGGGCGTCAGGTTCACGCGATAAGGCTTGAAGTTGAGCGTCTGCGCGCCGGTAATCGGTTTCCACAGATCCGGATCGATGCCCCCGGTAAAGATGTAGGGATGCGCCGGAGCCAGGCCGGCCGGCGTGCCGTCGATGGCGACGTCAATCTCCCGCAGAGCCGTTCCCGTGGTGCCGTTCACGTAGGGAGAAACCGCTGCGTCGGGCGTGGTCAGATACCAGAACTCATCGCTGCCCGAGCCCTGCGTGTACACATCGAGGTAAGCCCGTGCCACGTTGGTCGGCAGCGTCAGACTCTCCGAGAGCGGACTGGAGGGCGTGTAAAAGTTGTTGGCGTCGCCGTTGGCGTAGATGGGCAGAACCTCATCTGGAACCGTCGGAGCCGGGTAGGCGGCCGAGGTGGGATAAAAATCCAGCTCGGCGTTGCCCCAGATGATGCCCGTGTAAGTCGAGTTGACGATGTTCGCGATGTCCACTTCGCCGTTGCCGGCCGCATAAAAGATAGCCGATAGATCGGTGACATCGCTCTCCACATGCCACGAGGGGCTGAAGCTCGAACCCGGCTCGGCGGTGGTGCCGCGATAGACGGTGACGTTGTTGAGCCAGACCTGGGCGCTGCGGTCGTATTGGCGGCCTTCGGTGACGGTCAGATCGGCGCTGAAAACCACCTTCGCCCAGGGGCCGGGGCAGTCGGCCGGCGGTGTAAAGGTGAAGGTTCTCGGGCTGTAGTCGTTGAACTCCAACTCATTGAAGAGACTTACCTTGCAAGGCGTGGTAGCGGGACGAAGAACTAGCGGTTCGGCGCTCACCGGATTGGATGAGCCGATCTGAGGAGAATTGGAGAGGACAACCTGTGCTTGCGCACCGGCTGCAAAGATAAGGAAGAGAAAGGTCAACGAGCAGATACTTCGAATCGCTCCGCGCAAATGCACAGAAGGTTTCATCATATGAGTGCTCCTTTGGGGTGAAACTGGGGTAAAACGGAAAGAACGGCCAGCATAGCACACTCCTGACGCTGCTCATGAAAATTTAATCGCTTTATCTCGTTGAGAAGAAACGAAGAATGCCCAAAGCAAAATGTCGGCCATCTTGTATTCATCCGTCAACCCGCCAATTCTCCTGTTCCCTGTTCCCTGTTCCCTAGTCCCTGGCCCATCTGCTACTCTTGCCTGTTTTTGATTTGCCCAAAGAACGGCAGGTGCAATCATGGGATTCAAATTCCAAGGTTTCGACTTTCTCCACCTCGACTCCAGCTTCACCGAGGACGAGCTGCTGGTCCGCAAGACCGCGCGCGAATTCGTCGAGGACAATCTCGTCCCCATCATCGAGGAGTGCTTCCGCGAGGGACGCTTCCCGCGCGAACTGGTTCCCATCATGGGCGAGCTGGGCTTCTTCGGCGCCAACCTGGAGGGCTACGGCTGCGCCGGCATGTCCAACGTGGAGTACGGCCTGGTGATGCAGGAGCTGGAGCGCGGCGACTCCGGCTTTCGCAGCTTTGTCAGCGTGCAGTCCGGGCTGGTCATGTACCCCATTTACACCTTCGGCTCCGAGGAGCAGAAGAACACCTGGCTGCCGGCCCTGGCCACGGGCGAAAAGCTGGGCTGCTTCGGGTTGACCGAGCCCGGCTACGGGTCAAACCCCGGCGGCATGACCACCACCGCCCGCAAGCTGGGCGATGAGTACATCCTCAACGGCGAAAAGATGTGGATCACCTCCGGCAACATCGCCGATGTGGCCATCGTCTGGGCCAAGGTCGAGGAGGAGGACGGACGGGTGCGCGGTTTTCTGGTGGAGAGCGACCGTCCCGGCTTCACGGCCTACGAAGTCCACGGCAAGTGGAGCCTGAGGGCCTCCATCACCAGCGGCCTGTCGCTGCAGGAGGTTCACCTGCCCGCCGCCAACCTGATGCCTGGAACCGGCGGCCTCAAGAGCCCTCTGATGTGCCTCAACCAGGCCCGCTACGGCATCAGTTGGGGCGCCATTGGCGCGGCCATGGATTGCTACGACACCGCGCTGCGCTATGCAAAAATGCGGAAGCAGTTTCACGGTCAGCCCATCGCCTCGCACCAGCTCATCCAGGAAAAACTGGTCTGGATGGCTTCGGAAATCTCCAAGGCCCAGTTGCTCTCGCTCCACGTCGGCCGCATGAAGGACCTGGGCACGGTGGGTTACGAGCACATCTCGATGGCCAAGCGCAACAATGTCTGGATGGCTCTTGAAACGGCCCGCATGGCCCGCGACATCCTGGGCGCAAACGGCATCACCGAGGACTACCCCATCATGCGCCACATGATGAATCTGGAATCGGTGAAGACCTACGAGGGCACCCACGACATCCACGCCCTCATCCTCGGCCAGCACCTCACCGGGATTGCCGCTTACTAGGAGTGTATCGGGCATGGATTCGCGACGGTGACCTTGCCCTCGGAATGCGGACCTCTTCACCGGCCGGGTTTTGAGGATTGAATTCCTCCTCCTCGTCATCGTGGCGGTGGGAATGTGGGAATCGGCTTCATCGATTTCCGAGGTTTGTGGGAAGGGCGGAAAACAGCGCCATCGGTTTCCGGGCCTTCCACAAACCGTTATTTCCAGGGCCTGCTTCGATCACCGCGAACCCTCAGGCGGCGATATTCATCGTTGCATCCGTCCAGATCCAGGACGTCCGAGTGGAGGTCAGGGTGTTGTCAGCGAAGGCGTTCCCCCCGCCGCCGGATGTTCGTACAGACGGTAGCGCGTTTTCCCTGATTCATCAGCCTGGGGGCGCGCTCGAATCTCGACCAGCCGCTTCAAGAGCGCGGCGACCTGTTCTTTATCCCCGGCACTGCGCAGCACTAGAATCAGGTGGTACACAGCTTGCTGGTCGTTTGGATCGAGAGCCAACGACGCGCGGCTCTGTTCGATCGAAAGATCCGCTTGCCCCCGCTCGTAATACAACCCACTCAGTAGGTCGTGCGCTGTAACAAGGCGCGGATCCAGTTTTACCGCGCGCGTGGCCGCCTCTAACTCCTCCTTATACTCTGGGCTTCCCTCCGGCTTGCCTTCCTCAAGCAATGCTTCCGCCAGCAGGTATTGCGCAAAGGCATCGTTGGGATGGGCCTTGACGGCCGCGCGAAACTCGGCCAGCGCCTCCTTGGACCGATGCTGCTGGCTCTTGACCAGCCCTTCAGCCACGCCGAGAAACGAGAGTTGGGGATCGATCCGGCTGGCACGATCGAAATCTTCCGCGGCGCGCGCAAACTCGCCAAGCTGCGTGAGCAGAACGCCGCGAACGAGGTAGAGTCTTGGCTCATCCGGCAACTGGGCGAGCCCGATATTCACAATGTCGATTCCCACCTGGGGGGAAGCGTGATCGTAGGAAAGGGTGGCAAACTGCACATAAGAATCCACACTCTTCGGATTGGCCAGAATCGCCTTGCGCAGCAATTCGATGGCGTGGTCCGTGTCACCCTTCGTCTCCAGGATTTCGGCAGCCAGGGCCAATGCGTCTTCTTCTACGGGCGTCGCCTCGATCAATGGCTGCAGCGTCGCCAGCGCGTCCTCGGAAAGCTGGGCGTCCCACTGCGCGAGTGCGAGATTGTAACGCGCTTCGTGCTTCGCCGGGTCCAATGCGAGTGCATGGGAGAAAGCAGCGACAGCATCCTGGCCGCGCTTCAGAGCAGCCAGGCAGGTTCCATATTCGGTCAGCGCTTCGGGCTGAGTCGCGATCACCGCGGCTGCCTTCTGGAAATGATCCACGGCATCGGCGCAGTTCTTCTTCCTGTACTCAATAACACCCAGCATTGCATGAGAGGTGGCGTCGTCCGGCCGCTGAGCGAGGATACTCAGCAGCAGCGGACGCGCCGCATCGTGGCCCAACTGAAACTCGGACTGCGCCGCCCCTTCGAGAGCCGGGAGATAAGTTGGAGCCAGTTTCAACGCATGCTGATAGGCCGAGAGCGCCTGCGGAACATTGCCCATTCCCGACGTAGCCATTCCGCGCAGCGTCCAGATCCTGTAGTCGTCCGGCCGCCTCGACAGTGCGGCCTGGCTCAAACTCAATGCCTGCGCGAAATCGCGGTCGCGCAGAGCACTCGCAATGGGACCGACATCCTCTTGCGCCGCGTGGCCCTGCGCAAAGCAGAAGGACACGCATCCAACCAGAAGCCATAGTGGGAGCCCGCGGCGAATGTTCCTTGCGATCATTGCAATCCCTAGCCCGGTGAAAGCACCCAGGCTCGCGAGTTTACGTATCTCAAATACCAATGAGGATAAGTCATAGCTACCTCAAGGCTGAAGCGCCTCGGTGAACTGAGGCGTAACATTGTCGAAGAACATCCCCTGCAATTGGCCGGGCGCACTCTGCGGGGCGCGCAGTTCGATTGTATGCCGCACATCGGGCGCAATCCAGGAAAGATCCGCGTAGAACCCGACAAAGCAGGCAGCATCGGCGCGGCTGGAACTATACGCCGGCTTGAATTGCAAGGGTCTTCCATCGAGCGTCCCGGTCACCGTCATGGAGTCCTTTCCATCCGCCAACTGCACAAAAAGCAGCAGCCGTTCAGGAGCCAGCCATGTTGTCTCGTAGTCCGCTTCTGTCCAGGGAATCGGCCATTGCAACTTGCGCGCGACCAGTTGATCGAGCACGCGCTGCGGAACGATGAAAGTGCCTGACAGGGCCCCGTCCGCATTCGGAGCGATGGTAACTTCCTGAGCCTGTGCGAACCGGGCTCCCTCGAACTGCACTTGAGCCTCGACGTAGCCGCCGGATTCAGTGAACTTGACCGCACTTCCGTTGACAGTCACGGTCGCAACTTTGGAGCTGGCAGGAAGCAGCACTCCGAGCTTCTGCACCGTGCCGGGTTCGCCTGCGGCGTGTTCGATCGCCAGGGCGCTTCCATTCAAAAGAACCCTGGGAGGTGGAGCAGAGGGAAGCTTCGCAGCATTGAAGAGAAGGGGTCGCGCCGAGGTCGCCTCGGGAGTCAGTTCCAGTACCGTAGCGCTCGTCCCGTCGAGGTACAATTGCACCCTGTCGCCGCGGCTCCACGAACCTTTGCCGGGCTTCCCGAGCAAACGCCCTTCCTGCGGGTATATCTCCCTGATCAGGTACTTATCTCCCTTTGTCAGGCCGATCGATTCATCGAGAGTTATCTCGGCAGGTAACTGCTTGTAGTTGGGGTTGAATAAGAACAGGTGACCGCGATCTCCCAGGATTGCGGCCGTCCCATCCACATGGCCAAGCGCAGGCTGCTGAAGAATCGTGCGGGTGTGGCGCAAGTATTCTTTGTTCTTCACGGTCCAGGCAAGCCAGTCGCGAATCCACGCCTTGTCTTCCGCGGAGAAAGCCTTGGCCTCCTCGGAATTGCGCGCCGGGATCATATCCACAACGTTGTTCCAACCCCCGGTAGCGATTGAGGAGATGAATGAGTATCGGTAGCCAAGATAATCCCAGTCCCGCGGCTTGTACCGGGTATACATCATCTCCACACCCAGGCGTCGCCCATCGTCGCCGGAAAGATTTCGCGACCGCTCGGTCTGATGGGTGGCGTAACCGGGAATCACTTCCTCCGGCGCAAACTGGTAGTTGCGATACCAATAGTTCACGAACCGCGCGCGGTCCGCGGAGACTCGATCGAAATGCAGATCGGGATAGGGCTTGAAACTCTCTGGCTGCTCGTCGTTCCCGGTCGGGTGAGGATAACTTCCCGCCAGCCAGCTCCACGGTCCATACAACTGATAGGTTTGACGACCATCGATAACGATTGACGGCACGGCCCTGCGCAGCGCCTCCATCACTCTCCGCCATCCGCGCCACTGCGCATAACTGCTGCTGCCGGGCAGATTCAGCCAGGTGTAATCGAAGGAATAGCCGGCGATTCCGGTTCGTTTCTGGAAGGCGATCAAATTGCGGATCAGGTAATCCTGAAGGTCGCGGGACGCCAGCGTTGCATAGCTGAACGAGTCGTTGTCCTTTGCGGGCCGCTTCACTAACCATGAAGGACTCGCCGCAAACGGCACGGACGGATAGACATACGCAAGCAGGCCAACATGCCTCTGCTTCGCATAGGAAACCATGTCCGCGACACTCGCCGGAATCGGATCTTTCGCTGGGTCCCACTCACCTTTGCGAATCCTCTCGCCCAGGTTCAGCCACAGGACATATTCCCAGCTCCATGAGTCGGCGCTCTCCTTGCGATCGGCGAGCTTCGAGTTACCCGGGGCATAGAGGAGCGTCTGGATGCCCATTTCCGACGCGGTATCGATGATGCGCTTGTACTCCGCTTTTCCTTCTTCCGTGCCCACATCGATCTGGTAGTCGTTGAGCGTCCATCCCACCTCCACGCTGATGGGCGCGGGCGCCGGATCAATCAGAAACGCGCGCACGCAATCGGTGAAGGCTGTTCTCTCCGCCTCGTCCATGCCGTCATCCGGTGTTTGCGTGGGCGGAAGATGCCATTCCAGCGTCATCTCGCGAGCCATGCGGCGACCACTTAGACGATAGACCCCGATGCAAGCTACATCGCTTTCGAATTCTCCCGAGGCCTCATGCCACTCCATCTCCGGCGCATAGCCGATGGTCACCGATTGTCCATCCTGCTGCACTTCGAGAAAGGGATTCTGGATCACCAGAAACGCGCCTTCATTTCCAGCGAGGCGCAGGAACTCGCCGAAGTCCTTCCCGGGCAAAGACTTCCGGCTCTGCTCCAGGGTCCCTCCGAATTGAGGCGCATAGGTAGACGGCACATAGCCGGAAGTCACTGTATTCCGGACCGCCAGATCCCAAGGGACGACCCTGTGCACCGTGAAGCTCACTTTGGGCGCGCGCAACACCTTGATCTGCTTGCTGACAAATCGCCAGTTCGGGCTAAGTCTGTAGGTCACCCGGATATGGTAGCCGGAGATATCGTAATCGTAAGAGACTTCACCCGCCTTGGTCTTTACGATTGCCGGTTTCGATTCTCCGCTTCGCAAGACGGTATCGTCGATCGCCAGCGACCAGGCATCCCGCGCAAGATCAAGACGAATGTTCGATTCGGCATTCCTGACCGAGACCAGGCCCTGCGAGCCGAAAGTTGCGGTAACGGCCGTGTCCTTCAGTTCCAGAGTTTGCGCCAGTGACTTCACGGGGGTGATGGCAAACATGCAGGCGAGACTCAGTACAATTCGAGATGTGGTCGACATAACATCCTCGTGACGCTACTCGCGCTGGGCTCGGGTACAACAGACTTCGAGAGGCGATGCAGAGGTTGAAACTCTGGTCGCCTCTCAGAAGCACTCCATTCGTTCAGGATGGAAACTATTGTACGGACCACACGGGAAGCGTATCAGTACAGCATGGCTCATACGCTTCCTGCGCGGTGCTGGCAGTGGTGTCAGGACGCAGACTTCGCCCAGTTCGTCGCATCCCGTGCGGTTTGCGTGAAATCCGGCACGCCGAGTTCGTTCCGTTTGCTTTCAGCCAGATTCAGAAACTGAGTTTGGCCGCAACCTGCATGTTGCGGGCCGAATTGTTGCCGTTGGTTGTACCGAAGTTCGCGCTTGCATCTCCGTAGTTGTTGTCAACGCCGTTCAGATTGACCCTGTTGAAGAGGTTGAAAACATCGAACCGGAGTTGGAGGCTGACATGCTCCGCAATGGCCGTTGTCTTTGCGATGGTAAAATCGGTGTCCGCATAGCCGGGATTGTGAAATCTCGACAGCTTCTCGTTTCCTTCCGTGCCAGCGGCGTTGAATTCGGGCTGGGAGAATTGAGAATGCTTGAAGATGCCCGAATCAACATTGCCTGTGTACTCATACGATTTCCGATCATTCTTCTGGCTGTAGCTTGTGACACTCGGCACGTTGTAGTTGTCGCCGTCCGCCGAGTAATTTCCGCTGCTGGGAGCGAATGCAAGGTGTCCCGCTGCCAGTTCGCTCGGGTAGTTGGCCTGGGTTACCGTCACATTCGCGGTGTCAGTCAGGCTCAGTTCATTCCAGTTGAATACACTGAGCGGATTTCCCGCCTGCAGGATGGTCGTCGAGGCCAGGTTGAAGCCCGAAGTCAGTCTCCGCGTGAAGCCGTTTCCATTTGGCAGGCCGGGGATATCGTAACTCCAGCCCAGCGACAGGCGGTTCGGCACATCCCAGGGCGAATTGCTGTACCACTGTTTGAGATTGAATGCAGTTCCGCCGGTAGCCGTGTACCCTTCGGGATAATTGTTCCAGTCATCCTTGGCGACCGAGCGTGTGTAGGAAGCAGTCAGGAAACCGCGCGAGCCGAAGCGTCCTTTTACAGCCGCCATGAAGGCACTGTAATTTGAGTACGCTCCGTTGTACGCATAGTTGATGGAGCCAAAGCTGGTGTTGATGCGAGTTTGAATTCCGTCACCTGTCCAGACGCCGTCCGAGCCAAACGACGGATGCAGGATCTTGTCTCCAGGGAGTAAGTTCACGTCCACTCCGTAGGCGGTATTGCCTGTGTTGCCGCCGGCGGCGACGAGGTTGTAACCATGCGATCCCGAGTATCCGACGCTGGCCACAAGGTTTGACCGGAGTTGGTGTTCCAATCCGGCCGACCAGTTCAAAATATTGGGGGAAGACATGTTTACGGAGGTCCCGCCCACGCCGATCTGCGAACCAGCGATGCCACCTTTGGCGTCGAGGGGCGTTCCAACATAAGCCGGGGCTGGAAAGCCGAACGGCACCTTGTTTTGTGTGCCGTAGCCGAAGAGTGGGGCCGCGGTGGATCCGTCGTTATAAAACGTCGGTTCAACGTATCCCGGAGGGTTGCCTTTCAGGCCGTTCTCGGCATTCCCCAGCGTGAATTGATTGTGGTAGAGGCCAAAGCCGCCGCGAGCCACCCACTTGCCGTTTCCGAATGGATCGTAGGCGATGCCGCCACGCGGACTGAAGACATAATTCATGTCGTGGTTGAAGACATGCGATTGTTGCGTCATGATGCCATTGGCAACCTGGTCCGCGAAGGTGGATGCGGAGGCAAGATGGAAGTTGGCGAGCACGGTTCCAGCCAGCGCCACGTAGGGATTGCCGAAGTTGTCGTACCGGATGCCATAGTTCGCCGTCAGCTTGCGATTGATCTTCCAGGTGTCCTCGGCAAAAATGCCAAAGGTGGTCTCTTTGTAGCCGTAGTTGGCAGCCTCGTATGCGCCAGAGACGGGATTATACGAAATTCCGGATTCGCTATGCGGGTTGTTGGCGATCAGGTCGATCATGTTGTTGAAAGAGAAGCTGGGCTGGTCATAGGCGCCGGCAAACAATGCAATGTCGTCGCTGCGCCATGCCTCAAAGCCGCCCTTGAAGCTGTGCGAGCCGACAATATGGGTCAGGACGTCGCGCCAGTGATAGCTGTGCTGGATGTAATCTCCATCGGCAAAGCCATCTCCAAAACCCACTCCCAACCCGGTGACACCTACCAGTGGGACATCGAAGAGGCCGGTTGCGGGCGAGATGCCCTCAATCCGGCTATAGCCAAAGATCGCTTCATTCAAGGTATTTGAGGTGAAAGTGTGAGTCTCGTTGGCTTGCAGATTGAACGTGTAGTCAGCGCCGGTGGTGGCAAAAGCGGGACGAACGGACGGCCCACCGGAGCTGATGGTGTCCCGGAAGAACTGGCCGTAGACTCGATCTTTCTTGAAGTACTTGTCAATACGGATGTTGTACTGTTTGGCGTTGTTGAAGCTGGAGCTGTTCCAATTGCCAGAGTCGAAAACCGGCAGGGAGCAAGGAACGGTGAGGCCATCGTAGGCAGTAACATTCCCAACGCCGTTGGCACAAGCTATTTGGTCAGCTTGGGTTGAGAGCGTGTTGCCGTACAACGTCCCCGCGGTAGCGCTAACTTTGGCGCCAACGATGTGTGCCACCGGATACTTGGCCATCAATGCGACTTCCGGGGCGGTGCCCACTACACTCGTCACGGCCGTGGATTGAGCGAATGCAAGGAACGCCGGATCCTCGTAGGTTTGCAACCCGGTGCCATTCGACGACATCGACAGGTAAGGCTCATAGTCAAAGAAGAAGAAGAAGTGCTTGTGGGGAATCACCGGTCCGCCAACATTGAACGACAAGTTGTTGGTGTGGTATGGATTCAACGGAGTCGGCTGCGCCACGCCGAACTCGCCGCGGGCCGTCAAACCCTGATAGGTGTAGTACTCACTGGCAATGCCATGGAATTGGTTCGATCCGGATTTAGTGGTCATCTGGGTCTGAATCGAACCCGAGCGGCCATAGTCAACCGTGTAGGTGTTGGTCTGCACGCTGACTTCCTGCGTTGCATCCGCATTCGGTGTCAGGTTCAATACACCGGGACGAATCGTGCTGGTCACATCCATGCCGTCCACGATGTACTGGTTGCCGGTTGCGCCTTGTCCGTTGGCGCTGGCGTTGACCCAGTTTTCAGGTGCAAAGGTGGTCGATGAACCGGAACCCAGGCCGGTAACGCCCGGAGACAGGATAATCACCGAGGTTGGATTCCGGCCCGGCATGGGCAAATCCGCCAGAGCCGCGTTATCCAGGGTTTGTTCAAAGCGGCTGTCTGACGTATCGATGAGCGGAGCCGCCGTGGTCACCGTGATTGTGGACGAGACTTTTTCAACGGCCAGAACCAGCGGAACGTCGCGGGTTTGATCGGTAGCCAGATTGAACGATACCGAAGCAGGCGAGAATCCTTGCTCGGCTGTCGATACGGTGTAGTTGCCGGGCGCCAGGCTGACGAAACGGTATACGCCGCTGGAATTGCTGACCGCCGTCTGCGTAACGCCGGTGTCGGCGTTGATCAGGGTGACCGTTGCACCAGGAACAACGGCTCCTTTCGAATCTTGCACGGTTCCCTGGACGTTGCCATTGAACTGCGCGTAACCGCTGGCTGTTGAGATGAGCAACACCAGCGCCAGAACGTAGAGGAATCTTCGTGTGGTTTTCTTCATTTTGGCCTCTCATGAGCAATATTGTTTGGTTGCGAAGTGACGCCTGTTGCCCGCTGCTCCGGATGGCAATGGGCATCACGGCTGGAAAGATCTCAGGTTCTTCTCATCGCATATCCTGAAAACGTCCAGTTCTTCGTCTAGCCGCTTCCAGCGTCCTCAAGATCACACCGAGACTACTCACCAAGGATGAAACGCGCATGAGCTAGTGAGACCACGCGGACATAGTCCATATGGACCAGACGCTTTTATCGTCTTGCTCTAAACATGGCTTGCGGCGTAGACTCCAACCTGCCCTGCGATGAATCAAGTCATTCAATGCCGGCTCATTCAAAGGCCAATCCGCCGCTGGGTGGGACTGGTCTGCGCAGTTGCGCTTGGGGCCGCCGGTTGCGGCTCTCACCGGCCGGCAAAGATCGCAGTCATTCCGCAGACTGAAGGCACGGGACTCTGGGAAGCCGCTCATACCGGGGCAGAGGAAGCGGCGGACCGGAGCGGAGTCTCAATCTATTGGAACGCCCCGACGCGTGAGGACGACGTGGAAGCCCAGATTACTCTGGTTGACCGCGTATCGAAGGGCGACTATCAGGGACTGGTGCTGGCTCCGGATCATGCACTGTCACTCATCACTCCCGTGCGCCGCGCCCTGGCGCACGGCATCCCCACGGTGATCATCGGGTCGCCGCTGCCTATCCCCGCCGGAGGAAATCTCTCGTACATCCTCAATGATGACGAAGAGGGCGGACGGCTTGCTGCCGAACGAGTGGCTGCGCTGCTGGGCGGGCACGGAACCGTCGCCCTGTTGGGCATCAATCCCGACGTGACCGGGACCATGATCCGCGCCCGTTCCTTTGAAGAAAGTCTTGCCCGCAGTTACCCTGGCATTCGCATTGTGGAGAAGCGGATGGGTTCGTTCCTGTTTCCGCACGAGCAGCAGGTTGCGGAGGAAACGCTCAGGGCCAATCCGGACTTGAATGCGATTGTTGCCCTCATGTCCACCACCGTCGATGGAACCCTGTCCGCCCTCGAAAGCACGCGGCAGAAAACTTCGGTCAAAGTGGTCGGCTTCGATGCCGCGGACACCGTGAACTCTCTCGCATTCGACCACACGCCGAGTCTCGATTGCGTGATCCAGGAAGATACGCGAGCCATGGGCGGGCAAGCTGTCGAATTGATCCATGCGAGGGCGCTGGGACAATCCGTTCCGGCGACGGTGTATCTGCGTCCGACGCTCATTTCCCGCAGCAACATCAATTCGCCGGAGGTTCGCCGGATGCTCTCGATGGACTTCAAGCTGGGACAGTGGCGCTGGAGTTCGGGGCAATGAGTTTCCCAAGATTGTTGCGCCGCCGGGCAGTGGTCGCATTGCTTCTCTGCCTTTTTCTGGCCCTGGGTTTGGCTGGACTGCGCGCCTATTTGCACAGTCCGGGCCGCGGTCTGCCCTATCGCGATTCCTTCTCAAAGGGCACGGCTGAAGAGTGGAAGGCGCTGGGCGGCACGTGGGAACTGGCCAATGGAATGATGCGCAACGACTCCGATGAGCGCGGAGCAAAGCTGCTGTCGGGTTCTCCCTATTGGCATAACTACTCCATTGAAGCCGACATCAATTTGCTGGGCGTCAGCGGAGACGCGGGGTTGGTGATTCGCTCCCGCGATGAAGAAGAGGGGGTCAACTCGTACAACGGCTATTACGCGGGACTGCGCACCAGGGACAATTCTCTTGTCCTGGGCCGCGCCGAGCACGGCTGGATCGAGGTCACCAAGTCGAATCCGGCGCCGGGCGGGATTCGGCCGTTCCAGTGGTATCACCTGAAATTGATGGCCTTCGACTGCCAGATCGTTGCGGTTGTCACCGCGCCATCGCAGGGGACATCGACCTCTCTGGCCATCAATGACCAGGACTGTGTCCAGACCGGCCGGATCGGGCTACGCTCCTACTCTTCCGGCGGCATCTGGCGCAATGTCGTCGCACGTTCCGCGACCCATCAGGATTTGGCAGAGGTGCTTCGAAGGGTGGGAAATGAGCGGAACTCCGAGTCGAGGAATCCCGTTGCCCCAGCTTCGAGCGAAATCCCTTCGCCGGAGCAGCAGAAGGCCGTCCCCCGGCCCAGCGCCAACACGCAAAACATCGATAGCCTGCTGTTGAGTTCTTTTGCCGCGCCCGCAGTGGCCACCATCCGGGGCGTGGTGGTGCTGACCACGCCGCTGCTCTTTGTGCAGGACTCCACCGGGGGCGTTTCCATTCCGCAGCCCACGGCGCCGCCGCTCAAGGTTGGAGACGAAGTTGAAGTTACCGGCGAGGTGCATCCCGGAGACTTCAGTTCCACCATGGAGCACGCCAAGGTTCAGATGCTATGGGCGCGCACGCCGGTGCCGCCGGTTTCGGTGACGGCGTCGCAGGCTTCCACAGGCAGATACGCGGCGACCTTCGTCGAGGTGCAAGGACGCCTGGTCGGCAAAGAGCGCGGACCTGACAATACGCTGATTCTCGATCTGGATGAAGGGCCGCAATCGTTCCGCGCCATCATGAACCCCGGGCGCAGCGATTATCTTTTCAGCAAGCTCAAGCCGGACAGCAGCCTCCGCCTGCGCGGCATCTGCGTCGTCGATCCCGCGTTCACCAAAAACCTCACTCCTTTTGTCCTGTTGCTGCGTTCCAATGAAGACCTGGAAGTGCTCGCCGGACCGCCGTGGTGGAGCACCGGGCACGTGATCGTCCTGATCGTCGCCTCTCTCCTGCTGGCGCTGGTCGGCGTCTCACTTTACCATCGCGTGGAGCATTGGCGGCTGCGCGCGATTCTTGAGGAACGCGAACGCCTGGCCCATGAAATGCACGACACGCTGGCGCAGAGCTTTGCCGGAATAGGATTTCAGTTGCAGGCGATTCGCAACGGGCTGCCGGACCATTCGTCGCCGATCAATCAACAGCTTGAGCTGGCCTGCAATCTGGTGCGCCACAGCCACGAAGAGGCGCGGCGCAGCATCGCCACATTGCGCAGCGAAGACCTGGAGTCGGAGGACATACTCGTCGCGCTGGATCGCTGCGCCCGTCGCATGGTGGAAGGTGGTTCGGTCGAGGTGGTTTCGGAGCGGGAAGGCGACCAGAGGACGATCCCCTTGCGCATCGCCGACACCCTCTATCGCATAGGCCAGGAGGCCGTCGCCAACGCCGTCCGCCATGCGCATCCATTTCTGCTGACCATTCGGCTCACGTACAGCGGCGACTCGGTCTGCCTGCAGATCGAAGACGACGGAGCCGGCTTTGTGCAGCGCAGCGACCTGCAGGGCTTCGGAATCCGCGGCATGCGGAGGCGAGCGCAAAGCATCTCTGCCGCCTTTCAATTGCAAAGCAAGCCGGATGAGGGCACGCGCATTCGTGTGGAGGCGGCGCTGCCACCCCGCTTCACCCTCGCCTCCTGGCCAAAACTCCTATGGAAATATGGAAAGGAGCATTGGAACAATGGCCGACCGGCGAGACGCGCCAATTCGCATTCTTATCGTGGATGACCACCCGGTGGTTCTTGCCGGGCTCACCAGCATGTTAGGCACACAAGCCGGCATGGAGGTTGTGGGCTCCGCTTCCAGCGGCGAAGAGGCGCTGGAGATGCCTCAGGCCAGGTCCGCGGACGTGGTGCTGCTTGATCTGCGCATGCCGGGGATGAGCGGGATCGATACCCTGCACGCGCTGAAGCGCGCCAAGATCAAAGCCCGCGCGATCATACTCACAAGCTATGAGACGGATGAAGACATTTATCGCGCGGTGCAGGCCGGCGCGCTGGGCTATCTTCTCAAAGACGCTCCGCAGTCGGACATGATCGAGGCCATCCGCGCCGTGCATGGCGGCAAGCGCTACTTTCCCCGCCACATTGCCGCGCGCCTGGCCGAGCGCATGATGCGCACCGATCTCACGTCGCGCGAACTCGAAGTGCTGGGCATGCTGGCGCGCGGACTCACCAACAAGGAGATCGGCAGGGGCCTCGCCATCAGCGGCAACACGGTGCGCAACCATGTAAACAGCATCATCGAGAAGCTGGAGGTCTCAGACCGTACAGAGGCCGCCACGACAGCCATCCGCCGGGGCCTCATCGAATTGAGCAATTGAATTGAATTCAATGTCGCGGCTTGCCGGGCCGCTTGGACTATATTCTTTCTGAAATACGTCCAAACTAGAACATCTGGACCATGCGCGAGCGGCGTCTGCTCTGTACCATGGGGCAAGCTCTACCCAGGAGATCCCTGTGCCGCCTTTATTGAAGCTTGCTCCCACGCGCCGTCGTTTTCTCAGCGGGCTCGGTCTTTTGGGCCTGGCATCTTCGTTTCCCATCGACCGACTTTTCGCGTCTCTGGGAACATCCGTCCTTGCTTCATCGCAAGCCGCTTTTGACGCAGCGCCCGTCCTGCGGAATCGCCCTCCGCTCGCCGGCAGCGCATTCCATTTTCTGCCGTTGGGCTCCATCCGCCCCGCGGGCTGGCTGAAAGAGCAACTGCGGACGCAGGCCAACGGGCTGAGCGGCCACCTGGATGAAACCTGGGAAGACGTCGGCCCCAACAGCGGATGGCTCGGGGGCGCCGGCGAGTCGTGGGAGCGCGGCCCATATTTTCTCGATGGTCTCGTTCCGCTTGCCTGGCTCCTCGACGATGCGCGCCTCAAGGCCAAGGCCCGGAAATATATCGACTGGACCCTCAACCATCAGGCCCCGAATGGAATGATCGGCCCCCCGTCCAACGACGACTGGTGGCCTCGCATTGTCATGCTCAAGGTTCTCACGCAATTTCAGGAATTCACCGGCGACGGTCGCGTCATTCCTGTGATGGACAGATATTTCCGCTACCAGTTGAGCGAGTTGCGGACGCGACCGCTGCGCGATTGGGCGAAATTTCGCTGGCAGGACGAATTGCTCAGCGTGATCTGGCTCTACAACCGCACCGGCTCCGCCTATCTTCTCGATCTGGCGCACATGCTGCGGAAACAGGGTTACGACTGGCAGGAGCAGTATGCCGATTTCAAGTACACCGAGCGCATCACCGCCGAGTACATACGGCTTGAGAAGGGCGAAGAGCTCAAAGATCTGGCTTTGGCCACCCATGGCGTGAACAACGGTCAGGCGGTGAAAGCCGGACCTGTGTGGTCGCTTGTCTCCGGATCGGACGCCGACCGCTCCGCTGTGCTGCGGATGATCTCCGAACTGAACCAATATCATGGTTTGCCCAACGGCATGTTTTCCTGTGATGAACACCTCGCAGGGCTGGACCCATCGCAAGGCTCGGAGCTATGCACCGTTGTCGAATACATGTTTTCGCTGGAGCATTCGCTTGCCATCCTGGGCAATCCATCGCTTGGCGACCGGCTTGAACAGCTGGCCTTCAATGCGCTGCCCGGAACATTGACCGACGATATGTGGGCGCACCAGTATAACCAGGAGCCGAACCAGGTGGAGTGCAGTCTGCATCGCAGGCCATGGACGACCGACGGACCGGAGTCGAATCTCTATGGTCTGGAGCCCAACTTCGGTTGCTGCACCGCCAATTTTCACCAGGGATGGCCCAAGTTCGCCGCCAGTTTATTCATGCTCTCCGGCGCGGAGGACAACACCGGTCACGATGGCCTCCACCCCGGCACACCAGGTTCGCATGACGGAGGCCCCGGCCTGGTCGCGGCTGTCTACGCTCCCTGCGAAGTGCGCACCGTCCTTAGCGGCACGGCGGTCCACGTGGTGGAGGAGACCGGCTACCCCTTCCGCGAAACCATTCGGATCACCGTCAATCCTGCTTCGCCGCTCAGCTTCCCGCTCCAGCTTCGCATCCCCGCCTGGGCAGCAGGCGCCGCAATCACGGTCAATGGCCGGCCCGCGCCCGCGCCCGAACCAGCGTCCTTCGCGCGCATCGAACGTACCTGGAAATCCGGCGACCGCGTCGAGATCAAATTCCCGATGGCCCCGAGGATTTCCCGCTGGTTCCACGACTCGATTGCCGTCGAGCGCGGGCCGCTGATCTTCTCCTACGGCATCGGCGAAAGCTGGGTGAAGCTATGCGACCGCGGCATGACCGCCGACTGGCAGGTTTTCCCCGCCACTCCGTGGAATTACGCGTTGAGCGTCGATCCCGCCTCTCCGGCCAAGAGCATCGCAGTCACGGAAACGGAAGTTGGCGAAGGTCCGTTCACCAGCCGCCACGCTCCGGTTCGTCTCAGCGTAAAAGCGCGCAAGCTCAACGAGTGGCGCGCGGAAGACGGCGTCGCCAACCCGCTGCCGCAAAGCCCCATCGCCAGCGATCAACCGGAGGAGACGATCATGCTCATCCCGTACGCGGCCGCAAAGCTCCGCATCACCGCGTTTCCGCAATCCAAAACATAGATCAGGTCTCAAAAGCCGTATTGTGTCGAGAGTGCGCAAAGCTCTGCCGTGGGCCAGCCCAAGTTCGTCACCAACTAGGTTGAAGATTTCCTAAGTCGTTCTTCCCCTCTCGTTTCACAGTGTGCCGGCCACGTTGGAGAGGAGGCCACGGATCAATTGTGCGACCCGCTGGCCCTGTATCACGGCTCCCACCGCGTTGAAGTGCACGTTGTCCTCGTACTGATCGGTGTGATGGGTCATGAGTTCGTGCTCATCGTCCACGGGAATTCCAGCTTTGGCAACGAACGCAAGGGCGATGCTGTTTCTGGCGTCGATGCGGGCGTTGGTCGGCCCCGGCGACGATTCAGTTTTCACCGGGGTAATGGTCGCCCAAATGAATGAGGCAGTCGGAGCGATTTTATGCAGCTCATCCACCAACGATGGAAAGGCGCTCTTGTATTCGTTCTCAGAGTAAGTCCAGCCGTGCATACCATTGTTGAAGTGGACGACCTTGAAGGGGACGTTCTCCATCGACGCGAACTCATCCAATTGCCGGGCGAGGCGTGGATCTCCAACGGACGCCGAGGTGGCAAACAGATAAACATTCGCGATGGCGGCAAGTTGGCGCTGCGCTTCAGGGTAGTAATTCCTGGTGATGGAATCGCCGACCAGGAGAACGTTGGGAAGCGTCCGGTCGACATGCGACGGGCGGACCTCCCAGGTCCATTCGATCTCTTCAGGACGTGAAGCGGGATCGTGCGCGGCAGTCGGCGCCTGCGCATGCATCTTCGGCAGCAGGCACGTGAATGCGAGCAGGAGCAACAACCTTTCGTAGCGAATTTTCATTCTGTTCCCTCTTGATCCTACTGCCGGCATTCAGGCCGTTTGGAAGTCGCGTGTGGAGACGGTTACAGAGCGGCCCGCCGGCAACTTGACTTGCGTGACCTTGTCCCCATATCGAACCTTGTGCGTTCCGCCGAGTTTGCTCTGGAAGGACGCCGCGACAAGTTTGCCTTCAGCCCAGAAGAGCGAGACTTCGACTCCCCCGCGAGCGCACAGGCCAGTGATGCTTCCGCTGGGCCAGGCTGATGGAAGCGCGGGCAGAAGATGAATTTCGCCCGCCTGCGATTGCAGAAGCATTTCGGCCACGCTGGCTGCACCCGCCGTATTTCCGTCGAGCGAGAAGATGTTGCTCTCGGCTCCGGCAACCCCTCCGCGCGAGTACGCAAGCAGCGAATCCTCCGCGGCGTTTGCGAGCAGCCCGACGAAATGCTGGTGCGCATTCTCCCCGTCGAGGAGGCGGGCATAGAAGTTCGCAATGTTCGCGCGACCCCACTCGGAGTCTTCCCAGTTGGGCTGGCTGATGCGGCGCTCGATGGTGACGCGCGCGGCCTTTGCGAGGGCCGGCGTTGCTGAGGGAGAAATCTGATTCTCGGGGTAGAGCGACATGAGATGCGACATGTGACGGTGGCCCGGTTCGCCCTCGTCAAAGTCCTCCAGCCACTCCTGCACCTGGCCGTGCTTGCCGATCTGGAGCGGCGGCAAGCGATCGAGGGCGGTCTGGGCGCGGACACGGAACTGGGCGTCGATGCCTAAAGTGGTGGAAGCCTCGACGCAGGCGCTGAGCAGCGCGTGGACAAAGACGCGGTCGCAGGTCGGTCCCATGGACTCCGAGCAATGCGTGCCATCTGGAGCAATGAACCAGTTTTCAGGCGAGACGGAGGGGCCTGTGACCAACCATCCATGCTGCGGATGCTGGACCATGTAAGCAAGAAAGAACTCAGCGGCATCTTTGAACACCGGGTAGACTCGCTGCTGAAGGAACTGCCTGTCCGCAGTGAATTCGTAGTGCTGCCAGAGTTGCATGGCCATCCACAGGCCGCCTGTGGGGAAGATTCCCCAGCCGAGGCCCCAGCCCGCGGCGGTATAGCCCCAAGGATTGGTCACCACGTGGGCCACCCAGCCAGGCGCGCCGTACATGTTTCGCGCGGTGGACTGGCCGGCGACACGCATCCGATCGATGAAGTCGAACATCGGCGACTGACATTCGGAAAGATTCGCGACCTCGGCAAGCCAGTAGTTCTGCTGCGTGTTGATGTCGAGGTGGAAGTCGTCGGTCCAGCCCATGCTGGAGGCAAGCCCATCGTTCCAGATTCCCTGCAACGCCAGCGGCAGAGGGGAGTTGGGGCGCGATCCGGCGATGGTCAGATAGCGGCCGTACTGGAAGAAAAGCGCGGAGAGACCAGGATCGGCTTCACCCGCGCGCACAGCCTTGCGCCGTTGGTCGGTCGGCATGCGCTCTGCTGCCGGGCTCGTGCCCAGGTTGATGGACATGCGGCGATAGAGGGCCTGGTGATCTTCAACGTGCGCGGTGCGGAGTTGAGCGTAGGTCTTGTTCCGCAGGGACTGAAGGGTTTGCACGGTGCGGGCCGCTGGATCGACGCCACGGAAATTGGTGGCGATGGCGACCAGCACAGTTACACTATCGGCATTGCTCACATGCAGGGCGCCGTTGTTCGCCACGATGCTGCCGCCATCGGCAATCACGCGAACGCGCGCTTGAAACGCCACGCCTTGCCTGCCGTTGCTGTGCATGTGTTCGAATGCGTCACCCTTGAGAACGAGGGTGTCATCGCCCTCGACAGTTACGTCGCCGGGAAGCGCTAGATTCGCAAAACCGAGGTCGCAGTTGATCGAGGCGGGTTGATTGCAGGTGAGATGCGTGACCAGCGCATTGGCAGGGTTGGAAGAAAAGACCTCGCGCCGGAAGCGGAGCTTGCCGCTGGTGTAGTCGACATGCGCAATGGCTTCGTCGAGGCTGAGAGAGCGGCGATAACGCTGTGCGGACTGATTGCCGGTGAAGGCCATCTGGAGCGAAGCCATGGGCAAGTGCGTACCGAAGGACGCGGGCCTGCCAAGAAGATGCTTCTGGCAAAGTTCGACGCCCTCCGCGTATTTGCCGTCGAACATGAGTTGACGAATACGGGGAAGGTTTTCGAGCGCCGTCGGACTGACATCGGTGTCGCTGGGTGCGCCGGACCAGACGGTGGATTCAGTCAGATCGATGCGCTCGGCCGCCACGCCGCCGTAGACCATGGCCCCGATACGTCCGTTGCCCAGTGGCACGGCTTCCATCCAGCGTGTGGCGGGGCTTGCAAACCAGAGTTCAGCTTCCTTCTTTGGCTCATTGGCAATTGCGCGCAGGGATTGAGACGGAAAAGCGGCCAGAGCGACAGAACCTAACACAAACTCGCGTCGTGTCGACGTCATTTCGAATCCTTTCGGGACTTTATGTTGCGCCAGAAGAGAAGCTACTTCCAGCGCACTTCGAGCAGGGTTGACGCGGAGGGCTGCAGTTCGACGTTCAGCGCGGCGTTGGCCTGCTTGAGCACTGTTCCGGTCGCGACATCGATCACAGTGAGGGACGGCACATTCGCAAGGGCTTTGTCGATGCGATCAAGCGGCAAGGTGAAAGTGCGCGGCAGCTTTTCATCATAGTTGAACAGCGCGACGTAAGCGCCATGAGCGGAAGTGCGCACAAACACATCGGCAGCCCTGTCGCCGGTATCGCCTTCGATGGGACGGAAAGTCTTCTCTTCCGCAGCGACCGCGAACCAGGGGCGATTGCTGTAGACGGACTGCGCCAGTTCCCTGCCCCTCGGATCGTCGGCTAAACGGCTGCTGTCAAGGATCATGCCGCCGCTGATGATGGCGGAAAGGAGCCGGCTCTTGCCTTCCTCCGCGTTGCGCGCGCCCTGGTCCGCCTTGTCGCCGAGGACGACGTGGTCTGGATCGGTGATATAGAGATTCTTGCCCGTCCACCAGCCATAGGTGAGTGAGTTGAGCATGTATTCGGTCGACTGATCGCCACCGCCGATATGGCCCTTGGTGTCACAGGAGAGACGCCGCGCATGTCCGTAGCCGGACGGAAAAAGCGGAGCGATGGAGAGGCTGAGAAACATCTTGCTTCCGGCCTCGCCGGCGATCTGCTTCATCCCCAGGTTATAAGCTTCAATGCCGGTCTGAATTGCGGGGTCGAAGTGAACTCCCTCCAAAGCGCCGTGGGAGAGAAAATCGAGTTTGAGATAAGTGAAGCCGAGTTTCTGAAATTCCGCCAGGAAATACGTGGCGCGGGCCTTCGCTCCGGGATGCGACGGATCAATGGCCAGCCCTCCATCCACCTTGGGGAGTAACGAGCCATCGGGCGCCTTGAGCAGAATGTCCCGATAGCGATACTTCATTCCGGTGCCTTCGACATAGGCATCGAGATCGTCCGACCAATAGGCGAAGGGAGTCCAATAGATGCCGGGCTCGAAGCGCGTTCCATCCGTTCCGCGCATCGCTTTGATCTCCTCAACCGCTTCGGCAAGTTGCACGGCATCGAGGTTCGACCAGAAGGCATCGAGATTGATGTAGATGACCTTGTTCCGCGAAAAGCCCTGCGGCACCAGCGTGTCTCGCACAAAGGCGGCAGCGCCCAGGTAGCGATGGTGGTTGATCTTGTCGGCATAAGCGGCCCAACTGTTCCATCCCATCGGCGCGCCCGCGGCCCATTTCAGAGCCGGCTGGATGGCCGCGTTGGCCGCTCCGTAGGCTTCCAGCCCGTCGCGCCAATCGGCAAAGGAACCGATGAAGATGCGGGGGGATTTCACGTCTTCACCACGCACGATGCCGTGCGGAACGGTGTCGTGCGTATCTGTGCGCACGCCGGTTGGCGAAGCGATGCCGCCGTAGAGATCGAGGCTCGTGATCTGCCCATCTGTAACGCCGGCTTCGATTGCCGTCTTCCAGGTGTCGTGGGTGATGGAGCCAAGGACCAGGGCCTGGCGGGTCGCATTGTCGTAGATGGCCGTTACTTCGTTGCTGGTCACCGTCTGGCCAGGCTTGATGTCCGCAATGGCGATGCTGTTGTAGCGGAACCACATGTCGTTGTCGAAGGGCACGTGAAGCACACGCAAGGACTTGGCTTGCCCCACGCCAATGATGCCTGCGCCCTTGAGCACGACAGGGTCGAAGTGCCGCGTTCCAAGCGGCGCTCCTTTGGAGACGAGTTCGGCCTCGATGGCGATTGAAGGCTGGTTGCCGTAGAGCCAGATGTGCTGAAGGAAGTCCGGCAGTCCCGGCGCCGTGCTGCGAATGGTGTACACCTCGACGGCCTCGACGCCATGCAAATGCCGAGGCTTGTCGAGTGCGTGCGTCGCGTAGGTGGTCGTCGAAACTTCGCGTCCGTCGTCCAGCACAGCGCTGCTGCTGAGGCCAAGCAGTTTATTTCCGTCGGCCCACTCGACATCCATCGTGCCCGTCGCGCGGTGATAGCGGACAACAACGGATGGATGATGGAAAGTGAACTCGGTTTCAGAGCGAGATGAGATTGCCTCGCCATTCGCCGCGCAGGCTACGTAAAGAGCGAATGCAGCCGTAGCCATCGCTGCGGAAAATGCCGCTGTCCGCTTCAGACCCAGAGCTTTTTTCATGAGGTCTCCTACGTAATACTCCAATCAAGACGCCGGCCCCAGTGAACAGCGTGGTCACTGGCCCAGGTTTGCGATGTAGCTGTGGTACGTTTGTCCGGTGACTCCGGCAATCGGAGGGGGAGCAACGTGCGAGCGCTTATCTGTTTCGATTTTTGGCCATTGAAGTGCGTCGAAGGTCTTACGATACGGGTTTTGAGCGCTCAAAAATTGTCAATCGCGCCGCGTGAGATTGTCAAGACACTTCTCGCCTTCTTTTAAAGTCCATGGTTTTATCGCTGTACGAGACCATCTCCGCCCGATCCCGGCTCAATCGGCGAGGATTGGGCGAAGCGTGGCAAGGGGCTGGTTCGGATTCAAATAGGCATTCAAACCAGATTTGGCGCGGACCGCACGGCAATGGAGTGATCTGGACCCGCCTCGGGGAGGCGCCAACCCTACTTTCTCCGTGATCCGGAGAATTCGCCGTCGCTACTTTTCCTGCGCCGAGGGTTTCCTTTCCCAACTGTCGTAGGCGGTTGCCGCAATGCCGACCATCGTTTTATGGATATATTGCTCGACGATATCGCCATCTCGTTCCTTGATAAAGTCGATGATGCGCCGATACGCGGGAAAATCCTTGGACCACAGCGATGCGCTCTGGCCGCTGACAATTGCCCTGATGCGCACGAACGCGAAGAACGGCGGGAGGATTCGGTACGACTGGTCGATCAGGTACGGGTTCTCCGACAACCGGCAGAGCTCCAGGTGAAATGCCAGATTGGCGTCGAGCAGCACCGCAACATCGTCTTTCTCGGCCGAGCGCCGCATGGTCTTGAGGGCCTGCTCGAGCCTGGAAGTATCGCAGCCCCTCTCGGCTGCAAGTCTTGCCGCGAGTCCTTCCATGGCTCCGCGTAACTGATAGATATGCTTGACGTCCTCTGCATCCAGGCTCACAACGCGCGCACTTCGGCCAAGCGCCTTGGTCACGAAGCCATCCTTGGCTAAAATGTTGATGGCTTCGCGGATGGAACCTTGCGAAACTCCAAGCGACCTTCCCCACACCCCTTCGACAATCTTCTCGCCAGGCCGCAGCACACCTTTCACAATTTCCGCGCGAAGCCGCTCAGCCAAGGTGTGCTTGAGCAGAATCACATCGCCGTTCTCGGACCGCTTCGTCTTTCTCATGGGTGCGCCTCATCCATCCTTACTGTCGCTTACCGGACTGCCCAGGGCACTTCGCTTGGATGCCCCGCAATTCTCACGCGCAGACCTGCCTGAGTCCAAACATCCACGGATGAGAGCGATGCCACAATGACTGGCTCTTTCTCGCATCGTCCGAGGTGAGATCTCCTGGAGATCAATGCCACTGGAGCGCACAGGCCGCAGAGCATCATCATTGTGGAATCGCTGTACCTCTGGGATTCGTTGCGCCTGTGCGCGGTTTTGATGTTGGTGGAATTCTATCGGGCGCAGAGCGTGGATTTCAAGCGCTTGAATGTTAGCACGACAGAATATATCCGCGCAGGGGCTCAGGAAACTGCAAAGCGCGCGTGATGGTCTTTTGTTCAAGAGAACGACGGCCACCCCCAATACTGGCGCAAATGGTCTGAGTCGCGGTCAAGGGATTCATGCACCTGACCCGGTTCTGGTCAGCGGAATCAATCGACTGTTCCATTATTTTAAGCGCTCATTATGCGAAATAGTCCAAAAAAATAGCCAATTACGTGATATAAGAGAAATTTGAGCGTTTATATGGAGATCGCAGCGCTGACTTCGCCGGTCGTCAAGCAGTATTCGGCCCGTTGGATCGAAGGCACAGTTGCCCAGGGTCTGTTCGGTCTGGAGCCGCCGGTGGGATGCATGTTTCTGCCACCTTCGACCGAGCGGCTTTCCAATGTGCGCCGGCGATCCTACCATTGCTCGACAGTTCATTGAGCGCAGAGATGGAAACTGCGGTCAGGAGCGAGCGGTGGAGCGCCAGCAGGCCCGTTCCAAGCGACGGGAAGGAATCCCGATATGAAATCGCATGTGAAGATCGCGTTGACGGCTGGGGGCATGTATGAAGCCCTCTACGCGCGCATTCCGGAGTTCGAGCGCATCACGGGCATAACGGTCGCGGTCGAATTCGCCGGAACCCATCCGGAATTGAACGCACACCTGGCAGCGCTGGACCCGGTTCCCTATCACCTGGTGAGCACGCACACCAAGTACGCAGCTTCGCAACTGAGGTTTCTTGCTCCCATCGAGGGATTCGACACGCTGGACTTCTTTCCCCCGGTGCTCGACCTGGCCAAAATCGGCGGCGCGCTCTACGGCATTCCCCGCAACATCGACCTGCAACTGCTGCACTACCGCACCGACATCATCGAGACGCCGCCCGCGACCTGGGACGAGCTGGTCGCGCTGGCAAAGCGAGCCACTCATGCACCGGGCCCGTATGGATTTGTTTTCACGGGCATGGAATCTGGCCTGTTCGGGACCTTCTTTGAACTGGCCGAATCCGCCGGCGCGCGCATTTTCTCGTCCTCGCTGCTGCCGGAAGTGAACAACGACCGCGGCCGCTGGGCGCTCAACGTGCTGCGCGAGCTTTACTCGAGCGGCGCCGTGCCGGAGGCGATTGCCGGATGGCGCTACGACGAGGTCCACGCGTTCTTCCGCGCCGGAAGTGCGGCGATGGTGTTCGATTGGCCCGGCTACTACGCCTCCTATCGCGATCCGTCGTCCCCGGTGCGCGACCGCTTTCAAGTAGCCCGCATGCCCGCTGGCCCATCCGGCCGCACCTGCTGCTACGCGGGCGCGCACACTTTTGCATTGACGCGGGCGGGAGCGGACTCTCAAGCGGCGCGCGAACTCTTGCGCTTTCTGACAGCGCCGGAACAACAGGCGATCGAGGTCCGGCAGGGCTCGGTGCCGGTCAGGCGGTCGGTCATGCTGGACCATCGGCAGGCCATGCAGGGAGGTGAGGTCCGCCGCCTTGCACTGCTCGAGTACTCCATAGAGCACGATCTTCTCATCCCGCCGAAGCTGAGCTATTACCCCCAGATCGAGAGTATCGTCTGGCGGAATGTGCGCGCCGCCATGATCGGATCAGTGCCGATTGCGGATGCGCTGGCAGAAATTGAACGAAAGATCGAGGAGTGTGTCACCAATGCTGCTTGAGAACAAGGTAGTTTTTCTGACCGGGGCGGCCAGCGGAATAGGCCGCGAATGCGCGCTGGCCTGCGCTCGTGAAGGCGCGTCGGTGGTCATCGCGGACGCGGATGCCGATCAGGCGCGTCAGACCGCGGCGGACCTGGGCGCGGCAGCGCTAGCCGTGGAATGCGACGTATCGGATGGGCCTTCTGTGGAAGGCGCGGTGGCGGCGGCGCTGGCGCGCTTCGGCCGCATCGACGCCGTTCACAACAACGCCGGCGTAGCCTCGCCATCCAAGCCGCTCGACGCCACTTCGGAAGCGGAGTGGGACCGCCTGCTGGCGGTAAACCTGAAGAGCATCTTCTGGACCACGCGCGCAGCTCTTCCCGCACTCAAGTTGAGCCGCGGCGCCATTCTAAATACCGCAAGCATGGTGGGCCTCATCGGGCAGGCCAGCCACGCGGTCTACGCCGCCACCAAGGGCGCGATGATCGCTCTCACCAAGTGCATGGCGCTGGATTACGCGCCGTTCGGCATCCGCGTCAATGCGGTGTGCCCCGCGGGCGTATGGACGCCGATGCTGGAGAAGTGGGCCGCGGAGCAGCCCGACCCAGACAGCATCCATACGTACCTCGACGGAATTCACGCGCTGGGCTACTGCCCGCACGGCGACGTTATAGGGGACGCCGCCGTGTTCCTGCTCTCCGAGCGGGCGCGCTTCATCACCGGATGCATACTGCCCGTCAGTGGCGGAGCGGAACTGGGGTATCGACGATGAAAGCCGTAACAATTACGCGCGCGGACGCGCAAGACCGCCGCTTTGCCTTACTGAATGGCGCCGGTTCCGATGCGATTCATACCAACGGAGAGTACGCATTTGCAGTAACTCAACTTCATACGGATTGCGGCCTGACCGGTTGCGGCATCACCCTGACCATGGGGAATGGCAACCGGGTGGTGTGCGACATCATCAACCAATTGACGGCCACGCTGGTCGGGCGCGAGATCGAGGAACTCATGGCGGAGTTCGGCGCGGTATCGCAGCGCCTGGCCGACGACCCGGCGCTGCGCTGGCTCGGTCCGCACAAGGGAGTTGTTCACCTGGCGCTCGCATCGGTGGTGAATGCCTGCTTCGACCTGTGGGCCAAGTCGCGCGGCGTGCCTCTGTGGCGCCTCCTGCTCGATCTCACTCCTGCGCAAGTGGTGGCCCTGCTCGATCTCAGCTATGTCGAGGATGTATTGAGCGCGGACGATGCGATGGGTATCCTCGAACGTCACCTCGGCACCAGGGAGAGCCGCGAAGGCATCCTGCGCTCCGGGTATCCCGGATACGATACGTCGGTCGGCTGGTTCATGTACGAAGACGATCGCGTGCGCAAGAATGTGCAGGTCGCGATGGCGCACGGCTTTCGCGCATTCAAATTGAAGGTTGGATCGCCCGATGGCGACCGCGACCTGCGCCGCGCCGCCATGCTGCGTGAAATCGCCGGACCCGATTGCCGCATCATGTTCGACGCCAATCAGCAGTGGCGCCTGATCGAAGCGGAACACATGTGCCATGCGCTGGCGGCCTTCGATCCGTACTGGATTGAGGAGCCGACCCATCCGGACGATATCGAGGCGCATCGCAAGCTGGCCGCCAGCATCGCCCCCGTCCGGCTGGCGCTTGGCGAACACGTGCCCAATCGCGTAATGTTCAAGAATTACATGCAAGCCGGGGCTATCCATTTCGTTCAGGCCGATTGCACGCGTCTGGCGGGCGTGGCGGAGTTCCTCGCCGTCAGCCTGATGGCGCGCAAATTCTCGCTGCCCGTGGTGCCGCACGTCGGCGACATGGGTCAAATCCATCAGCACCTGGTGCTGTTCAACCACATTGCCATGGATCACGAGGCGATATTTCTCGAGCACATCCACCACTTGCGCCAGTACCTCGTGCATCCGGCCATTGTCGAAGGCGGCGTATATCGGACGCCCGAAGCCCCAGGGCTCTCGTGCGACTTGAAAGAGTAACGAAATGCCGCTCGCGCTCTGGATAGGCCTGCTGCTGACACTGGTCGCGGGCCTGTGCTCCGGCAGTTCCATGCTGCCCATGAAATTCGCCAAGCGCTGGCCATGGGAAAACACGTGGCTGGTATTCACCGTGGTGTCGCTCGCGATCCTGCCTTGGGCGCTGGCGATCGCGCTGCTGCATGACGTCTTCCACGTGTATGCGGCATTGCCGGCCAGTGCATTCGTCGCGCCGCTGGTGTTTGGCTTCGGATGGGGAATCGCACAGGTTCTGTTCGGCCTCTCGATCGCGCGTCTTGGCATGGCGCTTGGATATGCCATCATCGTCGGACTCGGGGCGCTGCTGGGGACGCTGGTCCCGCTGATCGTGAAGAATCGCGAAATCGTCGCCACTGGACGCGGCGCGCTCATTCTCTCAGGCGTCGCCATCATGGCTCTGGGCATTGCGGTTTCCGCACGCGCCGGAAAGGCGCGCGAAGGCTCCGACAGCCAAGGGTCAAGCAGAAGTTATGCTGGCGCGGTGGCCATTGCAGTACTCTGCGGACTGATGGCTCCAATGCTGAACTTCGCGTTCGCATTCGGCCAGGGCATCGCGCAGGAAGCGGTGCGGCAGGGCGCGTCCCCGCAGGTGGCCGGTTACGCGGTGTGGCCCATCGCCTTGCTGGGCGGGCTGATTCCCAACGCGGCCTACTCGTGCTGGCTGCTGTCGCGCAACCGCACATGGAAGCACTTCCGCGGCGCGTGGCGTCCGGACGTCTGGTTTGGCTGCCTGATGGGCGTCTTGTGGATGGGCGCGTTCGCCGTTTACGGTGTCAGCTCGGTCTACCTGGGAATTCTTGGAACGTCTGTCGGGTGGGCGCTGTTTCAGATCTTCATGATCATGACCGCCAACCTATCAGGTGTATTGACGGGCGAATGGAAGGGCGCTCCCGCGGCGGCGAGGCGAGGCCTGTGGGCTGGGCTTGCACTGCTGGCCGCGGCGACAACCATGATTGCCGCGGGGAATCGATAGCATATCTTTCATTCCGTTCTGGTGGGCAAGTCTGCGGGCGCCTCGCGATTCCAAGCCAGCAACTGCTCGATGGATGCGCCGATTTTCTTCTGCCGGGCCGACAGTGCCAACTCTTGATCCGAAGTCATCGGCTGCCGGCTCTTGCCAAATTGAAATCCCCTGCATTGTGCCGCCGCGCGAATTCCTTCCGGAAACGGAAGATCGTCGAGCATGGCGTAAAACAAGGGGTTGAGCTTGTATTGGGTTCGCATGGCGCGGCCGAGATTGCCGGAGCGAACGGCTTCGAAAATCGAGCATAGAATCTCCGGCAGGGCATTGCTGCTTCCGACCACGCCGCCATCACATCCAATCGTCAACATGGGCGCAAACACGGCTTCCCAGCCGGCAAGGAATGCAAAGCCAGGTCGAGACGGCCGCACCGCCGTGATCATTTTGATCATCGCTCCCACATCGCCGGTCGAGTCCTTGATGCCGATGATGCGCGGAATCTCTGCGAGCTTGCGGAGAGTACTTACATCGATGGGGCTGGCGAATGCGGGGATGTTGTAGAGTAACAGGTCGATGGGAGTGTGAGCGGCAAGTTCGGCGAAGTACGCATAGACAGAGCTTGCGTCGAGGCGATAGTAAAACGGCGAAACCACGGCAACCGCGCGTGCTCCATACTCTGTGTAGGCTGCGCATGCATCGAGAGTCTCGGCGACGTTCGCCTCTCCAGCTCCGGCAAGCACCGGCACACGCCCCGCCGCCGCTTCACACACCACCTTCACCACGCGGCGACGCTCGACAGCATTCAGCCGCGGAAACTCGCCGATCGAACCGTTGGCGTAAACGCCGCGAATGCCCTTGCTGATGAGCCATGGAACAAACCGGCGTAACTCGCTCTCGTTCACCTGGCCATTCTCATCCCACGGCACCAGGAGCGGCGTAAAGACCCCGTTGAAGTCTCCTGAAGCAGGGGTCAATGGATCGGACTCTTGGTCAGTCATTGTCATCTCCGTAGTTTTTTGATCATTCCG
>Ga0302320_10000749_pt1 | contig 76676 bp, 63 predicted proteins | sample Bog_T0_3_FD_202130 | JGI IMG/M metagenome (GOLD analysis project Ga0302320, IMG submission 202130) | Peat permafrost microbial communities from Stordalen Mire near Abisko, Sweden - Bog_T0_3 | ecosystem: Environmental > Terrestrial > Soil > Wetlands > Peat | place: Sweden: Abisko, Stordalen Mire... | reverse complement strand
GTACCATTACAGTGTTTGCAGGAAAGCGACATTATACCCTCCAACTCTCTTCGTCACTGTCGCTTCGCTCGGCGACTCGAGAGTATCGCTCATCCTTTCAGTGGCCACAAGCCCCTCTTTCCGCCGTCGCTACAGCCATAACGAGTCAAACCTCCATATATCTCTATCGAAGACCCTCTTACATATTCCTCCGGTACTGCCCGCCCACCTCGAACAGCGCCTCGGTGATCTGCCCCAGCGAGCAGCAGCGCACCGCGTCCATCAGCACCCCGAACAGATTGTCTCCGGCGACGGCCGCCTGTTTCAGTCGCGCCAGCAGCGCCGGGGCGTCGGCGGCATGGCGGCGGTGGAAGTCCTCCAGGCGTTGAAGCTGGCTCTGTTTTTCGTCGTCGGAGGAGCGTTGGAGCCGGGGCACCACCGCCGGCCCGGGGTCGGGGTTGAGGAAGGTATTGACCCCGACGATGGGCAGGCGGCCGTCGTGCTTCAGGGTCTCGTAATGCAGGGATTCGTCCTGGATGCGACCGCGCTGGTAGCCGGTTTCCATCGCCCCCAGGACGCCGCCGCGCTCGGACAGCCGCTCGAACTCCACCAGCACGGCTTCCTCGACCAGCGCCGTCAGTTCCTCGATGAGGAATGCGCCCTGGTTGGGATTCTCGTTCATGGCGACGCCCCACTCCCGGTTTATCACCATCTGGATGGCCAGCGCCCGGCGCACGCTTTCCGCGGTGGGTGTGGTGAAGGCTTCGTCATGGGCGTTGGTGTGCAGGCTGTTGCAATTGTCGTAGATCGCGATCAGCGCCTGGAGCGTGGTTCGGATATCGTTGAAGTCCATCTCCTGGGCATGGAGAGAACGCCCCGAGGTCTGGATGTGGTATTTCAGCTTTTGCGAGCGTTCATTGGCGCCGTAGCGGAAGCGCAGCGCGGTGGCCCAGAGGCGCCGGGCGACCCGGCCCATCACCGAGTATTCCGGCTCCATGCCGTTGGAGAAGAAGAACGACAGGTTGGGCGCGAAGTCGTCGATCTGCATGCCCCGCGCCAGATAGGCTTCGACATAGGTAAAGCCGTTGGCCAGGGTGAAGGCCAGTTGCGAGATCGGGTTGGCTCCGGCTTCGGCGATGTGATAGCCCGAGATCGAGACCGAGTAGAAATTTCTGACATTGTGATGAACGAACCATTCCTGGATATCGGCCATCATCCTGAGGGCAAATTCGGTCGAAAAAATACAGGTGTTCTGCCCCTGGTCCTCCTTGAGAATGTCGGCCTGGACGGTACCGCGGACATTCTCCAGCACCCAGGCGCGAATCTTGTCGATTTCCTCGTCGGTCGGCGGCCTGCCGTTATCGGCCTCGAAGCGGTCGATCCGGCCGTCGATGGCGGTGTTGAGGAACATGGCCAGGATCGTCGGGGCCGGCCCGTTGATGGTCATGGACACCGAAGTCAGGGGATCGCACAGGTCGAAGCCGTCATAAAGGACCTTGAGATCGTCGAGGGTGGCGATGGAGACTCCCGAATTGCCGACCTTGCCATAGATGTCCGGGCGCCGGGCCGGGTCGAACCCGTAGAGCGTGACCGAATCGAAGGCGGTGGACAGCCGTTTTGACTTGGTGTCCCTGGAGAGATACTTGAACCGGTGGTTGGTCCGAAAGGCGTCGCCTTCGCCCGCGAACATCCGCGTCGGGTCTTCGTTCTCGCGCTTGAAGGCGAACACCCCGGCGGTATAGGGAAAGCTGCCGGGCAGGTTTTCCAGCAGCAACCAGCGCAGAATCTCGCCTTCGTCCTCGAACCGGGGCAGCACCACCTTGGGAATGCGGGTGCCCGAGAGCGAGCGGGCGGTCAGCGCGGTCCTGATCTCGCGGTCGCGGATGCGGACCACATACTCGTCGCCGGCGTAGCTCTCGCGGACCTTGGGCCAGATGGCCAGCAGCTTGCGGCAGCGGGGATCCAGCGCGGCATCGCGCCCGGCGGCCAGCGCCTCGGCATCCCCGGCCGGCCGGGAGGCCGCGCGCAGCAGCGCCGCCGCGGCGCGCAACTGGTGGCGTTCGCGGGCGATGGTCACCTGCCGGCCGACCTCGCGGTGAAAGTCGCGCACCGTGGCGGCGATCTCGGCCAGGTAACGCTGGCGGGACGGCGGCACGATGCCATGGCCGGGGTCGGAGGCGCGGTCCTCAAGGGGCGGCAGGGTGGCGGGCGGCAGGCGGCCCAGCCCCCGGGCGGCCAGTTGCTTCAGCACCTCCTGGTAGACCGCGGTGACGCCGATATCGTTAAACCGGGAGGCGATGGCGCCGAACACCGGCATCTGCCCGGGCGGGGTGGCAAAGGCTTCCCGGTTGCGCTGGACCTGCTTGCGCACGTCGCGCAAGGCGTCGAGCGCCCCCTTACGGTCGAATTTATTGATCACCACCACCTGGGCAAAGTCGAGCATGTCGATCTTCTCGAGCTGGCTTGCCGCGCCGTATTCCGGGGTCATGACATACAGCGACAGGTCGACCGCGGGCACGATCCCGGCGTCGCCCTGCCCGATGCCCGGAGTCTCGACCACCACCAGCCCGAAGCCCGCGACCTTGCAGGCCGCAACGATGTCGGCCACCGCCGCCGGCACCTCGTTGCCGGCATGGCGGGTGGCCAGCGAGCGCATGAAGATGTTGGGCGCGCCGATGGCGTTCATGCGGATGCGGTCGCCCAGCAGCGCGCCGCCGGTGCGCCGCCGGGTCGGGTCCACCGCAATCACCGCGATCCGGGGCTCGCCGCTGTAAAGCCGGAAGCGCCGGATCAATTCGTCGGTCAGGGACGATTTGCCGGCGCCGCCGGTGCCGGTGACACCCAGCACCGGTGCCGGACTGGCCGCCGCCGCCCGCCGCAGCGCCTCGCGCCGGTCCTCGGGCAGCCGCCCGGCTTCGATCACCGAGATCAGCCGCGCCAGCGCGGCGTGGCTGCCGCCGGCCAGAGCAGCGGGGTCGGCCAGCGCCTCCCCGGCCTCGGCCCCGGCGGTCAGATCGGCATCGGCCCGGCGCAGCATATCGGCGATGATCCCCTGCAACCCCAGAGCAAGCCCGTCTTCGGGCGCATAGAGCCGGGTGACGCCGTACCGGTGCAACTCGTCCCTTTCGTCAGGCACGATCACCCCGCCGCCGCCGCCGAAGACCTTGATGTCGGGACGGCCGCCGGCGCGCAGCAGGTCCACCATGTATTTGAAATATTCCACATGGCCGCCCTGGTAGGAACTTACCGCCACCGCGTGGGCATCCTCCTGGATCGCCGCCGTCACCACCTCGTCCACGGAACGGTTGTGCCCGAGGTGAATCACCTCGGCCCCCCCGGCCTGGAGCATCCGCCGGAAGATGTTGATGGCGGCGTCATGGCCGTCGAACAGGCTGGTTGCGGTCACGAAGCGCAGGATGTTCCGCGATTGCGGGGGCGGGGGCGGGGGCGGGGTCTCGGGCATGGACAGGCTCCGCGATGGGTTTTGCGGTAAGCCTAGCCCGGGGTGGTTGGGGCGTCGATGTCGCGATCGCTCAATCTGCCTGACAGAATCGGTCAGGTCGGTTAGGCTCAGGACGCAAAAGCGCGGCGGGCGGGAGGAGCACGTGCGAGCGACCCCAGCCACGGAAAAGGGCACGATTTCCATCAGCTTCGTCGAGCCGGTGCGGCGTGCGCTCCAGGATCGTGGCCTGGACGCCGGGGCGATCCTGGAACAGGCCGGCCTTTCTTTGCGCCTGTTGCCCCAGGCCCAGGCCCGGGTCTCGCCGTCGGTTTATGCCCGGCTGATGCGGCTGGCCGCCCAGGCCCTCGATGACGAGTTCTTCGGCCAGGATTCCCGGCGGATGAAGGTCGGCAGCTTTGCCATGCTGTGCCGGACGGTGATCCACGACCGGACCCTGGAAGAGGCGCTGAACCGGATCCTGAGCTTCTTCGGCCTGCTGCTCGACGATCTGCACGGCACGCTGTCGCGGGAGGGCGACATCGCCCGGATCACGCTGCATCCTCGCGATAAGGTCGCGATTTTCGCCCAGGAGACCCTGCTGGTGTTCGTTCACCGTCTGGCCTGCTGGCTGATCAACCGCCGCATCGCGATCCGCCATGCCACCTTCTGCTACCCGGAACCGGCCCACGGCGGCGAATACCGGCTGCTGTTCACCCATCACCTGGCGTTCGCCCAGCCGCTCACCGCCCTTACCTTCGATGCCGCGACCCTGGACCGACCGGTGGTCCGGGACGGGATCGCGCTCAACGACTTCCTGCGCATCGCCCCCGAGAACCTGCTGGTGCAATACCGCGACCACAATGGCCAGAGCGCCCGCATCCGGGCACGCCTGCGCGGTCTGGCCCCCTCCGACTGGCCCAGCTTCGAGGTCCTGGCCCGGACCATCCACCTGTCGGTCCCGACCCTGCGCCGGCGGCTGGAGGCCGAGGGCCAGTCCTACCGGCTGATCAAGGATCAACTGCGCCGGGACCTGGCCATCACCGGCCTCGGCACCGCCGGCAAGAGCGTGACCACCATCGCCACGGAACTGGGCTTCGCCGAACCCAGCGCCTTCCACCGCGCCTTCAAAAAGTGGACCGGCGTCGGTCCCGGCGAATACCGCCGAAGCCTGGCCCAAGGGAGCGACCGGTAGCCCGAAGTCCGGCCGGCGCCCGAAAAGAAGACGCGGTCAGTCGCGGTGTCCGGTTCCCGCGAAAGGGCGGCAACGGCAAAGCCGATGCCAGAAGCGCCCCCGATCACGATGACGCGCCGCCGCCGCGGCAGTGGCCACACCGGCCGTCGCGTCGGTCACCGCCATCCCGACCACCACGCCGATGACGAAGCTCAGGATTGCCACAGCGGATTCTCCGGTCGGGTCGGCGAAATTCACCGGGCTGCCCGAGCCGTAATTGTAGCGGTTGTCGACGAACAGCGGATCCGCCGACATGAAGCAGGCGAGGCGTGGATGGTACCAGCGCGACCGCAGGTAGACCAGGCCCGAAACCGGGTCGTTGTACTCCTGGTTCCAGGTGAAGGCGACGCCCGCGGCCGGCGGCGCGTCCCCGACGAGACCGCCATAGTACGACAGTTGCACTTAGCATTTTGGTGTACGCCCATGCCCATAAAGGCGGCTACCGGATCGCTGGGCTGGGCCGGTTTCCCAAGGGAATCCGTACCCGATGCGTACAGCGGGCGGGGCGCTCCCACCCCAATTTCCCGCAATATCATCCTATGGGATCTACGGTTCCCACCATCGGCCCCTGTGGCCGGGTTCGCTCAGGATACCGGGGGCGGCGGAACTTCGGTGACAACGGTTCAGTTTTCCCTTGGCCGGGGTCCGTCGGATTTGTCCGGAGCGAACACATACTGCGCGTAGAACCAGCCCAGCCCCAGGAGACTGAGGCCGAGACCGAAGAAAGACACCACGCGCCACAGGCCGGTCAGCACGGAGGCGTCGAAGAGGAAGACCTTGCCCACGGTCAGGAACAGCACCGGCAAAGAGGCCACGCGGATCATCCGGTCCCGACCGATGGTCCCCAAAAGCAAAAGACCGACGCCGAAGACCAGCCAGACCGCGGAACAGGCGTAAATCTCGGCACTGCCGGTCACGCCGGCGCCAAGATCGGTTCCGTGAAAAAACTGGCGGGTGGTCATCGAGACGAAGACGAATGCCAGCGCGACTCTGAACAGAGAGGCCGCCTGGCTCCAGCCGGCCAAGCCAAGATGCGCAAGTTCCCGCGAGGCCTGCCACAGCCACAGGATGGGAAGTCCGTAGGTCAGCGCCAGCCCGTTGAGGATCGGCCACCCGCCGACCGTCTGGCCCGACCACAGCGGATTCTCGATCAGCGTATCGTAACAGACTATGCGGAAAACCGCGATTCCAGCCAGCACCAGGCCGCTTTGCGACAGCGACCTCCGTCCGAAACGGCGGCCGGCGACCAGACACCCGAGTCCATACAGGAACAGCATGTTGGTGATGACGCCGCGCTCGAAAAATCCCGCCTTGACCAGGAACACGTCTTCGTTGACGTGAAGCGCCTGGCGGATCAGGTAGAATCCCATCACCCCGGCCAGCGCGACCGCCGCGATTTCCATCCCGTAAACCAGCCCGTCGTCGCGCCTGCGCCGCAGGAACATGCTGGCGCCGAGGAAGAACAGCGCGGGCGCGCCCAGTTGGAACAGCGGCCATTCGACGATGGGCAGCCGGTCGGTCAGCGGCATCTGGACCTCGACCAGACTGTAAACCGCCAGTTCCGCGATCAGCAGAACCTGCGGAACCAGCAGAAACCCGAAGACGCCGATCAGTGCGATCACCAGAGGTCGGAGTGCCCTGATGTCCACCCTGGCATCAATCCAGGTCAGCGCCAGCATTTCGGCGGCCAGAGCCACCGACAGAAATTCGCGCCGGAGTTCGATGGTCAAACCAAGCGCGAGAAAGGCCGTGACGGTCGCGGCGTAGATCGCCATGAGCGGTTGTTTCGGCGGATGTCCGTCCGGCACCTCGCGGCGGATGCCGGTCAACGCCACGAGCGACAGCCCGGCGAGACTCAGCGCCAGAAATCCCCAGAACATCGGGATTTCTTCGCGGAGCGGCGTGTCGCGCAGCCCGAAACAGGCCAGCAGATAGTAGCCCAGCGCCGTTGCCGCCGCCAGTCCCGACCACATCACAGGCTGCGGGCTGCGCGCCTGCATGGTATGACCGGCGACGATATAAAGTAAGGCGAAGGCCCCAAGAACCAGACCGAATTCCTGCGGCGTGCGGTCCGGCCAGACCGCCAGCATGACCGCCGTCACGGCCATCGCCACCCATGGCACAAGCCCGTAACGCCCTTGGTCAAAAATGGCGAGGCAGATGCCGCCTGCCGACAGAATACCGAGCATGACCCAGTCCATATCACCGAATCCGGCACATACCGCGGTCAGGCCCATCAGCAGCATGGCGCCGCTGGCGGTGAGGCCGCCGAGAACCGGCATGACCGCGGACGAAACGGTGCCGCCGGCGGCGGGTTCCGCCCTCGGGTGCGACGCCGTCACCACCGTTGCGCTGACCGCCAGCAAAAACAGTCCCAGCCAAAGGGAATCCCCCGGCACGGATACGCCGCCAAAAATCCAGATCAGGACCCAGACAAACGCCGCGACCACCGCGGGCACGGCCAGAAGCCACATGTTCCTTATGCGGATGACGACGAAAAGCCCGGCAAGCACCAGATAGAGATACAAAAACAGCAGCGCGGCCTCCGGGTCGGCGGACCGGACCAGCGCCGGCGTCAAAAAGCCCCCGACCAGCCCAAAAACCGCGATCGGCATGCCGTACCACAAGGACAGCGATACCGCCCCGAACGTCACCGCCGCCATGCCGAGGACGCCGACCGTGGCCGGGATCAGATGGTAAAGATTGGTCGCGGCGAACAGCGAGACGTAGAGATCGGCAAGACCGGCACCGGACAGCGCCTGCGCGATGCGCACGCCGTTGGAAAGTGGCCCCCGCTTGCGCACCAGCGCGCCGCCGCCCAGCAGCGCGAGGCCGAGGACAAGCCCGAGCGCGGTCCGCACCTCGGGATCCAGCAGGCCGGCTTCGATGGAATACTGGACCAGAAAGACTCCGGCCAGGACCAGCGCGACGCCGCCCAGCCAGACAAAAATACGCCCGCCGAACTGCCGCTCGAAGCTTCCGGTCGGCGCGGCGACGGCCACCGGAGCGGCCAACGCCTCCGCCGCCGCCGGTCCGTCTGCGGCCTCGTCGGACGTGAGATAAGGGTCACCCTCACCGTGCGACGGCGGCCACGGGTCGGGCGACGGCGCCTGGACCGTCGTGCTTCCGCGCGCTTCTTCTGGAAGTTCCGCCGGTTCCCCGGCCTTCGGGCGTTTCAGGCGATCGATCTCTTCCTGCAAACCCTCGACGCGCCGACTCAGCTCCCTGATGCTGTGGCGGTTCATCCACGGCAGAACCAGGCTGGTGCCGAGAATGAAAAGGCAAACGATGATCCCGGTGATCCACATGGTTTGAGCCTTTACGTCGCCGCAGCCCCGGCGTCGGCCGGTTCAGGCGGCCGGCAGCCGTCTAAAACACCGTTTCATTTCATAGGGTTGGCGTAAAAATGAGGGTGTCGAAACAATCGCGCCCGGGGCATTCCGGGGATCGAAATCTCCGAAGACCAGAGCGGGGCGAAGCCGTGGGATCGTGGGGGCTTCCGTCCATGTTTTTGCCGTCACGGCTGTCGAGAAACGCGAAGGGCGCCGCGGGTAGGGCGGCGTCGGGGTTATTCAGGCGGTGCGGTCAGGTGTTCGGGTGACGGGGTCGCGCCGCCATACCAGGGTATGGGCCAGCGACCGAAAACCCTGATCAGGGATCGGAAACCGATGCCGACTCCGGTGCGACCGGGCGCTATGGGCGGGGACCCATCCCGGCCACCGCACCCGAAGCCGCCGCCCGATCACGCGCCCGATCACGCGCCCGATCACGCGCCCGATCACGCGGTGGTGTTGACCGTGTGGCCGCGGCTGCCGTCGGCCGGAAGCGGGGCGGCGGCGGTTGAGGCCAGGGTGGCCACCTCGAGATTGACCTGATTGTCATGCTTGAGGGTGGTCAGGTTGAACTTGGTCTGGCCGCCTTGCTGCTGCATCAGGGCCGCCGCCGGGGTTGCGTTGATGTCCATAGGGTTTCTCCCTGCACGAAAATCTTTCGACCGTGATCATCATGATCCCACCGGCCGGCCATCGCAAGAGGAGCTTTGCGCTGCCGGGCGTTGGGGGGCCGGGCGGCGTCAGTCTTCGGGGGACAGGTCCCTGGGCAGGTACTTCCTGAGGATGGTGATCAGCGCCCCGATCTTGCCGAAGCCGGCCAGGAGCGCGGCGACGCCGGCCGCCGGTCCCAACACCGATCCGAGCAGGCTGGCGATGGCGACGATCACCGTGGGTTTGGCCATCGCCCCCAGGCCGTCGGCGGCGCCTCGGATGATTTTGGGCCTGGCCTTGTCCCAGATTTCCCGGGTGGTCTCGGTGACCGCCCGGGCCAGGGCGTTGGCCACCGCGACGCGCAGCACCCACGACAGGAAGTTGCGTACCACCAGGGCAAACCCGGCAACCCGTTGCTCCTGCACCTCGTCCGACGCCTCGGCCCGGCTGAGATCGGCCGAGGTCTGCAACGCCCCGGCGGCGCTGGGATCGACCACCGCCCCGGCGCCGGCGGCCCCGGCCGCCACCTGATCCAGCAGGGTCCTGACCGCCGCGACATCGGTGGATTTCAGTTGCAGCGCCAGCCGCTCGGTCTCGATCGCGCGCAGTTCCGGGAAGCAGCCCTTGAGATCGCCCGCGGTTTCGGCAAGGTCGATCAGCATCGCCGCGGCGTCGGGCGACAACTCGCCCTCGGCGCCGGCAAAGGCCGCGGCGTCGGCCTCCAGCGAGCGGCTGTGGCTGAGCAGCAGCCCCGGCCGCAGCGCCGCCACCGACGGCGGCAGCATGCCGAGCAGGCCCCGGACCGAGGCCAGGACCCGGGGCGGGGCATTGCTGCGGGCCAGCCGTTCGGCCAGCACCCCGGCCTTGTCCCGCACCCCGTCGAGCAGGTCCTGGGCCAGTCCGCCGTCGCCCGGCCGCGGCTCCGGCGGCGTCGCGACGATCCGGTCCTCCCGCCAGTCAAAGCGAAAGTCGGCGGGCGCCTGGACCGGCAGGTTGTCGAGGACGGCGCCGATGTCTTTTTCCAATTCCGCTGCGGCGGGAGGCAACCCCTTCAACCAGTCGGCGATGTCCCGGTTGACCGCCGTCGCCTCGCGCGACCACCACGCCTCCGGCTGGGCCGCAAGCCGGAGGGCCAGCGCCTCGCCGAAGGTATCCTGGGGACTGGCTGCCGCCGTGTCGGGCAGCAGGGCGCGGTACCAGGCAAGCCACGGGGCGAAGCCGTTGTCCTTGGCGAAGCGGCTCTTGACGAAATCGCTCCAGGCTTCGCGTGCCCAAGGCGGGATATTAGCCCGAAACCGGCGGCCCTTCCGTACATCGTCGAGCCAGAGAGGCAGGCCGACCAGAGCCCGAGCCTGCTCCTCGGGCGCGGCATCTCCGGCCGCCATAAACCAGCCAGCATCCCGGGACACGGAAGCCCAGACGGCGGCGCCGCCGGCGGCGTCGGCGGCGGCGTCGGCGGCGTCGGCGGCGTCGGCGGCGGCGTCGGCGGCGTCGGCGGCGTAGGCGGCGGTGGCGGCGGTGGCGGCGGTGGCGTCGGCGGCGTCGGCGGCGTCGGCGGCGTAGGCGGCGGCGGCGGCGGCGTAGGCGGCGTAGGCGGCGGTGGCGGCGTAGGCGGCGTAGGCGGCGGTGGCGGCGTCGGCGTCGGCTCTTGTAAGATCATGAGCAGAGTAGCGGCACCGGCACCACGCAAACAACACCGCGCGAAAGACCGGAACGGCCAGTCGGTCTCTCGCTCGCTCCGAGAGCGCCAGCGGCAGGACGCGCAACGCCGCCCGCGCCGCGATCGCCCGCCCCCACGCCGGCGGCTTGTCCGCCAGCCAGCGCCGAAACTCCTCCCGTGATCGGACAGTCATGCGGCCAAGCGCCGCCGGGCGGGCCGATGGGTCCAGAGCCTTGCCGACATCTCCCGTCATGACCGCTCCCTGCGCGTTGGTCCCACCGGTGCGGGGATGCGTCCACGCCCGCCCCGGCGATGTGGGGCGGGCGGGCGCACGCGGGAGTCAGTCTAGCCGATAGGGTGGCGGTTCGGAAGCGGTTCTCACGCGGCGGCGGGCGCGCCGCGGGTTGTGGTACCCCTGGTTGCACCCCGATCCAAAGCGAGCGGGGGACCCACAGCGTCGCTTCGGCACATCGGGGCGCCGCCCCTCACACCGGGCGTCGGTTCGCGGCAGCGGTCGCGCCGGAAAAGGCCATCTCGGGGCCGGTCAGCCGCGGGCTGCGCCAATCCTCGGCCTCGTCCGCGGCGGGACGGACCGTGGTGCCGCGCAGCAGGGCGGCGATCTGCTGGGGCGCCGAGGGTGCGCCCCGCATCAGCCAGGAGCGGATGGCCAGCCCGGACCGGCTCAGGGCCGGCTGATCGGACAGCGCCAGACCCAGCCGGCGCAATTCGGTCAGGGAGTCTTCCGGTACCGGCCGGAGAAATTCGCCGGTCAGAACGTCGGCGGCGCGTATCGTCCTGACCATCGTGCGGGGAAGGTCATAAGAATTTGTCTCACTTGCCATGATAATCCTCGCTTGCGCTCATTTTGCGGATACCGACCCATCCGCACCGTACCCTGCCGATTTTAATTGCACTCGGGGGTTATATCCCCTGAGCCGGCAGATCAGCAAGTGGCCATTTGGCTTAAGCGATCGGATATATCCATTTGTAGTAGCTGGCATCTGCAACATAGATTAGCCTTCATTGAATTGAATGTTCGGCTGGCCGGCAGGTTCGGAAAAATACTTGGGAATTTAGAGCCAAATCGGCAGCCAGCCGGCCCCGGTCAGGCCGCCACGGCGCAGCACTTTTTGTACTTGCGGCCGCTGCCACACGGGCAGGGTTCATTGCGCCCGATCTTGGTCACGCTCCGCGGGCGGGGCAGGACGATGGAGCCATCGACGTACCACCACTGGCCATCGCGTTTGACGAAGCGGCTCGCTTCGTGATGGCTGCGTGGTTGTTTACCCACCGCAAAATGGGCGATAAATTCGACCGTCCCTTCGTAGTCATCGACGCCGCCGGCGGTAACCTCAACCACCTCCAGGCCGGTCCAGGTGCTGGTCTTCGACCACCCGGTAACGTGGTCCCGGTCGAAATCGTGGCGGGTTTCCGGCAGCAGGGTCTCTTCCAGATACTCGATGCGGCCGGTGGCGAATGCCGAATAACGCGCGCGCATCAACGCCTCGGCGGTCGGCGCCGGCAGCGCACCGGTCAGGTAGGGCTCGCAACAGTCGCTCAGCAGGCGGCCGGAGCCGCAGGGACAATCAGTCATGCCTGTTCCTCGTGTTTTCATCCAAAGGGCGTGCGACGGTGGGACCGTCCGGGGTCGGGGGCGGGCCGCACTATGAAGCCGGCCGCCGGGCCACGACAATACGGCAATGGGCGGCGGGGCGGCCGGCCATGGCCCGGTTTCAGCCGGCCTCGGTCGGCGCGTCCTCGTCGCCCTCGGACTCCGGGGGCTCCGGCGGCTGGTAGGCCAGCGGCGGCGACGGCGGCACCAGGGCGACACTGTCGGGCGAAGTCGCCAGCGCCAGCAACCGGAGCGAGCGACCGGCCACGGTGAGGGTGTGGCCCATGGGGTGGAGGGTATCGTCGCTGCCGCCGTCGCCGAACACGGTATCGAGCAGACAGCGCCAGCCCAGGCCGCCGGGCAGCGTCGGCAGCGTCACCGCCAGCGCCCCATAATGGGCATTGACCAGGATCAGCAGAAAGTCGTCGGGGCACGGGGTGCCGTCCAGCATCGGGTAAGTGCCGGCCATGCCATTGAGGCCGAGAGCGAGGCAGCGCGCCTGACTGTCCCGCCATTCGTCGCTGGTTTTCTCGCTGCCGCGCGGCGTGAACCACAGGATATCCTTGATCCCCTGGGCCGAACGGTGCCGGCCGTGCAGGAACCGCGGCCGCCGCAGCACCGGATGATCGCGGCGCAGGCCGATCAGCAGCCGGACGAAGGCCAGCAACTCGCGGTCGGCGGCGCCGATTTCGGGCCAGGGCAGCCACGACACCGGGCTGTGGTGGCAATAGGCATTGTTGTTGCCGCCCTGACTCCGGCCGATCTCGTCCCCGGCCAGCAGCATCGGCACGCCCTGGGACAACAGCAGCGTGGCCAGCAGGTTGCGCTTCTGGCGGGCGCGCAACTCCTGGATCACCGGGTTGTCGGTCGCGCCTTCGGCCCCGTGGTTCCAACTGAAATTGGCGTCGGTGCCGTCCCGGTTGCCTTCCAGATTGGCCTGGTTGTGCTTGCCGTTGTACGAGACCAGATCGGTGAGGGTAAAGCCGTCGTGGGCGGTCACGAAGTTGATGCTGGCCCACGGCCGCCGGCCGCGATGCTCGAACAGGTCGGCCGAGCCGGTCAGCCGGGCCGCCAGTTCGGGCAGCATGCCGGGATCGCCGCGCCAGAACCGGCGGACGGTGTCGCGGTAGCGGTCGTTCCACTCGGCCCAACCGGGCGGAAAGCCGCCCAGACGGTAGCCGCCCGGCCCCACGTCCCAGGGTTCGGCAATCAGCTTGACCTGTGCCAGCACCGGGTCCTGGCGGCAGGCATCGAGAAAGCCGCTGCCGGGCTCGAAGCCGCCGGCCTCCCGGGCCAGCGTGGTGGTCAGGTCGAACCGGAAGCCGTCCACATGCATCTCGGTCACCCAGTAGCGCAGCGACTCCATGACCATCTGGAGCACCCGGGGGTGGGTGATGTTCAGCGTGTTGCCGGTGCCGGTCTCGTCGATGTAATAGCGGCGATCGCCGGGATGCAGGCGATAGTAAGAGGCGTTGTCGATGCCGCGAAAGCTCAGGGTCGGTCCCAGGTGGTTGCCTTCCCCGGTATGATTGTACACCACGTCCAGAATCACTTCGATTCCGGCCTCGTGCAGGCGCGCCACCATGGTCTTGAACTCGTTGATGGCGCCGGTGCCGAGATAGCGCGGTTCGGGGGCGAAGAAGCCGAGGCTGTTATAGCCCCAATAGTTCTGGAGCCCGCGGGCGACCAGCAGGCGGTCGTCGACCAGGGCATGGACCGGCAGCAGCTCGACGGCGGTGATGCGGAGCGCCCGCAGGTGGTCGATCATCGGCTTGGCCGCCAGCCCGGCAAAGGTCCCGCGTGCGGCTTCGGCAATCTCGGGGTGACGCTGGGTCAGGCCGGCGACATGGGCCTCGTAAAGGACCGTCTCCGACCACGGCACCTGGGGCGGGCGGTCGTTGCCCCAGGTGAAGGCGTCGTCGACCACGAGGCATTTGGGCATCAGCCGGGCACTGTCGCGGCGGTCGAAGCCAAGGTCCTCGCGCACGCCCCCGACCCGGTAGCCGAAATGGGCGTCGGCCCATTTCAACGGCCCGACCAGTGCCCGGGCGTAGGGGTCGACCAGCAACTTGTGCGGGTTGAAGCGGTGCCCCTGTTCCGGCCGGTAAGGGCCGTAGACCCGATAGCCGTAAAGCTGGCCCGGACGGACATCGGGCAGATAGACATGCCAGACCTCGTCGGTGTATTCGGGCAGGACGATGCGGTGGGTTTCGCGCTGGCCGTTGGCGTCGAACAGGCACAACTCGACCTTTTCGGCATGGGCCGAAAACAGCGCGAAATTGACCCCGAAGCCATCCCAGGTGGCCCCCAGCGGATGCGGCCGTCCCGGCCAGACCGCGAGGCTGCCCTCTTTTTTCGGCATCAACGGCACTCCGCGCAGGCCGGGAGCGGCACCGGACGGACCGGCACCGGCGGACAGGAAACGAAAACGGGGGAACGGCTGGACATGGCGGCGAACGGTTCTCGGCAAAAGCCCCGGGTGTCGTTGCTGGTTAGCACAGCGCCGGCGGCGGTGGCAGTGCCAAGGGACGGGACCCGGATGACCGGGTGCCGAAGCGCCGGCACCGCACCGGTACCACGCCCTTGAACCGCCCGCGGCGCTTTACCAGCTTTCCGGCCACCGCCGGCAAGGGGGACAACGGCGGCGGTGGCGGTGGCGGTGGCGAACAAGGCGATGCGGATCATTCGGGGCAACTCATTGGGGGAGATGGCGATGAGGCGGCGCGGCGGGAACGGGACGGAACGACGGCTGGCGGCCGGGCTGTGGGCACTGGCGGCGCTGGCGGCGGTGGCGGCGGTGGGCCTGACGGCACTGCCCGCGGGGGCGACGCTGCCCATCGGCGCCGATGGTGCCACCATTGCGCCGATGCTGGAGCGCGTGACCCCCGCGGTGGTCAACATTTCCGTCAGGTCGCACACCTCGGTCCATAACCCGCTGTTGCAGGACCCGTTCTTCCGTCAGTTTTTCAATGTGCCGGACGTTCCCGAACGGCGCGAGCAGATGAGCGCCGGGTCGGGGGTGATCATCGATGCCGCCGCCGGCCTCGTGGTGACCAACAACCATGTGGTCCGGGACGCCGACCAGATCATGGTGACGCTGAAGGACCGCCGCCGGCTTCAGGCCACCCTGGTCGGCACCGACGCCGGAACCGACCTCGCGCTGCTGCGCATCAAGGCCGGCAGCCTGACGGCGCTGCCCATCGGCGATTCGGATACCGTGCGGGTCGGCGACTTCGTGGCGGCCATCGGCAATCCCTTTGGCCTGGGCCAGACCGTGACTTCGGGCATCGTCAGCGCGCTTGGGCGCAGCGGGCTCGAGATCGAGGGCTACGAGGACTTCATCCAGACCGACGCCTCGATCAATCCCGGCAATTCCGGCGGCGCGCTGGTCAACTTCGCGGGTCAGTTGATCGGGCTCAACACCGCGATCATCGGTCCGTCCGGGGGCAATGTCGGCATCGGCTTCGCGGTGCCGTCGAACATGGTCAGGGCGGTGTTGCGGCAACTGGCCGACTACGGCGAGGTGCGGCGCGGCCGGCTCGGGATCGAGGTGCAGGACCTGACGCCGGAGCTGGCCGATTCCTTCGACGAGACCGTCACCAAGGCGGTGTCGGAAGGGGCGCTGATCTCCAAGGTGGTGCCGGGATCCGCGGCGGCGCAGGCCGGGCTGAAGACCGGCGACGTGGTGGTCGGTCTGAACGGCTCGCCGGTGCGGGGCGCCACCGACCTGCGCAACCGCATCGGTCTGATGACCGTCGGCACCGACGTCAGTCTGGACGTGCTCCGTCGCGGCGAGCATGTTACGGTCAGTGCCCGGATCGGCCATTAACCCGGCCCTCAAGGCACGGTCAGGGGACCGGTGCGCGGCCGGGGAGAGAAGGATCGGGCCCGACCGATGACCAGCGATGACACGGCCCGGGCGCTGCTGGTGCGGCACCGCGCAGAGGCTTTGGCGGTTCGGCTGCCGCCGCTGCTGGTGGCGGCCGATCGGGTTGCGGCGACCGTCTGCCAGGGTGGCCATGGGCGGCGCCGGGTCGGCAGCGGCGAGACCTTCTGGCAGTTCCGCCGCTACCAGAGCGGCGACAGCGCCGGCATGATCGACTGGCGCCAGTCGGCCCGGTCCCAGCCGCTGTTCGTGCGCGAGACCGAGTGGGAGGCGGCGCAGAGTGTCTGGTTGTGGACCGACCGCTCGGAGTCCATGAGCTACCGCTCCCCCCAGGCGCAGGCGAGCAAGCGCGACCGCGCCGACCTGCTGGCGCTGGCGCTGGCGGTGCTGCTGGTCCGCGGTGGCGAACGGGTGGCGCTGCTCGATCGCCGGGAACGACCGGATGCCGGCAGGCATGTCCTCAGCCGCCTGGCCGAGCGGCTGACCGCGCCCGCCCCGGTTGCGGAGCGGTGCCGCGGTCTGCCCGAACCCCAACGACTACCCCGCCATGCCCAGGTGGTGCTGATCGGCGATCTGCTGTCGCCGCTCTCGGGGATTCAGGAGACGGTCGCCCATTTCACCGGCCAGGGGGTGCGGGGCCACCTTCTGCAAGTGCTGGACCCGGCGGAGGAGACTCTGCCGTTTACCGGCCGGGTGGCGTTCAGCGGCTTTGAAGGCGAAGGCTCCCTGCTGGTGCCGCGGGTCGAGGCGGTGCGTGCCGCCTATCTCGCGCGTCTGGCCCGTCACCGCAACGGTCTCGCGGCACTGGCCCGGGCCGCCGGCTGGACCTTTTCCGGTCACCGCACCGACCGCCCGCCCCAGACGGCGCTGTTGGCGCTGTTTGGCGCGCTCGGCCATGGGGCGTAGCCGCCATATGCGCCGGGGATCGTGCGCTTGCCCTGCACCCGCGAAGGAGGCTCGCCCCCTTGACCTCATTCACGTCATGGGTTCAAAGGGCCGGCCGGCCCTTTGCGGGTGTGGGCGGAGCCCACCAGATTGTTACCTTTCAATGCCCAAGAGCCGGCCTGGATCGCCGGCAGCAGTTCGGCGACGACGGTACGGTAAACTTCGCGTTTGAACGGCACCACCAGGGACACGAGGTCTTCCGGCCGGACCCAGCGCCAGGCGTCGAACTCCGGGTGCGCGGTGGCGAGGTTGATCTCGGATTCGGTGCCGACGAAGCGGGCGGCGAACCATTTCTGTCGTTGCCCGCGCCAGCGCCCGTGCCAGACCACCCCGATCAGATGGTCGGGCAGGTCGTAGTGCAGCCATTCCCGGGTTTCCGCCACCAGCTCGGCGCGGTTGGTGCCGATCTCCTCGGCCAGTTCGCGTAACGCCGCTGCGGCCGGAGTCTCGCCCGGATCGATGCCGCCCTGGGGCATCTGCCAGGCGTCCGGGGTGTCGCAACGCCGGGCCACGAAAACCTGTCCGGCCTCGTTGAACAACAGGATGCCGACGCAGGGCCGATAGGGCAGGGGCGGGCTTGCCGGTTCTGTTCCACTCATGACATCAGTGCCTTTCTTCGGGCGGCGGTGGCGGCAACGGCTTCTGAAGGTTGATGGTGGCCGAGAGCGGCACCAGGATCAGCTTCTTGTCGGGCAGCAGCGGCACCCACTTGGCGACGCGCTCCAGGGTGGTCGGGTAAGGCTCACCCAGTCCCACCGCGACGCCGCTCTCAAGGGCTATCGCCTCCAGCGCCGCCAGTTGGGCGTCGATGCCGGCCCGGGAAGCGTCCTGGTCAATGATGCGGTCGGCCCGGGCACGGGGCACGCCCATCTCGATGGCCAGCGTGTCGGCGATGCTGCGGGGAGCGGTGCCGGCGTCAAGGAACAGCAGCCCCCGCTTCTTGACGACATCCATCACCGGGCGCAGCGCCGGGGTATCGGCCTGGAAGCGCGAACCGGACGGACTGGTGATCCCGACATAGCCGGTGAACCGGCCGAGCGCCCATTCCAGCCGATCGATGTTGTGGGCGGGATCGAGGTTGAGCAGCAAGGTGTTGGGGCCGGGGTCGTCGTGAGGGTAGCTCAGGGGTTCCATGGGGACGCTCAGGAGCACCTCGTGGCCCTGGTTGCGGGCGGCATCGATCCAGCCTTCGAGGCGGTCGGCGACCGGGACGAAGGCCAGGGTCACCCCCGGCGGCAGCCGTTGCAGGGCAAGCCCGGTGGCGGCGCCGGCCACACCCATCTGGCCGATGACGATGGCAATCCGGCCGCGCCGGTCGGTGGCGGAAAACGGCCGGGCGTAGACCTGCCAGGGCTGCCGGCCATCGGCACCGACCATCGGCAGCAGGCCGTTGCGGCTGTCTTCGGTCAGTCCGGGCGCGGGAGACCGGGCCAGGGGAAAGGCGTCGTCGGGGCCGGGTCCGGCGACCGGTGGTGGCGGCGGTGGGGGTTTGGCGGCCGGGGCGGCCTCGGCGGCGGCTTTGGCCGGCGCCGAGGCCGCCGCCGGAGGGGCTCCGCCCGCCACCGGCACCGTGACCTGCGGCACCGCCTGACTCCACTCCTGGAGGGTTTCGGCGGCGTTGAGCCACAGCCAGAGCGCGGCGCCGACCACCACGCCCACCAGCAGCAGCACCAGAGTCGTAAAAAGGGGCGGCAGCGCCCACCGGGGCCGCCGGTAGGGTCCGCCGAACCTGTCCCTCCGCCGGCGCGTCCACGCACCGAGGCGAATCGGCAACCGGGGGAGGGAGAGTTTGAGCTTCACCGTGGCGGCGGCGGTCAGTCGACGGTGTGCGCGTGGAACAGGGCCATGCCTCGCAACAGATCCAGCGCCCGTTCCAGTTGGTAATCCATCGCTCCCGGTTTGCCGGTATCGGTTCCGTCATCGCCGGGTTCTCCGGCCGGCGGCGTCGCCGGTGCCGGCGGGGCGGTGGTCGGAGCCGGGGTTCCGGGAGTCCCAGGGGCCGGGGCCGGGGCCGGGGCCGGGGCCGGGGCCGGAGTCGCGGGGGCCGGGGTTGCGGGCGCCGGGGGCGCGGTTTCCGGGGTCCCCTTGGCCGGCGGCTGACCGGCCGGTGCCGTGGTTCCGGCCGGCGCCGCACCGGTCTGGTTGTCGTTACGCAAGGCCCCCCGCAGATCGGCTTCCCGGCGGTGCTGGGCCGGCTGCTCCAGGTCCTCGAGTCGGGCCTGGTGGACCTCGATGTCGGGGGTGATGCCCAGTTGCTGGATCGAACGGCCCGACGGGGTGTAGTAGCGCGAGGTGGTCAGACGGATGGCGCCGTGGCTGGCGGCAATCGGGATGATGGTCTGGACCGAGCCCTTGCCGAAGGACTGGGTGCCCATGATCACCGCGCGATGGTGGTCCTGGAGCGCGCCGGCGACGATTTCCGAGGCCGAGGCCGAACCGCCATTGACCAGCACCACCACGGGCAGGGTGCCCGAGAGATTGCTGTCCGGCTTGGCGTTGTAACGCTGGGTGTCTTCGGGGCGGCGGCCGCGCGTCGACACGATTTCGCCGTGGTCGAGGAAGGAGTTGGAGACCGAGATGGCCTGATCGAGCAGGCCGCCGGGATTGTTCCGAAGGTCGAGCACCCAGCCGACCAGTCCGGCGCCCAGGCTTTCCTTGATGCCGGCGAAGGCCTTTTCCAGGCCGCTCTGGGTCTGTTCGTTGAAGGTGGTGATGCGGATGTAGCCGACATTGCCCTCGGTGCGGAAACGAACCGACTGAATCTTGATCACCGCGCGGGTCATGCTGACTTCGAACGGTTCAGCCTCGCCGCGCCGGACCGTGACCTTGATCTCGGTCCCGACCGGGCCGCGCATCTTGTCGACGGCGTCGTTCAGGGTCATGCCCTGCACGGCCTCGCCGTTGAGATGGGTGATCAGGTCGCCCGACTTCAGCCCGGCCCGGTAGGCCGGGGTGTCGTCAATGGGCGAGACCACCTTGATCACGCCGCTTTCCATGGTCACTTCGATGCCGAGCCCGCCGAACTCCCCGCGGGTCTGCACCTGCATGTCCTGGAAATTCTTCTTGTTGAGATAGCTGGAGTGGGGATCCAGCGAGGTCAGCATGCCGTTGATGGCGGCCTCGATCAACTGCTCGTCCGAAACCGGCTCGACGTACTCGGCGCGGACCCGTTCGAAAACATCCCCGAACAGGTTGAGCTGCCGATAGGTTTCGGAGGTGTTCGATTCGGCGGCAATCCCACCGGGTGCCAGCACCAACAACAAGCACGCCAAGGTGGCGCTAGCCAGGAACTTCATCATCTACCCTTGTCCTTTTCCGTCCAGAGCAGGGATGCCACGCCGCGGATTGATCGGCTGACCGTTGCGCCTGAGTTCAAAATACAGGTCGGGGACACCATCGGCCGGGTCGGCGACCACGCCCACCGGTTCTCCTGCCGACACTGACCGGCCGACCGCGGTGTCGATCCGCCCCAGTCCGGCGATAAGACTATGATATCCATTGCTGTGTTCAACGATCAAGATCTGCCCGTAATTGCGGAAGCGACCGGCGAATCTGATGGTGCCGTCAAGGGGCGCCACCACCGGTGTTCCGGGCTCGCAGGCGATGTGCAGACCGCGGCTGGTAAGCCCGAAACGATCGACGGCACCATAAGCCAGCGCGATGCGGCCGGCGGCGGGCAGGCGCAGACCGCTGCCGTCGCCGTGGGCATCCGGGGCCGGGCCGGGGCCGGCGGCGGCGGCGGCCGGCGGCGGCTCGGAGCGGGCGGACTGCCGGGGCTCCGGTCCCGGAGCCCCCGACCCGGCCGGCCCGGGCGGCACGCCGGCGCTGCGTTCGGCCTCGGCCCGGTGATCGGCCTCGATCTGCTCCAGAAGCTGGCGCAGATCGGTGGCCTGGGCCGCGAGTTGGGTCATTTTCTGGCTGTTGCGCTGGCGCTCGGCCTCGGTTTCCCGCGCCAGCGCCTCCCGCTCCTCGACCATCTGGCCGACTTCGGCCAGCCGGGCGGCCAGCGCGGTCCGGGTCGCTTCGGCCTCGTCGCGTTGGGCGTTCAGGCGGCGCCTCAGGTCCTGAAGCCGGTCGAGGACCCGGGCCAGCGCCTCGGTCCGGTCGTGCAGGGCGGGCAGGGCCTGGCGCAACAGCAACGCGGTCCGCACCGCGTCCACCGGCGCCTCGGGACGGACGATCAGGGCTTCCGGGGGCGTGAGGCTGAGGCGGTAAAGCGCGCCGATCAGTCGGGACAGGTCGCGGCGGTGGGCGGCAAGATCGGCGCTCTGCTGCTGTTCCTCGGCTTCGAGACTGGTGAGCGTGGCTTCGAGCTGGCTCAGGGTCGCCTGCTGGCGCGACGCCGCGTCCGAGGCCACCACCAGGCGGGCGCGGAGCGCTTCGAGGGTCGCCTTGAGGGTCGCCGACTCGCGGTCGAGCCGGGTCTGGCGGTTGCGGCCGGCGGAAAGGTCATGCTCCAGTTGCTTCAGCGTCTGATCCGGTGCCGCGGGCTTCGGGTCGGCGCCGGCCGGGGCCGGAACCAGCAGCGCCGCGACCATCGCCAGTGCCGCCATCGCCAGTGCCGCCATCGCCAGTGCCGCCATCGCCAGTGCCGCCATCGCCAGTGCCGCCGGCCTGTGCCCGACCATGCCCATGACCTGTGACCTTCCGGGCGGGGGGCCGGGGTTCGGGATGGCCGCGATCAATCGGCGGCCTGGGACATCTTTGCCGGCACCAGCAGCGATCTTCCGGTCATTTCCACCGGCTGGGGCAGGCCCAGCAGCGCCAGCAGGGTCGGGGCGACATCGGCCAGCCGGCCGTTACGCAGGGTCACGTCGCTCCCGCCGTTCACCAGGACCACCGGCACCGGGTTGAGGGTGTGGGCGGTGTGGGGGCCGCCGGTGACCGGATCCCGCATCACTTCGCAATTGCCGTGATCGGCCGTGACCAGCAACACCCCACCCCGCGCCCGCACCGCGGCCTCCAGCCGCCCCAGGCTGTGGTCCACCGCTTCCACCGCCTTGATTGCGGCGGTCAGGTCGCCGGTATGGCCGACCATGTCGGGATTGGCATAGTTGACCACCACGAAATCGAAGGCGTCGCTGTCGAGCGCCGCCACCAGCCGGTCGGTGACCTCGCGCGCGGCCATTTCCGGCTGAAGGTCGTAGGTGGCAACCTTGGGCGACGGCACCAGGATGCGCACCTCGCCGGGATAACAGGTCTCCTCGCCACCATTGAAAAAGAAGGTGACGTGTGCGTATTTCTCGGTTTCGGCGATGCGCAACTGGGACAGTCCGGCCCCGGAGACCACCTCTCCCAGCACGCCGGTCAGTCGCCGTGCGGGAAACAGGGTGGTCAGGAGGTGGTTGAGATCGGACGAGTATTCGACCATGCCGGCGGCGGCGGCAAAGGCGACCTGGCGCGACCGGGGAAAGCCGGTGAAGGCCGGGTCCAGCAGGGCGGTCAGCAGTTCGCGGGCGCGGTCGGATCGGAAATTGGCCATGATCACCCCGTCGCCGTCGGCCATGCCGGAATAGCCGCCGATGATGGTGGGGAGGATGAACTCGTCGGTGATGGCCTCGGCATAGCTCTGGGTCACGGCCGCCACCGGGTCGGCGGCGCGCCGCGCGCCGGCCCCGTCCACCAGCGCGGCCCAGGCGCGGGATACCCGTTCCCAACGCTGGTCCCGGTCCATGGCATAATAGCGGCCGATCACCGTTCCGACGCTGACTCCGGGCAGGTCGCGGAGGTCGGCCAGGAACCGGGCCAGCTGGCCGGCGGCGCTTTGCGGTGCCACGTCGCGGCCGTCGGTGAAGGCGTGGACCACCACCGGCACCGCCGCCGCCGCCAGCACCCCGGCCAGCGCCACCAGGTGATCCTGGTGGGAATGGACGCCACCCGGGGACAGCAGGCCCATCAGATGGCAGCGGCCGCCGCTGGCCCGGAGCCGGGCGATCACCTGATCCAGCGCCGGGTTGCCGGCCAGGGCGCCGCTGGCGATGGCGTGGTCGATCAACGGCAGGTCCTGGAACACCACCCGGCCGGCGCCAAGGTTCATGTGGCCGACCTCGGAGTTGCCCATCTGCCCCTTGGGCAGTCCGACCTCCTCCTCGCTGGCCTGGAGCAACCCCCGGGGTCCGGCCGCCCACAGCCGGTCCCAGACCGGTGTGACGGCCAGCGCCACCGCGTTGTCGGCGGCCTCTTTGCGGTAACCCCAACCGTCGAGAATGCACAGGACCACCGGACGCGGCCCTCGGGAGACTCTGATCATGGCCGGGAAAACTCCAGTTTCAGTGATGCCCTGCCGAGGGCGGATTCAACCACAAGATAGCGACTCCGATCAAAAACAGGATAACGAACACACTCATGGCGACCTCGTGGCGGATTCGGGCAGGACCCATCGGGCAGGATGCACAGGAACGGCTGCGTTCAGGAACGATGATAAGGGTGGCCGGCGAGAATCTGTTGGGCCCGGTAAAGCTGTTCCACGAGCATAACGCGAACCAACTGGTGGGGCCAAGTCATCGCGCCGAAACATAGCACCATATTGGCTACGGCAGGCAAGGCCGGGTCCAGGCCGTCGGCTCCGCCAATCAGGAATGCCAGATCACCGATGCCGCCATCGCGCCACCCGGCCAGACGCCGGGCAAAGGCGGCGCTGTCCAGCGTCGCCCCCCGTTCGTCCAGCGCCACCAGCGCCGCTCCGGCGGGTACCGCGCCCCGCAGCGACCGGGCCTCCTCCCGCCGCCGTTCGTCCACCGGCAAGGGCCGGCGGACCTCGAACTCGCGCAAGGTCAACGGCCAGGTCAGGCGCCGGGCATAGTCCTGATACAGGTCCTGCATCGCTCCGGTCTTGAGCCGGCCGATCGCGGCGATCAATAACCGCATTCCTTGACCCTGTCGTCGGGGGGGGCGGTCCCGGCTCCTGACCAGGGTTTTGCCCTGGACCCGCCAAAAGCCGGGGGCCTTTGGAAACCGGGACTACTCTTCTTCTTCTTCTTCTTCGGCGGCGGTCCAGTCGCTGTCCACCGGGACCGGTTCGGGCCGGACGCCGGCTGTTTCCGAATCGGGAGACTCGACCCCCCACATCTTTTCCAGATTGTAGAAGGCGCGAATTTCCGGGCGGAACACATGAACGATCACGTCGCCGCCGTCGACCAGCACCCAGTCGCAATGCGGCAGACCCTCCACCTCGACGCCCGGCAGGCCCGCGGCCTTCAGCCGTTCCCGGAGGTGTTCGGCCATGGCTCCCACATGGCGGGTCGACCGGCCTGAGGCAATGACCAGGAAATCGGCCATGCTGGACTTGCCGGCCAGGTCGATGACGACCACGCCCTCGGCCTGATCGTCGTCAAGGGACCGCCCGACGAGTGCCATCACGTCCTCGGGGGTCGGCAACACCGGCCGCGACGGGATCGCGGCCATGGAAGTCAGGGTATCGATGGTTCTACCTCTTGCACTCGGCACTTGCGGCGGCGGGGCCCCTGCCGCCCGGGTTGGTCGGAGTTTCCGCCGGTCCCACCCTCTGGCCGTCGCGGATGGCGGTGGCCGAGGCGGGGTGCAGCGGGTTGCGCAAAAAAATCCACGCCGGAGGAGCACGGTCGGCCAGCCGGCCGGCCTGTGACGCCCCGACCCGGCACCGTGCGAACCGCCGGGCGGCGTGTCCGGTCGGTGCCTTCAGAGAATATGGGGGTCGATTGAAGGCTGCAACCGGCATCGACTCGAAGATTCTGTGCCAATGCCGCCAGCGCGGCAGTTGCAACAGATTGTCGGCACCCATCAGCCAGACGAACCGGGTCCGGGGGTAGCGCCGCCGGAGCTGGTGCAGCGTATCGGCGGTGTAGCGGGTCCCGAACTGCATCTCCAGGTCGGAGACCAGCAGTCGCGGATGCCCGCCCGCCCGACGCGCTCCGGCCAGCCGCGCCGCGAAGGCCGCCATGTCGTGGGGCGCCTTCAGGGGATTCTGCGGGCTGACCAGCCACCACACCTGATGCAGCCGGAGCGCGCGCAGGGCAAACAGGCTGATATGCCGGTGGCCGTCGTGGGCCGGATTGAACGAACCGCCCAGCAGCCCGACCTTCCGGCCGGCCCAACTGGCGCCGCTCAGCGGGCGGGGCAGAGGGGGCGCGATCACGTCAGGGCCGGACCTGGCCGTTGCCGCGAACCACGTACTTGTAACTGGTCAGTTGCTCGACGCCGACCGGGCCACGGGCATGCAGCTTGCCGGTGGAGATGCCGATCTCGGCCCCCATGCCGAATTCGCCGCCATCGGCGAACTGGGTCGAGGCGTTGAGCAGCACGATGCCGCTGTCCACCCGGGCGAGGAAGGTTTCGGCGGTTGCGGCATCTTCGGTGATGATGCTGTCGGTGTGGTGGGAGCCGTGGCGGTTGATGTGGTCGATGGCCCCGGCAACCCCATCCACCACCCGCACCGCGAGGATGGCGTCGAGATATTCGGTGTCCCAGTCGGCCGCGGTGGCCGGCTTCACCCGGGCATCCAGGGCCTGGGTCTCGGGGCAGCCGCGGACCTCGCAGCCGGCCGCCAGCAGGTCGCCGATCAGCGCCGGCAGCACGGCGGCGGCGGCCCGGCGGTCCACCAGCAGGGTTTCGGCGGCGCCGCAGACCGAGGTCCGGCGCATCTTGGCATTCAGCGTCACCGCCCGGGCCTTGGCCGGGTCGGCGGCGCCGTCGACATAGACATGGCACAGGCCGTCCAGATGCCTGAGCACCGGAATCCGGCTTTCCGCGGCCACCCGCTCGATCAGTGCCCGGCCGCCCCGCGGGATGATGACATCGACGCTGTCGGTCATGGTCAGCAGGATGCCCACCGCGGCGCGGTCGGTGGTCGGCACCAGTTGGATGGCGGCGGCGGGCAGGCCCGCGGTCTCCAGCCCTTCGGCCAGGGCCCGGGCGATGGCGGTGGCCGAGCGGAAGCTTTCGGAACCGCTGCGCAGGATGCAGGCATTGCCGGACTTGAGGCACAGGCCGCCGGCGTCGGCGGTGACGTTGGGGCGGGATTCGTAGATGATCCCGATCACCCCGAGCGGGACCCTGACCCGGGAAATATCCAGGCCATTGGGGCGCTGCCAGCGGGCGAGGACGGTGCCCACCGGGTCGGGCAATGCCGCGATCTCCAGCAGGCTGACCGCCATGGCCTCGAGTCGCCGCTCGTCCAGCACCAGCCGCTCGATCAGCGGCGCGGCCAGGCCGCGCCCTTGCGCCGCGGCCACGTCCTGCCGGTTTGCCGAGAGGATGGCGGCGCCGGCCGAACGAACCGCCGCCGCCGCCGCCGCAAGGGCACGGTTCTTGATGTCGGTCGGCGCCTGGGCCAGCACCGCGGCAGCGTCCCGCGCGGCGCGACCCAACCGCACCATCTCCACGGACAACGAAGCGGTCTCCCGCCCGGCGATCGGCCCTGCAACAACACTCACGACGGTCTTCCCCATTCTTCCTTACGGTGGCGCGTCAGGCTCAGGCGGAGGCGCGCCCGGCGCAGAGGGCAGGTCCTCTGTTTAGTCCAATATCCGCGGTTTTGGTAGCCGGTTGCCGGGGGCCACGGCTCAGCGCCGCCCGGCAGGCCGGCGTCCGCCGGGCAGGGCTGACCGTTATCCCGCTGGCCAAGATGCGGCCGGTTGGGCAATGGTGACGGATCAGCCGTTCCTGGCTTCGTTGCGGCGCCGGCCACGGCATCGGGAGCCCCGCGTCATGATCACATTGTACACCTTCGCCACCCCCAATGGCCACAAGGCCTCGATTCTCCTGGAAGAACTCGGTCTGCCGTACAGCGTCCACAAGCTCGACGTCATGGCCGGCGAGCACCGGGCCGCGGGCTATCTGAAATTCAGTCCGATCGGCAAGTCTCCCGCGCTGATCGAGACCATGGCGGATGGCGCCTCGCTGCGCCTGTTCGGCTCCGGCGCGATTCTGCTCCATTATGCCGAGCGGACCGGCCGTCTGCTGCCGGTCGAGCCGGAGGTGCGGGCCGAGTGCCTGAGCTGGTTCTTCCTCGGGATCAGCGATCTTGGGCCGGCGGCGGTGGAGATGTTCCGGTTTTCGGTGCGGTTGCCGGAGAAACTGCCCTCGGCCATCGACCTGTTCAAGGGCGAGTTGATACGGTGTTACGGTGCCCTCGACCAGCGACTGGCGGCGGTGGAATATCTGGCGGGCGAGTACTCGATCGCCGACATCGCCTGCTATCCCTTCATCGCCGCCGCGGCTCTGTCTCCCGGGGCGCTGCTCGACCGTTTTCCGAATCTGAAACGCTGGCATGATCTGCTCGGGGGCCGGCCCGGGGTGGTCAGGGGGATGGCGGTTCCCGACTGACCGGCCGCCTGGGGGGCGGACGCTGCGCGGGGTCGCCAGCCGCGTCGCCGCGCACCGGTCCGGTTGGTCTTGCAAATGCCCGTGGGTGCCGCTATCTGCGTGGAGTCCGCCGTCGCAGCGACCGGCTGATAAAAGCAAAAGGATGGCCGCCATGCCCCAGCAAAACCAGCGACTGACCCGTCAGCAGGTCATCGACATTGTTGGCCGTCTTGATGACATGAAGATGGCCTTGATCATCGCAACCGGTGCGACCCCGGCCGAACTGATGGAGGCCCGGACCTGGCTGCACTCCGACGATTATCTTGGCGGCGATCTTGGGCGGTCGCAGGCCGGTCGGGTGGGGCGCCTCGTGGAACTGCTGAAAGGCGACGAGGGCGAGTGGGACGATCGCTAGGGGCGAAGCGGGAGGGGCCGCTTCGCCGGGGCCGGCGGGCGCGCCGCGCCGTCACGGAGTCACACAAAACCACCGACCGCCAAGCGGCCGGTGGTTTCCTGACGACGGGCTGCGGTTGTTCCGGTGCGCGGCCCTACTGACCGATCAGCCAGGTTGTCGGCACATGGTAATAGACCGAAAGGATATTCGAGCCGGGATTGGTGACGGCGATATTGGCGTTCGAAATGTGGCTGTAGCCGAGTGAAAACCGGGACTGGTTTTCGAACTGGTAGCCAAGCTCCACCATCGACCGGAATTCCACGGGCGAACCCAGGTTCTTGCCGCTGCCGCTGGCGTAGAGGCCGGCACCGAAGCTGGGGGTGAACACGAACGGGCCGAGTGGGACATCGATCAGGATGCCGCCGACACCATAAACCGCGCCATCCGAGGTGGCCTCGCCGCCGACCCAGGGCTTCAGCTTGGCGTAGGGCTCGATGATCGGCAGCAGGGACGTGCCGAACCGGTATTCCGCCCGGAAGTCAGCCGCCTGTTCATGCTTGTCATTCGGGGATACCCGAAGGAACAGGAACCCGGGGTTGATCGCGGTCTGGTCATAAAGACCGCCGCCGATGCTGATCAGCGAGGGATCATCCTGCGCCGCCGCCGGTGACGCTGCGGCCATCAATCCCACCAAACCCAAACATGCCGCGACGACTTGTGTTCTCACCGTAACCTCCACCCCTTCGGCCTTGATCCCGGTCCCCGGTCCCGGTGCCGGCGGCGCGACGTGGGACGGTGGGCTCTGCGCCGAAGCGTATCCCAAAGAGGCCACCTGCCCGCGACGCCGCGCTCCACCGGTGCAGCCATCATGTCCGTCTTATGGATAGGCAAGCCCACGCGGTTTGGCAAGCGGTTGGAAAAGGCTGCGTCGCCAAAAGGTCTCTTTGTCCGGGAGTCGCGACGTCAGCGCCACAGGGGCGGCCGGCCTGCCCGGTAACGTCGCTCTTCGGGGCGGTTCCCGAAGGCGCCCCGCGCGGCACCGGCCCGGTTACCCGGCCCCGGCTTTTCCGCGCGGCTACCCCGCGTTGACCGCGGCCACGAACCGTCGGACCTCATCCTTCAGGCGCTCCGACTGGTCGGAGACGCTCTCGGCACGGTTATTGACCAGGTGCATCTGTTGGCTGGTGGCCGCGACGGTAGCCGACAGCCCTTCGACGCTGCGGGTCACTTCCCGGGAATTATCGGAAGCGGTGCGCGCGCTCGCGAAAATCTGCTGGGTTGCCGCTTCCTGCTGCTGAATCGCGGTCGCCACCTCGCCGTTCAGGCCGCTGATGCCCTTGATCAGGGTGGCGATGCCTTCGATGGCGTGAATGGCATTGGCGGTGGCGCCACGGATTGCCTCGACCTGGGTCTGAATGCCCTCGGTGGCGCGAGCGGTCTGGTTGGCGAGATTCTTGACTTCGCTGGCGACCACCGTAAAGCCCTTGCCGGCCTCTCCGGCCCGCGCCGCCTCGATGGTGGCGTTGAGGGCCAGGAGATTGGTCTGACCGGCGATCGACTTGATCAATTCCACCACCGCCCCGATTTCTTCGGCGGCCGACACCAGTCCCGAGACGATGCCCGTGGTGTTGGCGGTTTCGGCCACCGCGCGTGCCGAGGTCCGGGCGGCGCTGTCGACCTGGCGGCTGATCTCGGCGATGGATCGCTGGAGTTCCTCGGTGGCGTGGGTCGCGCTGTCGACACTCACCGATGCCGCCTGGGCGGCATGGACCGCGGCGCACGACTGTTCGGCGACATTGGCGGCCTCGCCGCTGACCACCACTGATCGCTCGTGCAGGTCGGTTGCCGCGGTGCTGAGGGTGGCCACCACCTCGTCCATGGTCAGGGCAAAGGCGGTGGCGCGCGCCGACAGCCGCTCCCGCTGCTGGTCCCGGGTCATCCGTTCCCGCTCGATGTTTTGCTCGGTGTCCCGGGCCTGGGACAGGGTGTGCACCAGGCCGGCAACGGTCTCGGCGATTTCGCCGATTTCGTCGGTCCGGTGAGTGTGGGGAACCGAGACCGTCAGGTCACCGCCACCGATTCGCCCCAGCACGTCGCGCAGTGCCCGCAATGGCCGCGACATGAAAAGGGCAACAACCATACCGATACAAATGCTGATAAAAACCAGAATAAATACGATAATAACTTCACGCTCCGCCCGCTTCTGAAACTCGGCATCGACATCGTCAACATAAACCCCGGTCCCTATCATCCATTGCCAGGGCTGATAGCCCATGGCGTAGGCAATTTTCGGGCTGGGCGGTACATTATCGACACGCGCATGATCATAGGCGACAAAGCCGCCGCCGGCTTTCGCGGCCTTGATCATCAGCACATTATACGGCACCTTATGGCTATCGGTCAGATCAAGAAGATTTCGACCTTCCAGTTGTGGTCGTAACCCGTGAACCATGGTTACACCCTGGTAATCATAAATGAAAAAGTATTCACCGTCACCATAGCGCATGGCGCGTACCGCAGTTCGGGCTCTGGTCTGAGCCTCTTCGCGTGATAGTATGCCTTCTTTCTCCTGTTCGCCGTAAGAGGCAATGACTGAGGTCGCCGCTTCAACCATTTTCTTTACTTCGCTTTTGTGCTGCTCCAGTAAGATGTCGTGCAAACTGCTCAAATGCACGACGACTCCAGGAACAGACCCCAGCAAAGCGACCGCAAAAACCAGCAATGTCAATCGCATACCAATCTTAAGCTTCATCGCTTCGCACTCCATGGCTCCGAACGAACCAGTATCCGAGTTCCAACACAGACGATACCGATAGCAAACTTACATATTGCCGATGACGTCGTGATCAATATCCCTCATTTCATAACCTATCGAACTTTACGATAGCGCACGACCTGTTGTGGTCAATGATCATTACCCCGACCTCTTTTCATGATAGCACAGGACGACTGATCCATGCCTGCGGGAAACGATAGTCAGTCATTGGCATTCGCGACCACCCGGTCATACCATTGTCATCGCCAATTGTTGGGGCGTGCCGGCCGCCCTTGGGACCTTGGGCGTCCCTGCTGCCGGTGCCGCTGGCGTCGGCCCCCGGCGGCGGCCGGCGGGATCGCTGCATCTGGGATCGCCGGAGTTGCGGCCTCTGTCCGGTTGCGGCACCATCGCGCCGGGGGGATCGGCGACGGCTTCGGCGACGGCTTCGGCGCCGGCTTCGGCGACGGCTTCGGCGCCGGGGGCATGGGGGGTCAGGGGCGCGACGGCGGGTGATCGGGGGGCGCCGGTCCTGATCGGGCCGGACGGCGCGGGGGGAGAACAGGACAATGATCTCGGCCAGTCGAGTCCGCCTGTTGCTGGCGGCCGGGGGCGTGGTTGCGGTGGCGGGTGCGGTCGCGGCCGTGCTGCTGCTTGCCGGCCGGCCGGGCGGCGCCACCGGTGCCCTCACGGCCACCGCCTGTCCGTTCGACTCCCCCACGGATACGCCGGTTGAATGCGGAACCCTTGAGGTTCCGGCGGAGCGGGGCCGGTCGGCGGGCCTGTTCCCGGCCCGGGAGCGGTTCTCGCTGTTCTTCGCCGTCGTCCGTGCCGCCGCCCGCATCCCCGAGCCCGACCCGGTGCTGGTGCTGGGCGATGCCCCGGGGGAGGCCGGCACCACACTGGCCGCGACCCGGTGGAACGCCTGGGCCAGAATGCACCAGACCCGCAATCTGATCTTTGTCGACCAGCGGGGCAGCGGCCACTCGGAGCCCGTCTTTGCCTGCCCGAACCTGGACCCGGCCACGGTGCGCTTCGGCCGGCTTTCGGCCGCCGATGCCGAGGCCTGCGCCGCGCAACCGGGCCGGGCCGGTCGGGACCGGGCCGCGTTCTCCACCGCGGCCAGCGCCGCCGATCTGGTGGACCTTCGCCGTCGGCTGGGCCTCAGGACCTGGAACCTCGTGGCGTCCGGTTACGGCGCGGTGGTGGCGCTGGAACTGGCGCGCACCGACCCCGACGGCGTCCGCGCGGTGATTTTCGATTCCCCGGGCGCCCCTCGGGCCAGCCCGACGGATCTGGACCAGCTTGCCGCGGTGCAGCAGGTTTTCCGGCGGGTCTTCGCCGACTGCAAGGGCGAGAGCGCCTGCAATCAGGCGTTTCCCAATCTTGACGCGGTTTTCGACGGGTTGATGCAGCGTCTGACCGTCCGGCCGTTGCCGGCGGTCTATACCCATCCGATCACGGGTGCCCGGGTGGCCGCGGCGCTGGACGCCGATACGCTGCTGACGCTGCTGAGCCGGGTGATCGGCAGCGGTGGCGGCGCGGCGCGGGTGCCGGCGCTGATCTGGTCGCTTCACGACCTGACCCTCGGTCGGCCTCCGACCTTTCCCGACCCGATCGGCACGCTTTTTGCTGCCTACTGGCGGGCGGCGCCGCCGGTGGCCGACGGCCTGGCCGCCGCCATCGCCTGTCGTGAAGTTCAGCCCTGGGTCGATACCGAGGGCATCCGGGACGTGGCCGCGATGTTCCGGCCGTTCGTCGGTCCCCGGACCCTGGCGCTCGATTATCAGGCGTTCTGTCCGGTGTGGAAATTGCCCCGCCCCGGCGAAAGCCACGAGCCTGTGCCGGTCGCGGTGCCGGCCCTGCTGTTGGCCGGTGACTACGATACCGTGACCCCGGTCTATCAGGCCGACGCGCTGGCCGCGGCCTTCCGTACCGCCGACGTCTTTCGACTCCGCGGCAGGGGCCATGGCCTGCTCGGAGTCAGCGGCTGTGCCCGGGATGCGGTGGCCGGTTTCCTCGTGGCCCCGGGGCGGAGGGTCGAGATCACCTGTCCCGCAGATTCGATCGGGTTCCTGACCACACCGGAGGCGCCGGCCATCCCCGCGGCACCGCCGGCATCGCCGCCGCCCCCGCCCCAGGTGGCCGCGGTCGCGCCGCCCCCGCCTTTGCCGGAGGTGTCCGTTCGGCATCCTCCGGTGGCGGCGGAGCCATCGTCACCCAGGCCGGCCGTGACCCCGGTTGCCTGTCCCTTCAGCAACCCCGGCGAGGCGCGGGTGGAGTGCGGCACGCTCTCGGTGCCGGAATGGCATGGGCCGGCCGGGGGCTCCGATCCGGGCGCGGGTCGCCCGGCGGGCAAGACCGTGACGATCTTCTATGCGATCACCCGGGCCAGCGGTCCGGCGCCGCGATCCGACCCGGTGCTGGTGCTGAACGGCGGTCCCGGCCAGGCCGCCACCGACCTGATCGGGTCCGGCTGGGAGCGGTTGGCCGAACTGCGTCGCAACCGCGATATCCTTTATGTGGACCAGCGCGGCACCGGCCGGTCGCAGCCCGGGCTCTATTGCCGCGACCTTGATCCGGTGGCGTTCTGGCATGGCGGGCTGACCGCAGCCGATGCCGGGGACTGCCTGAAGCCGGTCCAGGCCGCCGGCTATGACATCTCGGCGTTCAATACCGTCGAAAGCGCCGCGGATCTGGTCGCGGTGCGGCAGGCACTCGGCTTTTCAGAGTGGAATTTGCTCGGAACCTCCTACGGCACGGCGCTGGCCATGGAACTGGTGCGTCGTGACGGCGCCGCGGTCCGCGCCGTGGTGCTCAATTCGCCGACCACCCCGGGGGCAAGCTGGCTCGATCTGCGGCGGATGGCGGCGATTCGCGACGTCTACCGCCGGCTGTTCGCCGACTGTGCCGCCGATGCCGCCTGCAACGCGGCGTATCCCGACCTGGAACAGGTGTTTCGGGACCTTGCCCGGCGCATGACCGAAACGCCGCTGCCGGTCAGCTACCAGGACCCGCGCACCGGAAACACGGTCAGCACCCGGATGACTTTCGCCAATCTGCTGGACATCCTGACCATCATGGTCGGCAGCGGCACCACCGCCGACCGGGTGCCGGCGTTGCTGTCGCACCTGGATCAGGTGACGCAAGGCCGGCAGCCGGCGCGGCCGGACCTGCTGTCGTGGCTGTACATGCCCTACTGGCAGACCATGGACATGATCGCCTACGGTCTGAACGCCGCCATCGGTTGCCGCGAGGTGCGGCCGTGGATCGATGTCGCCGGTCTGCGTCGGGATGCCGCGGTCTATCAGCCCTACGTCATGCCCCAGGCCATGGAGCAGGATTACGACGTGTTCTGTCCGGCCTGGCACCTGCCGCGCGGCCCCGAGGACCTGCGCCGGCCGGTGGTCAGCGCGGTGCCGACTCTGCTGCTGACCGGCGATTACGATACCCTGACCCCGACCGGGCTGGCCGATGTCATTGCGGGCACCCTGAGCAAGGCCCGGGTGCTGCGCTTTCACGCCATCGGCCACGACGTGCTGTCCAGCAGCGCCTGCGCCCGTGCCGCGGCCTCCGGTTTCATCGCCGCTCCCGACGCCCCCGTAACCCTGCCGTGCCTCCAGTCCCCGCGCGTCCCGCAATTCGTGGCAAGACGGGCCTCGTAAGTCATGAGGTCAAGGAGGCGTGCCTCCTTGCGGGTGCAGGGCAGAGCCCTGCAAAATCAATTCAATAGTGATATCCTGGCGCACATCGGGCAAGCCCCCCCCATTGGGTCATCCTTTCCGCTCGCCGGTATGCGTCGGACTCCAAGGTGCCGTTCAAATTTCCAGCAGTTTGTCGGGAAGTTCGCCACGTTTCAAAGCACCGGGCGGAAAATGGTGCGCAAGGACGTTGCCGCACCGTTCGATCGCGGCGATGAAGCCTTCAGCCGGTCGGCCGGCCTTGATCTCCGTGACCAAAGCCTTGACGGCGTCATTCCAGATGTCCGGTGCAACCTTTTCATTGATCCCGGCGTCTGCGACGATCTCGGCATAGCGTTCGCCCGCGGAGGCAAAGATCAGCACGCCGGTACGGTGTTCGGTTTTGTCCAAACCTTGTGCGGAGAATTGGCGCATCGCCTCGGCGTGAGCCCGATCATGTCGAGCCCGCCGGGGAACAATATGGAAACGCAGACCCGGAATCGAAAGAAGCAGGACGACGAGAAGAAAGACTGCGATTTGCGACAGGTAAACGACCCGGAGGGACCAATGGGTCAGAAAGATCATCGGTAGCGGCGCGAGCAACGCAACCCATGCCGCCCAGGCGATAGGGACAAGCCGGTAATCACCCGAATGCCGGGCGATGACGCAAAATATTTCTCCGGACGTTTGCGCCTCGGCTTGTCGTATTGCGGCAGAAACGCGCGCTTTGTCAGATTCGGCTATCATGCTTTGCTCCTCACCAGCTTCCCGAGCTGCCGCCACCGCCAAACGATCCCCCGCCGCCGGAAAACGAAGAATTTCCGCGCGAGGAGCCACCTCTGCCGAAAAGCAGCATCAAGACCAATATTTGAAAGAGCCCATGACAAAGAACACCGCCATGTACGGCACAGAATATAAGGACGCCGACACCAACCAGACCCAAGACAATGACCAACCATTCCGGCAGGCCCGTGTTCGATTCTTTGGCACCAGAAGCGGTATTTGGCGCTACTTGGCCGTTTAAAGGCTCCGCATCGCCGCCAAGTACCTTAATGATCTCGGCGGCGCCGTTTTTTATGCCGCCGGGGAAATCACCTTCCTTGAACTTTGGCAAGATCGTCTGCTCGATGATGATTTTGGTCAAGGCGTCGGTCAGCGTGCCCTCAAGCCCATATCCAACCTCGATGCGCACCTTGTGCTCGGTCGGCGCGACAATCAGCAACGCACCGCTATCCTTGTCCTTCTGACCGATCTTCCAGAACCGTCCCAACTGGTATCCATAGTCTTCGATCGACGTTCCTTGCAGCGATTTCAAGGTAACGATCACCAGTTGGTCGGTCGTCTTTGCTTCGAGGTTGGCAAGCGACCCGGTGAGGACAGCGCGATCCGTCGCATCAAGCAATCCAGCCCCGTCCACGACGCGACCGGTCAGCGCCGGATACACCAAGGTTTGTGCGGCGCTGGCACAGGTCAGGCAGATCCAGGCAAGCGCGGTCAGGATCACCTGTCGGGCCATCGGGCCGGTCATGGTGTGTTCCCTCAAAACTTGACTTGCGGCAAACGCTTGGCGCTGTCCTCCACCGTGAATTCCTCCATCGGCTTTTTGCCGGAGTAGAGCAGAGAGGCCCAGATCCGGCCCGGAAAGGTGGTCAACTCGGTGTTGTAAAGCCGCACAGCCTCGATATAGTCACGACGAGCGACGGCTATGCGATTTTCTGTCCCTTCCAGTTGTGATTGCAGGGACAGAAAGTTCTGATTGGACTTTAGATCTGGATAGTTCTCTGAAACCGCGAGAAGACGTCCAAGCGCACCGGAAAGTTGCCCTTGGGTGGCCTGAAATTTTTTGAACGCCTCCGGGTCGGTGATGGTGCTGGCGTTGACCTGGATGGCGGTGGCTTGCGCGCGGGCCTCGGTCACCGCCTGCAAGACGGTGCGCTCCTGCTGCGCGAAGCCTTTCACGGTTTCGACCAGATTGGGAATGAGATCGTTCCGGCGTTGATATTGGTTCAGCACGTCCGACCATTTGGCTTTCGCCTGTTCTTCGTAAGTCGGAATCGAATTGACTCCGCATCCCGCCAGGAAAAGACTGAGCAGGGGGATGAGGAATAACAACCTTGATTTGCGGAAGGCGCTGGCGACTGAACCGGACATGATGGTTCTCCGTAAAACGGGGGGCACGACTCAGCGGTCACAGTGGCGTGAATCTCAGTCGCAGGGCGTTTCCGATCACCGAAACCGAACTGAGGCTCATCGCCGCCGCCGCGACGATGGGGCTGAGGAGAACACCGAAAGCGGGATACAGCACGCCGGCCGCAAGCGGGACGCCAAGAATATTGTAGACGAAGGCGAGGACGAGGTTTTGACGGATATTGCTCATCGTCGCATGGCTCAGCGCCCGTGCCCGGGCAATGCCGGCGAGGTCGCCTTTGACGAGCGTCACGCCGGCGCTCTCGATCGCCACATCGGTTCCGGTTCCCATGGCGACGCCGACATCGGCTTCGGCCAACGCCGGGGCGTCGTTCACGCCATCGCCGGCCATCGCCACGACGCGGCCCTCGGATTTCAGGCGGCGGACGATTTCGTGCTTCCTCTCGGGCAGAACCTCGGCTTCGATCTCGGTGATCCCGAGCCCATCGGCAACGGCTTGCGCGGTTTTGCGATTGTCGCCGGTCAGCATGACAATGCGGAGTCCGGCTTCGCGAAGACTGTCGAGAGCGGCCCTGGTTGTGGGCTTGATCGGGTCGGCGACAGCCACAATGCCGGCGGGTCGGCCATCGACGGTGATGTACATCACCGTCGCCCCCTGGCCGCGCAGCGCGTCGGCCTTCTCCTCCAGGACCGGAAGAACGGTGCCCGCATCTTGCAGCAATTGGGCGTTGCCGACCGCGACCTTCTGCTTCCCGACCAGGCCGGAAACCCCCTTGCCGGTGATCGAGACAAAGTCCGTCACATCCTTGAAGGCGAGCCCCTGCTCCGTCGCGGACGTCACCATCGCCGCGGCAAGCGGGTGTTCGCTCGACCGTTCGAGGCTTGCCGCCAATGCGACGATCGTTGCCTCGTCAAAGCCTTCCGCGGGAACCACGGCGACCACGCGGGGCTTGCCTTCCGTGAGCGTGCCGGTCTTGTCCACCACCAGCGTATCGACCTTCTCGAACCGCTCCAGGGACTCGGCGTTCTTGATCAGCACCCCGACGGCGGCCCCCTTGCCGACGCCCACCATGATGGACATCGGCGTCGCGAGGCCGAGAGCACAGGGACAGGCGATAATGACGACGGACACCGCCGCAATCATGGCGTAGGCGAAAGCCGGCGGCGGCCCCCAGATCATCCAGGCCCCGAAGGCGACCACGGCGACGGCGACGACCGCCGGCACGAACCGGGACGCCACGACATCGGCCAACCGCTGAATCGGCGCGCGTGACCGCTGCGCCGCCGCGACCATATGGACGATGCGCGACAGCATCGTGTCGGTGCCGACCCGTTCGGCCCGCATCACCAGGCTTCCCGTCCCGTTGATGGTGCCGCCGATGAGCCTCGCGCCGGGCTCCTTCCCCGGCGGCATGGATTCTCCGGTCACCATCGATTCGTCTACGGCGCTCCGACCCTCGAGAACGACACCGTCAACCGGAATGCCGTCGCCGGGCCTGACGCGAAGCCGATCGCCGATATGCACCTGATCGACCGGGACCTCCTCGTCCCGGCCGTCGTCGCGGACACGGCGGGCCGTCTTCGGCGCCAGTTTCAAGAGCGCCCGGATGGCGCCGCCGGTCTGCTCGCGCGCCCGAAGCTCCAGCACCTGGCCGAGCAGGACGAGGACCGTGATGACGGCCGCAGCTTCGTAATAGACCGGGATGATGCCGCCTTCCTCGTGTAACCCGGCCGGGAAGATACCCGGGGCAAAGGTCGCGGCGAGGCTGTAGAGGTAGGAGGTGCCGACGCCGAGCGCAACCAGGCTGAACATGTTGAGCGACCGGTTTCGCACCGAGGCCCAACCGCGCTCGAAGAACGGCCATCCAGCCCACACCACCACCGGCGTTCCCAGCGCGAACTGAATCCACATCGAGATCTGCGGCGGCACATAATGATGAAGAGTCAGGCCGGGGAAATGCGCTCCCATCAAGAGGACGACCATCGGCGCGGACAGCAACCCGCCAATCCAGAGACGCCTGGTCATGGTGGCGAGTTCGGCGTTGGGCTCGTCGCCGGGGAGGCCGGCCGGCTCCAGAGCCATCCCGCAGATCGGACAGGCGCCGGGCGCGTCCTTGACGATTTGAGGATGCATCGGACAGGTCCACCGGACCTTTCCAGACGGCGCCGCGGGCGGATCGATCCGCTTCGGCGCCGCCGGTCGCAGGCAGGCATCGGGATCGGCCGCGAATGTCTCGCGACAGGAATTGCTGCAGAAAAAATAGTCGTGGCCGCCATGGGTCAACCGGTGTTTGGCGCCTTCCGGATTGACCAACATGCCGCACACCGGATCGCGAACCTTCGCGCCGGCTTCGGCAGGAGCGGCATGGGGATGGGTTGGGCGATCCACCTGCTCTGGCAAGGTCATCCGGCACCTCGTTGACGGTTCCGCCGGTCGGGGCCTCACGCCACCGAGACGGGGAACAAAGCCTGTGATCTCATGCCGATAGCGTTCATGGAGCGATCCGAACGCGGCCACCGCCTCACGCTCCTCGACCCGCGCCAACCGTACATACAGGTCATGCCGATGCCCGCCGTGTCCGTAACGCCCAACCATCAGATCGCCCGCAACCTTACCCGACAGCAAACCCGCTGAAACAGGCTCGGAAACTACTCTGGCCGGCATTTCCGCGGAGGCTGTCGGATCAATGCCTATTTCGTCGGCTTCAGCGTGTCGATGTGATAAGGGCCTGCCGGCCCTTTGAACCCATGAGCTTAGGAGGTCAAGGAGGCGAGCCTCCTTCGCGGGTGCAGGGCAGAGCCCTGCAAAATCAAGACAAGTGCACCATCCTGGCGCATAAGGGGCGAAGCCTGGCGCATAAGGGGCGAAGCCTGGCGCATAAGGGGCGAGCCCCAACGGCCTATGCGGCATTCTTAACGCCTGGCGGTATTACCGGAGGGGGAGATAACATCATGATATGTCGTTATTTTTTTCCGCTCCCGCGGAGCCGGGAGGGGCGGGTGGGTGTTTCCGCATCCCCGGGAGCATGATAAGAAACGCCGGTCGCCGAATGGCCCCAACACCTGCCCGTCGAGAGACTTAGGCCATAAGGCGAATATCGCTTCGACACCTGGACAGGCTGTCCTTCGCGGCGCATGATCTATTTCGGAAAGTGGAAGAGGGTCCGTTGCGATACCTCCGTCGAGTCTAACTTCCAGAATTGGGCCTTGGCATGTTCAGCAATCCGGTCTATGTCGCTACCAACGCTGAAGATCATCAGTACATTGAGGCGATTGGTGATAGCGTGAGCGCCATGATCTCGGGGCAGGAGAATGGGAAAGCCGGCCTTATCAAGGCTCTCGAAGCTCTGAAACGGTCACTGCAACTTCATTTTCTGATCGAAGAAAATATGATGTCTGACTTCGGCTATGACGGCCTTTCCGAGCATCATCGCAGCCACCTGCTCATCGTCAGCGAAGTCAACGATTACCTTAAGTCCATCGTCAGGAACGATGAGGAGCCAAGGGTCAATCTATGGCCCCACGTCCGCACCACTCTGCGTCATCACATGCAGAAATTCGACACGGACTTCGCCCATTACCTGGAGCAAAGAACGGCGCGGGACGCAGCGGGGCCGGTCGCCGCCACACCGCGACCGCCTTTGGGGGCACTGACCTGAGACCCGACGGAGGCAGGAACATCTTCGGTTGAGAGGCGAAGTTTTTTCCTGGACCCGCGAAAGGCGCGGATTCGATCTTGATCCGAAACTGTTCTGAAGTGGCGGAGCGGGTTGAGCAACAGCCATCCCCTTGACTGAAGCGATCAGTCCGGCGAGGCTCATCTTCGTGGTGATTACTGCCTTGCGGTGCTCGGGCGCCTCTCCGGGTTGAAAACCGCAACTCATTAAAAACAAACCAATTCCCGGCACCCTGGAATTCCGGAAGAGCCAATCGGGACAGCAGCCCGATCCAGGCGCCTACGGGGCAAAGCCCCCTTGCGTCATACGGGGCAAAGCCCCATATGCGCTAGGTTACGATGAATCGTTGAAATGGAAGGGTTTTGTGGGCTCTGCCCACACCCGCAAAGGGCCGGTCGGCCCGTTGAACCCATGACGTGAATGAGGTCAAGGAGGCGAGCCTCCTTGCGGGTGCAGGGCAGAGCCCTGCAAAATCAACACAATACTGATATCCTAGCGCACATGGGGCAAAGCCCCCTTGCGTCATTCGGGCCGGGCGGAAATCCGCCTCGCGGCGTCGTCCCAGCGCCAGTTCGGGCCGGCCGCGCCGAGCCTGACCCCACCCAGCCAGCGGTCCCGGGAGCGTTGCTCCAGGCCGTCCCGGCGGCCCCCCAGCACCGCCCGGCCGGCGTCGGTCAGCGCCAGCGGTCCGGCCGATGGTGACCCGTCGTCGAGCACCAGCAGCGGGGTGGGACCGGCGGCCAGATCGCGCAGGCCGGCTTCGACCATGGCCGGCGCCTGCCAGGGTGCCCGCTCCCGGGCCTGAAGGAACGCGAACACCGCCGGCGCCGTCAGTGCACCGGCGGCCACCGCGGCCAGCGCCCGCCGTTCGGTCAGGGTGAGACCGTCCTGCCGCCAGGGATATTGCCGGCGATGGCGGTCGAGGGCGGGACCCAGGAAGGGCAGGGCGCCAAGGCCGGCCTCGGTGAGCAGCGCCTCCAGCGGCTCCGGGGTGTCGGCGGTGAAGGCCCGCCAGGTCCGCGCCGCCAGTGCCGCCTGCGCCGCGGTCACCCGCCGGCGCCCGGGGAACAGCGCCGCGAGCTGCCCGGCGTCCAACTGGCCAAGGCCGACAAACCGGCCGATGGCCGGATGGCGGTCGAGGGCGATCAGCGACAACCGCCCGGCCGCCCGCGGCCACAGCCGGTCGAGCAACCGGACCAGGATCAACTGATCGAACAGGGAGTGCTCGACCCACAGGACCAACTCGTCGCCGCCGGCGACCGCAGCGTCCAGCGCCCGGTCCTGGGCGGTCAGCGTCGCCAGCACGGTGTCGCGATCAAGGCGGTAACGCCCGGCCAGCCAGGTGGCGCGTACCGGGCGGAAGCGGTCTTCGTCCAGAGTGCCGGGGGTCGGGCCGTCGCACAAGGGGTCCATCCAGCAGAAGGGCGTGCCGGGCAGACCGGAGGCGCGCAGCGTCTCAAGGATGTCGTCGCCGCAGCGGATATGAGTGAGGCCGGGGGCGTCAGCAGGCATCCACGTCGATCACCAGCCCGTCATGGGCCGGGGCGATCCCCGGCGGCAGTCGCCGCAGCAGCGTCTGATAGTCCAGGTTGTTGTTCATATGGGTGAACCAGGCGCGCCGGGGCTTGACCCGGTCGATCCAGGCCAGCGTGCCGGCCAGATGCGAATGGACCAGATGGGGCTCTTCACGAACGCAGTCCACCACCCAGACGGTGATGCCGGCCAGGGCGGCGAAGGCCGCCTCGTCCAGGCGGACCACGTCGGTCGAGTAGGCGAAGTCGCCGAAACGGTAGCCCAGGGTGGTCATGTAGCCATGGTCCTGAAGGAACGGCGTGACCGTCACCGCGCCCACCGTGAACGGCTCGGTCCCGGCGACGATCCGGGGCTCGAGCACCGGCCGGTAGTAGGAGGTGGCGTTATTGGCCGACAATGGCCGGAAGCCGTAACCGAAACGTTCGATCACGCCCTCGATGGTCTCGCGGTTACCGTAGACCGGGATCGGCGCCTGCATCAGGCGGTTGATTTCGCGCAGATCGTCGATGCCGTGGCAATGGTCGGCGTGTTCGTGGGTGTAGAGCACGGCGTCGAGGCGACTGACGCGGGCATCGATCAGTTGCTCGCGCAGATCCGGCGGGGTGTCGATCAGAATGGTGGTGCCGGCCTGCTCGACCAGTACCGAGGGCCGACGGCGGCGGTTGCGGGGCTCCGCCGGGTCGCAGGCGCCCCAATGATTGCCGATGGTCGGCACCCCCGCCGACCCGCCGCAGCCCAGGATGGTTACGCGCATGGCGCCGCCCCGGCCGGACTCCCGAACAGCGCCCCGGCCTTGGGAAACAGCCGGAAGAAGGTACGGGTGGTCTGTTCGGCCAGCGTCGCCGCCTCGACTCCCTTGACCCGCGCCACCATGTCGGCGGTATGAACGACGAAGGCCGGCTCGTTGCGTCGGCCGCGATGGGGAATCGGGGCGAGATAGGGCGCGTCGGTTTCGACCAGCAGGCGGTCGGGCGGGATCATGGCCAGCACCTCGCGCAGCGCCGCCGCCTTCTTGAAGGTGACGATGCCCGAGATCGACAGGCACAGGCCCAGCGCCAGCGCCCGCTCGGCCATGGCCGCGGAGCCGCTGAAGCAGTGGATCAGGCCGGTCAGCCCCCGTCCCGCGCCTTCTTCGGCCAGAATGTCGAGGGTTTCGGTGTCGGCGTCGCGGCTGTGGACGATGGCCGGCAGACCCGTGACCAGGCAGGCGCGCAGGTGGCGGCGGAAGCTTTCCTCCTGCTGCGGGCGGGGGCTGTGCTCGTAAAAGAAGTCGAGCCCGGTCTCGCCGAGGCCCACCACCTTGGGATGACCGGCCAACGCCACCAGACGGTCGACGGTGGCCTGCTCCAACTCGTCGGCGGCGTGGTGGGGGTGAACCCCGAGAGAGCACGCCACCTCGGGGTAACGCTCGGCCACCGCCCGAACCTCCAGGAAGCGGCTGACACGGGTGCAGATCGAGACCATGGCGCCGACCCCGGCCCGGCGGGCGCGCTGGACCACCGCGTCCAGGTCGGGGGCGAAGTCGGGAAAGTCCAGATGACAGTGGCTGTCGACCAGCATCACGGCGTCCTCGGCTCCGTAGCGGCGCCATCGACATGGCGTGGGAACACCCCGCGGGGCGGCGGCAACGGCGTGCCCGGAACCAGGGCGTGGGCAGGGCCAAGCCGGTCGAAACCGCGTTCCCCGTCGGGTACCGCCAACTGGTCAAGGATGCGGGCCGAGGCGTCGGGCATCACCGGCTGGGTCAGAATGCCCAGATGGCGGAGGGTCTCGGCCAGCACATAAAGCACCGTGGCCATGCGCGGCGGATCGGTCTTGCGCAGCGCCCACGGCGCCTGCTCGTCCACGTAGCGGTTGCCGGCGCCGATCACCGCCCAAAAAGCGTCCAGCATGCGGTGAAACGCCTGAACCGCCAGTTCCGCCCGTGCGGTGTCGAGCAAGGCGTGAGCGGCGTCGAGCAGCCGCCGGTCGGCCTCGACAAGCGGTCCCGGTCCCGGCACCGCCGCGCCGCAGTTTTTGGCGATCATCGACAGCACCCGCTGCACCAGATTGCCGTAATCATTGGCCAGATCGCCGTTGATGCGGTTGACCATGGCCCGGTGGGAAAAGTCGCCGTCATTGCCGAAGGGCACCTCCCGCATCAGGAAATAGCGGGTGGCATCAAGACCGTAGGTCGCCACCAGAGCGTCCGGGGCGATGACGTTGCCCAGCGACTTGGACATCTTCTGGCCCTCGATGGTCCACCAGCCATGGGCGAACACCCGGCGGGGCGGCGCCAGCCCGGCCGCCATCAGGAACGCCGGCCAGTAGATGGCATGGAAGCGCAGGATGTCCTTGCCGACCATGTGCAGGTCGGCCGGCCAGTAACGGGCATAGTCGGTGCCGGTTCCGGTGTCGGGATAGCCCACCGCCGTAATGTAATTGGTGAGGGCGTCGAGCCAGACATACATGATATGCCGCCCGTCCCCCGGCACCGGAACGCCCCAGTCAAAGGTGGTTCGGCTGATCGACAGATCGCGCAGGCCGGAACGGACGAACGCCACCACCTCGTTACGCTTGCCGGGCGGCAGGATGAAGTCGGGATTATTCTCGTAAAAATCGAGAAGAGGCTGTTGCCACGCCGAAAGCCTGAAAAAATAGCTGGGTTCCTCGACCCATTCGCAGTCGGCGCCGGTGGGTGCGAGCTTCTTGCCGCCCGGACCGTCGCGCAACTCGTCTTCGCCATAGAAGGCCTCGTCGCGCACCGCGTACCAGCCGGAATAGGAGCCGAGATAGATGTGGCCGCCCGCCGCCAGCGCCTGCCACAGCGCCTGACAGGCGCGGCGATGGCGCGGTTCGGTGGTGCGGATGAAGTCGTCGTTGGTGAACTTCATCACCGCCGGCAGATCGGAAAAGTTTCGCGATACCTGATCGGCGAAGTCCTGGGGCGCGATGCCGGCGGCCCGCGCCGACTTCTCGACCTTCTGGCCGTGCTCGTCGGTGCCGGTCAGGAACTTCACGTCCCAGCCGTCCAGGCGCTTGAAGCGCGCCAGGACATCGCAGGCCAGCGTGGTATAGGCATGGCCAAGATGAGGCACGTCATTGACATAATAAATCGGCGTCGTCAGGTAGTACGGCCGCTTGCCGGTCATAACATCTTCCTCACAAAGATGACCTGTTGGGGAGCCTTGCCCCCCACCCCCCCCCACCAGGAGCGTGTCGCCCCCGGACCCGCACGACGTCAACGGCTCCAAGGGCCACCGGCCCTTGGTGGGTCCAGGGCAAAACCCTGGTCGGGGCAAGGGGCAAAGCCCCCCAACGGCCTATGGGTCATTCCTGACGCTCGCCGGTCTTATGCGGCTGATCTTGGTTGGCACGCGCGCGACTGCCCCTTCCGGCGTCATGGTCCGCCCCTGTCCTCTCAAGATGTGGCTGCTTCAAGGCTGAGCAAGGCGTTCAACACCACCTGTTTGCGATCGAGATTGGCGGACGCCGCGCGCACGAACGAGCGGGTGATTTTTTCCCACACCTCCAGCCAGCGATCAAGGCCGCCCTGGCCGTTCGGGCCGAGCAGCCGGGCGATCAGCGCCGCCTCGCCCGGAACCACCTCGGCAACCTTGGTGCCGCGGGCGCCGCTGCGGATCAGCCGGGTCAGCCACCAGACCAGCAGCCCCGCGGCGGTCTCGAAAGCCTCGTCGCCTTTGCGCCCCAGCGTCTCGGCCAGCGCGTGGGCGGCCCGCTGGTCCAGCCGGGGCAGGGTGGCCAGCACCGCCACCATCTGGCGGTACAAGGCCACGCCGTCGGCATCGGCCAGGGTCAGGGCATGGCCGATGCTGCCCTCGGCCAGCCGGGCCAGCGCCGCGCGGTCGGCTTCGGGCAGTTCGGCACGATGCCGGTCGAGTAACTGGCGCACCACCGGTTCGCTCAGCGGCTCCAGCATCAGGGTGCGGCAGCGCGAGCGGATGGTCGGCAGCAAACCGCCCGGCGCCTCGGTGACCAGCAGCAGCAGGGCGCGCGCCGGCGGCTCTTCCAGAATCTTGAGCAGGGCATTGTGGCCGCTGGCGTTCATGCGGTCGACGCCGTCGATCACCACCACCCGCCAGCCGCCTTCGCCCGAGGTGCGGCGCAGGAAGGCGGTGACCTCGCGGACGTCGTCCACCGCGATATCGGTCTTCATCCGCCCGCGCTTGTCGTCGAACCGGCGCTCCACGGTCAGCAGGTCGGAATGACCGCCGGCCCGCACCCGCCGGAACACCGGATGGTCGGGCGCGAGAAACAGGCCGGAGGGCGGCGCCGCCGGCATCGCACCGAACAGGCCGGGACCACCGCCGCCGTCACCGCCCGCGGCGGTTCCGCCGTCGCCCTCCCGGGCCAGCGCGAAACGGGCGAAGCGGAAGGCCAGGGTGGCCTTGCCGATGCCGCCGATGCCGCCGATCAGCCAGGCATGGGGCAGCCGGCCGCTGTCCCAGGCCGCCCGCAACACCCGCTCGGCGCCCTCGTGACCTGACAGCTCCGAGGTTTCCCGCGGTGACGGCGTGCTCATCCGGTGGTCCGCCCGGGGGTCATGGTCCGCCCGGGGGTCATGGTCCGCCCGGCGGCCGTAACCGCGCGCAGACCACCGACAGGATCGCCGCGGTGACTGCGGTTTCGGAGCCGGCGGCATCGACCACCGCACACCGCTCCGGGGCCTGCCGGGCAATCTCCAGGAAGCCCTCGCGCACCCGGTGGTGGAAAGCGGTCTCCATGGTCTCGTACCGGTCGGCGCCGCCCCGCGCCCGCATCCGCCCCAGGCCAATCTCCAGGGGCAGGTCCAGGATCAGGGTCAGGTCGGGGGCGAAGTGGCCCAGGGCCAACTCCGACAGCCGGCCGATCACCGTCGGGTCCAGACCAAGGCCATGGCCCTGGTAGGCCAGCGTGCTGTCGGCAAAGCGATCCGAGATCACCCAGCCGCCGCGGTCCAGCGCCGGCCAGACGGTGCGTTCCAGGTGATCGCGGCGGGCGGCGAAGTGCAGGAACGCCTCGGTGACGGCACTCCAGCGGCCGGCGCCGCCGGTGACCAGCAGCCGGCGAATCTCCTCGGCCCCCGCCGAACCGCCGGGCTCGCGGGTCGTCACCACTTCGAGCCCGCGCGCCCGCAACGCCGTCGCCAGCGGGCCGACCTGGGTCGACTTGCCGGCGCCTTCGCCGCCTTCGAGGGTAATGAACCGCCCCTTGACCATGGTCACCGGTCAGGCGGCCAGGTCCAGGGTTCCAAGGGCACCGCCCTTGGTCGGTCCAGGGCAAAGCCCTGGTCGGGGGGCCCGGGGGGGCGAAGTCCCCTCCCTGCCTCAACGACACGGCCCGCCCGGATCACAGCGTGCTCCCGAACACCACATGGTGCGCGGCGGCGGCCAGCCGGCCGAGAAAGCCCAGTCGCGGCACGTCGGCCGCCGCCACCAGCGGAACCTCGCGGGTGACGAAGCCGGGCGCGGTGATCACCAGCTTGCCCACGGTGGCGCCCTTGACAATCGGGGCCGGCAGCGGCACCTGGGCCTGCAACGTCACCTTGAGCCCGCGTCGCTCCTGCTGGGCCAGGGTGACCTGAAAGCCCTGGGCCGCGACCGCCGGAACGCTCGGCGTCTGGCCGAGCCAGACCGGCAGTTCGTCCACGGTTTCTCCGGGCTTGAACAGGGTGTAGACGTTGAACTCCCGGAAGCCCCATTCGAGCAGCCGGGCCGGCTCGTCGGCGCGGGCCTGCATGCTCTGAAGGCCGTTGATCACCAGGATCAGCCGGCGGCCGTCGCGGACCGCAGAGCCGATCAGGCCGAAACCGGCGATTTCGGTATGGCCGGTCTTCAGGCCGTCCACCCCCATGTTGCGATAAAGCAGTGGATTGCGGTTACCCTGCTTGATGCCGTGATAGGTGAACTCACGCTCGGAAAAATAGTGGTAATACTCGGGAAACGTGTCGATCATGGCTTTGGCCAGGGTGGCCAGGTCCCGGCAGGTGGAATAGTGGTTGTCGGCGGGCCAGCCGGTGGCGTTGGCGAAGCTGCTGTCGTTCATGCCCAACTCGTGGGCGCGCTTGGTGATCTGGGCGCCGAAGGCATCCTCGGAACCGGCCAGCGCCTCGGCCAGCACGATGGCGGCGTCGTTGCCCGACTGGATGATCACGCCGCGGATCAGGTCCTCGACCTTGATCTTGGCCCCCAGTTCCACGAACATTTTGGAGCCCTGCATCCGCCAGGCGTGCTCGCTTACCTGCAACGTGTCGTCAAGGGACAGGCGGCCCGCGCGCAACGCCTCGAAAACCGCGAACATGGTCATGACCTTGCTCATGGACGAGGTCGGCATATGCTGGTCGGCGGCCTTTTCGAACAGAACCGTGTTGGTGGTGGCGTCAATCAGAATGACGTTGTGAGCCTGGGTGTCGATGGTGGCAGCCGCGGCCGGAACCGCCGGGACGACGGCGCCGGCGAACAGCACGGCCGCGACCAGGGCGGAACGAACGCCATATCGGAACGGGAAGCGGAGGAAAGACATCTGATATCCCTTTGCAACGAGCCGGCCCGGCGGGTCGGCGTGGCGGCACCGGTTCCGACCGCGGGCGGCACCGGGGGCTGCCCCTTGTCCGACCTGGGATGGGTCCGACCTGGGATGGCCCCTGCGCCTGTCGCATTGCAAACGGTCCCCGCCCAGGTCAATCAACCACTAACCGGGCCGTGGTGGTGCCGGTTCCAATGACCTGGGACAGAATCCCATCGGCCTTCGCGACCGACTCGATGGGACCCAGGCGAACGCGAAAGAACCGGGTCTGGCCAACCCGCGTCTGGCTGATGGTGGTGGGCGCGATGGTCGCCACCCTGTCCCGCAGCCGGCTGGCATTGTTATACTGGGTAAAGGCGCCGGCTTGAACATAGATTTGGCGGGACCCGCTCACCGGGCGTTGCGCGACTTCGGGGGCGGGCAGAAAGCGGCCGCCGACGGTGGTGCCGGAAACCGGGGCGCCGCCCTGGGGCGGCGGCAGGGTTTCCACCGCCATCGGGCCGGCCGAAGCCGCAACCATTGCCGTCGGTGCCGCGCCGCCACCACCGTAAGCGGTCTGGGTGTTGGCCCGGGCGGCGGCGGCGATGGCGCGGCTTTCGCCGGCCAGAATCTGAACCCGCACCTTGGCGGTGCCGACCCGGTCAAAACCCAGCAACTGGGCGCACCGCCACGACATGTCGATGATCCGTCCGTTCACGAACGGTCCGCGGTCGTTGATTCGGACCACGATGGAACGGCCGTTGTCGAGGTTGGTGACGCGGACCAGCGAGGGCATCGGCAAGGTCTTGTGGGCCGCGCTCATCTGGTTCTGGTCGAAGATCTCGCCATTGGCCGTCCGGTCCTGGTGAAAGCCCGGGCCGTACCATGAAGCGATGCCGGTCTCGTCATAGGCGTAGTCTTCGGCCGGGTAATACCAGATGCCGGCGACCTGATAGGGCTTGCCCACCTTGTAGGTGCCGGAGCCCAGGCCAAACGCCGGCGCCTTCTCCCTCGGTCCGGCGCACGCCGTCAGCACCAGCACCAGAATCCCCAGCGCCGCCGCCGTCAACCGGTTACGGCAGACGTTTCGGCGCATGGCCGCCTCTTCTCCGGTCATGCCCGCCGGCCCCCCATATCCTGACAGCGCCCATGCTAGCCAAATCCGCCGGGGCTGCCAAGGCGATTGGCCGGAGGCGCGGCCGCATGGGCGCCAGGTACCGATGAGCCCTTGAAATGAAAGGGTTTTCGTGGGCTCTGCCCACACCCGCAAAGGGCCGGGCGGCCCTTTGAACCCATGACGTGAATGAGGTCAGGGAGGCGAGCCCCCTTCGCGGGTGCAGGGCAGAGCCCTGCAAAATCAAGACAAGTGCGATGCCCTGGCGCGTATGACGCGGCCGGTTCAGATGTAATATTCCTGCAACGGCGGGAAGCCGTTGAAGCCGATCGAGGCGTAGGTGGTGGTGTAGGCGCCGGTGGCATGAATCTGAAGGCGATCGCCGATGCAAAGATCGACCGGCAGCCGGTAATCGGCCCGCTCGTACAGCACGTCGGCGCTGTCGCAACTGGGGCCGGCCAGGACCACCCGTTCGGTAAGGCCGGTCCGGTGGCTGTGGATCGGGTACTGGATGGCTTCGTCCATGGTTTCGGCCAGTCCACCGAACTTGCCCACGTCGAGATAGACCCAGCGGCGATCATCGTCGGCGGATTTGTGGGCGATCAGCACCACTTCGCTTTCGATCACCCCGGCATTGCCGACCATGACCCGGCCCGGCTCGACGATGGTTTCGGGAATCCGGTTGCCGAAATGGGTGCGCAGGGCCTTGAAGATGGCCGCGCCGTAGGCCTCGGTCGGGGGCACATCGCTGCGGTAGCGGGTGGGGAAGCCGCCGCCGAGATTGACCATCTTCAGCTCGACGCCCTCGGCCTCCAGGTCGCGGAACAATTGCGCGGTGGCGGCCAGCGCCGCATGCCATTGGTTGGGGTCGCGCTGCTGGGAGCCGACATGGAAAGAGATGCCGAACGGCACCACGCCCTTACCGGCGGCGCGCAGCAGCAGGTCGCGGGCCATGGCCACGTCGCAGCCGAATTTGCGCGACAACGGCCATTCGGCGCCTTCGCCGCTGGTCAGGATGCGGCAAAAGACCCGCGATCCCGGGGCGGCGGCGGCGATCTTGTCCAGTTCGGCGATGCTGTCGAAGGCGAACAGGCGCACTCCGCGCTCGTAGGCGCGGGCGATGTCGATCTGCTTCTTGATGGTGTTGCCATACGAGATGCAGTCGGGGCGGGCGCCGGCGGCCAGCACCATGTCGATTTCCTGGACGCTCGCGGTGTCGAACGACGAGCCCAGCCGGACCAGCAGTTCCAGGATATGGGGGGCCGGATTGGCCTTGACCGCATAGTAAATGCGGGCGTCGGGCAATGCTGTGGCCAGGGCGGTATAGTTTTCTTCAACAACGTCCAGGTCAAGAACAAGGCATGGCGTGGCCGGACGTCGCTCCGCAAAGAAGCGCGCAATCTTATCGTTCATCCCGGTCTCCAGGATAAAGCGGTTATGTCAAATTGTGTGCAGGCTTGATCGTCTTACACGAACGCGCAAAGAATCACGCGCTCGCGCCCGTACTTATCTGTCTGACAGACGCGGGCGTCACTTGACCGGAACCGAAAGCGTGTTGACCGGAAGGAAGAGTGAGACGGGACGGCGGGAACCCACCGACAACAACATGAAACATCGTAACCTCCAAGTCGGCCGTCCTGTTCAGACGACGGGTCGGGGATACGCGTTACGTCGTTGCATAACCACTGCTCGAACAGCTCGAGGGCGGGCCAGCGGCACGTGCGCTTGCGAGTGAGCGGTACATACGTCGAATGGGTGGGCTTGAAAAGGGGGAAAAAGCAGCGTCGCGAAAAAATTTCCCTGTTGTTAACCTTCGGGCCGGAACCGGGTCGGAGCCGGTCCCGGGGATTGGCCGAAACGCAGCAACTCGGCGCCATGGCGGCGCAGCCAGGCGCGCGAGGGCGCGGCATCGGGGATCAGGCGGGCGACCAGCGCCCAGAACCGCGGCGAGTGGTTCATTTCCCGGAGGTGGGCGACCTCGTGGGCGACCACGTAGCTCAGCACCGGCTCGGGGGTCAGGATCAGCCGCCACGAGAAGGACAGGCTGCCGGTGGCCGAACAACTGCCCCAGCGGCTGCGCGTGTCGCGGACGGTGATGCCGCGAACCCGGGTCTCCAGGGCCTCGGCCATGATCCGCGACCGTTCGGCGAGCAACCGGCGGGCCTCGGCGGTCAGCAGGTCGCGGACGCGGCGGGCCAGGTGCTCGGGTTGGCCGCCGACCCGGATTTCCCCCTGGTGGCGGCACCCGGGACCACGCCACGCGGAGTCGTGGCGGATCACATGGTCGGTTCCGAGCACCGGGATGCGGGCGCCGTTGACGAAGGGCCGGGCCGGCGGCAGTGCCGCCAGCCGCGCCCGAATCCAACCGGCATGGCGACCGACGAAGCGGATCGCTTCGGCCTCGTCCAGGCCGGCGGGCACCACCACCTGAATCAGGCCGCGGGCGGCGTCGAGTCGCAGCGTCATGCGGCGGGCGCGCGCGCTTTCCCGCAATTCCAGCGGCGCCGGCAGGCCGCTCAGGGTCAGGGGGCGGGTTCCGCCGGCGGTCATTGTTCCAGGGCCTGACGTAATGCCGCGGCACTCGCGACGGAAGCCAGCGGCAGGGCCGCCGCCAGCAGCGCCCCGAGGATCAGCAGGTGGGGTCTGGCACTCAGCCCGGCCAGCGCCGAATCGATGGCAGCGGCGCCAAAGATCAGCACCGGGATGAACAGCGGCAGGATCAGCAGGGAAATCAGCACGCCGCCCCGCCGCGCGCCCAGGGTCAGCGCGGCGCCGATGCTGCCGGTCAGGCTCAGGCTGGGGGTGCCAAGCAGCAGGGTCAGTTCCAGCGTCCCGAAGCCGTCGCGGTTCATGCCCAGCAACACCGCCAGCACCGGCGCCGCCACCAGCAGCGGGACACCGGTGACCAGCCAGTGGGCGGTGGCCTTGGCCAGCACCACCAGTTCCAGGGGCAGGCCGCCAAGCGCCATCAGGTCCAGGGAACCGTCCTCGAAGTCGGTCTGGAACAGCCGCTCCAGGGACAGGAGCGAGGCCAGCAACGCCGCGACCCAGATCACGCCGGCGGCGATGCGGGCCAGGATGTTGGGCTCGGGGCCGATGCCGAACGGGAACAGCACCACCACCAGGACGAAGAACATGACGGCGACAGTGGCGTCGGAGCCCTGGCGCAACGCCAGTTTCAGGTCGCGCCCGACCAGCCCGCGGAACCGGGTCATGACCATGTCTCCTCATGCCCGGGGCCGCGATCGGGGCCGGGACCGCGATCGGGCGGGGCCGGGGCGAAGCCGTCGAGGTGCAGGTGGCGGGCGCCGGGCAGCGGCAGGTCGGTGTGGGTCGCGGCCACCACCATGCCGCCGGCGGCCCGATGTCCGGCCAGCACCTCCCCGAGTCGGGTCACCGCGGCCTGGTCGAGCCCCACCGTCGGCTCGTCGAGCAGCCAGAGCGGCGCCGGCGCCAGCAGCAGCCGGGCGAGGTTGAGCCGGCGCTTCTGCCCGGCCGAAAAGTAGCGGGCCGGCACCGCCGCCAGCCGTTCCAGGCCGAAGCGTTCAAGGGCCTGCCGCGCCTGCCGCTCCGGCCCGGCGTTCCGGTGGAGTGCCGCCCAGAAGCCGAGATTTTCCTCGGCGGTCAGCACCGGCTTGATGGCGTCCAGGTGACCGACATAGCGCAGCCGGGCGCGGTGGCGGTCGGGGTCTTCGGCCACCGGGGCGCCGTCCCAGGTGATTTCGCCCCGCCAGGGGCATGACAACAGCGCCATCAGCCGCAACAGGCTGGACTTGCCGCTGGCGTTGGGACCGGTCAGCACCAGGGCCTCGCCCGCGGCCAGCCGGAAGTCCAGGCCGACGAAGACCAGACGTTCGCCACGCAGACAGGTCAGGCGGGAGCCGGCGAATTCGGTCATGGCGGGCCGCGCAGCGATCGGGAGCCGGAGGGATCGGGACAGGGTCACCCCCGCCTCGTAGCGCAGGCGGGCGCCCGACGCAAGCCGGGCCGGGTCGCCGGCGGCTCCGGCGCCTCGCCCGGCGGACGGCGGGGAGGCGCGCGGAAAGAGGCGCGCAGAAGACTATCGTCCGGCTTTGAAACCGGGTATTCTTGCATTGCACAGGCCCGGCGCAGGGACGGCCGGGGTATCATCGCGAGTGAGGCTGGGGCATGAGGCGGCTGACGGGGATTGCGGTCCTGATGATCGGGTTGGGCGTGTTGACGGCCGGTGCCGCGGTGGCCGGGCAGAAGGAAATCGCCGAGACCGCGCAGGTGCCGCCGCTGACGCCGAAGCAGATGGTCCTGGATTGCGCGGTTACCGGCGTGGCGTTGTCCGCGGCGACCACGCTGGGGTGGTTCAAGCCGATGACCGTGACCCTCGGAACCTTCCCGGTCTTCGCCGTTCTGCACGAAGCGGTCTATGGCTGCGGCATCGGCGTGATCAGCGGTTATGTGGGCCAGGCCCTGGTCGGGCTGTTGCCGGCGCCGCCGGCGCCGAATCCCTTCGCGGCCGAGAGTGCCGCGCTGCCAGGGGCGGTTGAGCAGCGATAGGGGGCCTCGAGGGCTCCGGGAACCACTGTAGTCGGCAGCAACCGGCCGTTCTGCCAGGGAGGCGGTCCGTGCCCGAGGTAATCACCACTCTTGCCGCCGAGCGTCTGATCCGGCGGGCGCCCGATCATCCGCTGGCACTCGGCGCCGACGATCAGGCGTATCTGCTGAGCTGTCTGCGCGAGATTGAGCGGAGTTTCGGCGTCTCCGCCGTGCCCGATCTGCCGCTGACGGTGTTGCCGGGGCGGAGCCTGATGCGGCGGCTGGTCGGATTGCATCGGACCCTGCGGCCCGCGGATGCCGAGCAGCGCACCACACTGGGGCGGCTGGCCGGCGCCATTCTGCTGCTGGATACCGCGTGCGCGCTGGATCACGATCTGAAGCGGGGCTAGCGGCGGCTTCCAGGGCGGTTGGCGGTCAGAGTGTGACAAGCAGTTTTGTGGGCTCTGCCCACACCCGCAAAGGGCCGGTCGGCCCTTTGAACCCGGGAGTTTTGGAGGTCGAGGAGGCCCGCCTCCTTGCGGGTGCAGGGCAAAGCCCTGTAAAATCAAGGTAATAGTGATATCCTGGGGCATATCGGGATCAGGCGGCCGGCGCCGGGGCGAGGCGCGCGCCGGCCGGGCTGCGCGGTTCGGCGATGGTCAGGACCATCATCGCGGCGGACAGGGCGAGGCCCATGGAGATCAGCCAGACCCAGTCGTAACGCGCGAACAGGTCGAACAGCCAGCCACCCAGGAAGGCGCCGGCGGCGGCGCCCAGGGCATGGCCGGCGGCAATCAGCCCCATGGCGAGGCCCATGATGCGCAGGCCCAGATGGGCTGCGACCAGACTTGCGGTGGCCGGCACCGTGGAAAAGTCGAACAGCCCGAACATCACGGCGAACACCACCAGCAGCGTGCCGTCCCGGGCGATGAACAGCAGCAGGATGAAACTCAGGCCGCGCATCAGGTAAATGGTCGCGAGCAGCCGCGGCCGGTGCCAGCGGTCGGTCAGCCAGCCCGCCGTGACCATGCCGATCATGTTGAAGGCCGAGAGCAGGCCATAGGCTTCGGCGCCGTTGAGCGGCGGATAGCCGCAGGTCACGGCGTAGGGCAGCAGATGGGTTTCGATCACGCCGCTGGTGGTGAAACCGCAGACCGTAAAGCTCCAGAACAGGGCGTGGAACACCGGGCTGCGGGCCAGCAGGGCGAGGCGTTGGGGCAACGGTTCGGTCGGGGGGCGCAGCCGGGTGGTTGCCGGCCGGGTCAGCAGCCACGCCACCGGCGCCAGCACCAGGGCCGCGACGGCCAGGGCGGCAAAGCACGGGCGCCAGCCGACATGGCCGAGGAACAGGGCCAGCACCGGGATCACCAGCAACTGGCCCGCGGTGGAACCGGCGGTGGCGATGCCCACCGCAAGGCCGCGGTTGTGATCGAACACCAGGGACACCGCGGTCGAGATCACATGGTTGGCGACAGTGCCGAAGCCGATGGCGGCCAGAACGCCGAAGCCGAGCAGGAACAGCCAGGGCCGGTCCATCGTCGAGATCACCACCATGCCCAGTCCCACCGAGACGAGGCCGCCGGTGAGCAGAGGCCGCGGCCCGTAACGGTCCACCAGATTGCCGGCGACGGGAGACAGAATCGCCACCACCACCAGGGCGAGGGCGCCGCCGCTGGAGATGAAGCCGCGTGACCAGCCGAAGGCGTCGGCCCAGACCGGCATGACCAGGCCGAGGGAGGCCCGGGTCGACATGGTGACGCTGAGCGCCACGAAGCTGACGGCGACCAGCAGCCAGGCCTGGAAACTCGCGGGCGACGGGTGGTGGGATGGGGAGGCCATGACCGTGCAGGGGCTTTCGATGCCGAAGAGGCCGTTACCTTAACTGGGGCAAAGCGCAGATGGCAAAACCCGACTCAACAAGGGTGCCGTGCGGTCCCGACCCGGCCTCGCCGGGCCGACTCTCGGCCAGCCGGTCGTAAAGTGCTGCCGATTGTTCGGAGGCCCGGTAACGCCGTTGATCTTTGTTGCATTAAATTACACTTTCTTATCTTACCCTGGCCATGGCCGCTTGCTACTCTGTCAGCCGACGATCCTTGAATGAAGTCTGACCAGAAAAAGCGGCGGTGTTATCCCTGGACGATCTTTTCTGGTCGTGGTGTAACTTTGGATGTTACGAAGCCGGCGGGGTGCCGGAGGGATCGAATTCTGGTGGCTGTTGCTGATGGCGGCGTGAGATCAAAGGGGCGGCAGCCTGCGGCGGATTTTCGGGTGCCGGCGCGTGGCGACCGGCCTTGAGGTAAACAGGGGCGTTTCGGGCGGTCGTTCGCCGGTATTTTGGCATGGATAACCTTGATCGGTGGAAGATCGACGGGTGGAAGAGATGTATTCGACCGACAGACAGGGGACGGCCCATCGCGGCAGTCCGGCGGCATACCTGGCGATGGGCAACCGGCAGGCCGAACTGGGCCGGCTTGATCACGCCATTGCCCAGTACCGCAAGGCGCTGGCGCTGGCGCCGGATTACGCCGAAGCCCACAACAATCTTGGCGTGATGCTGTACCGGCTCGGTCGCCTGGACGAGGCCGCGACCGCTTACCGGCGGGCGCTGGTGCTGGTTCCCGGTGATGCCGATACGCATTTGAACCTGGGCAATGTTCTGTTCCGTCAGGGGTTGCTGGATCCGGCGGCGGCGCATTACCGGCAGGCGGTGACGTTGCGCACCGATCACGCCGAGGCCCATCTGAATCTCGGCGTGACCCTGATCCATCAGGGCCGGCTTCAGGAGGCGGGGGCCGCCATCCTGCGGGCGCTGGCCCTGGATCCGCACAATCCCGACGGCCACCAGAATCTCGGCGTTGCGCTTGGCCGGCTGGGGCGAACGGACGAGGCGGAGGCGTGCTACCGGCGGGCGCTGGCCCTGAAGCCGGACCACCCCGACGCTCAGATGAATCTGGGGGTGGCGCTGGTCGAAGCGGACCGGTTGGACGAGGCGGTGGTGTGGTTTCGGCGGGCGCTGGCGCTGAACCCCGATAATGCCCGGGCGCAGATGAATTTGGGGAACGCCCTGGTCAAGCGGGGCGAGCCGGAAGAGGCGCTGGTTTGTTACCGCCACGCGGTGGCGCTCCGGCCCGATGAGGCCGAAGCGCGGTACAATCTCGGCGTCGTTCTGCTGGAACTGGATCAGACCGAGGAGGCGGTGACCCAGTACGAGCTGGCGCTCGCGATCCGTCCGTGCGATCCCGGGACCCTGAACAACCTGGGCGTCGCGCTGTTCCGGCTGGGCCGGCACGACGCGGCGGCGGCGTGTTACCGGCAGGCGCTGACCCTCAGGCCCGACTACGTCGAGGCGCAGTACAACCAGACCGAGGTGAAGACCTTCCGCTCCGGCGATCCCGAGCTGGCGGTCCTGGAGACGCTGGCCGCCGGCGGCGACCAACGGCCCGCGGGCGAGGCGGCCTACCTCCATTTTGCGCTGGGCAAGGCGCTGGAGGATGCCGGCGACTATCCGCGGGCGTTCGAGCACTTTCTCAAGGGCAATGCCGCCCGCCGCAGCCTGCTGCAATACGATGAAGCCGCCACCCGTGACCAGTTCCGCCGGCTGGCCGCGGTGTTCGACGCCGGGCTGTTCGAGCGTTGCCGGGGCGGCGGCGACCCCTCGCCGGTGCCGGTCTTCATCGTCGGCATGCCGCGGTCGGGCAGCACGCTGGTCGAGCAGATTCTCGCGAGCCATCCCGGGATTCACGGGGGCGGGGAACTGAGCGAACTGGCCGGGGTCGCCCGGTCGGGGCCGGATCCCGACCAGGCGCCGACGCCGTTTCCCGACTATCTTCGAAGCCTGGAGCCGGAGGCGCTTGGCCGGCTCGGCCGCGCCTATCTGGCCCGGTTGCCGGCGCCGCCCGCCGGCCAGATCCGTATCACCGACAAGATGCCGAACAATTTCATGCTGATCGGTCTGATCCGGCTGATCCTGCCCGAAGCCCGGATCATCCATACGCTGCGCGATCCCATCGACACCTGCGTCTCGTGCTTTTCCAAGCTGTTCATCAAGGAGCAGGACTTCAGCTTCGATCTGGCCGAAACCGGCCGTTATTACCGGTGGTACCACGAACTGATGGCCCACTGGCGGGCGGTGTTGCCGCCGGGCAGCCTGTTCGAGATTCGTTACGAGGAGCTGGTGGAAGACATGGAGTCCCAGGCGCGGCGGCTGATTGACCACTGCGGTCTGCCCTGGGATGATCGCTGCCTTGCCTTTCATCAGAACCGGCGGGCGATCCGAACCGCCAGCGCGGTTCAGGTTCGCCAGCCGCTGTTCCGCAGTTCGGTGGGACGCTGGCGGCGGTACCAGTCCGGCCTGCAACCCCTGCTGACCGAGCTGGCGGCGGTGATTCCGGGGGGCGGCGACGCGCCGGCAGGCGGTGTCCCGTGGGCCCGCCCGCCAGTCCCCTCTTGAGCCGGTGCGCGAATGTCCCTATATCTCTCGCTCAATATAACGAAGGGCGCGTTCAGCGTCCTGCGTTTCTCCCAGGTCGGTACGCGCTGCCGCCAAAGGTGTTGATCACCCCTGTCCTGACGAGAAACCTTGCGGCGTTCGAAATTTCGAAATAAGGAGTCCGTACCTATGCCCCCGCCCCCGCGGTCGAACCCTTACAAAAATGTGCCGGATGCGTCCGCCGATCCGCGCCAGATCGAAGGCTGGGCGCTGATGGAACTGGCGGTTCGGATGAAAGCGGCGCAACGGGAGCCGGTGGAGCCGAACACCGTGCTTGAGGTGGCGCGGCTGAACCGGCGGTTGTGGACGATCATCCAGGCCAATCTGGTCGAGCCCGACTGCGTGGTGCCCCTCGAGACCCGCAACGCGCTCTTGAGACTGACCAAATTCATCGACAAGCACACGGTCGGGGTGGTTGCGGATCCCCAGCCCGAGAAGCTTGATGTCCTGATCAGCATCAACCGGGAGATCGCCGGCGGTTTGCTGACGCCACCCCCGGCGGCTCCGCAGGCTGCGGCCACCGCGGCGCCGCCGCCCGCCGCCCCGGCTCCACCGGGCTTTCCGCCCCGCAAGCTGACCGACTCCCGCTTCTGAGCCGGCCATGACCCGGCTGGGCGGTGAGCCGGCGGGGGGCGGAGCGGTCGCGGCGGCGCTGGCACTGGGTCTCTCGCTGATGGACCGGGGCCGGCCGGGCGACGCGCTCGCCTGTTTCGAGCGGGCGCTGGCTGGCGCTCCCGACGACCCCGGGGGCTGGAGCAACCTCGGGATCGCGCTTTTGGAACTGGGCCGGCCGGCCGAGGCGGCGGCGCGCCTGGAGCGAGCGCTGGCGCTGGCGCCCGGGGACGCCCGGACTCACCTGAATCTGGGTGCGGCACTGCTGAGGCTGGGCCGCGCCGCCGAAGCGGTTCCGTGTTTCGAGGGGGCACTGGCCCTTGAGCCCGACTACGCCAAGGCTCACCTGAACCTGGGGACGGCGAGGCTGGACCTTGGCCATCTTGCCGGGGCGGCGGCCTGTTTCGGGCAGGCGCTGGCGCTGGCGCCCGGGCTGGTGGAGGCCGCGCTCAATCTGGGGGTGGTGCGGCAACGCGAGGGCCGACTGGAAGACGCCGTGGCGGTCTGGCGGCGGCTGGCGGAACGCCGGCCGGGGTGCTTTGAGGCCCATCTCAATGTCGGGACGGCGTTGCTGGAGCAGGGGGAGTTGGCCGCGGCCATGGCCTCGCTGACCCGGGCGCTGGCGCTCAGGCCGGACAGCGCCGCGGCGCACCTGACCCTGGGCGTGCTGTTCCGGCGGCAGAACCGGCTGGCCGAGGCCGAGGACCGGTTCCGGCGGGCGCTGGCGCTGGCCCCCGACGCCGCCGAGGCCCACCTGAACCTGGGCACCGCCCTTCAGGAACAGGGGCGGCTGGAAGAGGCGCAGGTCAGCTTCGGGCAGGCCCAAAGGCTCCAACCCGAACTGGCGGCGGCGGGCAGTGCCATCCTGTTTACCCGGCTGTACCAGCCCGGCACCGACCTTGCCGCCATCGCCGCGGGCGCCCGCGACTGGGCCGACCGCCATGCGGCGCCCCTCAGGACCGAATGGCCGGCGTTTGATCCGCAGGGGCGTGGGGTGGAGACTTATCGGCTGGGCTTCGTCTCCGGCGACTTTCGCGCCCATGCCGTCGGCTTCCTGGTGCTGCCGGCCCTGGAGGCGTTGGCCCGGGCCGGCCACCGGTTTTACTGCTACGCCAACCAGACCGAAGATGATGACCTGACCCGGCGCTTTCGCGCCGCCGCCGCGGTATGGCGGCCGGTATTCGGCTGGTCCGACCCGGCGCTGGCGGCGCAGATCCGGGCCGACGGCATCGACATACTGGTGGATCTCAGCGGCTGCACCGCCCTGAACCGTCTGCTGGTGTTTGCCCGCAGGCCGGCGCCGGTTCAGGTGGCGTGGGTTGGCTATCCCGCCACCACCGGTCTTGAGGCCATGGACTATCTGCTGGCCGACCCGGTTCAGGTCCCGGCCGGGGCGGAGGTTCATTACCGGGAGCAGGTGGTCCGCCTGCCCGAGGGGTATGTCGCGTACCAACCGCCGGAGGACACGCCCGCGCCCGGACCGCTGCCGGCGGCCACCACGGGCTTCATTACCTTCGGCTCGTTCAATACCTTGAAAAAAATTACCCCGGGGGTGATCGAAGCCTGGAGTGAGATTCTGCGCCGGGAACCCGATGCCCGGCTGTTGCTGAAGACCTCGGCGCTGGACTGCCGTGACTGTCGACAGACGGTCGCGGCACGCTTCGCGACATACGGAATTGCGCAGGAGCGTCTGTCACTGGAGGGCGGCACCACGCCCGGACGGCACCGGCAGGCCATTGCCGGAGTGGACATTGCCCTGGATTCCTTCCCGTACAGCGGCGGCCTGACCACTTTGGAGACGCTGTGGCTTGGGGTGCCGGTGGTGACGTGTCCGGCGGACACGCTGTGCAGCCGTCATACGCTGGGCTACCTGTCTGGCATCGGACTGTCGCATCTTGCGGCGCGCGACGTCCGGCAGTATGTCGAGACCGCGACGGATCTGGCCCGCGATCGGGCGCGTCTGTCGGCGCTTCGGGCCGGTCTGCGCCCCCGTATGGCGGCGGCGCCGCTCTGCGATCCCGACCGTTTCGCCCGCCATCTGGAGCAGGCGTTCGCCACCATGTGGGCCGGGTTCCGGGCCGGAACTCCGCCGCGCGGCTTCGAGGTGCCGGCGCTGCCGCGCGGGCCGTGACAATCCGCCGTATGTCATGACGGTCCGGGAGCAAGGTTCCGGGCCGCATCGGGCGACGCCCGTCGCCGGCAGTTTCGGGCGTCGCGTAAGCTCGGAACGCCGTATACTGGCGGCCGGTTGATCGGGAGACGGTGCCATGGCCGCCATAGACCACGATATCCCGCTGGCCGCCTACGCCTGCCGCGCCGCTCACAGTCGCGGCCGGCTGGTGGCGGAGCAGGAGAGTCCGACCCGGACGCCGTTCCAGCGTGATCGTGACCGCATCCTGCATTCCGGGGCGTTCCGCAAGCTCAAGTACAAGACCCAGGTGTTCGTCTATCACGAGGGCGACTATTTTCGGACCCGGCTCACCCACAGCCTCGAGGTGGCCCAGATTGCCCGCTCCATCTGCCGGGCGCTGGGGCTCAACGACGATCTGGCCGAGGCGGTGGCGCTGGCCCATGACCTGGGCCACGCCCCGTTCGGTCATGCCGGAGAGGACGCCCTCAACCAGTCGATGGCGCCCTACGGGGGCTTTGCCCACAACGAACAGACGCTGCGCATCCTGACCCTGCTGGAGCGGCGTTACGCCGGGTTCGACGGCCTGAATCTGTGTTGGGAGACGCTGGAAGGGGTGGTCAAGCATAACGGGCCGCTGGTGCCGCCGCCGCCGGGCCTGGCGCTGGCGCCGACCATCCTGGCGTTCCGGCATCGTTTCGACCTGGAATATCAGACCTGGCCATCGGCCGAGGCCCAGGTGGCGGCGCTGGCCGACAACATCGCCTATGACAACCATGACCTTGACGACGGCCTGCGCGCCGGCCTGTTCACCGTCGAGGACATTGCCGCCGTGCCTCTGGTCGGGCCGATCGTGGCCCGGGTCCGGGCGATGTACCCCGACCTGGAGCGGCCGCGGCTGATCCACGAAACCATCCGGCGCCTGATCGATGCCATGGTCACCGATGTTCTGACCGAAACCGGGCGGCGGCTGGCGGCGCTGCAACCGGGCTCGCCGGCGCAGATCCGACTGGCCCGAGGCCCGGTGGTGGCGTTCGGCGAGGCCATGGCCGGCGAGGAGCGCGGGTTGCGGACATTCCTGATGGAGCGGATGTACCGGCATTTCCGGGTCAATCGCGAGACCAGCAAGGCGCGCCGGGTGGTTCGTGACCTGTTCTCGCTGTTCATGGCCGAGCCGGCCTGTCTGCCCACCGAGTGGCAGGGGTACTTGATGAAAGAGGGCGGGCTGAACGAGGCCGATTCCGGCGCCGCCGCGCGGGCGCGCACCATCGCCGATTACATTGCCGGCATGACCGACCGTTATGCCCTGCTCGAACATCGCCGCCTGTTCAATATGGACGCGCGGGTTTAGGGCGCCCCGGGGCGGGGCGCCGCGGGCTCCGGGGATCGGGATCCCTTCCGGCGGCAGATTCTTTCTCTCGGGGCTTGTTTCGGCGGAGTGGCTGGGGCACATTCCAATGCGATGGTTGATGTCCGGGGAAAGTCGGGCGAGATGACCCTGTTGTTTGCCTATGCCTCCAATCTCAACCGTGAGCGCATGGCCGAGCGGTGTCCGACTGCGGAACCGCTGGGCACCGGCGTCCTGGCCGACCATCGCCTGGTGTTCCGCCACGGGGCCGATCTTGAGCCCCATGCCGGGGCGACCGCGGTGGGCGTGGTGTGGCGGCTGGGACCCGACGACATGATCGCGCTTGATCATTACGAGGGCTTTCCGGGGCTTTACCGCAAGGACTACCGCCTGGTCCAACTGGCCGGTGGCGAGGCGGTCGAGGCCATGCTCTACCGCATGAACCGCGAGGGCTATGCGGTTCCGCCCGAGGAGTACCTGGCCATCGTCCGGGAGGGTTACCAGGATTTCGGCCTGTCCGAGGCGGTGCTGGACGCGGCGGTGGAACTGACCGCCCGACTGAAGCCGGCCATCTCCGGTCTGCCCCGCCGGCCCGGGTTTCACTGAGCAGATACCAAGCGATTTCGTGGGCTCTGCCCACACCCGCAAAGGGCCGGTCGGCCCTTTGAACCCGTGACGTGGGTGAGGTCAAGGGGACGAGGCTCCCTGGGGGGCGAGGTTCCCTGGGGGTGCGGGGCGGAGTCCGGGGATCGCCGCACTACCGTCCGACGGTCGGCAACTGCACCCGCCGCGCCGGCTTGTGGACAAAGCGGGTGTAGAAATAATAGCCGGTGGCGTCGGGCAGGTGATCGAGACCGGCCTCCTTGTCGGGTTCGCCGGTACCGTCGCGGTAACTGAGTTGCTCATAACAGCGGATCGACTGCCGGCAGCGCGGATCCACGAAGGCACGGCGGCGGCCATCGGCGGCCTCGAAACGGGCGTTGACCAGATTGATCCGGTCGCGCACCCGCGGATGGCTGTCGGCCGCGACCACGGTAAAGCCCTTGGCCCGCAGAATGCCAAGATCGGTCTGGCCCTGGGCGCTGGTCCGACGCTGGGCGCCGGCGGGGTCGGGATAGACCGTGATGTGGCCAAGGCCCGGGGTGTGGCCGGGACGGCCGTAGCGCCGGGCGATCTCGTCGGCCATCTCGTGGGTGTTGGAGGTCGGGATCACCACCTCGTCCACCTGCCACAACGCGCCGTCCCGCTCCTGCCACAGGGTCGCCGACATGGGGTTGATGTTGAAATCCATCCCGACATGGAGCGGCAGGCCGGGATCGTAGGGGCAGGGCCGCACCGATTCCAGCCGGGAAAAGCCGTAATAGACCCGGCCCTGAAAGGTCTCGAAGCTGGCCTCGTATTCCTGCGCGAAGGTCCGGGCGTCCAGTTCGGCCCGGATGGTGGCCAGTTCCGCCGCCGGCACGTTGCCGCCCTGGAACGTGCTGTACTGCCAGGACCGGGTGTCGGGCCGGCCGCCGGGCTGACCGGCGGCGAAGCCCTCGTAAAAATGATTGAAGCCCTTGGGCGTGCCGATGAACAGGGCGTGCCCGCCGCTGGTGGCCAGCATCGGGCGGATCACCTCGGCCCAGGCGGCAATCGGGCAGTCGGCCCATTCGTCGCCGATGAAGAACCACAGGCCCGAGCCGCGCAGGGCCTCGTAGTGGTCGACGCCCACCAGCCGGACCACATGGCCGCTGGTCAGGGTGATTGAACACTCGGTTTCGTTGGGGCGGCCGGAACGCCAGTCCTCGGGTACCGCCCGCTTCAGGCGGCGCCAGAACACCCGCTTGGCCTGGGTGCGGGTGGGTGCGCCGTACCAGATTTCATGGTCGGGATGGATGTTCCGGCGCACCGCCAGTCTGGCCGCGCGCAGGATTTCCACCACCGCGAGGTGGGTCTTGCCGAAGCGCCGGCCGCAGACCGCAAAGCGAAAGCGGGCTTCGGACTGCCAGCCCCAGGCATAGATGTTGGCCTGCTTGGCCGTGAGGGTAACGGCGTCACAGGATGGGCTTTTCTGGAATTGGTTCATCGGGTCTGATCACCATGGCGTCCTCGCGCTCGCCGCCCGGGCCGGATGGACCGGCCCCGGGCAGACCGAGATAGCGGGCCAGCGCATTCAGCGCCGGAAGTTTGTCGAATTTGACCCGAACCCCGTCCCGGGTGCGGGTCAGTTCGGTGATGGCGGCGGCCTGGTCGCGGGTCAGCGACGCCGAGTCCCGGATGGCCACCTGATCGTCGGTCCAACTGACGAAATCGGTCATGACCGCAAAGCCGATCCGGGCCAGTTCCTGAAGCACCCGGTCGGCGGTGATCCCGGCCCTGGCCACCCGGGCCGAAAGACCGGCCTCGACGGCGGCCTTGACCGCCGGGTCCTCCAGCCATTTTTCACCCTCGGCCGCCGCGGTCGCGGCCTCGATCCCCGCCCGGCGGGCCGCCGCGGTGGCATCCAGGCCGACCAGATATTCGGCGACGAACACCCGCTGGCGCGGGGTCAGGCCATCGGCCGGCGGCGGCGGCGGATCGGGAGGCGGCGCCGGCCGCGACCCCGCCGCTTCGGGTACAGGGGCAGCCCGCGACCGGCGCGACCTGGGATCGTGCCAGCCCTCGTTCCGTGCCCGCCGGGACAGGACATCCCGGCCAACACCAAACTCCCGGGCCAGCGCCGCCACCGGGTGCCGCCCGGTCTCGTAGGCATCCCGGATTTTCGCCCAATCGACTTCAGTCATGACTCACATCCCCCCAATTCGACGTCACTTGCAAATTAAATTGGCACTTCGTATCATGGAGAATCATGGTCACAAGCATCTTGTGATACCTCCTTTTACCGTGCGTTGCAGATATTGGCGATAAATGGAAAAACGGGGCGTTTCGAGAGACAAAATGACGATGAATCAGGGCGACGCCCGCCAGCAGATGATCTGACCAATTGACAATAAAGGATACGAAGTTATGCGAAGAGTGCCAAAGAAGCCGCTGGTACTTCCAAATTTCAAGCTGGAAACACCGGAGAACAAGTGCGCCTCGTTCGGGCTCTTTGTCGCCGCGCTCAGGACATCTCCGTTTAATTGGAGCGCCACTTTTCTCCGGCGTGATTTTGCAGGTGGCCTGCATAATTCATACATCGACTTTAATCCTTTGATAACCTGGGGCGATACGTCGGTTGCGAGTTGGATTGTTTCAACCAACGAACAGCTTCCAAGAGTTGCGTTGGCCTTTAGGGCAAGGGGGCGCGATCACTTCTGGCGCTTATTGATTGATAAGAATTTCGTAAAACAAGAGCAGGTTGCCGAGATGGAAATGGCGGTTCCAGATGACGACAAGGAGCATGTCTACTACTGGGACATTGCCGAAAGGCCGCTCGGGCGATTGGTCTATGGAATTGAGCCCAAGAGAAACTCGCGTTATTACCGCATCGGGATCGAAATGAATAATGATCCCCGGATGAACGCGCACGATTTCGCGGCGGCATTCATCGAGCTTTACGGGACGATATCCGACACCCTGAGAACAGTTTGTGGCGAGAGCGGATTTGATGACGTCTCAAGGCTTCGCGCGCTATCAATAAAGTATCCGGCCGTCTGGTTCCTTTGGACTTAAGGCGCCCACCCGGCTGCCGATTTCATGGCGACGATGAGGACGACGTCCCCCCTCCCGTCCGCGCCCCAAGGGACGTGGCGGAGGGGGGAGACCATAAAACGCAGGCAATGCGCAGACACAAAAAAAACCAGGTACAGCAAGCTGTCCCGGCTTGATTTAGCGTGCATCCCCACGTCTCGCGACGATACTTATTTGTATCTCCAGTCGCGCCCGGCCGTCAAGGGGAAAATCTCGGAGAAATCGCGAGCCATTGTGGAAGCGGGTTGGCGCGGCAACCGGCCGGTTGCCGGCATACGCTGTCTGGGGCGTACCCAGATCCCCCGTCCGCGAGTCGGGGACCCTGGTCTCATCCGATCATCTTGTAAACCCGGGCCGCCGCCATCAAACCTTCGGTCAGCGCGGCGACCCAGGGCCGGATATCGCGGGTGCGGCGGCTGCCGGCCAGGCTGCTGAGGGTCTGGCCGTCGAGCACCACCGCCTTGACCGCCGGCCACGCCAGCGGCCCGGCGGCGGTGACCGCCGCCCGGGCCTCCCGGAGTCGCCCCGAGCACCACATCTGCACGTCCATGTGGCAGAGATCCGAGGCGGTCCTGCTCCGGCCGGCCTCCCGGGGCTGGCGTGCGCCCACCGCGGTTTCGGCATCGTCCAGCAACGCCTGCGCCGCCCGGACGTGAATCAGGCCGATCACCCCGCGGCGTTCCAGCATGGCCACCACGTCCCGGGTCGGTCCCCGGACCTTGTTGACCTTGGGCCGGCGCTCTTCGACGGCCATGGCCTCGATGGGCAGCAGGACCCGGGGCGTGACGGCCCCGGTTTTGGGCACCGGGACCAGGGCCACCCCGGGGGCGTGCCGGGCGCGCCAGTCGAAGGGCTCCAGCGTCGCCGCCTCGCGCCGCCGCAACCGATCGGCCCTGGCCTGCCGGCATTGCCGCCGCCCGGTCTCGCGCAACTGCCGTACCGCCTCGGGGATCGCCGCTGCCGCGGCCGCATCCGCTTCCACCATCTCTCTGCCCCCCCTTGTTCCGATCCCGCCGCCATCACCGCCCAGTGGGCCGCCGGCGCCTCAGAACCGCATCATTGTGGTATCGATACCGTATAATCAAGGGGTATTTTCCCTATTGGCATGCGCCCTGTATGCGGTTATTGTTCCGCACATGGAAAATGTGCTCGCAGATCGAATCAATGCCCGACTGAAGGCCCTGGGGCTCAGCGCCCGCGGCGCCGCGGTCAAGGCCGGCCTGCACCCGGATGCAATTCGCAGCATCCAGCGTGGCAAGTCACTCAACCCGCGATCGAGCAACGTGGCCGCACTGGCCCGGGTGCTGGAGGTTCCGCTGGAGTACCTCACCGATGCCGTGCGGGAGGTGCCGCCGGCACCGGCGCCGACTCGAAGACCGGCCGCGCCGCTGGGTCCGGTGTTCGTCCGCGGCGCGGTTCAGGGCGGGGTCTGGCGGGAGGCGTTGGAATGGGCCGGTACCGACTGGTACGCGCTCACCGTGCCCTCGGACAACCGCTGGCCCGGCATCGAGCGATTCGGCCTGGAGGTCCACGGCTCGTCCATGGACCGGCTTTACCCCGCCGGAACCATCGTCGTCTGCGTCCGCTTCAATGACATCGGGCGGGAACCGCGGCCGGGGGAGCGGGTGATCTGCCTGCGGCGGGCGTCAAGCGGCGGCTACGAGGCGACGATCAAGGAATACCAGTTCGACAAGGGCCGCCATGTGTTGTGGCCACGCTCCAACGACCCCGAATTTCAGCAGCCCATCGTCCTGGTTGGCGATCATGTGCCGATTGTCGGCACCAAGATCCTGCCCCATGGCCATGCCGAGTCGTTTTCCGACGACGGCGGCTGCCCCGACATCGTTATTTCCGCGCTGGTGACCCAGTCGGTGAAGCCGGAATAGGCTCCCGCTGGCCGCGCGGGGAGCGGCGCTCCCCCGGATTTCCCTCGCCAAGGGCCGACGGTCCTTGAAACCCATGGCATTTCGTCTTTCCGCAGCCCGCGGGCGCGACCCCGGGGTCGCGCCGCGGGCGGAGGCGTTTGCGGATGCAGACGACGCATTTCGCCAATCCACCCCCGCGGACACCTGGTGTAAAAACCGCATTTTCTGTTGACTGGGTATTTTTCCCGCATTATCCTCCCGTCCTGATCACCGCTTCCGGTGGTGATCGTTTCACGCAATGACGGCGCCCTGGCCAAAGTCCGGGGAGGCGGGGGGAATGTCTCGAAGTCAGCGCCACGATACCGAGTTTCTGGCGATCGACCGGAATGCCTCCGACTGGGCGCTCCATCGGGCCAGGCTGGTCGATCGCCATGGCGCCGACGCCATCGACCGCAGACTCGCGGCCATGGCCGCGGAAGGCCGGATGGCCATCGCCCGACAGGAAGTGGCGCGCCACCGCCGGGCGTTGGGCAAACCCGACCTGTTGCCGGCCTGCCGGCACCGAACCGCCAGCGGCCTCGCCGCGGCCGCAGAGCGGTTGCAACGGGCATTCAGGGCCCGGATCGCCCTTGACCGCGCGCCGTCGTCCGGCAACACCGACTTTGGCAGCACCGACTTTGGCAACACCGACTTTGGCAACACCGACTTTGAAGGAAACCAGCCATGCCCTACGCCGCCCGAGACCTGAGCGTTCTGGCTTATGCCAACGGCTTTACCCTGTGGCACTATCGTTCGCGCGAACCGCTGGCGCAGGTTCTGTCCCCCGACTACTTCACTCCCGGGCAGGAGATGTTCCGGCCCGGCGATTTCCTGATGGTCAATGCCGGCGGCGAGGGCGCAACCCTGATGGTGGCGAATATGGCTTGCGATCAGGTCTCGGTGGTGGCGCTGACCGCGACCGCCGGCAAACCCGGGCCCCACTCCGCCGGCCTGAGCGCGACCGGCTGATTCAAAACCGATCCCCGGAAGGACGCCTCCCATGCGATACCGGTTTCCCGTCGATACCGTACTGTCCGGCGCCACCGTACTGTCCGGCGCCACCGTACTGGTCGGCGCCGCGCTGCTCGGGGTCACGTTTGCGGCCGCCCCGGCCGCAGCCCGGGTGCTGCACTATGGCTGCGCCTGCGTCGGGACGCCCTGGGCCGACGACTGCGGCTCGGCCCATGGCCTTGGCGGCAATCATGGCCAGATCAACCGGGACATCCCCGCCGGTCAGATTCTGCCGTTCTATACGCCGGGAGCGTTCGGTCCCGGCACGGTGCCGGCCCCGCCCACCAGCCGGGACTCCGAACCGGCGGTGTCCGTGCCCTGGAGCCTGCGCGGTCAGGCTTCAGGCTGGTCGTGCCTGCCCGAGGCCAGCTACGACTGCGCCTGTACCGGCAGCGACGTCTCTCCCAACTGCGGCAACGGCGCGGTCACGGGCACCAGCGGCGAAATACGGATCTCGCTTTCTCTCGGCGATGTGCTCAAGAACTACGGCCCGGGCCGGATCGGCCGGGAACGCACCGGCTGGGTCTGCATCCCGACCGCGATACAGGGCGGCGACTGACGCGGCCTCCGGCATCGACCTGTGACGCCGACAGGAACCAGGCGGAAATGACCGCATATCCCAGTTGCAGCGATCTGGCGGCCCGGTGTCGGCCATCCAGCAGAAGCAACGCGCCATCATCCTGGCGGCCCAACAGCAGGGGCCGCCTCGCATCGTCACGCCCCATGGCGGCCACATAATGGAAGGTCAACTTGGTGGGGCCGCGGATCTGCCCGGCAAATTGGGACAGGACGACCTCAGCGCATTCGAACTGCTGCGGCCGGGCCAGGATTTCGGAGACCGCAAGCGCCACATCGAATACCCTACCTGAGTCCAGCAGCACCGTCTCTCCCGGGCGGGCGCGGATGGGAAGGTCACGGACCGGTCTTTGCGAATCGTTGTGTTTGTGCATGGAAGCCCTTTATGTCCGGGTCGCCTTCGTGCCCCAATCAAAATCCATGCCACTCCGCTCGGCCCCGAGGATCAGCCCGCCGTGCCCGGCCATCGCTCATGGACCCCTTGAATCGTGTTTCCAGGGGTCTTTTGTCCACCAGCTTCCACCACCTCATCCCAGAGCCACAGCACAGGACGCGCAGGCCGCGGAGGCACGGGCTTGCCACTGCTTGCCGGGCGGATGCCGCCGGTCTCTTTGCGCACGGCCCGGCTTGACGCCATGGGTCTTTGGCATGCAAGCATCCGGATCGCGGCATCGGATTATTTGGAGGCTCACGCATCGGCCATGGCCCATCTCGGTTTACGCCTGACCCGGCGGGGACATCTTCTGTTCGAGGCCGCCGAGGATGCGCCGATTCTGGAGGGCCGGGCGGCCGTTCGGCTGGCCGCGGCGTTCGCCAGGGGCTCCGGCCACGGCCTGGTTCAGTTGGGGGCAGGGGAGGTCGGTCAGGCATTGCCGCCGGCCTTCCTCTGGTGGCGGGACTTCGCTGCCCGGTACGTCGGCGCGCTGTGCCTGCTGTCGCCGGGTTCGAACGGAGAGCCGGGCTTGGCCCTGCCGGACGTGCCGCCGCCGACCGGGGCGGAGCTTGCGACCCTGGCGCTGACCGCACCCATGATGACCGGTGCGGAATATCTGACCGCGGAGGTGCTGCGGGCGCTCTGGGTTGAACTGGGGGACGCCTTCGCCGCCGCACTGGCCGGGTCCGGCCTGGACCTGCAAGGTTTTCTCAAGGGCCTGAACCCGGCCTGGAACCTGGTCGGGCGGGTGCACTTCAACCTTGCCGAAAATCGCCGCGACCCTGAACAGCCCTTCGCTTTCATGGCCACCTACACCACCCGGCTCTCGGCCCAGGCCAAGGCGCAGCATGTGCCGTTGGGCCAGGCCTTGCGCGAGTATGCCGGGGCGGCCAACCGGGACAAACTGCTGTCTCTCCTGGTTCCGGTGCAGCGGGCCTCGGAGCGGTGCGGCTGGCTGAAGGCGATGATCGACGCCGGGGAGATCTTCCATCCCGTGCGCTGGGGACCGGCCGACGCCGCGCGATTCCTGGGCAGCGTGCCCGATCTGGAGCATGCGGGCGTGGTGGTGCGGATGCCGGCCTCGTGGCGGGCCAACCGGCCGGCGCGTCCCCAGGTCAAAGCCACCGTCGGTGCGCGTCCGCCCTCGGCGGTCGGGCTTGACGGCCTGCTTGATTTCAGGATGGCGCTGACGCTGGGCGACGAGGCGCTCAGCGACGAGGAAATCGCCGCATTGCTCGCCGCCACCGACACGCTGGTGCTGCTGCGCGGCCAGTGGGTCGAGATCGATCGTGACCGCCTCCAGCGCGAGATGGCGCGATTTCGCGAAGCCCAGGACCTGGCCGAACGCGAGGGCCTGACCTTTGCCGAGGCGATGCGGCTGCTGGCCGCCGCGCCGGTGGCAACCAACGGCGCCGATCGCGTCGACACCGACTGGTCGCAGGTGGTGGCCGGTCCCTGGCTGGCCGAGACCTTGAAAGCCCTGCGCTCTCCGGATGGCGCCGGCGCCGACCCCGGCCCGTCCTTGAAGGGCACCCTGCGGCCCTATCAGAAGGCCGGCGTCCAGTGGTTGCGGCTGCTCTCGGGCCTGGGTCTGGGCGCCTGCCTGGCCGACGACATGGGGCTGGGCAAGACCATTCAGGTGCTGTCGCTGCTGCTGGTGCAGGGCCGGGAGGATGCCGACCGGGCTCGGCCGGCCAACCTGCTGGTGGCCCCGGCCTCGCTGCTGGCCAACTGGGCCTCGGAGATCGACCGCTTCGCCCCGAGCCTGAAGGCGTCGATCATCCATCCCTCGGCGATGACCGCGGACGCGCTCAAGCGGTTGGCGCCGGATCGGTTCGCGGGGGTGGATCTGGTCATCACCAGCTATGGCTCATTGCTGCGGATTCCGGCGTTGGCCGAAGGCCGATGGCGCCTGGTCATCCTGGACGAGGCCCAGGCGATCAAGAATCCCGGCGCGAGGCAGACCGTTGCGGTCAAGGCGCTGAAGGCGCAGGCGCGGATCGCGCTGACCGGAACGCCGGTCGAGAATCAACTTGGCGACCTGTGGTCGATCTTCGACTTCATTAACCCCGGTCTGCTCGGCACGGCCAAGCAGTTCACGCGCTACACCAAGGATATGGCCGAGCGGGAGCACAATCCCTACGGCCCGTTGCGCGAACTGGTGCGGCCTTACATCCTGCGCCGGATGAAGACCGACAAGACCGTGATCGCCGACCTGCCCGAGAAGACCGAGGTCAAGGCATACTGCCCGCTGACCCCCAAGCAAGCGGCGCTCTATGGGCAGACGGTGGCCGACCTTGCCGAGGCGCTTCGGGAGTCGGAGGGCATCCAGCGCAAGGGCATCGTCCTGGCGACCCTGATGCGCCTCAAGCAAATCTGCAACCACCCCTCGCAATGGCTGAGCGACGGCACCTGGGCCGAGGACGACAGCGGCAAATTTGCCCGGCTGCGCGAGATCGCCGAGGTGGTCGCCTCGCGCCAGGACAAGATGCTGGTGTTCACCCAGTTCCGCGAGATGGCCGGCCCGCTGGCGGCATTCCTGGGCCAGGTCTTCGGCCGGGCGGGTCTGGTGCTCCATGGCGAGACCGCGGTCAAGACCCGCAGGACCCTGGTGCAGAGCTTCCAGGATGACGAAACCGTCCCGTTCTTCGTGCTGTCGCTGAAGGCCGGCGGGTCGGGGTTGAACCTGACCGCAGCCTCCCATGTCGTGCATTTCGATCGCTGGTGGAACCCTGCGGTCGAAAACCAGGCGACCGACCGGGCGTTCCGCATCGGGCAGAAGAAGAATGTGCTGGTGCATAAATTCGTCTGTCGCGGCACCGTCGAGGAAAAGATTGACACCCTGATCGAAGCGAAGAAAAATCTGTCCGTCGACTTATTGGCCGACTCCGGCGAGATCAACCTCACCGAAATGAAGGACGAGGACCTGCTGAAGCTGGTTGCCCTGGATTTGACAACCACGATGAAGGATTGACGGCAATGTCCTATGGACGCGGCGGTTGGGCGCCCTACGTTCCGGTCGCCGAGCGCCGCCGCAAGGCCGCGCAGGAAATGGAGACGCTGCGCAAGAAGGGCCATCCGGTGTCCCCGGTGACGGTTACCGGGCGCACCATCGCCAGTACCTTTTGGGGCAAGGCGTGGTGCGACAATCTGGAAAGTTACCGGGACTACGAGAACCGCCTGCCGCGCGGCCGCACCTATGTCCGCAACGGGTCGGTGGTGGACCTCCAGATCGCTCCCTTGGCCGTGACCGCGATGGTCAGCGGCTCGTCGATCTACAAGGTTTCGATCACCATCGCGGCGGTGCCCAAGGCGCAGTGGCAGTCGATCTGTCAGGATTGCTCGGGTGGCATCGAGTCCCTGGTCGAGCTGTTGCAGGGCCGTTTGTCCAAGGCGGTCATGGAGCGTCTCTGCCGGCAGGATCGCGGTCTGTTTCCGAAGCCGTCGGAGATCAGGTTCAAATGCAGCTGCCCGGACTCGGCGTCGATGTGCAAGCATATCGCGGCGGTGCTGTACGGGGTTGGCTCCCGACTGGATCAGCAGCCGGAGCTGCTGTTTCGGCTGCGCTCGGTGAATGAAAAGGATCTGGTGCCCAGCTTGGATCGGGCGCTGCCGTTGTCGAAGACCGGGCCGGCCGCAGGCAAGGTGCTGGAAACCGATGACCTCTCGGCCCTGTTCGGCCTGGAACTGGCCGAAGCCGACGACGCGACCGATGCGGTTTCAACCGAAGCGGTACGGCCGAAACCAGGGCCAGCGAAATCGAAGGCGTCGAAGGTATCCTTGAAGAAGAGCGCGGCACCGAGGGCAGGTGCCTCGAATGCCGAAACACCGGGACGTTCGGTCGCGGCCAGGCCGTCGGCTTCGGTCGCGAAGGCGGTTGAAGAAGAGAAAAATATTAGTGCCCGGTCCGAACCGGGCCATAAGTCGGCCGAGCCCTCCGCAAAGAATACAAAAGTTTCGCCAAACCCAAAGAAGCGGGCTGAACACCAGCGATCGACGGGCGGGCGGAACGCGGTTTGGGACCCATCGGACATCTATACTCCTGAAGACTAGGCTGAAATCATCCATTCCTTTCCCGGTGCAACCCTGGTGGCTCCGGGCCACGCCCGGGTCCTGCCGCTGCCGCCGGAGTTCATCACGCCCCAGGACGGCGCGGAAAAGCAGGACTGCGAGCGCGCCGCGGCCTGGCGTTGGCTGGCCCGCGTTGGCGCCACCCCGGGCGGCCTCCCCCCCCCTCCCCCCCCCCCCGAGCCTGTCAGGCGACCACGATCAGGGCATTTTCCGGGCTGCGGTCAGCGCCCGCAGGCGTGCCTGCACGTCGGCCGCCCGGCTTTCGGTTGGTTCGGGGCGATCCGATTTTACCGTTGCCAGGAGCCGCCTCAACCGGGACGCCACCTCGGGCAAACGCCCCATCAGGTCGAGGCAGATCTCCCGGATTTCCCCGGGCAAGGGGCGGTACCGCATCTTGGGTCCGCGACGCCAGCGCCGGCAGGCGCCGGCGACCACGTCCTCGGGGAACCCGCCGACATCGTCGAGCCAGTCGGCGGCAACCGCCGCCTCGACGGCGTTCGGCAGGTCGTTTCCCCGGTAATGGGCCAGCAGACTGTAAACCCGTGCCAAAACGGCGCCGGAGTCGCCCGGGGTCATGGCGGCCTCGACCAACGCCAGTTGCCGGCGCACCTCCGGAACATCGGCGGCGTTCAGCGGTTTGGGCTCCCAGAGTTCCTGAACGCCGTCGAATTCACCGTCCCGGTATCTCGTCACGGTTCGAACCGGCTTCAGCAGTTCGGCCACCCGATGCCCGACCGGAACCAGGGCCGCCGCCCGGTCGGTTCCGGCTCGGGCCTCCGAAGGGGCGGGCAGGGACGCGGGGACGTCACGAGGCATCGCCGCCTCCCGTTCTGGCGCGTTGAGCAACGGAGGCCCAGACCGCAAACCGTCCCTTGGCGGCGGCGGCCTTCGGGTTTTCGGCCCGGGCCTGGGCGTCCTGGTCTTCGGCCAGCCACACCCGCCAGGCCGCGCCGAGGTCATGGTACCTGTAGCCCCTGGCCCGACATTTGCTGACGAACTTTTCGGTCGCGGCGGTCAGATCGGCGTGGGGAAACCGCTCGACTGCGAATAACAGGTCGTCGTCGCCGGGTTGCCAGTCGGCGGTCGGCGTCATCGCCAACGAAACGACCGGAGACACCGCCCGGGGCGCGGACGCCGGGAGAGCGTCTGTTATCAGTTCTTGTTTGACTGTTCCGTTGTCGGCGTCACGACAGGCGATGTCTTCGGCGGGACGGATGGTGTCTTCGGCGGGACGGATGGTGTCATCGGTGGAACAGGTCTGCCGGGCGGGGACGGCCAGCCGGTACCACGAGGTCCGCCGCCCGCCATCGTTCCTGGATCGGTCGGCCTTTTCGAGCAGGTCCAGGGCAACCAGGGTTCGGATAACCTTGTTCACCCACGGCCGACTCCGGCCCAACAGGTGCGCCAGCAGGCGCTGGCTCGGCCAACAGGCGCCGTCTTTGCCGGCGTGCAGCGCCAGAACCGCCAGCACGGCGATTTCGTCGGCGCCGACCTTTTCATGGGTCAGCCAGCTTTCATACAGGATCGCTATTCTCATGACGGATGATCTCCAAAACTGAAAAAAGCCCTGTTCAGGTCGGCGGACCGGAACAGGGCTTTCATGGTTTGATGGCGGGCAATGAGGCAAAAAAAACCCGGGGGGACTTCTCCCCCCGGGTCTTGGCGCCAACTCCTGCGACGCTATCGATCTGTACCGCTTGTCGCGCCGCCCTGTCAAGGGAATCGCGAGCCTGCGCAGGCGCAGACTCGCCGCCCGGTCAAGGGAATCGCGAGCCTGCGCAACGGAAAACGGCCAGTTTATCCTCTCCCCCAGCCCCGTCCTTGCCCCGGCCATCGTTCGCAGCCGGCCGGGGGCCGTCGGCCGGCGGTGTAATCTGCCCCAGCATGCCGGCCCAGCCGGCTCCCGGATTTTGTTCGAGGATCGCGAGAAAACCCACGAATGCGCTCGTGGTTAAAAAGCGGCCTCGCGGCGCCTGGGCGTCGCGTCGGGGTTGAAAGTTTCAACTCACTGAAAGCAAGCCAATTCCCAACACCCTGGAATCCCGGAAGAGCCAGGAACGTTATCGGCTGTAAGTATGGTCGCGATTCTCTTTTTTTCGCACCGGCACCGACCGCGCCATGATCGCTGGACGAGATCGCTGGACGAACGTCCGGGCACGGGCATAATGTGAGCCATTCCAAAAGGGTGCCCGCCTGGATGGCGGGCGCGGGCGTCGGCGGATCGCGTGATGGGGATTCGGTGATGTGGGTTGCGCTTCAGCCTGGTGCGGACCCGGACCGCCGGGAGCCGCGGGCCGATGACATGCTCGATGTTTACCACCGTTACCCTGAATATTGGGCAGGTGTCGGTCATTGGTCGAAAATGACATCGGCGGAGCTGAAGTCATTGGTGGGATTGTTCTTGCTCTCCAAAATGATCGAGGAAGGAACTCATGGCTCAGGATACCAAGGCGGCACTGGTTGGCGATGATCTGATCGGCGGGGGCTGCCGACGGATGGTTCTGATGGTGGTTCTGGTGATGCTGGCGCTGGTGGTGCCGGGGGGGCCGGCGCGGGCGGGGACGTCCGATCCGTGCGCCGATATCGACGGGCGGTGGCGCACCACCGGCCATGATCAGGCCCACACCACGAGTCGTTGCATCGGCAATCCCATTACTCCGCAATGCGCCATCGAGACCCTGGATGCGGTGTTCCTCAGAGGGGATGTGGGCCTGCTTGCGTCTGTGGCGGCACCCGGTTTTGCCCGCTTCGATGACGACTGGGCGGACATGAATGCCAAAGACTTTAGCAAGTCGAAATACTTTTACAGGATCATCCTTTGCCGGGTACTGACCGCGGACGACCGTCCGCTGACGGGATGGGGTCGGGTTCGCCCCGGGGTGAGCCCGAACCGTGACTATGCCTGGTATCCCGGCGATGTCCTGCTGGAGGATGAGTTGGAACTCTGCGACATCAAACAAAGCAGGGCCTCCTGCTTTAAGAAGTCGCCGGGTCACGGTTCCGCCATCAGTATCCTGCGACGGCTGGACACCGGGCATTGGCGGCTGGTGGACTGGGACAGCTGGGACAACATCTTTCCGATTCAGGGTCATGTGGGGCCGCCGTGCCGGCCCGAAGACCAGGGCCTGCGGTTCCTCA
>Ga0302320_10000748_pt1 | contig 76800 bp, 60 predicted proteins | sample Bog_T0_3_FD_202130 | JGI IMG/M metagenome (GOLD analysis project Ga0302320, IMG submission 202130) | Peat permafrost microbial communities from Stordalen Mire near Abisko, Sweden - Bog_T0_3 | ecosystem: Environmental > Terrestrial > Soil > Wetlands > Peat | place: Sweden: Abisko, Stordalen Mire... | reverse complement strand
CATCCCTGATCATCCGTATGAGAGTTGGCATGAGTTCAGAGAAAGACTTGCGTATAAGTTTTGGGTACAGAGGGGGAGCCCTCTCGGCTCACCGGAGGTCGACTGGTTCGCAGCGGAACGAGCTGTATACGAGTCGTTAGTGGCGTCAGGGAAGATTGCTCCAATCCCGGGTGGTCCGCACGGTAACTTAGAAGAGATTTACCTCCGGACGCAAAATGGCTAGGAGACGCAACCATGATTGAATCTTCCGATCTTCGGCTGACGAGAATGCCGCTCAACAATAGAAGCGGCGACATGCCAGCACTGGGTTTTGGCACTCTCATTCCCGACTTAGGTTTGACGAGGACTGCGACCAGAGACGCGCTGGATGCCGGATTTCGACACTTCGATTGCGCGGAGCGATATGGCAACGAGCAGGAGGTGGGCGAGGCGTTAGAGGCAGGGTTCGCTGCTGAGGGGATCGCGCGCGAAGACGTTTTTATCACCACAAAGTTGTGGAACACCAATCACCGGCCCGAGCGCGTTGAGCCGGCTTTCAATGCGAGTCTCCAAAGACTCGGCCTTGAGTATCTGGATCTCTATCTCATTCACACTCCATTTGCATTTCAGCCGGGAGACGACCAGGACCCGCGCGATCAAAACGGCAACGTACTCTACGACAGTGGAGTGACCTTGCTCGATACATGGAGAGCAATGGAAAGTCTCGTGGACCGCGGCAGGTGCCGAGCCATCGGACTGTCCGACGTTCGCTTGAAAGAACTTTTGCCTATCTGTGAATCTGCAAGAATCAAGCCGGCCGTGGTCCAGGTCGAATCCCACCCGTACCTGCCGGAAACCGAGCTTCTGGAATTCTGCAAGGAGAAGAGTATTGTGTTTTTGGCTTTCGCGCCATTGGGTCATGGAATGAAGCCGGGGCCGCTCGAAGATCCTGTCATTTTGGCAATCGCTGATCGAATTGGAAAGACGCCGGCACAGGTGTTGCTGGCGTGGGCGGTCCAACGTGGGACGGCTGTGCTCACCACGCCCAAAACCGCGGCTCGCGCGCGGGAAAACTTCGACATCACCGCCCTCCCGGAAGATGCGTTCAATGAAATCAATCACATTCAGACGAGGCAGAGACTCAATGACGTGGTGAATACCGGCAGTCCGGGCTTCATTCCACGCGTCAAATCGGCATGATGGCAAACAGCGCCCATATTAGCCCATCGGTGTCCACTAACCGCTCCCGGGCGACGGCGCCGAAGCACCCCGAGCGGTATTGCTTGCGTCGTTCGTAGCCGCAGTCACATCTTGATGCGCACTTGGTCCGAAATCCAAGGGTGCGGGATTTTTTTTACTCGACGAAGCCGGTAGCCGTTATAAAATTGCTTTGACCTTACGCATGTACGGCATGCAAGCGTTTTCGCGTAAGGCACCTTGGTCCCCGATCCCCGCAGTGCCTGACATTCGATCTTTGTCTTGTTCTTTGGCGATGAATTCGCGCTGACAAGTCAGACATTTGTGCTGGGAATACTCACCTCCACTGGCAATCCTCGCCGTTCGCGAAAAGGCTTCTGGTGGGAGGAATTGCAAATGATTCGACCTCTGCAGCCACTTTCTCTGGCGGGGTCTCAACTCGGCGACGAGCGTCACGTCTGCGCATTCTTTGCGAACGACGCACGCCTCCCGAGGAGTTTCTTGGCGAATTTCGCGGATGACGGTCCGGACAAGCGAATCCCCAATAGCGGCAGGCCAGTATGCACCAGCAACGAACGGATGAAATGACTGAAGTCAAACGGCTGCAACGCTGCATGAACGACTTGGTCAGCGTCCTTGCACTTCCGGCCGTCTGGAGTGTCAGCGAACCAAGTCGAATCCTGGAGACGCTACTCGATGCCGTCATGGGAATACTCGATCTCGACTTCCTCTATGCGCGGATACAACTCAACTCGCGCGGCGCCCCCATCGAGGCGGTTCGGACCGCTCCGACCTTCGCGACGAGCAATAGCCCGGATGAAATTGGGCAAGCTCTCAATCGCTGGTTTGGAGAAGATCTGCAGCAGTGCTCTGAAGTAGTACTTGGGCGTCTGGGAGGTCATCAGGTTTCTGTCCTTCCCGTAAGAATGGGGATAGAAGGCGAGTTCGGACTCATCGTGGCGGGGTCCCAGAGAGTCGGTTTTCCGGAACAAACCGAGAGCCTGGTGCTGAGTGTGGCTGCGAATCAGGCAGCAATCGGGTTGCAGCAGGCACTGCGCCTGAATGAGCAAAAGCAGGTTGCCGGTGAACTTGATCGCCGAGTCGCGGAGCGAACAAGGGAGCTCGCCGAGGCCAACAAAGAGCTGCAGCTCCAGGTGGGACTGCTGCAGCACCTTCCAGTATCCGCCTGGACACTGAAGCCAGACGGGACACCGGATTTCGTGAATCAGGTTTGGCTTGAATTCTCCGGCCAGACTCTCGATTTCGTGCGATCGCATCCCGAGGCATGGATGAGCGCGGTCCACCCCGAGGACCGGGAAGCCGCATCGAGGGCTCTTTGTGACGGAGTGCGCTCGGGACAGGGTTTTGAGGTGGAAACCCGCTCACTCCGCGCTCAGGACGGAACCTATCGCTGGCACCTCAACCGAGCCGTGGTTTTGCGCGATGCGGAAGGAAAAGTGCTCAAATTCGTCGGTACGACGACCGACATCGACGACCGGAAGCGCGCCGAGGAAGCCCTGCGAGCGAGTGAGAACAATTTCCGCCAAACTCTCGACAGTATCCCCGGGCTTGTGGCGACGTGGAGTCCGGCCGGTGGACTTGAGACGGTGAATCGGCAAGTCCTGGAATACTTTGGAAAGACGCTGGAGGATTTGAGCCGTTGGGACATCAACGATACTGTGCACCCCGACGACCTCCCTCGGGTAATCGCGGTTTTCACCAATTCGATCGATACTGGAGACCCCTTTGGCTTAGAACTCCGTTATCGCCGGGTTGATGGCGTGTACCGATGGTTTCAGCTTCGGGGCCTCCCAGTGGTGGACGGGGAAGGTAGAATAACGCGCTGGTATTGTCTCGTTACCGACATCGACGACCGTAAACGTGCCGAGGACGAACTTAAGCGGAGCGAAGCAAGACACCGGGTTGTGGTTGAGACAGCCAGCGACGCAGTGATCAGTATCGACGAAAGCGGCGCGATTATTCTTGCGAACCTCGCAACGAAGCGGGTATTTGGATACAACCCGGAAGAGCTTGTCGGCAAACCTCTCACGGTTCTCATGCCGGGAGCGATGCGCAAACTCCATGAGACGGGCTTCAAACAATACCTGGAAACCGGCATGAGACATCTGAACTGGCAAGGAACCGAGATGACCGCGCTTCGGGCTAACGGTGAGGAGTTTCCGGCAGAGGTGTCATTCGGAGAGATGACCTCGGGCAAGCAAAAGATATTTACGGGATTCATCCGGGATATCTCCGAAAAGAAGCGTTCCGAGGAGGAATTGCGCAACACTCAGGCGGAACTCTCAAGAATGATGCGAGTCATGACGATCGGACAACTGACCGCTTCGATCGCGCATGAGGTCAGCCAGCCGCTCTCGGGCATCATCATGAATGCGAGTACTTGTTTTCGGATGCTGAAGAGCGATCCTCCGAATATTGATGGGGCGCGGGAGACCGTGCAACGAACGATTCGCGATGGCAATCGCGCTTCAGAGGTGATCACTCGACTGCGTACGCTTTTCAGCAAGAAGCAAGTTGAAGTCGAGCCACTCGACCTCAATGAAGCGGCCCGCGAAGTCATCGCGCTGCTTTCCGGCGAACTACAGAGAAACAGCGTAATTCTGAAACAGGAATTCAGCGACCGTCTGCCGACTGTTCGCGGTGACCGCGTTCAACTTCAGCAGGTCATTCTAAATCTCTTCCGCAACGCGTCCGACGCGATGAGCAGGATCGAGGATCGACCGCGGCAGATGGTGGTCAGAACGGAGTTGGAAGGCGACCGGGTGCGTCTTTCGGTTCAAGATTCTGGGGTTGGCTTTGCGCCTGAAGTTGCCGAGAAAATGTTCGAAACCTTCTACACGACAAAGCCAGATGGCATGGGGATCGGACTTTCTGTTAGCCGTTCGATCATTGAAGCCAATCACGGACGGCTATGGGCGACGGCGAACGACGGGCCGGGAGCCACTTTTGCATTCTCAATTCCCTGTGAACAGGGGTCTCACCTTCAGGCGCGGACATGAGACGTGGCCTCAAGCATCCTCCATTCCGGTTGACTAAATCACCCAACCCACTTGGGAAGAACGACTTGGGGAGTAAGCGTCCGGCCGGCAAGCAATACCTAAGTACAATAGACGCCGCTGGCTGCAAGGCGGATGATGACGCTGTTGGTTGTCGCCAAGAAGGGACTCCATGGTGAGAGGCTCAGTCGCACTGTTGATAGGCAGCCAAGAGCTGTAAGCGGCGGTTCGGAGGGAGCACGCTGGCTTTGCCCATCGACGCTGGAGGGAATGCACTGCTCTCCGCGATGAGGAAATCTGTATTTGAGTGCGGACTGAGATATCCATGATGAATCCACGTTCACTTGTAACTATCGTTGACGATGATGAGTCGGTCCGCGAATCACTGCCAGATTTGCTCAAGGAATTCGGTTTTGCGTCTGAGACATTCTCTTCTGCTGAAGACTTCCTTGCGTCGGACGGAATCGCGCGAACCCAGTGCTTGATCCTCGACGTTGCCATGCCGGGAATGCGAGGGCCTGAACTCCAAGGAGAACTGAATCGTCGCAAGATCAAGATCCCGATCATTTTCATCACCGGACATCGAGACGAGACGTTGCGGTCACGGCTTATCGAGCAAGGCGCGATCGCATGTTTGATCAAGCCGTTCAGCGATGCTACGATGCTCGAGGCGCTGACTTCCGCGTTTCAGGTCAAATGATTGCTGTCCGTGGAGTTATGCCGCGGATATTCAATAGCTCCATCAAGTGCACTCGATTTTGGAGTGAGGCTTTGCCCATGTCAGAGCGTCCGTCAATTGTTCTCGTCGTCGATGACGACATCTCTGTTCGCGAATCGCTCGAACTGTTGCTTCGCCACGAGGGCTTCGATGTGGAGACGTTCGTTTCCGCGCAGGACTTTCTCGGCCGCCCACCCGTAACTGTTCCAAGTTGCCTGGTGCTGGACATTTCTCTCCCCGGGCTCAACGGTCTCGATCTGCAGAAACGTGTTGCGGTGGAACGGCATGAAATGCCCATTATCTTCATCACAGGCCACGGAGATATTCCCATAACCGTGCAGGCGATGAAGGCGGGAGCTCAAGAGTTCCTGACAAAGCCGTTCAGTGACGAAATGCTGCTGAATGCCGTTCGCCATTGCTTGGTACGCAGCAAGGCGTTACTCGACCGCTCCACAGAGCTCCAGGCATTGAGAGCTCGATACTCGTGTCTCAGCGCTCGCGAACGCGAAGTGATGGCGTTAGTGGTCGTCGGCTTGCCCAATAAACAGGTTGGCAGCGAACTGGGGATCAGCGAGATTACAGTGAAAGCACATCGCGGGAGCATGATGCGAAAGATGAAAGCTGAATCCCTCGCGGAATTAGTGAGCATTGCTACTCGTCTCCGGCTGATGCGTCCGCTTGGGTCAGCTTTGCGCCCGACCAGGTAGGCTTCGGGCGCACACTGCGATACGTCGCTCCGTCTTCGCTAAGGTCATGGTTTATCGAACCAGCACAAAGGTATCGGTCGATACCTTCGTCTTATATTGCGTCCGCATACACTGCTGCCACAATGGCACCGGTGGTCTACCTGAGTACCGGGTCGGGCAGGGAAAAGACTTCTCCGGATTTGCCGGGGACAACAGGAGCTCACTATGGCAAGCGGGAAGACAGTCATCGTCACGGGAGCCTCGCAAGGCATCGGCGCCGCCATTGTCGGCGCGTTTCTGGAGCGGGGCTATAACGTTGTCGCGACCTCGCGAAGCATTTCGAAGGCGGGGTACTCGCCGTCTCCCAACCTCGCGCTGGTAGATGGAGATATCAGCCGAAAACGCGGCATGTCGGGGACGATCCTAACGTCGAGTTGTATGATCCGGATCTGTGGAACGATGAGTATGCATTTTTGAACTCGCCTGGGCAGGCGCAGATTCAGAGCGATCTGTTCTACGACTACCGCACAAATGTCGAGGAGTACCCGAAGTGGCAGGCTTGGATGCAGAAGACGCAGCCGAGGCTGCTGGTGGTATGGGGTAAGCACGATTTGTCCTTCGATCCGGGGGAGCCGGAGCGTTATCGCAAAGACATGCCACAAGCGCAGGTGCATGTGCTCGACGCGGGTCACTTCGCGCTCGACACCAAGGCAGACGAGATTGCGGCTCTGGTAAGTGAGTTCCTGAAAACGGAGAAGTAGACAGCGGGGTCAGTCGTGTGGAGCGGAATCGATGTCAGTCCGTGAAGCCCGGGGCATAAACTCGGGACACTACTTCTCATGCTCTAGAAACCGAGCCGTCAGAAACGCAAACCCCTGCGTGAAATCGCCGACGCCGTGATTCTTGTGGACGATTTGCGCCGCATCAAAAGTTAAGTTCTATCTCTGAGAAGGACTTTTCGTCGGCGAGGCCGCGGTCGTTCAGTGATTGGCATTCCGGGAGCAACGGAACAGAAAGCTCCTGCACTTTCCGGTTTGCGGCATAGCTCAAGCCTTCGACTCCAGAACCACAACCCAATCCTGAAAAATCGGGACCGGGGCAATCTGCCATGAGCCAGATGTATCGGGCGAGACAACGCCAATCTCGGTCTGAGTGCCATCAGCAGGATTAAAGAAGAACGCGTGATAAGGGCCTGGTTTGAGATTGCGGAATTTGGCTCCCGGGTAAGAAGCTGGTGTGAAAGCCAAAATGGCTTGTCCGGGGATCTCGGCGGCGAACGGTTTCCAGTAATCCGCCTTGCTCCATCGCGGATCGATGAGGTCGGGACGCGCTTCGAGCCTCCACCAGTCGTATCGCAACAGAAGCGCCTTCGCCATCCCCAGTTGCCCCGAGCCCGGGAGGGCAGAGGCGGTATCCCATGGGGGACCGCCCCACGAATGACCATGAGGGGAAAGACCGTAAGGTTTCTCACGCGTATTGACTTGCCAGATGCCGTTTGCACCATATGTATGACCACCGTTTCCGCTCAACATTGCCGACCAGAACATGAAGCGCTGCACTTCCTGCCGGCTGGCCTCCATAATGCCCTCGTAGCACACCTCTCCTATCAACACGGGCATCCTGGGCGAGTCGGCGAGACTTTTGTTTACGGTCTCAATTGTGTTCGGCACGCTCTGCCGGTCACTGTGTCCCGTTTGCAGCATGTCAAAATCCAGCACTGAAGGATCTTCAACACACGAGCGAGCACTGCTGGAAGGGTGAATGGTCAGCGGGTGGCGATGAGGATCTATTTCGTGCACATAACGAGCCAACTCAGTGAGAACATGCTTCTGAGCTACTGCATCTTCGTTCGGCGTTTTGGAGAGGTAGAAGGGCATTGTCCCTTCGCCGGCAAGACACCAGACGACAGGATATGCGCCCCAGCGAGCGATGAGATAGCGCCAATGCTTTTTGACTTTGTCCAATCCCATGAGCGGGATGAAATAGCCCCAGAAGCCCACGATGCAAGCCGCGAGTCCATGATCGGCCAGATACTGAATGCGGACATCGGCGGCGTCAAAATAAGCAGGATTGACACGCGCGAAGTCACGCTCCCAGGGGTACCCTGCCTCATTGACTCCGCGCTCATCGAACGGCTCCATGTCCGGGTAGAGCCCGGCCACGATTTGCACGATGGTAAAGCCTTTGCGGATTCGGTCGGCTGCAAGTGTTTCAAATCCGTCGGGCCAGCTGAGACGCCTGCACAAACCCATCCACCACGTATCGCCAAGCCAGAAAAACGGCGTGCCGTCCGCATGCTGGAAGTGTCTTTGATCGGCGGAGACCTGCAGTGATCCATGCTTGAAATGGGCATTGCTGCCACCATACGGCTTGACATCGAGCGTCAATGTCAGCCCATGAAGGTCGGGGTTACTCGCATCCGTACAAATAGAGCGAACTTTGTAAAGGCCGGGCGCCGGCGGAGCGTAGCGCACGCGCCAGGAGTAGTCGCCCGCCCAGAACGCGGGCACACGCTCCTCCCGCCCGGACGGCGTTGTCACCACTGCGTCGACATCCACTTGATTGAACGGATCGGTATAAGGCTTGCCGCTCGTGTAGCTCCATTCTGCAGCCATGCCGGCAATGGCTACCCGGTCTTCGGCCGGCGCCGGTATTCCCCTCGAAGAGAGGACGGCAGTTGCGGCAACCGCTTTCACGAACGTGCGTCTCGAAACTTCTTCCGACATGGATAGCATCCTTCGATTCTGGTGAATGGCCGGCTCGCAGACTGTGGACTTGGATCTGCTTCCTTACCTGCGAAAATCGGGCGGGCTATTGAAATCCGGGTTTGGGCGGTGCCTTTCAATTGCGGGGGTCAGAACGACCGGTTCAATGTGAAACTGAAAGAGCGCGTGGTGTGCGCCACGCCTCAATTTTTATGGGCGCTCTCCAGTCTTTTGAAGTGGTTCTGTCGCGACAAGGATAATCGATCCCACGCTCAGGCATCATTTCTTCAAGATTCCGAAGACTCAACGATTACGCGCTATTCCAACACACACAAAGCAGAATCACCCCCGGAGAATCATGCGACCGCTTTAGGATCTTTGCTAACACTGGATTCAATCTCTGTCTTATCGCTCCAACAGCTCGCTGTCAATGCCAAGAATAGCAAAATCGCGCTATTGCGACAGAACCCGTCTATTTACCGGGCTTTCCTGCGAGCTTCTTCGATTCCCGCCAAGGTGCAGAACAGAAGAAGTCAACCTCATCGATGGCATCGCGGACCTCTCGAGTTATGTGTCTTCCATCGATTTGGGTTCATGCCGTTGTTAGCGTCTCCGCTGTCTGGCCAACGCCAAACTCCGGACTCAACAACTCAATCGCCCTGCGAAGATGGGTGACTCCTTCCGTCGATCCAAGTTCACGAGCAAAATCCCCCGCCAGCCGGTAGGCGGCACCCCCCAGAACAATCCTTGGACCCGGCTCTCCCAGTTCCTTGCGGACCAATCGAACCAACTCCGATGCCGCAGGCAGATTGGCCACCAGCGTCGTCGAAATACACAGGACATCGGCCGGCATCTCTTCCACCGCGGTCAGAATTGCGGTATGCGGCAAATTGGTTCCCAGAAAGTGCACGTCCCACCCGCTTGCCTCCATGGTGTCCGCCAGTAGATTTGCACCAATCTGGTGCAATTCCCCCGCTACCCCGGCAACCACCATGCGGCCGCGGTGCACCGCCGGCGGCTGTAGACGCGAATAAATGTGCGCCAGCGAGTACTGCGTGATCGCCGTCGCCATATGCTCCTGCGCCACGCTGACCTGGTTGCTCTCCCGCAACTTTCCCACCCTGTGCAGCGTCTCCGCAAACAGGTCGACATAGAGTTCCACATGAGTGTGACCCTGGGCAAGAGCCTCATCCACAATATTCAGCGCCGCCTGCCGCTGCCCCGCAAGAACCGCACTCAGGAACACCTGCCGCGTCAGCGCCAGCGCGCCATTCGACATGGTATCGGCGGTCGCCGTCGCTGTCGACCGCCCCTCGCGAATGAATTGGGAAACAAACCGACCTTCGTCCGGCAGCAAAAGCGCAACCAGGTGCTTCTCCAGCAGCTCCACGGCGGTGACAAGCAAGTGTGAATCAATGCCGCGGGCACACAGCATGCGATCGCACCAAAGCAGGTAGTCCCCAAACGCCGCCGGCGCCCTGGCTTCCATCGCGCCGGCCAGAAACTCGAGGTGAAAACAGAAGTCCGCCGTGCATTTTCGCCGGCCGCGTTCACCGAAACGGGCCGCCCATCGCGGATCCGCATCGAAATCATCGACCGAAACCGCCGCGGCTACCCGCTGCGTGAGACGGGAGATTTTTTGCGACAGGCGAAAGTAATTGGGCAGCGCTTCATACCCCATATCAGTTCTTCACCTCCGCAACCTCGGCCTCATTCTCGGCCACTTCCACGCGGTCGCGCCCAAGATTCTTGGCCCGATAGAGCGCCCCATCGGCTCTCTCCAGAAAGTCCTCGGGGCTCTCGCCGGGTTTCCATGTTGCCACCCCGAAACTGGCGGTCACCCGCGCTACCGGATCCGGCAAGCAGATCAGCGCCATCTGCGCCCGGATCCGCTCGGCAACGGCAACCGCGGTCGCGGCCGTCGAGGCGGGCAGCAGCAGGGCCAGTTCCTCCCCGCCAAAACGCGCCGCCAGATCATAAGGCCGCGACTGTGCAACCAACACCGCGGCTACCCGGGCAAGAATCTGGTCGCCCATCAAGTGGCCGTAGGCATCGTTGATGCTCTTGAACCGGTCGAGATCGGCAATCACAAGGCTGAGCGGTTCTCTCAGCCGGCTGGCGCGCGCTATCTCTCTCAGCATCCCTTCCTGCAATGTGCGCCGATTGGCAAGCCCAGTCAATGCATCCATGCGCGCCAGCCGCGCAATCGTCTCGTTGGCATCCAGCAATTCCCGGTTCCGCCGCGCAGCCTCGCGCATCAGCATTGAGAGATCGTTCGTCACGCGCAGAATCTCCGCCTCGAACTGCAGGTCGTGACGATGCTCCTGCGTCCCGATCAGCAAGACCGGGCCGCCGCAATGCAACACCGCCACTTCCACCGTGATCGGATTCCTGTCCCCATTGGCAAGGTTCATCAACATCGGACTATGATTCTGACAAGCCGGATCGACGATCAACTCCCGGAGGGTTTCGGCGTCCGAGTCAATCAGGTAATCCCAGATCATGGCGCCGCGGCCGACGGACGGATCCTCGGGGAATACGAAATACGAGGCCGGGTTGCGAGACCGAATTGTCCCATCCGGGCCCAGAACCAGCCCAAACACCGTGTCGGAGTTCATCAGCCACTTCGATAAAGGTACGGTCTGACCCTCGATCGCATCCCCGATAGCCTCCACCGCGTCCGCGTCGCGGATGTTGCGGCCTACCGTCACCGATGTGAACGAGGCATCCAGCTTCAGGCCCTTGGGAATGAATTGGTGAGACTGGTGATGGGCCTCGCCGCGGTGCCACTGGTGGAATGCGTTCTCGTCAACCCATCGCGTCACCAGCAGAAAAGCCGCCGGATCGGCGGCTTCGGTCAGCACCTCCAGACCGCAGAAACCCGTCGCCCCCTCCACCAGACGGGGGCGGTCCAGGAATGCGCGCCGCACCTCGTCCTCCATGCCGTTCCGAACCCGAAACCTGGAAATCACTGTGACCACGCCACACCCCTGACGATGAATAGCCGACGGAGCACGGCCCGAGAGCCGGTTCCGCGCAACGACGATTCGTTGTTCGGATCATCGCACGGCAAGGACTTCAAAACCGCATCGACCGCCGACCCATATCGGAGGTGAGACCAATCTGGAATCGCAAACAACCAGACTTCCAAAGCGGAACGTTCCCGCCGATCCGTTTTCGAAGAACAGGCGCCCTTACTTGACCGAGAGCGTGAGCAAGTCGCGGGCTGCCGGTGCGAAGTCATCTGAATATGGAGCGATGAACGACAAAAGTCCTTCAAGCCCTGGATTCTGCGAGCGATCCTGCGCCGTCTGAGTCAGGTTTTGGCGATGCAAATGCCGCCTGAACCCGATGAGAAGTCCTTCTACCCGAATCATGCGCAAGGCCACTTGGAACTCCTGAGAATTCTGTTCCAGAACAGTGGCGACGCGAAGTAGAGAGCTTCGCGAGCCAATTCCCAGAAGTCGCCGCCGCCTCAGCGGCGCCTGCCGGTTTCACACCACGCTGCGCCTTTTCTGCTGGCGATAGGCCAGCGGTGTGAGGCCAGTTTCGGTTCGGAAGCGACGGTGGAAGTTGCTGAGGTTCTCGAAGCCCGCCATCAGCGCAAGTTCGGAGATCGCATACGTAGTCGTCTCCAACAGAGAGGCGGCACGCCGCACGCGAAGTCTGAGAATCCACTGCGAGGGGGTCTGCCCAAGGTGGGTGCGGAAAGAACGGCTCAGATGGGCTTCACTGCAACCAGCCGCGCGCGCCAACTGCGCCGGCCCCCGGTTAAGCGCTGCATCGTAGCGGCTGAACTGCGCCAGGGCGTGATGCAGCCACGGAGGCACAGCAGCCGGTGAAGCCAGACCCGCTGGAGCCTCCGTGAGCCGGGCGACGGAGAGCAGGAACCAATCTAGTGTTGCCTGGGTGCGCGGCTGGCTGAGCATCTCCGCGAATAGGTTTGCCGCGGATCGATCGGTTGACGGGTCCAGCGTCATAACCGGCGGCTCTGCGGCATGTTCGCTAAAGAAGGCCCGCTGTTGCCATCCATAGCGCTGCCGCAGTTTGGCCCAGGACGCTGCGGAGAAAGCCACATTGACAAACACAAAGGGTTCGCTGGAGAGCTCGGTGCGAAGCCCGTGCTTGTCATTGGGCCTTACAAACACCATATGTCCCGCGCGCAGGGGGTACTCGCGCTCTGCGCACCAGTGCCAGCCGCTTCCCGAAGCAACGCGGAAGATCTCATAGAAGTCGTGATGGTGGCGCACAACCCCGGAAGCCGCAACTTGATCCGCTTGAGAGATATGACACGCCTCGCCGCGGGGCGAGTAGTCGATCCAGCGAAAGAGACTCATGGATCAAATTAGTACACTTTTTTGTTGAATGGGTGCAAGACTGTTGTGCCGGCCTGCTGTCAACTTGAGAATAAATATGAGTGCCGTTTCCGCTTCACCTTCCCCCTCCCTTACTTCCGGCCGCCTTAGCCCCGCGCAGGTCGAGATCTATCGCCGCGAAGGGTATGCGATCTTCGATCAGCCGGTTCTGGATTCGGCCGAGTTCGCCGCCCTGCAACAGCGCTTTGAACGCATCCTGTCGGAACTTCCTTCCACCGAGCGGCCGGAGGCCCTCGATGTGCCCCACTTCATGCATCCGGAGTTGCTGCACTGGGCCTTCCAGGACGCCATCCTGGATTTGGTTACGCCCTTGCTGGGTCCCGACCTGGCTCTCTTTTCCACCCACTTCATTTGCAAGCCGAAGGGCAACGGCAGGCGGGTTCCATGGCATGAAGACTCCGCGTACTGGGGACTTCGCATCAATCCGATGCAAGTTTGCACCATCTGGCTGGCGATCGATCCTTCCACCCGCGAGAACGGCTGCATGATGGTCATTCCGCGCACGCACCTGGGCGAGCACGCCGGTTTTTCCGATTATGAGCCGATCGATGCGGAGCACAACGTTTTCCCTACGGAGATCGTGCGGCCGCAGCGCGATGAGTCGAAGCGCGTATACATCGAGTTGCAGCCCAATCATTGCTCCCTTCACGACGCCAAGATCCAGCATGCCTCCGAACCCAATACATCCAACCTGCGCCGCTGTGGCTGGACCATGCGTTTTTGCCCCACCAGCGTGCGTTTCAATGAGGAGCTCTTCGATGGCTGCCACCAGGTCTATCTGGCGCGGGGCGTGGACAAGGCCGGCAATGTGTATGCCGACCCCACCCGCAGCTACCCGGAAGTGATGGCCAGACGCGGCATGTCAAGCTTTTACCGGGGAGCCCACTAGTTGCGGCTTATCTTCGCCTAGGCCAACCGGGAGGCGCGGGAACTCCGCTTGCCGGAGTTTCTGCGGCGCGCCGGAAATGAGGGTTTCTCCGCCACCGAAATCCTGATTCCGGCACTCAGCGAGTCACCTGAGCCAACTCGTGAATTACACGCAGCCGCGGGCCCGCGGCAACGCGAGCCCCGATTGCCGGGAATCGCCGGCGACTTGCCCAATCGCCTGCCCATCGTTGGCGATGGAACGCAGATATCAGTTCATGCATGCACGAAGCAGCAAGTCATGATGGAGCGGAATCCGCTTCAGGTGGTATACGTATTCCGGACAGATCATTCGAAAGAATTGGGCCGCAAAAACGGATGCGAGATTCTGTCTCTTCGGAATGGCGGTGCAATTCTTCAGGGCAGACAGGATAAGGATGAAACCGAGAATCGTTCTTGCACTTACGCTTTCACTCGTGCTCACTTCAGTTGGCGCCACCTCGACAAGGTCGCAACAGGCCCAAACGGGGCCACGCACACGTCCACTTAGACCTCAGGGCCCTTGCGACATCTATGCGGCCGCAGGGGATTCCTGCGCAGCCGCGCATAGCACCACACGCGCGTTGTATGCCTCCTACAACGGTCCGCTCTACCAGGTCTTGCGCCAGTCGGACGGCAAGAAGCTGGATATTGGTGTGACTCAGCCTGCTGTCTTGCCCGTTCCGGATGCGGGTGGATATGCCGATGCGGCCGCCCAGGATAAGTTCTGCGCCAACACGTACTGCTGGATCACCACGGTCTACGACCAAAGTCCGAAGCACAACGATCTTACCCAGGCGCCTCGTGGAGGCTTCAGCGGTCCGGCCCTGGGCGGGTTCAATAACCTTCCTCTCGCTGACATGGCGCCGATCACGGTCATGGGACACAAAGTGTACGGTGTCTTCATCGAGCCCGGGATGGGTCTCCGTCAAGACGATGCGAAGGGCACCGCTGTCGACGACCAGTCGGAGGGAGAATACTGGGTCGTGAATGGCAAACACTTCAACGCTGGTTGCTGCTTCGACTACGGCAACGCCGAGATCGATAGCCGCGACGATGACAACGGCACCATGGAGACGCTGTACTTCGGCAACGCCACTCCCTGGTATAGCGGGAATGGCGAAGGCCCATGGATCATGACGGATCAGGAAAACAATCTGGTTGGTTGTGTCAATAGGGATAGCACCAAGGGCTGTCCGAATCTACCCAGTATTCCCTGGCGATTCGTGACCGCTATCGCCAAGGGCGAACCGCACCGCTGGGCATCCCTGGGCGGCAACGCGCAAGAGGGTGCTCTGTCGGTCATGTTCGAGGGACCGCGCGTGAATGCCACCTACGACCCGATGCGCAAGCAGGGAGCAATCCTGCTGGGCAACGGAGGAGACAATAGTGACGGGTCTCAAGGCACCTTCTATGAAGGCGCCATGACAGTTGCCGGTACATTTCCATCAAATGATACCGACCAGCTCGTGCAAGCCAACATCGTCGCTGCAAAGTACGAAGTGGCTCCCCTCACAGTGGCGCCTAAGGCATCGCTGACAACGCCTCCGGGGTTAGTGACATTCACGCCGGGATCTTCGCGGGACATTACCGTGTCGTTTACGAATGTCACGGGAGCCCCTCTGACGGGCGCCACGTTAAGCCTCTCCGTGCCCGCGAAGGAGTGGACCGCTGTCGATTCCGGGACTTCCGAGACTTCAAAGACCATCGCTGAGCCGATCGGACCAGGCGACACCGTAAGCGCGACTTTCAAAGTTACTTCCGGCAATCAATCGTTCAACGGCGATCTCGTTGCGAACGCGTCGTGGACGAACGCGGCCAGCGGCAGCAGGCAAGTTGAGACAGCGGTCGAAAAGGTGCGGAACGCCAGCCCGATCAAGATCAACGAGTATCGCGTTCGTTCCGGCGCCCCCGCCAACCCGACAAACTCGTTTATCGAGCTCTACAATGCGGGCTCTCAAAGCGTCGATATCTCCAATTGGACATTGACCGAGCACCCCGCTCTCCAGGCTATCTTCTCGGCAATCAAGATTCCGCACGGGACGAATCTTGCAGCGGGCGGCTTCTACCTGCTCGGCCTCTCCAACTCTGGTCTCGCAGTTCCGGCGCGCGAGGGAGACAGCGTTCTCCGTGTGAGGAACACGGATGGAATGTCGGCCGGTGACATCGTCAGCATCGACACCGGCTCGAACACCGAGACCGGCAAAATCGCGAGCCTTGGAACAGCTGCCGGCAACCACACGACGTTGTGGCAACCCCTTCCCGAAGGTCCGGTAATCACCATCCCGCCGGGCTCAACGAATGTGCCGGTAGAGAGCGTGGCAGGTTTCGCCGTTGGCCAGAATCTCGCGCTCGGATATGGCTCTACCTACCCCGCCGTCGCAAACACCATCGAGCGATACGAGATAGCCACGGTCACGGCAGTGGGCAAGCCCGGCACACAAGCCTACCTTGCGATGGACGCGCATGCGGGTGCGAGCAACATCAAGGTGACCTCTGACTCCGATATCTCTGCTGGAGACACGATCCGGTTGGATATCGACAGTGTCGGCCATGGAATCGAGACCGTCACTGTGGCGCATGTTGGCACCGCGGCGACCAAGACGAATCTATCCGCACCCTCAATCGCCGGCGCGACCAGCGTTAGCGTCCCTCGTACGGAGGGTTTCGCCGTGGGCGACACAATCTCGGTAGGCACGCCCGCGACGCAGGAAACCGTCACCGTGACCGCCGCCCGCAATGGAGGGCCCGATAGTACCTCTATCGACTTCAAGCCAGCCCTGGCCAAGCCCCATGCGGCAAGTGAATGGGTCATATCTCCGGGCACCGGGCTCGATTTGGCCGCACCGCTGCAGTTCAACCATGCGGCCAACCTGCCGTTCAGCGATCGCGGCACGGGGATCGGCTTTCAGCCGCCAACGGCCTTCGCTCATTCCAGTAATGAGCCAGTCCAGGCGCTTGGCACCGGCATTACGCTCGACAAGCCGCTGAGAGGGGATCATGCGATCAACGCCGCCGTGCGCGATGATGCCGTCCAGACAGCGGGTTACCAGGGAACGCGCGCGCCGGATCAGTGGTTTGGGGGACCGGAATTGACCACCCGCGCTGCATTGTTTGGGCGCACCCTCACCATCGAAGAGGGTAGCGTGGTGCTGCGAGACGCCTCAGGCGTTGTCGCCGACAGCCTCAATTATGGCGGCCTCGTTGACCCCTGGGCGGCTGAAGGCTATCAAGCCGCTTCAGGAGCACGTCAGAGCGGCTGCTTCGCGCCCGCGCCGAACTCGATGTTAGAGCTATGGTCAATCGTCGCCAGCCCGATTGCCACCAATACAAGCGCAGGACGATACCCCGACGGCGCGGATACAGACAGCAACTGTGCGGATTTTCGGGTGCAGAGCGCCACCACTCTTTCGGCCGCTGCATCCGCCGGTGCGACCAACCTCAAGGTCTCCAGCGTGGAGGGTTTCGGTAGTGGCCAGACGATCTCAATTGATTCGGGTGTGAACCATGAAACCGCCGTCATTTCTGCAGTTGGCACGGCGGGCGCCACTACGGTGCGCACCGCAACTCCCGTGGGAGCAACAGTCCTGCCGTCCGGGGACGCTACCGGGTTTAGTCAAGGCCAAGAAATCGCGATAGACAGCGGCGCAAATTCGGAGACAGCCATTATTTCCTCGATCGGGGAATTTGGCGCCGCCACGATCACCGTCGCTGCGCCGCTCACTCATGCGCACGCGATTGGCGAACAGATTGCCGGCAGCGGCATCAGCGTCGCCAGCGCATTGACACGGACGCATGCAAGCGGTGCGCAGGTCTCGAACGACGTTCCAACGCCTGGCGCGCCCAACCAATTTCACACGGGAAATCATTGAGAGACACACCAAACCGGATCGATCGTCCTAACTCGCAGATTACGCCCCGTTCGCGACCGGACAATGCGCGCGGTAATGCGTCCCTCTTCCTGCGGAGCAGCTACATGGAGTTGATCTTCGCGTAGCGGTAGAGGTCCGGGGCGACAGACCAGGCGATGCCGAGAACAAGCACGCTTGCTGCGATCAACAATAGCGTCTTCATATACACATCTCCTCTTGTTTCCTGCTCAGAGGCCCGCCTGAGCGGGCACCGGCACTTCGCTGATGGTGGCGATCAAGTCGTGAATCATGCGCACGGCTTCAGGGATGGCGGCGGTAATTTCAGGCGAAGGTCCCAGGCGTCCCTCCAACTCTTCGCCGAAATCCACGGGTTCGCAAGCAACGATGTAGATCGGCGAGCGAACTTCGCCCATGCTGCGCGCGCAGCGAATGACCTGAACGGGATCGAGGGCGTGGGCATCAGGCGGCGAGCCGTGCCGATCATCTGTGAGGCACGGCTCGAGCATATAGAGGGCTCCTGGTTGTCCACCGCGAACGATTGCGTCTACGAATATGATGGCCTTCCATGGGTCAAGTAGCGCGTAGGCGAGATCCAGACCACGAATGCCGTAATCGACGACCTTTACTGCGGGCGGCAACGGCCCGGCGACGAGGGTGCGAGCGACTTCAACACCAAAGCCATCATCTCCGAAGAAGATGTTGCCAATACCGGCGACAAGGATCTGCTGCGCGTTCTGGTGATCAATGGTCATGAGATCTCCCGAGGCGAGGCCGGCGTGAGCGGTTCTATTTCGTCTGGATGGAAGAAGAAACGGTGGCCCGGCTGGCGAAGCATGCCCATGTCGCGGCCTGGATCGTCTTCGAGGACGACAGCCAACTGGATGTTATCTTCGAGATCCTGCTCGATGGCTTCGACGATGGCGACTTTGCCCTCCATCGCCATATCGATGATGTCGGCTCCCTTCTTCGGCCACAGGCGTACACGATCGCCAGTGACAACTTCGACGCCAAATACGCGAATGGACCCGGGGGAGGGGCGTTCCTCGAAGGGATTCCAGGGCTGCACGCCGCCGTCGAGATCGCCCGGGTTGGGTTGGCGAGCCGGGATCAGATCGCGAACCGCGCCGTGCAGTTTGAGCAGGTGGTCGACGGGGAGATTCTCGGTGCGGGAGAGGATCTTCTGTGCGTGAATATCGCCGCTGCGGATCTCGGCTTTTTCTTCGTCTGTCAACGTGAGCACGCGCAGCGCAAGCATCTCATCCATCTCGCAACCGTCAAAGAAATCGCCTGCACTTTCCGGGGCGATCCGCGGATAGTCGTAAAGGATGATTGGCGAGCACAACACGCTGTCGCGGCTGCCAGTTTCACCGACAAGGACTGGGAAGACGCCCTGGTTGGTGCATTGTTTTGCTTCGGGCTCCAAGCCGGACTGCGGCTCGAGCAGAGAGACGAAAGAGCCCTGCTCGATATGCAGGAGCAGATGCGCCGATGTAAACGCATAGGCTAGTGCGCGGGCGCGGTCTTCGTGCTCAAAGACGGGTGAGGCACTTTCATTGGCGAAGGTGGCGCTGAGACGGTAGAGACCATCGCGGATCTGAGCGGCGGCGACCGTCAGGCGTCCCCTGGTCTGCGGTTCGGCCAAGCCCGGAGGTACTGTCTGTTGATCCTGTTCGGCACTCTGCGCAAAGTCGAAGATCGCTTCGAATCCGCGCATGAGCCGATGAAGGGGTATGCCCTCCATTGTTCGCGATCGTACAGATCCCTCGCTCCAGCTCGTCATCGTTTCTTCACTCCTGCGTTCTCCTGGACTTGCCAGTTGCAGGAAGCGTACGCGCACGTCGATGACACTTTCGGGGTTCGCTTCGATCAGGCATTCTGCCCGAAAGGCGCATGATTCCTGGAGTCCGAGGGCTTCGACGTGGGAGCGCGGATAGAGCGTGCCGAAGTTCCATCGCTGGCGATTCTTGATGGCGGACGGGCGATAGGGATAGAGGATGTAGCCCTCGAAAAGCACTGCATCGGCAATTTTCTCGATCGAATCAAAGATCACTGGACGACTCCCGCGCCATTCCGCAACAATGTCCTGTCATCCGGACGTTCTGCGGATTTCAAAAGATGCTCGACCAAGCGGTCCCAAGTGGGGATGCCGCGCGCGACCTTGTAGCTGTACAAGCGGTCGAACGTCTCTTTTGGAAGCCGCAGCCACGCGGCTTCGGGATAGTGCGCATCGACGGCTGCGCGCCAGACACTGGCGGGGATCTGGAAACGCGCTTCCCGGTCCCAGGGAATCTGCGCAGCCCGCAGTGACCCATCGTGTGTAGAAAAAACGGTGCCGCTGAAGAGGGCCGATAGCTGAATGCTTCCTGCTTCCAGACCGTAAAAATACTTGGTGGCGGCGACTTCGAAGTCAAGAGTACAGGGCAGCAGAACGTCGACGGTGACCTCGTGAGCGAACGCCGGAATCTTGACAACCTGGATGGACCAAAGCATGGGTTTCATGGTACGCGCCCAGCGTTCGCGCTCGCCGAACAGATCGAGAAGGCGCGCCTCTTCCGCGGCAGTGTACGAACGGCCCAGGGGTTCGATGTGTACCTGGCAATTTAGCAGGACGGACTGCACAGGGTCATCGGGCGATGTGTTGATGATATGCAGCGGAACCGCAATCGTGGGCACGGCCGCGCAGGGCATGGCCATTCCCTCGCCCATGCGGAAGCGGAGATCAGGCATGATGCACCTGCAGGGCGCCGGATGCCCTGGCGTCAACGTCCTGGAAGAATCCCTGGATGGCCGTCCACACTTCAGAACCACCGGAGAGTCCGCGCCATTTCGTCTTCACGATGCCTACCAGGCGATAGCACTCATCGAGCGGAATCACAAAGGTGGCGTGCACCTCGCAGATCCGGTTGATGAGTACAGCCTCGACCTCGGGCTCGATAGCGCGGAGCACATCGCCGAGCGAACCGTGATCGAGCGTGGATAGATCGATTTGCGAGTCGATGGCTCCCGCGGGGCTCGGATAGAGTGCGCTGATGCGGCCGTTGGCGTCGCGCAGAAAAAAGGCCAGGTTGATGGGGAGCATCATGGCTTCCCACTCGAGGTCGCTTAAGCTGAAGTCCTCAAGGCGGCGGATGCGACGCGGAATGCGGAGAAACTTGCCGCCCTCCTGCCCGCAGAACAGGATTGTGCATCCGTCACAGGCACATGCGATCTGCCGCGTCTTGCGGTCGAGGAGATGCTGATGGCTTTGGTTCAGGGGCGCGCTACAGAGTTCGCAGCGCTCGAGTTTAGCCTGAGGGCGGGCGAAGCGCCGCAGCGCGGAGAGCGCTTCCCCTGCATTCGCGGCATCCTCTGGATCGTATCGAAGCGCCATCTGGATGGTTGCCTCGTCAGGTTGGATTGGAGGGGTCAGGCAGGCGGCAGTTGCGGCATGCGCGGATCGATGGGCGCGCGTTTGCTCGCATTGATGCCGGTGGAACTGCGCGAATTAGCGGTCTTCCCCTCGCGCCCCGGTTCGGTGTGCGTCTGGACCCACTCTTCCCCCTTGTGCGTGCCGGGCGTGTGGGACGGGCTGTCGGGTGTGGTGTGCTGCTGCGCCATGGCGCTCCTTTGGTTCAACTTGTTTGCAGGATCACGAGCCCGGAATGAGCAGGCGCGGGCACCGCGTCCGCGATGACCTGCACGACTTCCGGCGCTGCATCGAAGATCGCGGACTCCACCGTGCCTTTGAGCGTCTCGGACGACGAGTTGCAAGTCCCGCACGTGCCTTGCAGGTGGAGGTGCACTGAGTCGCGATCTATCGAAGCCAACTCCACATTGCCCCCGTGGGACGTGAGGTATGGGCGTGCCTGCTCAAGAGCTGCGGTCACGCGCTCCGAGACGGGCACCGGATGAATGCCGTGCAAGGACAGCACGCCCGACACCAGACTGTCGTCGGCCAGCTTGCGCAGCGCGAAGTGTCCGTCACTGAGTGCGGCCACGGAGTCCATGATGCGTTCGAGCGCCACACCGTGCAATTCGATGACTGCCTGCAGCAATTCCTGCGCGACGGCGCGCAAGGCGGGGTCCCCGGTGCCTTCAATGCGTGTGACCAGTTCTTCAATGCGGTCGCTTCGCCGTGAAAATTCTCTTCTGGTCGTCATTCATTCGTCCCTTGCGCAGGCTCTCGGGCATCTTGGGCACCGAACATCGGCATATGACTTTGCTCCAGGAGTTTGGTGTCGCCGTCGTACATGTGAACGCCGCAGGGAAGGCATGGATCGAAGCTACGCACGGCGCGCATGATGTCGATGCCCTTGAAATTATCCGGACCATTTTCTTCAAAGATCGGCGTGTTCTGCACAGCATCCTCGTATGGGCCCGGCGTTCCGTAGATGTCGCGCGGGTTGGCGTTCCAGGGGGTGGGAGGATAGGGATGGTAGTTGGCGATTTTACCTTCGCGGATAACTACGTGATGCGACAAGACGCCGCGCACCGCCTCGTGGAAGCCGCAGCCGATGGCTTCCTCGGGAACCTTAAAGTCGGACCACGTCTTGGTGCGGCCGGCATACATCTCTTCAAATGCCTTATCGAGGAAGTGATAAGCAACTGCGCATGCGTAGGCCTGGAAGTAGGTACGCGCCCGATCTCGTTCGATTGCGTTCGACCATTGCGGGATCTTCCACTCGAACTCGACCTCCGGCTTCAGCGAGGTTTTGGGAAGCGAGATCTTCACGCTGTTGCCGGTGGCTTTGACGTAGTTGGTGTCCACCAATTCCGAGAGAGCCGTGGCCCACAGGCGGGCGATGGGGCCCCCGCCCGTATCGAGCGCGAGGTGATCGCCGGTACGCTTGTCAAACCAGCGCGGCGACATGACCCAGGTGTAATTGCCGTTGAAATCGCGCTTCTGAGGTTTGGGTATCGTGGTCTGATTCCAGGGGTGATTGCGATCGACGGGGTTGCCGAGCGGGTCGTGTTTCACAAACATCTCGGCGTTCTCCCAGGAATCGTAGTAGGAGCTGCCGAGCAGGATGCGGATGTTCAGGTTGATGTCGATGAGGTCATTGGTCACCAGTTTGCCATCGACAATCACGCCCGGCGTCACAAACATCTTGCGGCCCCAGTCGCCCATGTTGCCGTATGTGTAATCGCAATACTCAGGATCGTTGAATGAGCCCCAGCAGCCAAGGAGGATGCGGCGCTGACCCACCTTCTCATAGCCCGGCAGCGCTTCATAGAAGAAGTCGAAGAGGTCGTCGTGCAGCGGCACCACCCTCTTCATGAACTCCGCATATTTCGAAAGACGCACGGCGAAGTCAGTGAACACCTGCACGGTAGCGGCGGTTCCGATACCGCCCGGATAGAGTGTGGAGGGATGCACGTGGCGCCCTTCCATCAGGCAGAACATCTCTCGTGTCATGCGGCTCATCTGCAGCGTTTCGCGATAGAACTCACCTGTAAACGGGTTGAGCGCGGTCATAATATCGGCAATGGTCCGAAATCCGTGTTTGTCTGCGTTTGGCGCCGATGTCTGCTGGGCCTTTTCCCATACGCGCGGATTGGTTTCCCTCACCATGGTCTCGCAGAAGTCCACGCCGACGAGATTGTCCTGATACAGGTTGTGGTCGAACATGTATTCGGCCGCTTCGCCCAGGTTGATCATCCACTCGCCCAGCGCGGGCGGCCGCACGCCGAATGCCATGTTCTGCGCGTAGACGGCGCATGTGGCGTGGTTGTCGCCGCAGATGCCGCAGATGCGGCTGGTGATGAAGTGTGCGTCGCGCGGATCCTTTCCTTTCATGAAAACCGAATATCCGCGGAAGATGGAGGAGGTGCTGTAGCACTCAGCAACCTGGCGGTTCTCGAAGTCAATCTTGGTGAATATGCCCAGGCTCCCCACGATGCGCGTGATCGGGTCCCAGTTCATCTCGACCAGTTTGCGCTTGGGATTGGAGGTTTGCTTTTCAGGAAGTACGGTAGTTGCCATGGCGCGTTACCCTCGCAAAGATTCTGCGCCCAGCCGCGATGCCAGGCGGTTAAGAGCGGTTCGAGGTCTACGGCGCGAGCAGGGACCTCAGTGCCTTTCGACTCTGTAGCCGGTAGTCAGTTCCGGACCGGCATGGCGCCACTTCGGCTCTTTGTTCACCGTGTTGTTGGTGATCGATCGCAAGGCGCGGATCATTTTGCCGTAGGCGCCAATGCCCGCGGTGGAGATGCGCGCACCCGGTGGTTCATCCATGAAAGGCATGAACTTGTCCGGGAAGCCCGGCATGGTGCAGCCGATGCAGATGCCGCCGACATTGGGGCACCCGCCGATACCGCGCATCCATCCGCGTTTGGTCACGTTGCAGTTGACCACGGGTCCCCAGCAGCCAACCTTGACCAGGCACTTCGGTGAGCCGTACTCGAGGGCAAAATCCCCCTGCTCGTAGTAGCCCGCGCGGTCGCAGCCTTCGTGCACGGTTTTGCCGAAGAGCCAAGTGGGCCGGAGCTGATCGTCCAGCGGAATCATGGGCGCGAGTCCGGCGACCTGGTAGAGGAGATAGAGCACCGTTTCAGTGAAGTTGTCCGGTTGCACAGGGCAGCCCGGCACGTTCACGACAGGCAGTCCGGCTTTCGACCTCCAATTCCACCCGAGGTAGTCCGCCAGCCCCATGCACCCTGTCGGGTTTCCGGCCATGGCGTGGATGCCGCCGTAGGTGGCGCAAGTACCCGCCCCCACCACCGCAAGGGCCATCGGCGCGAGGCGGTCGATCCATTCGCAAGTGGTAATGGGCTGACCGGTTTTGGGATCGGTTCCCATGGCGGCCCAGTAGCCTTCCTTCTTGATACGCTCGTTGGGGATGGAACCTTCTACCACGAGCACAAACGGCTCCAGCCGGCCTGCTTCGGCTTCGTAGAACCAATTCATGAACTCATCACCCACTTCGTAGCACAGCACCGGGTTGTGCAGGTGCACTTTGGGGAGGCCGGGGATCGCTCCGAGGAGGATGTCTTCAATACTGGGCTGCTCGGCGGCCGTCACAGAGACGGAATCGCCGTCGCAACCCAGGCCGGCGGTGATCCAGAGAATATGAACTTCGGAAGGAGGTTGGACGGTCGGGGAAGCGGACTTCGCGGCGGGGACAGAATTCGACGAGGGGGACATGCCACTCCTTTCGTCTAGCTCGTGCTGAATAGTTCTACGGGCGGTCGCTTGCGGAGTCGGTGGGTATCCGCGGCCGGTGGGGTGCTCCTCCGTAGAATCGCCTGGCGGTTCGAAAAAAAAACCGAAATCAGCCGTCCGTGCATGGGATGCGGGCTCGTCCGGGAAGGTTGCCCGTCATTATTTCTTAAATTCCACCACCCCAACACCGGAGAACAAATCGATCCTGAAGCAGCCTTTGCCGTCCGGATTCTAAACGCATTCGTACTTCCACTGCCAGAATTACATCAGGGTCGCCGTTAAAACTGAGCGAGTCCGCCATTCCGAATTCTAACCCAGCAAGTTTAATTACACTCCAGTCTGTCCCCTTTCCTGGATAAAGCAATTTGCCGGACAATCCAATGGCGTTCGCCCTCGACTCATGGCCAGGCAAATGTGACGAACACAACGTGACGCCGCGCCGAGTCGATCGTTGGTACCTTAGGCGAATGGCTTTTCCGGCGCCCAAAATGGGAAAGCGAGACGAATCGAATGAAGATTCCACATGGCGATCCCAGAATCAGGCTCCAGGCAGATCAAGTTACCTGATGCCCGCCGCCGGGCGGTCGATGAAGTCTCAGAGCATCGGTTTTGCATGCCAAAGGCGTCGAGGAAGGTGGGCCATCGGTCGCGCGCCGTCGAATGTTTCCAGGCCGGCCACTGCCAACTAAGCCTAAGACCGAAGCTCTTTGTGCATTCGGAGAGGAAATGCGGCCTGTGAATTCTCTACTGATTGGTGCGTTCGCACTGGCGACGGGATCGGCGCTTTGCGCAGGGCAAGGCTCGGAGGACATACAGATCCACGGCTTCGCGACGCAAGGATTCGTCGTGAGCAACGGCAACAATTACCTGGGTATGGGTACAAGATCCGGTAGCCCTGCGTGGACCGAAGCCGCGATCAACATCAACGACCAGGTTGAGAACAAGCTGCGCGTCGGAGTGCAGATCCACTACACCCGACTGGGAACGTTCGGCGGTGACAACGTCAGCGTTGACTGGGCTTTGGGCGATTACAGAGTCAAGCCGTGGCTCGGACTCCGAGCCGGCAAGGTCAAGATCCGCTGGGGCCTTTTCAATGACACCCAGGACTACGACCCAGGGTACTTGTGGGCGCTGCTTCCGGAATCGATCTACGGAGTCGATATCAGGGCCACAAACCTTTCTCAGCTTGGAGCCGAGGTCTATGGAAAGACGAGCCTGGGAAGGAAGCGGGGCCGATTGAGTTACAGCGGCTACTACGGATACTACTTCTTCGCGTCCGACGACGGATATATGGCGTTGTTCAATGCTTCCGGGTACACATTTCCGAAACCCCCGGGAGGCAAGACGCCTGGCTTCGATCTGCGTTGGGACACCCCGTTACCCGGTCTGCAACTGGGGGGATCCCTGATGCTCTACAACGCCGATGGCTCCATGACTAATGGCAGTTACAGGATGCCTGTGACGTTTTGGCCGACTTACTATGCGCAATGGAACATAAAGAAGGTTTTTGCTTCGGCGCAGTACACGAAACTGGTCCAGTACCAGACATTCTCGGTAACTGATGCAGTCCCATCGACGAGCGGTTCGGATACCCGCGCCTGGTTTGTGATGGGCGGATATCACTTCACTGACAAGTTCCAGGCGGGCGCCTACTACACCCATGATCTGCAACCCTCCGGAGGGGATGACTCCAATCCCGCCAACTTCTACAAAGACTGGGTTGGGTCAGGTCGGTTCGATTTCAATTCCAACTTCTACATGAAGCTCGAAGGGCATCTGATGGACGGCAACCTGGTCGGCTTCTACAGCTTCGACAATCCCAATGGCTTCAAGCCGCGAACCGGGCTCCTGGTGGCAAAGATAGGGTTCACATTTTGAAGCGGCCGGAAGGAGTCTCGCAATGAAGAAGCTTCTGTTGGCTTTCCTGCTCCTGTCCGCCTTGTCGATCCTTGCCGATCGAGCCCAGGCCCAGGTTCTGGTGATCGCGAATCCGGCTGTCAAGGCTTCGGACGTGAGCAAGAGTGAGCTGCGGGATGTGTTCACAGGCGCGACCTCGAGTTTGAAGAGCGGCGCGCAGGTAATCCCGGTGCTCTTGAAGCAGGGCGCGGCGCATAACCAGTTTCTTGCTGACTATGTCGGTAAGAGCGATTCGACATTTCGCGCCGGTTGGCGCAGCCTGGTCTTTTCCGGACAGGCGTCGATGCCGAAATCCTTTGACACGGAATCGGCAGTCGTCGAGTTCGTGGCGCACACCGCGGACGCGATCGGTTACATCAGCAAGGCAACCCCCCATGAGGGCGCAAAAGTCCTCTCCGTGCGGTGATGCATGTTTGACCACTTGAAGATCAGGACGAGAATCCTTGGAATTCCGGCTGTTCTCGCCGCCGGATACCTTCTGTTGCTGGCGACGATGCAGTTTTCTGCGACGGCAACCCATCAGCGCATGTCCCGGATCTCCAGCAACCTGTTTCCCGCGGCACTCGAGATGCAGGAGGCAGGGTCATCGTTCGAACGCATGCAGAAGCACTATGGAGACGCCGTCGTCCTGCAGGATGCAGGCGCCCTCGGAAGTGCCGAGAAAGATGCCGAGGCGACCGATGCCGCGCTACAGAAAGCAAAGACGGCGCTCGCCTCGACCGCGGACCTCGGTCCTCAGGCGGGGGCGCTGTTTGCCAGTTGGACGTCGATTCGATCGCGAGAGCGGGATACGTATTCCGCGATCCTTGCTGCCGCGAATGGCCCGAGCGACGAATTGATGGGGCAAATGGCGGCGCTGGGCAAAGAGAACAAGGCCTTGAGTCAGGCGTTCGGCTCGCTCGATGCGGCGGTCGCTGCAGACTTTCAGATTGAGCTGAATACGGTCGACGGCTATTCCGTGCGCAACCGGCGAATCGGATTGCTGATGCTGGGGTTTGAAGCGCTTGTCTGCGCAATGGCGTGGTGGGTTGTCCAGTTTAAAGTCGTTCTGCCGCTGCGTCAGTTGTCGCTCGGCCTTCAAGACATCGCCGAGGGGGAAGGCAATCTCACCCGCCGCATCCAGGTGGATGGCCGGAACGAGATCGATGAAGTTGGAAGATGGTTCAATGTTTTCATAGCCCGCATCGAGGACATTGTGAAGCGAGTGTCGACCAGCGCACAGACACTGCGGACGGCGGCAACAGGGCTGGCGCAGGCGGCGAATGAGACCGCCATCCATGCCGCTCGGGAACACGAGCAGGCCGACAGCATCACCGCGACCATGAATGAGATGTGCAGCGCGGTGCATCAGATCGGCGATAAAACACAGACCGCCGTCACGAATGCCCGGGAGGCGGAGAAGAACGCGAGGGTGGGTGGAAACACAGTGCAGTCCACCGTGCAGACGATTGTCCGGCTGCAGGAGACAAATCGCGATACATCCGAGCGGATCGAGCAGCTGGGCCGCTCAAGCGAAGCGATCGGCACGATCATCAAGGTGATCAATGAGATCGCCGGGCAAATCAATCTACTGGCGCTGAACGCTTCCATCGAGGCGGCCCGCGCCGGAGAACACGGCCGAGGGTTCGCCGTTGTTGCCGGAGAGGTCCGCCGTTTAGCCGAGCGGACCAGTGTCGCCACCAAAGAGATCGATCAAACGGTGAAATCGATTCAAACCGGTACCACAGAAGCGGTAGCGTCCATGCGTTCAAGCATGGCCGAGGTACAGGTCGGCGTCGATGCGGCGCGATCGGCGGGTGTGGTGATCACCAATATCGTCGAGGGGTCGGAATCCGTGCGGAAAACGGTGTCGCAGATTGCGGAAGCTCTGACCGAGCAATCTCGCTCCGCTGGATCGGTTCGTCATACCGTGAACGAGATCGCGGCAGTCGTTGAGCGGACTGCGGCCAGTGCGAAGCAATCAGTGGGTGCTTGCGAAAAACTTGCGCAGTTAGCCAATGAACTAACCGGCCTGACGGGATCATTCAAGGTAGGGTAAGTAGTTTGTCCGGCATTAGGCCGCCGTGCCGTCCCTATCAACTCCGCCGAAGTGTTGCGCCGCATCAGGCCGTCTGACGCCCGATGCTGCCTTCGCCCGAGAACGGGAGGCTCGGCCTTCGTGTTTTGTCCTTTCGAGGCCATATGGGTTGACTGCATTACGGTCCGGTGACTCGCTCGCCATCCTTGTCAGATGGCTTCGTCAATGGGCTTCAGAAGGGGAAGTTTCGTTCCCGCCCTGCCTTTCAAGCTACGGGCTTGGCCCTTTACCCCGGTGGGACTTGCTCCCACCGATCATGTCAGCCTTCGCCGGGCGCACCGTTTTTAGGACCGATCCGCACTTCGGCAGGCAATCCATGTTGGATGAGCGCATTGGCACGTTCCCGTCGTCCCAAGACCATACCCAGACCAATTCGGCGAACACTTGCCGACCTTGAGGACGATCCGCTTCGGCGAGTGCTTCGAAGATGTCGTGTCGGCCGACAACATCGGACAAGCACACCGCCGGCGGGCGCAAACGGGCAGCTATGGTTGGCGTAGCAGGCTGGCGAGCTCGGCAAGCGATCGCAAAAAGGGTTTACTATCCCCAAGCACACGGGCCAGCACGAGCGAGCCTTCAATGTTGGCGATGGCTTGCTCGGCTCGCAACTTCGCCCTGTCGGGCCGCAAACCGCATTCGACGGCGACTGCGGCAAATGCGCTGAGCCATTGTTCGAGCGCGCTTCGCAGTGCATTGCTGAGGTTGTTGCTACCGCCCCTGAGGGAAAGCGTGTCGAGCACGCAAGGTTTGGTTCCGTCTCCATAAAACTCACGCAAGCTATGCACGACGCGGCGTATGCGGCGCTCTGGACTTCCCCCGGCTTTGAGAGGAATGAAAATGTTTCTTTCGAACCAGGCTGCGACATGGGCCGCTGCCGCCATGGCGATTTCGTCCTTGCCGCCGGGAAAACGGTAATAGAGGCTGGCCTTTTCCAGCCCAGTAGCTTCTGCCAGGCGGTTGAGGCTTGTGCCTTCGAAACCATAAGTGCGGAAAGCTTCAAGGGCGCGGCCGGCGAGTTCGGCGTCGTTCAGCTTTGCGTTGGCCATCTCCCGCTCCTCTCAGCTTCGATTCTACCGGACGTTCGGAAGAGTCGTTTTCGCGGACCGAATAACTTCTGAATCTATTACCGAACGTTCTGTATCATATGGACTGTCGATACGCTGTTGATGCTCAACCAAGGAGAGCCCCGATGAAATTGCGCCGTATCGCCCTGCTTGCCTTACAAACGCTGCTCCCTACTCCTTGCAGTGGGCCATGACCTGATTCCGCGCAAACACGAGGTGAGAATCATCTTCCAGGGGACTGGCACGCGATGGGCAGCTCTGCTCAGCCGGAAGGACCACCCATTCAACGAGCTGTTCGAGGGTGTTCGCGGAGCGGTGGCCGGGGTTTCCTGCGCCTGCTCTGAAGTCTTCGGGGCGCGCGAAGAGGCGGAAGCGAGCGGCGCCACCCTGCTCGCCGACAACCCACTGCCCGGTACGAGCGGCCTTCTCAGCGCGGGCGCCCTGCTGGAAGCCGCCTACCAGATTTTGACTTTCTAAGTGAAAGCGGACCAGGCTGACTCCGTCCGCTTTCACTATCGTGCCGTGTCAGTATCAGCAGGAGGAACCTATGCCACACACATTTGCGAAGACGATGTTTTCAGTTCCAGCCAAACAGTTGCAGCAGAAGTATGGCTCCCGCGCAACATACGAACGGATGGCAAATTCCGGCGTGGGAGAGCAGGAGCTTGGATCAAATGAAGTTGAGTTCATTGCCGCGCGCGACAGCTTCTACATTTCTACGGTGACCCCAGAGGGATGGCCCTATGTGCAGCACCGCGGCGGGCTCCCCGGCTTCCTCCGAGTCGTGGACGAACGCACCCTTGCCTTCGCCGACTACTCCGGGAACAAGCAGTACATCACTGCCGGCAACCTGGCGGTGAACGACCGCTTCGCTCTCTTCTTGATGGACTATCCAAACCGCGCACGATTCAAGGTGATTGGCCACGCAAAGCTGATCGAGCCCGGAACCGATCTGGTGCTGGAAGCCCAGGTTCGGGATCCGAGGGAGCGTTCCCGGATTGAGCGGATCTTTCTTCTGAACGTGGTTGGCTTCGACTGGAACTGCAACCAGCACATCACACCGCGTTACAGCCGCACGGAGATTGAGGAACATTTTCCCGCTCGAACTGGCGCCGGCAGTTGAGCTGTCCAAAGACACTCTGCGGAAGACAAGAAAAAACGATCCTAAGTCGAGGGGTGGCGCCCAAAGATGAATTTTTGTTTAAAGTCGAAGGGAAGGACCTGGCGAAGCACATCTCTTTTCTCAGTTTAACCAAGCCGGCATGTACGACGTTGCGGCCATGAGCCGGCGGGAATGCGGCAAGTTGCTGCCGCCGATGTTCCTCATCAACACACCGGGGTGTTGCCGCAACCCGAGGTTCCGCTCAGCTACCCCTCTATGTGCATGCGATTGCCTTGGTTACGGGAAAGGTTGGCAGTACAATAGACCGAAGGATCGCATAACTTTCCGGCACTAGATTGGTCCCTACGTTCTCACACCGAGCTTCGTCGGCCCGGCAGTTCCATTCAATTTCTGGCAGGTAGCGAAGCGCAATATGGATGATACTTCCTCGGGCCGCGATAAAACCCGTGTTCCTGAACAAGCAGCCTCTCGCGGTGGCCGAGCAGCTCTTTCCTCCGAGGCGCCTGCCGGTTCGCCGCCTCCTATTCCCCGGGACGATGGCGCGGCGCCTCGGGTTTCCGAAGCGACCATCATCCTTCCCGGACCGCTTCGCCCCGGCTCCGATCCGGCTTCTGAAGCGCCGCCGCAGAACCCCGACGCCACGGTAGTCGGCTCCCCGCTGCTCATCGAAAAGAATGCGGCCGCCATCGTCTCAGGCGACGCCACCATCGTTTCCGGGCCCATCATTCACCGGAGCCCATCTCCGCCAGGCGCGAATGGTCCCGGCGCAAGCGCGATCCTGCTGCAAATCGGGACTGTTCTAGGGGGCCGCTATGAGGTTCTCGAACTCCTCGGAGAGGGCGGAATGGGGGCTGTGTACAAGGCCGCCGATCGCGAGGTGGATCGCGTAGTAGCCTTGAAGGTCATCCGTCCCGAGATGGCCTCGAACCCTGAGATCCTGGCCCGTTTCAAACAGGAACTCCTCCTTTCTTCCAAAGTGACTCACCGGAACGTGATCCGGATTTACGACCTTGGAGAAGCCCAGGGCGTGAAGTTCATCACCATGGAGTTCCTGGAGGGCGAGACCCTCCATCGGATCTTGAAGCGACGGAAAAAACTGGAAGTTGCGGAAGCCATCGACATCATGGAACAGGTGGCCAGCGGGTTGGCTGCCGCTCACCGGGCAGGGATCATTCACCGCGATTTGAAGCCGGCCAACATCATGCGCGACACCAGCGGCCGTGTAGTGCTGATGGATTTTGGATTGGCTCGTACCTTCTCAGGCGATGGAATGACAAGCACCGGCGCCATGCTGGGCACGATCGAATACATGTCTCCGGAACAGGCGCAGGGCATGGACGTTAAGGCCAGCTCCGATATCTTTACGGTCGGACTGATCCTGTATGAGTTGCTGGCCGGAGTCACGCCGTTCTATGCCGAAAGCGCGATCGCGAGTTTGCTGAAGCGCACGCAGCAGCGCGCCGTTCCCTTAGTTGAAGTTGACAAGAACATCCCCGGCACGTTGAGCAATATCGTCGTCAAATGTCTTGAGAAGGTTCCGGCAAACCGGTACCAAAGCGCGGAAGAGCTGGATGAAGATCTTCGCGCCTGGCAAGGCAAGAGCGGGGGGAAGAAAGTTTCTGCTTCGTCGCGGCGGCTGTGGATAAACCGCATTCGTGAGCTTCCATGGCAGCGTGTCGCGGTTATGGGAGCCCTGATTTCGGCGCTCGCGGCTGGAATTTCATGGTACTTCATCAGCAGGCATCAGACCGCGCAATCCGCGCCCCATGCCCCGGTCTCGGTGTTGGTTGGCGACTTTACTAACCATACCGGCGATCCGCTTTTGGATAACACACTGGAGCCGATGCTTGGCATGGCGCTGGAAGGGACCAGCTTCGTAAACCTGTACAGTCGCGTGGATGCGCGAAGACGGGCCGAGAAACTCCCCCATCACACTGACAAGCTCGACGAGCAATCGGCACGGCTCGTTGCCGTGGATCAGGGCGTCAACTCGGTTATCACGGGTGAGATCAGTTTGCGCGGCGATGTGTACGAAATTTCGGCGATTGCCCTGGACGCCGTGAGCGGCAAGGAGCTTGCAAAGTCGGAGGTTTCCGTCACCGACAAGAAGGACATTCTAAAGAGCCTTCCCAAGCTTGCGGTGCCGCTTCGCGAAGCGTTGGGCGACACCAGACCCGCCTCGGTGCAGTTCAATGAAGTCAGCGGAGGTTTCAAGGCCGCATCCCTCGAGGCAGTCCACCAGGCCGCGATCGGCGCCGACCAGCAGTTTGCGGGCAAGTTCGAGGAGGCGTTCGATTCGTTTCAGAAGGCCGCGGAACTGGATCCGCAGTTTACGTGGGCTTACACCGGCATGGCGGCCATGGATCAGAACCTGGGGAAAACCGGGGATGCCGTCAAGTACATGAAGCTGGCAATGGAACACGTGGACAACATGACCGACAGGGAGCGCTATCGCGACCGTGGGCTCTACTATCTCACCACGGGAGACTGGCAGGACTGTGTTCAGGAAGACACTCAGCTTGTTACGCACTATCCTGCGGATCGCGTCGGGCAGAACAACCTCGCCACCTGCTATACCCAGCTGCGCAATGCGCCCAAGGCCGTAGAAGCTGCGCAGAACGCGGTGGAGATCGTCCCCAGGGAGGTAGCGCCGCGGCTCAACCTGGCCTTCATCAGAGCCTTTGCCGGAGATTTTGCCGGGAGCGAAAAAGAGGCGCGCACCGTCCTGTCGATCAACCCATCGACCTCGCCGGCATACCTGTCGCTCGCCGAAGCGCAGCTCGGGCAGGGGCAAATCGAGAATGCCGCCGATAGTTACCATCAGCTTGAGAAGCATGGTCCGCAGCTCGCCTCCATCGCGGCCGCCGGGCTTGCCGATCTTGCTGCCTATCAAGGGAAGTATGCCGATGCAGCGCTCATCCTCTCGCGCGGGGCCGCCTCCGATCTGGCGGCCAAGATGACCGACAGCGCAGCGAGGAAGTACGCGGCTCTTGCCAACCTGGATGAGTTGCAAGGACACCCTGTTGCAGCCGTCTCTGACCTCGGCAACGCATTGGCGCAAAGCCAGTCAGCCCAGATCCGGTTGCTGGCGGCGATCACCTACGTCGATGTTGGAGACCTTCCCAAGGCGCAGAAGCTCGCCACAAGCCTCTCTGCCGAGTTGTCGAGCGAATCGCAGGCCTACGGCAAGATGGTCGCTGGGCTGATCGCGCTCAAGAAAAAAAATCCCAACGAAGCAATCCGGCAAATGACAGCCGCGAATAACCTGATGGATACCTGGATCGGACGCTTCGAACTGGGGCGAGCCTACCTCGATGCGGGAGCTTTCACTGAGGCTGACTCAGAGTTTGACCAATGTGCGAGGCGCCGTGGCGAAGCCATCGAACTGTTTATGGATAACGTGCCGACTTATGCCTACTTTCCGCAAGTTTATTACTACCAGGGACGCACGCGCCAAGGGATGAAGAGCGCGGGTTTCGGGGACCTTTACAAGACTTATCTAAGTATCCGCGGGCAGTCGACGGACGATCCGCTGGTTCCCGATACCCGGCTCCGTATCGGTCAATAAGCTACAGCTCATCGAGGCTGTTACGAACCGCGCGGCAATCGAATCAATACAGGCTTCCTACTTTCCCGTCCCGGAAAGGGGAACGGTCTGGGCTCCGCTGCCGGCCTTAGCGTTATCGACTACCGTCAGGTTGGCGCAGAATGTGCCCGTGGCCGGTGGCGTGAACTTGACCGCAATGGTGCATTTAGCACCAGCCGCGAGCGAGCTCCCGCAATTATTAGTCTGTACAAAGTCGGTCGCGTTCGTCCCTGTGACGCTGATCCCCGCGCCGCTTAAGATCAACGCCGTGGCTCCCGGGTTGGTGAGCGTCACGTTGAGAGTACTGCTGGTGGCGTGTTTTACCGTTCCGAAGGCCACGCTCGCTGGACTGAAGCTCGCCAGTGGATCAATCACCACCGCGCTCAGCGTCACCGGCTGCGGACTGCCTGGCGCATTGTCCATGATCTCCAGGGTCGCGGTTTGCGCTGTGTAGAACGGACCCGCGACAAAGGCGATCGTAATCGTGCAGCTCTTTCCGGCTGCCAGCGGCGTTGGGCAGAGATTGACCGCTACAAATTCGTTGGAGTTGCCTCCTTGCACGATCGAAAGGAGGGGTTGATTAATGGTAACGGACGCCGTTCCGGTGTTGGTCACCGTGATGTTCTGAGTTGAGGCGCCTCGCAGATACAATGTGCCGAAGTTGATGCTGGACGGGGACACGGCGACCGACGGTCCCGTCGCGGTTACGGTCTTCGTAACCTGCGGTGCTGGCGAGTAGTCTATGTTGCCTGCCTGGTTGACGATCACCGAGCATGTCCCGGTACTGTTGGTCATGGTGAACGTGGCGCCCGAATTGCTGCACGCACCGGAACCGGCGAAGGTGACTGCGTTCCCGCTGGCGCCGCCCGTGGCAGCTACCGTGAAGGTGCTTTTATAGGCGGCGGTCGCTGGAGGGTTGGTGATGAACGTGATCGCCTGCGCAGCCTGGCCCACCGTGAAGCTCTGCGCGGCGCCCGCCGCCGCCGCATAGTCCGTCGTGGCCGTGGCGCTCGCCGTCAGCGTGCACGTTCCCACGCCAATGAACTTCGCCACCCCGCTGGACACCGAGCACACACCCGTCGTGCTCGCGGCAGTCGACTCCGTCGGAGTGCCGGCGCCCGAGTAGGAGTACGCCGGCGTGAAGCTGCCGCCGTATACCGCGCTTGTCGGGAGATTGCTGATGCTGATAGTCGGCGTGGCTTTGCCCACCGTGAAGTTCTGTGCGCTGCCGGTTACCGCCGCATCGTCCGTCGTGGCCGTGGCGCTTGCCGTCAGCGTGCAGTTTCCCACGCCAACGAACTTCACCACCCCGCCGGACACCGAGCACACGCCTGTCGTGCTCGATACAGTCGACTCCGCCGGACTGCCGGTGCCCGAGTAGGAGTACGCCGGCGTGAAGCTGCCGCCATACACCGCGTTCGATGGGAGATTGCCGATGCTGACCGTCGGCGTCGCCTGGCTCACCGTGAAGCTCTGCGCCGTGCCCGTCGCAGCCGCATAGTCTGTCGTGGCCGTGGCGCTTGCCGTCAGCGTGCAGGTTCCCGCCCCAACGAACCTCACCGTTCCGCTAGACACCGTGCACACGCTGGTTGTGCTCGAAGCCGTCGACTCCGTCGGACTGCCGTTGCCCGAGTAGGAGTACATCGGCGTGAAGCTGCCGCCATATACCGCGCTCGACGGGATGTCGCTGACGCCGATCGTCGGCGTGGCTTGCTGAATCGTTAACGTGCCCGGGATAACGGCGAAAGAGTAGTTTGCCGCGGCCAGCGAGCCGGTCGCTACCGTGATCGGGTAGAAGGAGGGATTGCTCGCAGGCGTTGCAGTGGTCGACAGCGAGGGCGTGCCCGTCACAACCGACGTTGGGTCGTTGTTTACGAAGCCGCTCAAGGTGTAGGTCAACGTGGGAAGACTCTGACCGTACGGAATCGTGAAGCTCGCTGCAGTGACGCTGATAACCGCACGATAAACGCTGAACGATTGCGATACCGAGGCTGCGCCATACGTGCTGCTATTCGATCCCGAACCAGATGGCGCAGAGGCTGAAATCATGCACGAGCCGGCTCCTGTTGTAGCACCGCTCGCAGTCGTTGTTCCGCCCACAGCGATCACGTTGCTCAGCGTGCATGAACCCGATGACGAGAGGCTGACCGTCAGTCCGGAAGAGGACGACGCGCTCAGCGAGAATCCACTGCCATACTGCACGTTAGGCAACTGCGGGAAGGCGATCGCTTGCGGCGTCGCGCTCGAATTCTGGGCAACGATCGCGAATGCTGCTGACACGGGCTCGGCCACGTTGTAAGCGGTTGTGCCTGCCTGTGCCGTAGAGCCGTCGCCCGCCTGCGACGCGGTGATGGAGCAGGTTCCCGTGCCGTTCAGGGCCACGGTGGCCGACGAAACGCCGCCGGCGCCGTTGGAAACCGGCGTGACCGACTGGCTGCCGCTCACGACAGAGCAACTGCCCGTCGCGCTGAAGCTCACTTGCAGTCCGTTGGGGCCAAGGGTCGATTCAGCAGTTGCGGTGACTGTCATCTGCGAAGCAGAGATCAACACCGAACTCGGCAGCGGGCCAAGGACGATCGTTTGTCCCAGCGTAAGCACTGCCGGCGGCGACGGCGCACTCTGCCGAGGCGTGGAGGCGGGGCTGTCTGGAACGAGCGTGGTCGCAATTGTGTAGACCAGGGTTCCGCTTGCGGGAGGGTTAGTGTCGATGAATGTCGTCGCCGGTGGATTTCCACCGGCGCCGCTCACGGTACCGATCACCACCGGCGCCCCGGGAGTCGTCGCCGGCGGAGTAATCACGCTGCGAGAGATGGTGTAGGCCTGAACCACGCCGAAGGCCGGCGCCTTCCAATTGACCTGGACGGTACTTGTCGGCGTGACAGTATAGGTGGCTGAAGGCGGTGGGCGGACGACGGAGTTGGCGGTAACGTAGTCCATCTCAGTGGAGGTGGCTCCGCCGGCGCCCAGGGTAACGTTTCCGCCCCCGCCCAGGGCCGTCGTGTGGCCTGCGCCCAGCGTGACATTGCCGCCGGCGCCCAGCGCGACCACACCGCCGGCGCCCAGCGTCACGTTGCCGCCCGCGCCAAGCGTGATGTTGCCGCCCGCGCCCAGGGTGATGTTGCCGCCGGCGCCCAGAGTAACGGTGCCGCCACCAGCGGGAAGGGTGTAGCTTCCGCCCGCGGCAATCGTTACGGCTGTGCCGCCGCTGGGGATGACAGTGCCGCCGGCGCCCAGTGTGACCAGTCCGCCTGCACCCAGTGTGACCGTCCCGCCTGAGCTCAGTGTTGCAGTGTGGCCTGCGCCCAGGGTGACGTTGCCGCCAGCGCCCAGAGTGACATTCCCGCCTGCGCCCAGAGTGACATTCCCGCCCGCACCCAGGGCGACAAGGCCGCCGGCGCCCAGGGTCACGTTGCCGCCGGCGCCCAGAGTGACCAATCCGCCGGCGCCTAGCGCGATGTTGCCGCCCGCGCCCAGCGTGATATTGCCGCCCGAGCTCAGCGTCGCGGTGTGTCCCGCGCCCAGCGTGACATTGCCGCCGGCGCCCAGAGTGACCAATCCGCCCGCGCCCAGCGTCGCAGTGTGTCCCGCGCCCAGCGTTATATTGCCGCCAGCACCCAGAGTGACGTTGCCGCCAGCGCCGAGGGTTACATTGCCGCCGGCCGGAATAGTAATGGTACCGCCGCCGGCGGGAATGGTGTAGGAGCCACCCGTCGACGGAATCGTGACCGTGCCGCCACCGCTGAGTGTGATGGTACCGCCCGCGCCCAGCGTGACGTTGCCCCCTGCGCCCAGCGTGATATTGCCGCCTGCGCCCAGCGTGATGGTGCCAGACCCGCTCAGAGTCACGGGACCGCCGCTGGGCAATGTGACCACGCCGTTGCTTCCCGGCGAGACGACGTCGCCGTTGTTCAGGGTTGCGCTGCCTCCGGTGCCGAAGGTGATGGTGCTGGTATTGCTGATCACGGCGCCGCTCCCCACGGTGACGTTTCCGCCGCCGCTCAGGGTCATGTTGCCTCCGGCGCCCAGCGTCACGGTGCCGCCCGCGCCCACGGCTACGCTTCCACCCGCGGCAACACTCAGCGGCGCTGAAGAATTCCCGAAGGAAAGAGTGCTCGCCAGGGACGCGAACTCGCCGCCCGTGGCGCCAACCTGGCGCAGGTCGATGCCGGCCACGTCGTTATATCCACGCAGCGTCGTATGCGGCACGCCATCGAAGGTAATGTTCTGCCCATTCGCCCAGGCCGGAGTGATCGGCGCGATGGACCCAGTCACGCGGTAGCCCGTGTCGCCGGTGAGCGGAGTGCCGTCGCAATGCAGCGTGGCGGGACTGGTCGCTGTGCCGGGGGCGCTAGGGGCGTACCAGGATGACGTTGGGAACGTCGCGGCATTGCCGCTTGGGTCCGTTAGCTGATAAGCCAAACCAAACGAAGCCTGGGACAAGGTGGCGGGTGACCCGCTCTGCGGCTCGCCGTCCAGCTGTTGGTTGGAGTAAGCAACGGCTGCGTTGGGTCCCACCCCATCGAGCTGGAATAGATAGTTCATCACACTCTGATAATTCGGCTTGCAATTGGCTTCGAACGTCGGGACGTAACTAAGGGGTGCGTCGTAATAGAGCCCGCCGTGAGCCAGGCCGAGCGTGTGGCCGATCTCATGGTATAAGGTGCCGGCAACTACCTGGGCGCGCTTGCTCATGTCCTGGCTGGGAGCCGTCTCCCAAAGAGCCAGGGTCACGGCTGAATCGGCGCCGCCCAGATCGGAGTAACCTGAGATGCTCGTCACCGTCCCGGAAGTGAGGCCAATCTCCGGCTCGGGCGGCGCGTTGGTGGCATAGCTATAGCTCCAGCTGGAGACTCCTGGAGTCGCCAGGATAATGGTATTTGCATCGGGACACGACACCGTGTTGTACACGCCATTGAGACCCGGATAACTCAACACGCCGGAGAGGGTGAAGCGGCTGGGGCAATAGTTGATGCTTCCCTCTGCGCCGCGGTTGGTGGTGGAGATGGCGGTTTGGCCGGCGCCGGGATTTGTAGAGATCGCCGTTAACGATCCGTAAGGCGTGTTCCAGGCCGGAATCGCCAGGGAGTGGCCGAACAGAACATAGTGGTAGCTGTCTTTCTGCCCGTAGGGGAAACGAGTTGTGCAATCGCCGCCCGCCGCGCAGGAATTGAAATTGCGCGGCCACAGCTTGGAGAATTCCAGGCTGTTCTTCCAGCCGATCACTCCCGGCTCGCTGGGGAATTGGCAGAGTTGCGCCGGGACCGTGGAAGTGTTATCCGTACAAGTGCTCTCGGGAACGGCGTTTCCAACTTGCAAGTGGAGGGTGATGCCGGTCTGAGCGAATGCCTGCTGTACCATCGCCAGTGGATCGTTGCCGTCCGGGTCCGGCGAAGGGTACAGGTTTTCCTGGCTCGGATCGCAAGCGCCGGAAGCGAGCACGTTGCCGCACATCCAGTCGAGTTGAACGAAGAGGTCACGATTTCCGTGTTTTGCGCCCGGCAACGGCACCCACGACTGGGACTTCACATCGTAGTAACCGGGCTGTCCTGCGAAGAAACCGCTCGCCGGCCCGGCCTTCCAGGCATCAAGAATGCCGTCCTTGTCGCTGTTGTTGACGGGAGTACTGACGATCTCCGCAGCATAGGCATTGCCGGCATTCAGTGGCGCGGTGTATTGGTTTGACGCGCCGAGCGTCACCGATGCGGTGCTGCCACTCCAGGTTCCGGCGCCACTGTAGTAAATGGGCGTGCTCTCTCCCGTGCCGGAAGCTCCGCCAACCGCGTCATAGAAGCCCTGCATGGTTTGGGTGGTAGAGCTTGCCGGCACGGTCGAACCGTCGTAAATTACGACTGCCTTGAGGGGGAAGTTCGGCGACAATACGCGGTAGATGACCACCAGGCTGGCACCCGCGGTAAGGGGCAGTTGTCCGGTCTTGCCGCTATCCGGCAGAGTGATCTTGAACTGGCCCGAACCGATGCGCACTCCGCTCCCGTTGGCGGCAGCCTGGAAATAACCGTTCAAGTCGGCGCGATAGACGCGCAGCGTCCCGCTTAGCCCTGTGACCGGGTCCGTGTAGGGGACGTCGCTGCCTGACTGCTGCCCGGTGATGGAATAACCGAGGAAGGTTCCGGTGTTGGCCGAGGGCTGCGGCGTATTTTCCACCGTTGTCCAGTAGAGGAAACCATCCACGATGTCGGCCCCGTCGGGAACACCCTGGCTACAGCCGCAGGTCGTGAGATCGGGGATGGTGATGGTTCCGGTCGCGATGCCGCCCACGCCGGTCCCTACCAAAGTCACAGCCGCGGTGGCATAGTCGCCGGTAACGAAGTAGTTGTTCTCAATGGTGAGCGGGTTCGACGCGGGCGGCGGCGCCTCTCCGGTGGAAATCATAAGCGAGACCGCGGACCCGAGGTTCACCTGCGTACCGGCCGCCGGGCTTTGACCCACCACGCTGCCGGCAGGCTCGCTGCTGCTGTACTCGCTGCTCACGGTTCCCAGCGTCAAGCCTGCATTGGCGAGCGCCGTTGCCGCAGCCGACTCCGTCATCCCAACCAGGTTTGGGAGGGTGGCGCCGGTCTGACCGGTCGCTCCGGCGACGCCGCTCAGATTGATCGTCTGCAGGACGACCAGGGGAGAAAGGTTCAGAGTATTGTCGCTGAAGCTTGCCGTACCCGTGAGATAGCCGGTGGTCTGCGGCGTGAAGCCGAAGCTGTCGATGCAGCTTGCCCCCGGCGCCAGCGGAAATTCGCTGGAACAATCGGGAGTTGAGTTCTGGGTAAAATTAGCGCCCAGGCTCAGGGTCAACGAGCCCGTCAAAGGCTCGTTGCCGACATTCTGAATGCTGACTGCGTGGGGGCTGTCCACGCTCGTGCTGCTCACGTTCGTTACGGCAAAGCTCAGGGATGGCAGCTGCGAGCGGCTAATCTCCACTGCCCGGTTCTGTCCATTCACAGCGATGAAGAGATCGCCCGCCGCATCCACCGCCAGGCCGGCGGGGACGTTCAGACCGCTGGTAGGCACAGTCGTCTGGACGCCGCTGGGTGTAACCTCCAGCACCACGTTATTGATTTGATCGGTCACGAAGACATCGCCCGCTCCATCCACCGCCACGCCGTTGCCCGAAGCCAATCCGTTTATCGGTACCGTGCTCTGAATCCCGCCGGGTGTAACCTTCAGCACCCGCTCGTTTCCGGAATCCAGGAAGTAGAGGTCTCCCGCAGCATCCACCGCCGGATAGTAAGGACGGCTCACCCCGCTGGTGGGCACCGTGGTCTGAACGCCGCCGGGCGAAACCTTTACCACCCGGTTGTTGTTTCGATCGGTGATGAAGACATCGCCCGCTCCATCCACCGCGACGCCGGTTGGATAAGACAGACCAGCGGCGGGCACCGTGGTCTGCACGCCGGCGGGTGTGACCTCTACCACCCGGTTGTTGTTGAAGTCGGTGAGGTAGACATCCCCCGCCCCATCCACCGCCACATCGTATGCGCCGGATACTCCGCTCACCGGCACCGTGGACTGGACGCCGTAGGGCGTAAACTTTGCCACCCCTGCGTTATCCGAGATGAATACATCGCCCGCTGCATCCACCGCCGCGCCGGATGCGCCGGCCAGTCCGCTCGCCGACAAAGTGGTTTCCGTACCCGGACCAAAGGCAATCGCCGGTCCCTGGCCAATGCCGTAGATCCGCGCGGTCGCCACCAGGTTGCCGTTGTTGTCGAAGAGATTGACCGCGCCCATGCGCAATCCGGGCGCGAGCGGAGTGAAAGTGACGTTCACCGTGCACGAACTGCCTGCGGAGACCGTGCCGGTGCAGGTGCCGCCGCTGCCGAGCGCGAAATCCAGGCCGGTGATTCCCTGCGTGACAACCTGGGTCACGCCGATCGTCGTGTCCGCGGCGATGTTAAAGGTCACCGCCAGGCTGCTGGGGGTGCATTGCGCAGAGCTTCCTCCCGGGCAAACACTGACCCCGCCGAATGACTGCTGCGAAAAAGTCGCCGTCGCATTCGCTGCCGCAATTACAGTCACGATGCACGTCGGATTCGTTCCAGCGGACGCGCAGGCGCCGCCCCAACCGACAAATGACGATCCTGCGACAGCGGTCGCCGACAGCGTCACATTCTGCCCGCTCGTATAGCTTGCCGAACATCCGCTGTTGCTTCCGCTGATGCAGACGATCGATCCGTCGCCTGATTGCACCGTGCCGCTGCCCGAGCCTGTGTCCGTCACTGCCAGCGCGTAGGCGGTCGAGCTGCTAAAACTGACGGTAACACTGGTCGCCGCGGTAACGGTCACGGCGCATGTCTGGCTCATTCCTGCGCTGGCGCAGGCGCCGCCCCAGCCGCTGAATGGCGATCCGGGCGCCGGTGTCGCGGTCAGTGTCAAACTGGTTGTCGACGTATAAATCCTCGAACACTGTCCCGAGGCGCTTCCGCTCGATATGCTGCAGTTGATCGTGCCGTCGGCAGAGGTCACTGTGCCCGAGCCGGTTGCGCTCAGTGCCAGAGTGTAAGTGGACCCCGTTGCGGCCTCACTGTAGCCCTCCAGGTTGAGTACCTGAGAGGCAAGAGAACTATTCAAAGAATTGTCGGAGAAGTACAGGCCGGTGAAGATCTCGCCGTTGGTCCCGTTGTAACTCTGTGGCTCGAAGCTGATGCTCAGATTGCATGCCCGGCCGGGCGCCAGCGAGAACGGTGCGGCGCAGTTGGCTAGCGTGCCCGATCCCGGAACCTGAACGAAATCGGTCGGATCCAGGTTGAACAACCCGGTAAACGGTGGCGAAGAAATCGAGCTAAGTGTCTGGTTGCCGATGTTCTGAAACGCGCCCGATTGCGGGCTGTCGCCGCTGATGCCGCCAATAGGCGTTGTGTCCTGGAAGACAAAATCCAGATACCCCTGGGAGATTTCGTCGGTCAAGCTGTCGCCGTTATTGGCGATATAGATGTCGCCCTGGCCGTCCAGCTTCACATCAAAGGGCTGGAAATGACTGCCCTCTCCAATTTGAGACGAGCTGGCTGCTACGATTTGACAACTGCTGCTGGTGCAGCCGGCCGGAACCTCAACGACCTCATTCAGCCCGGCATCCGCAACATAGACGTCCCCTGCCGCGTCCACTGCTACGCCTTCCGGTTCAGACCAGCCGCTGCCAATCGAGGTCTGGCAGGCTGCGCTCGTGCAGCCGGCTGGAACCTCGATCACCGCCTGGCGGCCATAGTCGGCTACGAACAGATCGCCGGCGCCATCGACCGCCAACCCGACCGGCTCTGCGCCTGAAATGGGAATCGAGCCAGTCCTCGGGGTGTACACCAAACTCTGGGCGCTTCCATCGGCGGGCACCGCGGCGACCTCACCGTCGTTGAAGTCCCCGATGAACAGATCGCCTGCTCCATCCACCGCCACCCCCAACTGGCTGGCAAGACCGAGGGGGTTGGCCAGGATCTTCTCCTGTGCGCAAGAGCTGTTGCAGCCGGCCGGAATCTCCACAACTTCGTTCAGATTGTTGTCTGCGATAAAGAGATTGCCGGCTCCATCCACTGCCAGCCCCTGCGGGAATTGGAGAGGGGTCGGAAGGTTTGGGCCAAATACGGTCTGGGTGTTATGCGCGGTAATCTCCACCACCCGCGCGTTGCCGGTGTCGGCAACGAAGACATCGCCTGCGGCGTCAACCGCCACGCCCTTCGGGTGGGTGAAAGTGACCTGCCCGCCGCCTACCTCGCTAGCCCCCATCGGGCCGAAGGAAGCGAGCGGCGCCTGCCCAATGCCGTAGATAAGCTGGGTCGCCACCACGGCGCCGCCGCTGAGCAGTTCCACCGCGCCTGTGCGCAGCCCGGGTGAAAGGGGCGCGAACGTGACATTCACGGTGCAGGAGCCGGAGGAGGCGTTGGTGCAGTTATCGCCGCTGCTAGCCTCCTTAAAGTCGAGACCTGTGGCGCCTTGGGTAACCACCTGGACCGAGTTGATCGTGGTACTCGCCGGGACGTTCAAAGTAACCGCCATCGCAGCGCTGCAGGGCGCAGGCGTGGTTTGCCCCGACGGGCAAACATGGGCAGTTGGAGCAGCATGCGACGCAAAGCTGAAGCCCATGATCTCGTGCTGCTCGTAACCTTCGCCGGTGGCTGCCGTGAACCCAAGATACGCCTGCTTGTTCGAAGACCCACTGCCGGAGAGCTTCATGTATTGCGTGATATTGAACGGCCCGGAGAAAAGAGGAGTCGATCCGGCTGCGGGCGTGTGCGTACCGGAATTGAACGTGGGATCGAGATATACGTAGAGGTAATTCGCCGGCGAATCGCTCGGTCCGTTGTAGATTACGACCACCTGATGCGGATTGCCGTCACGAATGGTCACTGCACCGCTCCCCGCCGAAGAGGGCGGATTGGATGCGATCGCCCCAACCCCGCTTGGCCCATTCAGCGGGACCAGGCAACTGGTCGCCGTGTAAGAGGGATACGTCGCGGTGTTGGATAAATAGTGGGCCGGCGAATTCTGGATCGGATTCCCGCTGCCGTCGAGGCCGCAGCTCTGTAAGGCCATGTGATTGTCGTAATAGTCGTATTCGCCGATGTCCCACGGATCGAAACTATCGGGAAACGTGTCCGCCTCAAGGGCGATGCTGTTGTCGATGCCGCCATACCCCAAACTACCGCCTCCCGACGCGCCAAGAACGGTAAGCCCCGAACCCGATTCCACGCTGCCCGTAATCGAAAAATAAGGATCCGAGTCCGATCCGCCGCCGATCGCATTCTGAAGAACGAAGGCGAGTCCATCCCCGGGGGGATAGGCCGAGTTCGTGATCTTGAAGGTGTACCAAACTGTAAAACCGTCGACGACATCCTGCGGGATCGCGTACCACACGCTCGAGTCCTGGCTTTGGGCATTCTCAGTCAATTGCAGCGCATAGGCCGTGCCATTCGTTTCGTTGGGATCAATCGACGTCGTGTAAGAGTTGTCCTGGACATAGCTGGGGCCGACGTTCCCACTAATGCCGGCGGCATAATTGAAGCAGAAAAGCACTCCGGAGGGGGCTGAGCTGGCGGGGCAAGCCGTCGATGTCTGGCTCGATGTGCCCTGGGGACCGTTGAAGTCGTAGTAGGTGACCTGCTGGGCCGAGCCGCGGTGCGGGGAAAGAGCAGCCAGTCCACACAGGGCCGCGAGCAGATGCTGCTGAATCCAGTTGAAAAACGCTCGGGAAGCCGTGACAGCGGACGGGGTGGCCATCTTCTCGGATCTCCTAACCATGGGAATTGCTAACCATGGGAACTGCCGGTAAATGAGTTATGGCCCGTCGAGCAGGAAGTGACTGCCATGCTCGTGGAGCATTCTTAAAAAGTCACGAATTCAAAGACTTTGGCTGGGCAAGCGAGGGCACTGACCTCTCCTCGACAGCGGGCTAACGCCCAGCTCCCGGCGCACTATTGGAAACCGCCGGGTCGAATGCTCAAATTGCCATTGGGGAATGGCGCCCCCTTCCGGACTGTTCATGCCGCATAAGTGGGCCAGGATTGCCTCGGCACTTATCGGAGAGAGCCTTTTAGGGCGATGATCTAACGTATTGAAAGCAGAACGGGTTGTCAAGCATCTTGTCCGCATAAGACAAATTTCCCGGTCGATGGTAACAAGTCTTTAAACCGCGAGAGTAACAAGGTCCGGTCACCAGCCAAATTCTCTGCCAGGTCGGCGCCGGTATCGGCCAACTGCTAGAATTCACACGCATAGCCTATGTCCGAATTGAGTGCTTCAACCTGCGCCTATCTCGAAGTCGTATTCACCGGCCTTCCCAGGCAGTTCATTCCCATCGACGAGCTCCCGTTCTTCATCGGACGGACCAAGGAGTACGGCAATCATCTGCCGCTCGACGACATGCGCATCTCGCGCAGGTGCGCGGCCATTTTGGCGGCCGACTCCGGGCTGCTCATTGAAGATCGCGGCCAGCGCGAAGGCATCTTCGTCAACGGCGAAGCGATCAGAACCCGATCGCTTGCCGACGGTGACCGTATCCGTCTGGGCAACGACGACGGATGCCAGCTTGTCTTCCGTCTGCCGTCGGAAGCATCCGCTCAACAAGTAGCTCAGACAAAACTGCGAAGCATTTTTGGCTCCCTCGGAAACGAATCGTCCGGCGAATTCAACGGGCTCCGGCTGCTTCTTGAGGCCACATCCCTCATGCATTCACAGCTGCCGCTGGAGTCGGTTCTCGCCGCCATGCTCGATCATTGCATCGTCATCACCGCCGCCGACCGCGGAATGCTGCTGGAGCCCGATTCGTCCGGCGTGCTGCAGGTCAAGCAAGCGCGGGGGCGGGACGGTAAGAGCCTGGCGCCGGAGGCAATGAATCCCAGCCGCTCGGTGTTGGGCAGGGCCATCGAACTTGAATCCGCGGTGGTCAATGAGGATCTGAACCTGGCCGATTTAAACCTGCAGGGCGCGCAGAGCGTTTTGCTCCAAATGTTGCGCTCCTCGGTCGTGATTCCGTTGTACGGCACACAGCGCCGGGAGGCCGATCCGGCTAGACCAACCGCCCGGCGGCAATTGCTGGGAGCTGTCTACCTCGATTCCAAACGCACGGCAACCTTCTCCGCGCTGGACCGCCAGATCCTGGATGCTTTAGGCGCCCAGGCCGGTAACATTCTTGAAAACGCCCGGCTGATCCAACACGATCGCGAACGACAGCGCCTCGAGCAAGAGCTGAGCATCGCCCGTGAGATTCAGCAGGCCCTGGTTCCGCAAGGGTTGCAGGACTATCCGCATTTCTCCATCTCCGGAATTCATCGGCCCTGTGACGAAGTGGGGGGGGACTATTTCGATGTTTTTCCCTTGTTGGACGGCCGCATTGCGCTCCTGATTGCCGATGTTGCCGGCAAGGGCCTGGGTGCGGCCCTGGTCACCACCATGCTTCAGGGAGCGCTGTCGGCGATGACCCTGGGCGTCGAGCCGGTAAGGGTCTTCGATCACTTGAACCGATTCCTCTGCGATCGCGCGGCCCTGGGCCGTTGCGCCACCATGTTCTTCGGGCTGCTCGGCATGGATGGCGCTCTGGAGTTCGTTCGCGCTGGCCATCCCTCTCCTCTGCTGTTGCGGAGAGGTGAAGTGAGCGAACTGTATTCCACCGGATCTTTGCCCATCGGCCTGGTCGAAGCGGCGTCCTTCACGTCTTCCCGTTTTCAACTCGAACCCGGCGACACGTTGTTGCTTTACACCGACGGCGTGACCGAGGCTGAGGATAAGGACAGGAACCTGTTTCAGGACGAGCGGCTCAAAGAAGTCTTCGTCCGCCATCGGGACTCGTCTTTGAAGTCTCTTCAGGATGAGGTATTGAGCGCCATCGAGAAATTTACCGGGGGAAGTCGCCAGTCAGACGATGTCACTCTACTTGTGGTGCGCTATCGCGGTCCCGCGCAGCAGCAAGGCGAGTCGGCCTCAGCGCCGGAAGCCGGCGGCACATCGCTTTTGCCCGGATCGGCGTAATCGCCCGCAACATAGGCGCGACTGCGGTGCACCCGATGAGAGATCGAACTCTGGTTCCAGATGCTGGAGAAGTTGGCATTCCGGTGCGGATCGAGCTGATAGTGCGGCGGTTCTTCTGTACAGTTGAGGGCTGCGGTCAGCATTCATTCACAGAAAGGCTGCCCACTCGGACCGGGTCCTGAGCGGCCGTTGGCCATATGTGCCTCCCGAAGAAATGATTGCGTACCTGCCCGATTCGGAAGACTTGTTACCTGCTCCGTGATGAATCTGCGTTTCAAGCCGATGAAGTCTTTGACGAGGGATTTGACCTTACGCGCCCTTCTCAGAGCTCCCGATCTTCCGGGCGTTCCTGATTCTCTGTCGCTTCAGATTCCGCATTGGAGAGGCTTCGGATGAAGAGCAGTTGTTCCCGACAGATTGACCCAAACGCAGACGCGCAGCCTCGGCGCGCAAATATGCCGAATAAAGGACCGATGGCGGAAAGGACCGTCATCGGAGCAGAGCGACTGGATGCCGGTGCAGGAGCGGCAGGCGGCTGAGTGGGAGGCCTCCGCAGTTGGCGCGATATCGGGATCCTGCCAAGCGGGATCGGTTTTTTGGATGCGGGTACTCTGCGGATCCTGCTGGCGCTCGAGCAGAAGCAACCAGGACGACAACTGGAGCTGGTAGATGCTTCCTCCAATCTGCGGCAGTGGTTTGAATACGCGGGAGCCGCGCAGCATTACTTCAAGGACGGAGCAACAGCGTGATGGAATGGTTTGAGAGCTGGCGGAAAGGAACTCGGTCGAGCCCGCCGCCGAGCTTTTCGCCGTGTACAGCGCCGATCGCTGGTACGGAGCGCCGAGGGGGAGAAGAAATTGCCAGGTACCTGCCGCAATTCCTGCTGATGAGCCAGCATCTGGAGCAGACATCGAAGCAGATCGAAAGCTCGGTCGTCGAGGTTTGCGGCAGCTTTCAGGGTATCGCGCAGCGGGCCCAGCAAACGGTGGCACGCGCTACGAACTTTCTGGTCAGGGAGGGCGACAGTTCCTCCCAAAAGCAGTCGTTCGAGGATCTGATCCGGAGCTGCAGCGGGACACTTCTCAGGATTTTGAGCACAACAGAGGAAGCGAGCGAGATCTCACGGCGCGCGATCGATAGCATTCGGAAGATGGAAGAGGCTTCACAGATGATCAGTGGCGCGCTTGTCCAGTTGGAGGAGATCGCCGAGGGAAACAAATTTCTGGCCATGAATGCGCGCATCGAGGCCGCGCACGCCGGCAGCCGCGGGGCGGGCTTTGCGGTGGTAGCGGCCGAAGTCATGGAGCAGGCGGCGAAATCGCGCGAGGTAATCGACCAGGTCGCCGGGCTGATCGCGCAACTGCGCGCCCTGGCCGGATCGACCCTCGAGGATCTGCAGCGGATGATCGACCGGGATCACGAGCGGGTGCGGGAGTGCAGACGCGAGGTGGATGATTCGTTGCGCGATCTCGAGGCCGCTTACGGGGAGATGAAAACGATGCTGACCGGGATGATGGAGGAAGGCACGCTGCTGGCGAGCGAAATCGGGGCGGCGGTGCGGGGCCTGCAGTTCCAGGACCGGATCAGCCAGCGCATCGCCCACGTGATCAAGGACCTCGAGGAGCTTCACGACAGGCTTACGGGACGCTTCGGCGCGGTAAGAGAGATGGACCCCGCTTCCCCCGCGCTGTTCTTTGCCTCCATCATGCACGGGGAACGAGCTGTCAGCGGCATCGACGGGCCCGAGTCCGCCGGGGGGACTGTGGAGTTGTTTTGAACGTCGCCGTCGCCCAGACCAGGAACGTAGACGCGGCTAAGCAGGCGGAGATGCGCGACGTATCGATGGCTCGGTTCTCCGCAATTCGATGGAAGATGGCAGCGGCAAGTGGATCTATCCGCCGGCGAGGCGATGCATCAGCGTCTCCGGTATGCGATGGAGGGGCAGCACCTGATCGACGGCGTTAAGCAGGATTGCCTCGCGCGGCATGCCAAAAACCACACATGTCGACTCATCCTGCGCGATGTTGAAGGCCGCCGACTGCTTCATCTCCAGCATACCGCGCGCACCATCAGCTCCCATGCCCGTCAGCAATACCCCGAGAGCGTTTTTCCCCATGCTGCGGGCGCAGGAGGAAAACAGGACATCCACAGAAGGAATATGGCGATTGACGCGTTCGCCTCTGTAGACATGAACGGCATACTCCGTGCCTCTGCGAACGACGGTCATATGATGTCCTCCGGGCGCCAGTAAGGCGTGTCCTGGAAGAATGTGGTCGCCATCCTGGGCCTCTTTAACGCGTATCTTGCAGAGCGAGTCGAGACGGCCGGCGAATTGACGAGTGAAAGTCTCGGGCATGTGCTGCACAATGACGATGCCGGGAAAGTCGGCGGGGAGGGGCGATAAGAGATCTTTGAGGGCCTCCGTTCCGCCGGTCGATGCACCTATTGCAACGATCTTGTGCGTAGTCGAAAACTGGTAAGTCCGTCCCGACGGCGATGCGGGAGGCGCCGCTGAAGCGCCCGGAGACCGTACTCTCGCCTTCGCCGCCGCTTTCACCTTGGCTACGATCTCTTCAGCCTGCTCAATTGTGCCGTTCGATACGTCCACTTTAGGCTTGGATACGTAGTCGATTGCTCCCAGGGTCAGCGCCCGCAGCGTAGTGTCCGCGCCCTTGGAGGTAAGCGAAGAAATCATGATGACCGGCATCGGATGGCCGCGCATCAGCTTTTCAAGAAAGGTCAGCCCATCCATACGCGGCATCTCGATGTCGAGAGTGAGCACGTCGGGATTCAGGGCCTTGATCTTTTCTCTCGCAACATAAGGGTCGCCGGCCGTTCCAATAACTTCAAGCTCGGGGTCGGAACCGAGGATCTGCGTAAGCAACTGGCGCATCAGCGCCGAGTCGTCTACGATGAGCACTCTTGATCTAGTCGACATACGCAGGCTGCCTCATTTCAGCCGTCAATGGATGATCCCGGACGATCCGGCCCGGCCCGCCTCAATTCGAGCGCCGAGAGCTAAAACAGCGTGATCTCTCCGCTGAAGTATTTCTCGGCAAAGTGCGTTCGCCGATAAATATCCTCAACCCGAATGATTTTCGGTAATCTCGATCCGTCGGCGGAACGGAGCCTCACTTTTCCGGAGTGTGTGTCAAAACACACATGGACCGCATGGCTCCCGCCCAGACGTTCTGCAAGCAGAGGAATTCTTTCCGTCGAAAGGAAGTCGTGGACAAACTTCGCATTGTCGTTCCCAATCGACGTCCGTTTCATGCCCGGCAGAACGGCGGCTCCCCCAAATGCTTTGGCAACCAATCGTGCTCGGTCTACTCCCAGATTCATCAGTTGGTTAATCAGCAACTCCATCGCATGAACTCCGAATCGGGCGCCGAGACAATGCCCGCGTCCTCCCGGCAGCAGAATGTGGTTCATTCCACCTATGCGCAGAAGCGGGTCATGCAGGCAGACGGCAACACAGGAGCCGAGAAGCGTGTGCAAGATAACCGGTGTTGCGCTCGCTGCAACATCCCCGGTAAGGATGCGGACCCGGCTCAGTTTCGCAAGATGGTCTCTGCCGACTGCCCCGCGGGCCTGTACCGAAGTTTGCAAGATGTTGTTCGCCGACATCATGAGACCGCCTCACCGCTTTCTATCTCTAAGACTGTAGCTTCGATAAGGGGCTCATCATTTCCCTTTCCCTCAGTCGATACATGGTCCGATTCAAAGGCTCGAGGATGTTGTGAAGCCAGGGGATGTGCTCCGCATTGCCGAGAAAGAGGTATCCCCGCGGCTTCAGAAAGCGAACCATTTTGCGAAGAAACACGTCCTGCGTGTCGTGGTTGAAGTAGATGAGCGCGTTGCGAAAGAAGATGGTGTCGAAAAGGCCATCGAGCGGCCAGCAGGCATCTTTAAGATTGACGCGTTTGAATTCGACCAGTTGAGCAACCTCAGCCTTCACTTTGACCCGGCCCAGCATGTCGCCCTTGCCGCAAAGGAAATATTTCTTCCGCAGAGGCGCGTCTACGCCCGCCAGCGAGGCCTCGTTGTAGATTGCCTTCCTCGCAGTATCGAGGACCCTGGTGTCGACGTCGGACGCGACCACCTCGATTTTCCAGGAGCCAGGAGCCAGGGAGAATCCGCGAAGCCCTTTCCGTCCCTGCCCGTGCTGCGGCGAATGATCGCCGTTCCCGGCTGAACCCTTAAGCCGAGCTCCCGACGCGGCGGTCCACTCTGCTTGCAGTGCCTCCATCAACGTTATCGCGATCGTGTAAGGCTCTTCGCCGGTGGAGCATGCCGCGCTCCACACGCGAATGCTCTTCGGCCCGCAATGCGAAGTCGCGGCGCGCATTTCCGGCACAACGTTGCTGGCCAGATACTCGAAGTGGTGCCGCTCGCGAAAAAAGGATGTCTTATTGGTGGTCACGCAGTTAATCAGTTCTCGCATCTCGTCGCTATCGTCAGAAACCGACTGAACGTACTGGTAATATTCGGCGAAGCCGGCCATGCCGTAATAGCGGAGACGCCGCGAGAGGCGCGAGGCCAGCATGACCTGTTTGCCGTCCCGCAGCCAGATGCCCGTGCGCTCGTGGATCATGGAACGGAACGCCTTGAATTCGCGCAGTTCCATGGGGTAGACCGAGTTATCGATTCCGCACGCCATGACCGGCTCTCCTCTTCAATGGTTCACTTCGAACAGCGGGAGAGAGGCAGGCCGGAATCCACGGCTCCGGCCCGAGTCAAGAAAAGAGATGACTGAACGCTCAAGGACTCCCGGCGATTGCCCGGCCGCTCGCATGCACGTGACGTTAAGCCGCGACCGGCTCCGGCACCGCCAGCTCGCACTCCGAGAGCAGTTCCTCCAGGTTTAATGCGACGGTTAAGTGTTCGCGGGACTCGAAGACACCGTTAATGAATCGCGTATCGACGGCCGCGCCGAAGTCGGGCGCTTCGCGCATCGCTTCGTTGGCGACCATCAGTACGTCGGAGACCGCATCCACCAGCAGTCCGACGGTCTTTTCGCCCACCGTGGCAATCACAATGACCGTGAACTTGTTGTATTCCACCGCCGGCAGGTTGAACTTCATGCGCAGATCGATCACCGGCAGCACCGTCCCCCGCAGGTTCATCACCCCGCGAACATGAGCGGGGACATTGGGAATCGGGGTGACGGGCGCGTAGCCTCGAATCTCCCGAATCTTGAAGATCTCCAGGCCGTACTCCTGATCATCCAGCAGAAAAGTGAGGAACTGCTGCGCCTGCTTCGTCTGTTTTTCCGTCAATTGGTTCATCGCTATTCCTTTCCGCAATTCAGCACGGTTCCGGTTGGTTTTCCGGCGGTAGCCGCCGGGAGTTCGTTTTGTGCGCAAAACGCGTTATCAGAACTCCTCGAAGCTCGCATCGCTCGATGCGAATGCAATAGCGGTTGCGGCCAAAGCCGTCGTCGCGCCGTTGTCCAGCGTTTGTCCCATATTTTTCCTCGGCGAGCCTGGCTTTCACCTCGATGGCGCGCGCGGACGCATCCTGAAACGTATTTCCGAGATTGGTCACGGCGATCATTTGCGCCATGGAACCCGCAAGATCCCTGGCCTTGATGCGATCGTGCCAATCGTGGTAACCAGCCTCCCATGCGGGCAAAGCGTCGCGCACGAGACCTGTAGTTTCCATGCCCTCCTTGGAATAGAAGGTCTTCTTCATATCTTCGAGGGTGTTGTGAATCTGCTGAGAATGGGCCAGCATAGCCTTCTCGTCCTCGGCGACCGCGGCAGGGTCCTGCACGTGCAGCATGGCGTCACGCGCTTCTCGGCCAAGAGCAAGACGGTCCTTGGCAAATCTGATTTGCCTGTGTCAATCCAACCATGTCGTCTCGATCAAGAACTTTAAGGCGCTCGTTGGCGCTATTCAGGTTCACCAGCCACATAGTGCCGACTCCGGCCGTGATCACAATCAGACAGCCAAAACTTATCATGAGCCGCGGCGCGGCATTCAGATCCCGAAACCGATTCATCTCCGTTCCCTCCTCCATGACGCTTCCGGTTTTGATTGGCGTCCTACGTCTTCGGATGTCCGTACGAGGCGCACCTGTGTGCGTCTCTGACTCTGTCAAAACTCTTCGAAGCTTGCATCGCTCCGGCTGGGGGAGCTCGCGGCCACGGCCAAAGCCGTCACCGCGCCGTTGTCCTCTTTTGTGCTTCGGGAGGCAGTCTTCGGTCTTGCCGGCGACTTGGCGCGAGCCGGTTTGGGCGGCCGCTGCGCGGACAGGCCGGATGGCAGCGCCGCATGCGCGAGATTTGTCTTTGCGGCTTGCACCAGGCTTGAGCCCAGTAATTGAACAGGAGTCGTTTCGCGCGGCTGGAATGCCTGACGGCCCATTGCATTTCTTCCCTCCTGGCCAAGGGTGAAGGTGCTGACCAGCTCCATCAATCGCGCCGACTGATCGGCCAGCGCCTGCGCGGTCGCCGAAAGCTCTTCGGTCTGCGCGGAGTTCGATTGCGTCACCTGGTCCATCTGGGTCATCGCGGTGTTGACCTGCTCGATGCCGGTGCTTTGCTCACCACTGGCCGCCGCGATCTCACCGACGATATCGGTGACCCGTCTTACCGAGCCTACGATGCCCTGGAGCGTCTCACCGGAACGGTTGACCAGTTCCGAACCTGCCTCCACCTTGCGCAATGAATCCTGAATCAGGCCCTTGATCTCCTTGGCGGCGACGGCGCTTCTTTGCGCAAGGCTCCGCACCTCGGAGGCCACCACAGCGAACCCCCGCCCTTCATCGCCTGCCCGCGCTGCCTCCACCGCGGCATTCACTGCCAGCAGGTTGGTCTGGAAAGCGATCTCGTCGATGGTCGAGATGATGTCCGATATCTTCGCGGAGGCGACGTTGATCTCCGCCATCGCGGTGATCGCGCTCGCGACCACCTCCTGCCCTTGCTGGGCAGAGTCCTTCGAACCCGCCGCAAGCTGGCTGGCCTGATGGGCGTTGTCGGCGCTGTGCCGCACCGCCGCGGTAATCTCCTCCAGGCTTGCCGAGGTCTCCTCCAGGCTGGACGCCTGTTGCTGCGCGCCGGAGGAGATCGACTCGGCCGCCGCTGCCAGCTGCTGCGACGAAGAGCTGGCGCTGGCGGCGCTCTCCGCCACCTCCCGGATGGTGCTGTTCAGCCGTTCGACAGCCCTGTTCAACGCCTTGGCCATGAGCCCGACCTCGTCCTTGCTCTCCACCTCGAGCGTAGCGGTCAGGTCGCCGTCGGCGACCTTTTCCAGTGTCTCCACCGCCATGCCAATCGGCTGAACGATGCCGCGCGTGATGTAAAGCGCGATCAGGGCCGCCAGCAGGACGGAGACGAAGATGCCGATCAGAATCCCCATGTGTGCGCTGTTGACCGTTTCGCCGACCGTCTTGACTTCCTGGTCGCCGAGATCCTTGTTGAATTGAATGTCGTCCTTGATCCACTGGATATATCTGTCATTGACCGGGCGCAACGCGTAGAGCAACTTGAGCGCCTGCGCGTTGGATGCCGCGTCTCCCTTGCGGCTGACCGCGAGGAACTCCTCGCTGCCCCTGGTGAACTCCGCGCGCGCCTCCATGAGCTTCTTGATCAGGGCCGCTTCGGTGTCGTTGCTGACCAGGTCTTTCTGGTAGTGATCGAGCAATTCGCTGTTGCGGTTGCGCAGGGTGGTCAGCTCCGCATCGTACCCTTGCATCTCGGCTTGATCGGAAGACAGTGCGTGCAACAACTGAATGCCGTAGAGCCTCTCCGCATTTGCCTGCACTTCGCCCATGACGATCAGGCTAGGCACAAAGTTTTCCGTCACATCCTTGTTCCTGTCGCTGAGGGTGCTTACCCGGCTATAGCTGAAGACGCCGAGAAGCACTGTTACCAAGATCACGATTCCAAAGCCGGCGGCCATCCGTATTCCGAGCTTCCAGTTGTTCATACGCCCTCCTGTTTTCCTGTTTTGGTTTGGACCCCCGCGGCGGAACGGAGCTTGACTCCGCTCGGCGAGGGAGATCTCGATTGGACTTGAAGCGCATATAGATCCAGCGCAGCGATGCCCGCCACGTCGACGATGGGAGCAACCCGGCCGTCGCCCGTTATGGTGGCGCCCATCAGGCCGTCCACCTTGCGCAGATGCCGTTCCAGGCTCTTGACCACGACCTGCTGCTGCCCCAGTAGTTCATCGACCACCATGCCCACTTTGCAGCGGCCAGTTTCCACAATGACCGCAAGCCCTCGATCGCCGGTCTCCGCGGCGCAGGCCCCCAGGCTTGCCGTCTCCCGATCCAGGCCCAGAAATCTCGATAGGCGCAGCAGTGGAATCGATTCGCTGCGGATCACAACCACCTCGCCGCGTTCGGCCATGCGCACAATCTTCCCGGCGGGCAGAGGCACGGTCTCGATCACCGACAAGAGCGGCAACACCAGCGTCCGGTCTCCTACGCGTATCAGGAGCCCATCCAGAATGGCCAGGGTCAGCGGCAGTTCGATGGTCACCGTCGAGCCGAGCCCTCTTTCACTGGCCAGCGCAACCGTGCCGTTCAACTGCTGCACGTTTCGCTTCACCACGTCCATTCCCACGCCGCGGCCGGAGAGATCGCTGACCGATTCTCTCGTAGAGAAGCCCGGCTCGAAGATCAGCAATCGCAGTTGCTCTGCGCTCAACTGGGAGTCGGAGCCGATCAGCCCGCGCTCGATCGCTTTGGCGCGCACTTTGTCCGCATCGATTCCGCCCCCATCGTCCGAGACCTCGATTACGATTCTGCCGGAACGGTGAAAGGCCCTCAGCGATACCACGCCTTCTGCGGGCTTGCCCGCAGCCTGCCGCACCGCGGGTGCTTCAATGCCGTGGTCGGCGGCGTTGCGGACCAGGTGCGTCAACGGATCGCCGAGCAGCTCCAGCATGCTCTTGTCGATCTCCGTCTCTTCTCCGTTCATCTCCAGCCGGATCTGTTTTCCGGTAGAATGCGCGATGTCGTAGACGGTGCGCGTGTAACGCTGGAACAGCGTTCCCACCGGCAACATGCGAATCCCCATCACCCGCTCATGCAGCTCCCGCGTGTTACGCTCCATGGCCGCAACCGCTTCGCGCAGCTTGGGCAGGCAGGACGGCTCGAAGTCCTCCACCATCTGCGCTGTCATGACGTGCGCTATTACCAGTTCGCCCACCAGGTCGATCAGCCGGTCAACCTTGTCGGTCGCCACCCGGATCGAGCTCGACTCTCCGCTAGCCGCGGCCTTCAGAAAGGGCTGGCGCCGGTCCGCAACCGCGGATTGGCGCCGATCCGCAACCAGCGCCTTGCGGCGGTCAATCCACGGAGCGGGGGCGTCCGATACGGGCGAATCGGCGGAATACAGTGTTGCCGCTGCCTTTGGAGCCGGCTTGGATCCGGAGGCGAGCTTCCCCTCCGCGGAGGAGATGCGAATCTCCGCCCTATGCTCGACGAATTCGAACACCTCGCGCAGTTCCGCTTCATCGCATGCGCTGGCGAGCTCGACTGTCCAACTGAGGTAACACTGCGATGGGTCCAACTCGGCCAGCGCGGGCAGGCCATCCATTCTCCACATCGCTCGACGTCGATGGAGACGCATCCCTGGTTGGTTTCGATTTGTGGCTCGGCGGCGCGTGCTTCCACGGTTTTGTCTGAACTTTCACGGCGATCTGAGGGGTCACTTGTCATTTGGCGCGGCCTCGCGATTTCGCAGAGACACCGGGCCACTGCCCTTAAGGAGCGCGGAACAATTGAACGAGCAACTCCAGCGAAAGGGATGGAATCCCCAGAGACCCCACGAGTTCAAATGTGTTATCGGCTATGAGCGCATTCTCAATAGATCGGTCTCGCTGCTGATTCAGCCGATTGTTTTTGGCGATGGTGGATACGTGAAGAATCGGCGCCGACGGCCGGAACGAAGCTTCGAGGTCGTTGCTGGCAAGGCGTTGGAACGCGATGAGCAGCCTGAACGCTTTGCTCTCGTGCGTAAGGGAGGTTCTGACGCTGTGAGCGCGGTCGGTCTTGCGTTCCGGCGATGTGGGGCCAACCAATCTACTGCGGTCAATGTTCTTTCAGATGGCGACGCTGGCTTGCGGGCTATTCATCAGCAGGTTGCGCCACATGCTGACCACATATTGGATTGGTTCCAGCAGCCACGCCAACATCGACTCCGGCGAAGCGGCGCAGGGCCGGCGAGTCAAAGAGAATGCCTCTTCCATCCCTGGGTCTCAAAGATTGAACCACTGCTGCAGGAAGGAAGTCCGCAAAATGATTGCAGGTTTGGAAGTGTGTGCGCCAGGGCGCCCGACTGTTAGCATGGATGCCAATGGAGACCGGCATCAATGAATGATGGTTCCCGAAACGACGCGCTCACGTCCGAGCAGATATCCACCATTACGCGAGAGACAAACTATGGCACCTGGCGATTCCAGAAGAGCTGGAAACCGCTTCATCTTGCCGATGCCGAGGGCTGCTGGTTCACGGACGGAGCGGGACGGCGCTATCTCGACCTCAGCTCGCAGCTGATGTGCGTCAACCTGGGTCACAAGAATCCCCGGGTGGTTGAAGCGATTGCAGAACAGGCGCGGGAGCTGGCCTATGCGGCGCCTGGCTTTGCCACCAAAGCGCGCGCGCGCCTGAGTTCCAGGCTACAGGAGGTTCTCCCCGAGGGCCTGAGCAAGTTTTTCTTTGCGACCAGCGGGACCGAGGCCAACGAAGCAGCGTTCAAAATTGCCCGCATGTTCACCGGCAAAACGAAGATCGTTTCGCGCTATCGGTCCTATCACGGATCGACAATGGGCTCGATCGCGGCGACCGGCGATCCGCGGCGCTGGGCCATGGAACCGGGCGGCAAGGGCAGCGGATTCATCTTCGCGCCGGAGACAAACTGCTACGACTGCCCCATCAAGCACACGTATCCGGGATGCAACATTGCCTGCGCCGACTATATCGAACACATGATTCGCAATGAGAGCGACGTGGCCGCAGTCGTCGTGGAGCCTGTTGTAGGTACGAACGGAGTCTTGATTCCGCCGCCTGAATATTTTCCCCGGCTAAGGGAGATCTGCGACCGACACGGGGTGTTGATGATCGCCGACGAAGTGATGGCCGGCTGGGGACGAACAGGCAAGTGGTTTTCAGTGGACCACTGGGGTACGAAGCCCGACATCCTGGTGACGGCCAAGGGGATCACGTCGGCGTATGTGCCGCTGGGCCTGTGCGCCACTACAGCAAAAATCGCGGAATACTTCGAGGACCATTACTTTTCGCATGGGCACACCTACGAGGCGCATCCCTTGACGCTGGGTCCGGCCGTGGCAACGATTGAAGAAATGCAGAGATTGAAGCTGGTGGAGCGGGCGGCTGAGTTGGAGCCCTATGTGCGCGAGAAGCTCGATGCCTTGAAGACCAGGCATGTTTCAGTGGGCGACGTGCGCGGGCTGGGACTTTTCTTTGCCGTGGAGATCGTGAAAAACCGCGGGACCAAACAGCTTTTCAATACCATGCGCGACAAGGTGGAAGGAAAACCCCTGGTGGTTGACCAGATCGCCGCGAAGATGATGGCGCAGGGCGTCTTCATACAGGCATGGGTAAGCCACTTTGTGATTGCTCCGCCGTTGATTGTCACCAAGGATGAGCTGGACCTGGGCATCGCGGCGCTCGATGAGCAACTGGGGATTGCCGATGCGCTGGTAGAGTAGGTGCAGCTGTCGGTTTTCAGCCCTTCGCTACGGAACGCGACGGGGGCTGTGCATCCCTGGTCTCAGAATCGAGACCGGTGGCACCCGGCTCGATGAGCTTCTGGCGATTGCCGATTGGCTGACCGCGCATTGGGGCTTCCGAAGAACTGACTGTGATAGCGCGCCCATCGCGATTTCACGCGATTTCTTCAGCGCGCTCCGCAAAGACGGCAGGCACGGAGAGCTTCATCAGCGACCAGTAGAGGATGCCCGCGGTAAAGAAGCCCACAAACCACGCGTAGTCGTAGAGGAAATGGAGGGGCTTTACAGTCAGCCCGATGAGAGCGACCGCTACGCCCATAACAAGCGATACGATCGCGCGAGGATTCACGCCTTTGCTATAGTGATAGGCTCCGTTCGTGTGATAGAGCGAGTTGACGTCCAGCTCGGTTTTGCGAATGAGGAAATAATCGCAAACCATAATGCCGGCTACGGGGCCGAGCAGGCCGGAGTAGCCGACCAGCCAACCGAAGATATAGGCGTCTGGAGTGGCCAACAGCTTCCACGGGCACATTGCAAGGCCGAGGAAGCCGGTGATGATCCCACCGGTCCTGAAGCTGATGAGGCGGGGATAGAGGTTTGAGAAATCGTTCGAAGGCGATACGACGTTGGCCCCGATGTTCACGTTGAGCGTGGCGACGAGGATGGCGATCAGTGCGACGAAGGCCACGACTGGTTGATGAAATGCGCCGATCAACAGGATCGGGTTCCAGATGGGATGGCCGAATAGAACCGCGGATGCCGATGTGACTGCGATGCCGACGAACGTGTAGAGAACCATGGCAACGGGAAGCCCGAAGGCCTGGCCCCAGGATTGCGCACTCTGTGATTTGGAGTAACGCGTGAAATCGGGAATGTTGAGCGCCAGCGTTGCCCAGTATCCGACCATCGCGGTGAGCGATGGGAAGAAGACATCGGCAAACTCGCTTTTGGTGTGGAACTGGCTGGGCGTTGAAAGCATGGTTCCCCAACTCCCCGCCTTGATCCGAACCCAGATGAGGAGCGCCGCAGCCATCACAAACATGAAGGGCGCCCCGAATGCCTGCAGGCGGCGAATCGAATCCACGCCGCGCCAAACGACCACCATGTTGAGTAGCCAAAAACCAAGAAAGCATATCCACAGACTTGCGTGGTTGGCGCCGGCAGCGGGCCAGATCACAACCAGCATCGCGTGGATGGCTGTACCTCCAATCCACGATTGAATGCCGAACCAGCCACATGCGACAACCGCGCGCAGGATTGCGGCCACATTGGCGCCGCGAACGCCAAAGGGCGCCCGAATAAAAACCGGGAATGGTATCCCGTATTTGGCGCCGGCGTGCGCATTGAGAAGCATCGGAATGAGCACGATCAAATTGCCCAGCAGCACCGTGCCGATCGCCTGTTTCCAATTCATGCCTTTGGCTATCAATGAGGAAGCGAGTTGATAGGTGGTAATCTCCATGCACATGGAGAACCACAAAGCAGTGTAGTTGTAAAAGCCCCAGGTCCGTTGCGCGGACGTGGTTGGCGACAGATCGCGATTCGATAGGGACGGGTCAGTCGTGCTCACGGGGCCTCCTCCATGGTCCTTGGGCTGTCATCAACATTTCGTTCATTTCTCTGGCGGCAAACTAATCCCATGCGCCGCCGCGTGCTTCCCGTCGCAAATAGTTTCCACGGCCTGGCTTGGCGATAAACTCGCCCTTCGAGACAATCAACTCGCCGCGGGAATAGACATCGCGCGCGTTGCCCCGGACATGAAAGCCCTCAAACATGGAATAGTCGACGCGCATGTGGTGCGTTGCGGCAGAGATGGTGTGCTCAGCGATGGGGTCCCACAGCACGATATCCGCGTCGCTGCCCGCCGCAAGTACACCCTTCTTCGGATACATGCCGAAGATGCGAGCCGGCGCCGTGGAGACGAGTTCAACGAACCGGTTCAGTGAGAAGTTGCCTTTGCCCACCCCGTGATGATGCAGCAATTGCAGCCGGTTCTCAATTCCGGGTCCGCCGTTGGGAATCTTGGTGAAGTCATCCTTGCCGAGAGCTTTTTGATCCGCGAAGCAGAAGGGACAGTGATCGGTCGAGACTACCTGCAAATGATCATTGCGCAGGCCATCCCAAAGCTTCGGCTGATTGCGGCGCTCGCGCAGTGGCGGCGTGAAGACATATTTTGCGCCTTCCCAGCCCAAGTCTGCGACATCCTCCAGCGACAGCAACAAATATTGCGGGCAGGTTTCCGCAAAAGCAGGCAGGCCGCGGTCCCGTGCTTCGCGCACCTGGTTCAGAGCGTCTTCACTGGAAAGATGGACGATGTAAACAGGCACGCCGGCCATCTCGGCCATGGCGATGGCGCGGTGTACTGCCTCAGCCTCAGCACGCGCGGGCCGGGTAAGAGCGTGATAAATGGGCGCGGTCTTGCCCTCGGCGAGCGCCTGTTGAACGATTACGTCGATGACCGAGCCGTTTTCCGCGTGCATGCAGATAAGCGCGCCATTCTTCGAAGTCTGGCGCAGAGCTTTGAAGATGGTGGCATCGTCGACCATCAGGACATTCGGATAGGCCATGAAAAGTTTGAAGCTGGCCACTCCTTCGCGGACCATGTCATCCATGTCTTCAAGACCGGCATCGCCCAGGTCGGTGACGATCATGTGCAGGCCGTAGTCGATGCAGGCTTTACTTTCCGCTTTCTTCCACCAGGTATCGAGCGCATCGCGCATCCGGGTGCCGCGCGCCTGGATGGCGAAGTCCACGATCGTGGTGGTGCCGCCGATGGCCGCTGCCCGCGTGCCGGTGAGGAAGTCATCCGCGGAATTCGTGCCGCCAAAGGGCATGTCGAGGTGGGTGTGCGCGTCGATGCCGCCGGGCAGCAACAGGAGCCCGTGCGCGTCCACGACTCGATCCGCCGAAGTGGCCGGAATGCCGGCGCGGATTTCCTTGATCGTAGCGCCATCGATCAGCAGATCGGCGTGAATGGTTGCGTCAGCATTGACGATCGTTCCGTTTTGAATAAGCAGCGTTGACATAGGTTCGATCCGATTTACGGTTTCGGTTCAGCGGCACAGGCGGCTCCGCGCGACCGCTCGTCCCAGGTTTCCGGCGCAAGGCCGTTATCGACGCGCACCATGGTGATGCACTCGTCGACGGGGCACACCAGCGAACAAAGATTGCAGCCCACGCATTCCGTTTCATCGACACGAGGGATCCGCTCGAGTGGCGTGGGATAAAGGCCAGGGTTGGCTGCGCGCTCTTTCCGCATGACAGGCGTGACGGCGATCGAAGCGCGGCTTTCGGCTTCTCGTACGGCCGGGATGGTATGAACTTCGACAGGTCCGTTGACCGGGCCGGAGACCCGATCGAGATGGATGCACTGATGCGCGCCATCCCAGCACGCGATGTGGCAAAGGTCGCAGCCGATGCATTTCTGCTCATCAATGTGGGCGACGATTTTATAGTTCAGGTTGAGATGCTTCCACTCGGTCACGCGAGGAAGCGAGAGGCCGCGAAAGTCTTCGATGGAGTTGAACCCCTTGGAGCGCATCCAGTTTTCGAGACCTTCAGCCATGTCCTCCACGATGCGATAGCCGTAATGCATCACCGCGGTGCACACCTGCACGGTTCCGCAGCCGAGCAGAAAGAACTCGCCCGCGTCGCGCCATGAGCCGATGCCGCCAATGCCCGAAAGCGGCAGAGCCGACTCGGGATCGGACATGATCTGCTGGACCATATTGAGAGCGATGGGACGGACGGCGGGGCCGCAGTATCCGCCGTGCGAGCTCTTGCCGTCGACATTGGGACGCGGCACGAGCGTATCGAGATCGATGCCGGTGATGGAGTTGATCGTGTTGATCGCTGAGAGGCCGTCGGCGCCGCCGCGCTTTGCGGCGCGCGCCACGGCGCGAATGTCCGAGATATTGGGCGTGAGTTTGACCAGCACCGGAGTGCGCGCCTTCTCCTTTACCCAGGCGGTGATCATCTCAGTGTATTCAGGCACCTGGCCCACGGCAGATCCCATGCCGCGTTCGCTCATGCCGTGCGGGCAGCCGAAGTTGAGTTCCAGGCCATCGGCGCCGGCGTCGTCAGCGCGCGCCACGATCTCGTGCCATGCCTCCCGCGTCGACTCAACCATCAACGACGCAATCACAGCGTGGCGCGGGTAGCGCTTTTTCACTTCAGCCATCTCGCTCAGATTCGTTTCTACGCTGCGGTCGCTGATGAGCTCGATGTTGTTGAAGCCCATGATGCGCTGGCCGTTCCAATCGGTGGCCGAATAGCGCGAGCTGACGTTCGTGACCGGTTCGCCGATAGTCTTCCACACGGCGCCGCCCCAGCCCGCATCGAAGGCACGCATGATCTGTTCGCCGCAGTTGGTTGGAGGAGCGGACGCCAGCCAGAAGGGGTTCGGCGAATGGATGGCGCCGGCGAAATTACGAACGCTGATGTCAGGCATGGGCGGCCTCCGCGGCTTCGAGAATTGCCAGCGCTGCACGCCGTCCGCCGGCCACCGCATCCACCACTTCGCGGCCGCCGTTTACGCAATCGCCGGCTGCATAGTATCGGGGATTGCTCGTACGGCCCGTCGAAAGCTCGGCAACGATTCTCCCCTCTTGCACCTCGACGCCGCGCAGTTCCCGAACAAGCTGGGCCAGCGGAGACTGGCCGATGGCCGGCACCAGCAGGTCGCAGGCGATGGTGAATTGAGAGTCCGGGATGGGCAGCAGTGAATTGTTGACCAGGTGCATTTGCACCGTATCGAGCAGGAGCCGCCCGTGCCCGTCGGAGCGGATTGAAAGCGGCTGTCGGCGCCAGAGGAATTGCACTCCCTCCTGCTTGGCGTGTTCGTATTCAAAGTCGAAAGCCGGGATATCGCTTTCTCCGCGCCGGTAGAGGAGGTAAACGGGGTCAGCTCCCAGGCGACGGGCAGCATTGGCGGCATCAATCGCGGTGTTACCGGCGCCAACCACCACCGCAGTGCCGTGCAATTCACGGATGCGCCCGGTCTTGTAAGAGGAGATGAGTTCGAGCGCATTCATCACGCCCTCCGTGTCCTCGCCGGGAATGCCGAGCCGCTGCATCGCTCCAAGACCGACTCCGAGAAAGATAGTGTCGAACTCTGATTCAAGCGCTTCAAGCTGGGCTGCGGAATCAACGCTGACTTCGAAGCGGAACGAGACGCCCATGCGCCGGATCATTTCCACCTCGCGCAGGCTGTCGGAAGCACGCAGTTTATATTCGGCCACGCCGTACGTGTTGAGGCCGCCGGGCAGCGCGCGGCGCTCGAAGATGGTAGCTTGCACGCCCCTCCGTTGCAATTCAGCCGCGCAGGCAAGCGAGGCAGGGCCGCCGCCGATGCAGGCAACGCGCAACGACCTTCGGGGCGAGCCAGCTACCGAAAGAATCTCGCCCGAAGCGTAGAAAGCATCCATCGCATGACGCTGCAAGAGCCCAATTTGAATTGGCTGGCGATTGTGACGAAGCATGACGCACGCTCCTTCGCAAAGCACATCGACGGGGCAGACGCGGGCGCAGCTTGAGCCAAGTATGTTGACGTCCAGAATGCGCAGTGCTGAGCCGCGCAGGTTTCCCGAGGCGATGCGCTTGATGAAGCCTGGGACGTCAATATGCGTGGGACATGCGGCGGTGCAGGGCGCGTCGAAACAATTGAGGCAGCGGTCGGCCTCGATCACCGCTGCCTGCGTCGCGAGCGGCGGCTTGAGTTCGCTGAAGCGTTCACCGAGCTGCGGATCTTCAGGGAGAGTTGGGGTGTGCATGCGCACCTCGAGTTAACAGCAATGGCTCAAAGCATCGTATTCAATCGGTCCCGCGTAATCTCAAGTCGAATCTTCGTGATGTGATTATGAGGCCACCAGAGGGCCATAAAGATCAGGCCGCCGGTCGCGGTAGAACTGCCATGTGCGGCGTACTTCGGCGATCTCATCGAGATTCAGGTCGGCGGTAAGTACTTCGTCCTTGTCGCGGGCCGCCTGGGCGAAGATCTGCCCGCGCGGGTTGGCGAAGTAACTGGAGCCGTAGAATTCGCCGATGTTCCAGGGCGGCTCGGTGCCCACCCGATTGATGGCCGCGATGAAGTATCCATTGGCCGCGGCGTGGGCGGGCTGCTCCAGCTTCCAAAGATACTCGCTGAGGCCGGCCACGGTTGCCGAAGGGTTGAAGACAATCTCCGCCCCATTCAAACCGAGACAGCGCGCCCCCTCGGGGAAATGCCGGTCGTAGCATATGTACACGCCGATCTTGACGAAACCCAGGTCAAATACCGGATAACCCAGATTGCCCGGACGGAAATAAAACTTTTCCCAGAAGCCGGGAGCCACGTGGGGAATATGCGTTTTGCGATACTTGCCGAGATACGAGCCGTCGTTTTGAATCACCGCGGCAGTGTTATAAAAGATGCCTTCCTGTTCCACTTCATACACCGGCACCACCATCGCGATATGCAGTTCCTTGGCCAACGACTGCATGAGCGCGACCGTGGGACCGCCGGGCACCGGCTCGGTGCTTTCATACCATTTCACGGATTGTTCGGCGCAGAAATAGGGCCCGTTGAAGATCTCCTGCAGGCAAACGATCTGCGCTCCGGCAGCGGCGGCGTTGCGAATCAGACCGATATGCTTTTCAATCGAGGCCTGTTTCTGATCGGCGAGCGGCTCAGTGGCGGGCACTGCGTTTGAAGCCTGGATGATCGAACATCGAACGACTCGGGACATATCGCTGCCTCCACTGAATAGGTTGTGAGTCTTTGAAGTTAATTGAAAACAGGGGTGAAGGGCAATGGGCATGTCGGACGCACAGGAAGAAAATCAGCCCCGGAAGCGCCTGAGAAGTTCGACCCGGCGACTGGAAAATCCGGTCTGACAAGCACCCGGATGCGATACCGGAGAGGTGTCGCCGACCTTGGTTTGACTTGCGCTGTCACAACTCGAATAATCCTTGCATATGGAAATCTACGAGGAGATTGTGGCGCTGCAGCGGGAGGGTCGCAGGGGAGCTGTGGCGACCATTGTGAACGCGCGTGGTTCCATCCCCTCGTTCAAGAGCGCAAAGATGCTGGTGCGCGACGATGGGTCGATCGCCGGCACCATCGGCGGCGGCTGCGTGGAGGCCGAGGTCTGGCAAGCGGCGCGGGAAGTGATGACCAGCGAGAAGCCCCTCTCGCTGACCTTCGATCTGAATCAGAATCCGAAATACGATACCGGCCTGGTATGCGGAGGAACCCTGGAGATTTTCATCGAGCCGGTGCTGCCTGCGCCGCTACTTTATATCTTCGGTGCGGGACACGTTTCATTCGAGCTTTTCAAGGCCGCCAGGAATGCTGGGTTTGACGCGATCGTTGCCGATGACCGCGATGCGTACGCGAATGCTGAGCGTTTTCCAGGCGCGCGGCAGGTGATCGCGAAGGATTTCGACGAGGTGATGGCGGGATTGAATCCGAGCGACTCTTCTTCCATTCTGATCGCCACGCGCGGCCACCGCGATGACATGCGCATCCTTCGCTGGGCGGTCGGGACCTCGGCCCGCTACATCGGGATGGTTGGTTCACGGCGAAAGGCAATTACCGTTTTTCGCGAGCTCACCCATGAAGGGCTCAAGCCGGAGCTCTTCGACCGGGTACATTCGCCGGTGGGATTGGATATTGGAGCCATTACGCCGGAGGAGATTGCCGTCTCGATCGTTGCGGAGTTGATCGCCATTCGACGCCACGCTGAGCGGCCATTGCCGCACATGAGCTGGTTTCACGGACACAGACTCATCGCACCGGCCGATGCAGTCGAAAATCTGGCCGCGGATGACGAAGCCTCGGTGACAGGGCCCGGAAGCTAAGCGGCCATGGCTGCGGTGTGCGGGCTGATTCTCGCGGCAGGCGCGTCTTCGCGCATGGGGAGCGACAAGGCGATGCTTCCCTGGCCGGCGGATGCTCCAAAAGGAGTCGCGGGCAAAGGAATGACGCTGCTTTCGGCAGCCATCGTTGCGCTTAAGCCATTCAGTGATGCGGTGATTGTTGTGGCCGGGGAAAATGCCGCAAAACTGGCTCCCGAGATTGAAGAATTCGGCGCAATCATGGTTCGTAATCCCGCTCCGGAGCGTGGACAATTCAGTTCGCTGCGTATCGGACTTGGGGCCGTTCTCGCCCGTGGTTACGATGCGGCAATGCTCACGCCGGTAGACTGTCCTCCCTTGAGCGTGGTCACTCTCAGGCGGCTGCGCGAAGCATTTGATAAGGCTCGCGAGCAAGGGCTTTGGGCCGTTGCGCCGCAGAACTGCGGCCGGCATGGACACCCGCTTCTCGCCGGCCGAGCCTTGATTGACGCGTTCCTCGACGCTCCGGAGCAAAGCAACGCGCGCGAGGTAAATCGAGCCCACGCGCAGAGGTTCGCATACGTTGAGGTTTCCGACCCTTACTTGAGTTTGGATGTGAACACGCCCGGCGAGTATGCGGCTGTTCGAGCAATGGCTCCCGGCAAGCGCGATTAGGTTTTGCCCTCGAGTTGTTTGAGAGCAGCGGCCAACGTGTCGATCGCCAGATGAGCAGCATGCGAGGATGCGGGAGGTAGACCCCCGACGGCTGCGAGCACATCTTCCGTGTTCAGTTTCCTCGCCTGCTCAACGGTCTTTCCGCTGACAAGCTCAGTAAGCGCCGAAGCGCAGGCCATGGAGGCAACGCAGCCGCGGGCGAGAAAACGGATCTTCTCGATGCGGCCGTTGGAAAGCCTGAGTGTGAGTTTTAGAATATCTCCGCAGGCAGGGTTTTCGATCTGCACGGATGCGTCAGGGTCTTCGACTGCACCAGGGTTGCGCGGATGCTCGAAGTGGTCGAGAACCTGGGGAGAATACATAAAGCCCGCCTGCCGCGCGGCCGCGGCAACCACGTCACTGCGCAGCCGCGGTATTGGCCCGCGCATGCCGCGCGGCAAAAATCTCTGACACCAGGAACAAGTCGGTGAGCAGAGCACGCAGGTGAATCGATGCGTTCAGATTATCGATCAACTGCGAGCTGATGGCGGGTTGAGCCAGCACCATCTCGATGGCCGCCATGGCACATTGCGCGTCTCGCGCCAGCACCGCGAAGAATGCTTCATACTTTTCCGCGGGAGCGAGCTGCCGATCTTCGAGAGTTTCTGCGAACGCAACTGCCACTCCGCGCATGGCCTTCGCGGAGTCAGCAAGTTTCTCTCGGAGTTGCCGCCCCGCGTCGTTGCCCTCGTCCGAGGCGTACCCTTTCGCAGCGTAGGACAGAGTGAACTCGTAACAGTCTTCAATCGTCTCGACGTATTGTTCAAATTCAGTCGGCATCGCTTGCTGCATAGCCCCGTTTCGTTTGAGCCGGGGCCGCCTGCTGGACTCGCCACCGCTCTGGGTCGTGTTCTTCGAGATAAAAATCACGGCTCATCCAGCCGAAGATCATGGACTTGGTGATTGCACGCTTCTCGGGCCGGATTCCCATGTAGACGTGCATCATCACCAGCGCGATAAGGCCCACTCCCGCGAGCCCGTGAAGCACATACATCATTCCCCATGTCATGTCGCTGAACAGATAAGGATTGCGCGAAAAGAAGACGGTCTGGATGCGCTTCATCATGAAAAGGCCGGTGACGATCACAGCCAGGCCGCTGAGCACGATCACCAGGTGATAGAGCTTGTTTTCCAGCGGGTACTTGGCGAACCTGGCCGGCGCGGGCGCCGGTTTGCCCAGGAAGCGAAAGGTCCTGCGCATGGCATCGCGGATATCGATTTTATCCGGCCAGATCGACCAGAAGTCCATGAAGAACGAGGCATGAATTACGTGGAACAGGATAGACACCGTAAGCAGAGTTCCCGCGATCCAATGATAGAGAACCCAATTGAACTGAACACCGGCCTTGGGAAGGAATGCCGTAAACAGCAGCGTGAACATGGACACAGCCATGATCCAGTGAAACAGACGGGCTGCCAGCGAGTGCCTCGGAACGCGCTCGGGTATTTTGGATTCCGCTGCTACGGGCTCCTTCTTCTCGAAGACCTTGGGACCGGCGACGATCGCCACGTAAAGCGCATGGACGATGACGAAGAGCAAGCCCGCGATGACAGCCAACCAGGCTAGATACCATGCAATGTGGATGGGAACCGATCTTCCCCACGGACTGGTGGCCCAGGTGATTAAGTCCATGCTGCCTCCTGCGCGCCAACAACCGCGCGCTTGACCAGATTGCGCATCAGCGGAATTTTGTATGCGTTGAATTGCAACGGAACGGCGCCCTGGACCGCGAGTCTGCCGGCAAACTCGCCCGTGGACTCATCGGCAGCCTTGCCCACTATTGCATCCTCCACTTGCTGCAACCGCATGGGGCGAGGAGAAACGGCATTCACGGCAATGCGGATGCGGCGAATGTTGTTTCCGTCAAGCAGGGATGCCGAAGCAACATTCATCAGTGGGAAGTCCCACACATTGCGGTCGCGAACCTTTTCGAAATAGAACCTTGCGCCGGACCATGCGGATGGAATGCGAATAGCGGTAAGCAGGTCGCCAGGCTCCAGAATATTGAGGCGCGTGATATCCGTCTGAGGCCCTACGAAGTAGTCCTCGGCATCGACCACGCGTTCGCCCTTCGGCGTTTGAATTACAAATTTTGCGTCGAGGACGATAAGCGCGGGCACGGAATCGGAAGGATGCACGGCTACGCAGCGATCGGCGCCGAAGATGGCATGCTCGCGATTGCGCCCGACGGGCGTATCGGCGTAGCAGATGTTTCCCCCGGCGCGGTAGCAGGGCCAGCCGCCGCGATAATACCAGCAGCGGGTGTCTTGCGAAACGTTGCCGCCGAGCGTCCCCTGGTTTCGAATCTGCGGAGAAGCGACCACTTGAACTGCCTGGGACAGGACACTATAGTTCTTCCTGATCTCGGGGTGATTCGCAATCTCGGTGAGCGTGGTCATTGCGCCGATCTCAAGTCCGTCGCTCGTGGCGCGAATCCCTTTGAGCTCGTCGATTCCGCTCAGGTCAACCAGGACTTTCGGTTTCTTGATGCGGTCTTTCAGCCAGTCGAAGCTATCCAGTCCTCCGGCCATAACCCAAGCGTCGCTCCCATACTGCTCGAGCAGCCTTCCGGCATCCGCGGCCGAACTGGGCTGAAGAAGATCGAAGGCGGGCATCACGTCGCGTATCACTGCCATTGGCTGTCTCCCTTCCCGTCCTCGTTAAATGTGCGCCATCAGCGGATGTTGCATGGGATGTCCGGCTTCGAACGATGTCAGGATGGTGTCGGCGTTGACCGGGCAGCGCTGAAATATTTCGTCGCCCAGCGCGTCCGACAGCGCGTTCAGAATGACGGCGCAACCGCCGCCGACGGGCGGTTCGCCCACGCCGCGCGCGCCGATCGGCGTTTCAGGGTCGGGAACATCGAGCGCCTCCCATTGCATGTCCACCGGCACGTCCAGGATAGTCGGCGGCTTGTTGTGATGGAATCGCTTGGCCACCGTGACGCCGTAGTGCGGATCGAATACCCATTTCTGCCCGATGGCGTGCGCAATGCCCAGCGTCGACCGTCCAAGAATCTGCCCGCCGAGCGACCTCGGGTGCAGCACGGTGCCCACATCGGCATAAGCGAGAAAGTCCACGATCCCGTACTTGCCCGTCTCTACATCGACTTCCACTTCGGCGAAGCTGGCGACAAAAGAAAAAGTGCTTCCGTCGTGAGGAAGCTTGTCCTTCGCCGATACCACCAGCCCCGACCCGGCCAGCGCAGCGACTGAAGCCTTGGTCAACTTGTTGCAATCAGGATTCGCCTGGTGGCCATCGTAAATGCCGCCCATCTGAATCGCCTTCTGCGCAGCCTGAGCGAAGCTCATGCCTGCGCCGCCGCCCTTCAAGAAGACTCGCTGGTTGGCAACCTCGTAATCCTCTGGCTTGCCGCCCAGCGACCTGGCCGCAATCTCTTTGAGCTTCTGCTTCGTTTCCATCGCAACCGCGTATGAGGCCCGCGTCATGGTCTGCGTGGTGGTGCTTCCGCCCGATGCGCAGGTATACGGAAAGTTCTTCGAAGTGTCGCCCCACACCACGTCGCATATTTCCCATGGCACTCCAAGAATCTCCGCGCCCGCGCGATGAACATCGATCACCGACTCCGTGCCCAGGTTGCCGATTCCCGATTGAAACTGCACCCGGCCCTGGGGCGTAATGACCACCAGCCCGTCGAAGCCCGCTCCGCCGCCCACGTAGCAGCTGAGTGAGACGCCCACGCCGCGCACCTTTGACCCCACGCGCTTAGGCTGCTGCGCTGCTCTTTCGCTCCAGCGGAACTGCACTGCGCCCTTGTCAAGCGCGTCCTTGAGGAAGCAACTGGTTGAATGGCCGCGTTTGCCGTCGCGGTCTGCCGGTCCAAACTCCGCTTTGCCTTCGGGGCAGTTCACGCGCCGCAGTGCGACCTGATCCACGCCCAGCTTACGTGCGGCCTTGGCCAGAATGGGCTCGATGATGGCGATGCCCTGCATGCCGCCCGGTGCGCTTTGGGCGCTCCGCGGCGGCGTGTTCGTCATCACCGAAATCGCGCGCTGCCGCATGGCCTGTGGCTGGTAAAGCAGTGAGACGATGCGTGCCGCCGAAGCTCCATCTCCCTGCGCGTCGTAGGCCCCGCTGTTGGTAACGGTGAACATGTCCACCGCCGTGATTCTCCCGTCCTGGGCGAAACCTACTTTCATTCGGCCTTCTACGCTGGGACGCGCGCGGCCAATGAAATGCTCTTCTTCGCGGCTAATGCGCATCATCACCGGGGCATTCAACTGCCTGGCCAGCAGCGCGGGAATGATCATGGTCAGGCCGCCGGTAATCTTTGAGCCGAAGCCGCCGCCCGTGTATTCGCTGATGAACACGATCTTGTTCTCGTCCATGTTCATCCACTTGGCGATCGCCGGCCGCGTCAGCGCCGTGCTTTGCGTGCCTGAATGAAGAAACAGTTTGCCGTTCTGCCAGTACGCCATTGCCGTTCGTGGCTCCAGGCATTGGTGGCTGACGTCGGGTGTCACAAAGGTTTCGTCCAGCACCAGCGCTGCGTTTTTGAATCCCGCATCCAGGTCACCATAGGACCACTCGTCCGGCGCATGTCCCATGGGCAATTTGCCCTGGTCGTACTCCCCAAAGTCCTGTTCGGTCCATTTGATTTCGTTGAGCTCCGGGCCGCCGCTCGCGGGAGGCTGGGGCCGCACCCAGACGTTGCCGTCCTCGCGTGGATTTGGTCCTCCCGGTCGCAAACTGTCGAGCGGGTCGACAACAAACGAAAGCTCTTCGAAATCGATCCGGATCTTCTCGATTGCTTCCGCACATGCGAGTTCATCTACCGCGGCCACGGCAAGAATCGGCTCGCCCTGATACACCGGCTCGTTGGTCAGCGCCCGTTCGCCCCACTTGCTGGCCTTGATCACCGCGCCGTTGTCGTTCAGGCTGTCGGCAGGAGCGGGAATGTCATCCGCGGTGAGAATAGCCCTCACACCCGGCATAGCCAGCGCTTCTTTCATGTCGATGTGCTTGATGCGCGCGTGCGGCATGGGACTCAGCACGAGCCGGCAGAACAGCATCCCCTCGGCGCGAAAGTCCTCGGCGTACTTGGCGTTGCCCCTCACCTTGGCTTCAAGATCCGTCGTGGTGTAGTTCTTCCCAATGAGCTTGTAACCGGAACCATAGACACGGTCGCCGACGTTGGCCGGGTCGATCGCGTATTCCGCTGCGTTCGTTCCCTTCGCTATCGTCATGCTGACACCTTCCTCAAGTTCTCAGCGCCGCGCATCATGGCGTTGAGAATCTTGTTGTAGTCCTGGCAGCGGCACAGGTTGCCCGAGATACCGTGGGCAAGCTCGGTCCGCGTGGGGCTGGGATTGGTCTTGAGGAAGCCCACGGTCGACATCAGGAATCCCGACATGCAAAATGCGCACTGAAAACCCTGCTCATCGATCACGGCCTGCTGAACTGGATGGAGCTTGCCGTCTTCAGCGGCCAGTCCCTCGACCGTAACCACTTTGCGGCCGCGCACCGTGTGGGTGAGAACCGAACAGCTGTAATGCGGAACGTCGTCGATCAGAACGGTGCAGGCGCCGCATTCGGCGCGGTCGCATCCAAGCTTGGTTCCAGTGAGGCCGAGCTTGTAACGCAGCGTCCATGCCAGGGTTTCCTGCTTCATCACATCCACTCGCCGCTGCTTGCCGTTCACCTGGAGAGCGATGAGCCGCTCGCCTGCTCCGGAGGAAGAGGAGCGAGGATGAGACGTGGGAGCAAGGAACCTGTAACTCGCTGCGCCGACCGCGGCTCCGCCGGCGATAACCCCGAGGATGAATCTGCGCCTGGTGATCGCTCTGGATGCGGTCTCGCTGTCTATCTGGTCTTTATCTTCCGGCATGGCTGGTTCTCCGGCGTTCAGGATCTCGCGAAAGATTAATAGGTCCGGTCAAGGCGGGGCCGTTTCGCTGCGAGAGCAACAAAGCACGATGCTGGGCTTATCTTATCCCCTGTTCCGCGAAGCTGTGAAGCGGTGACATGCGGAATTCCGTAAGAGATCGGCAAAGCCCCTCGAATGCGGGCAGTCGCGGACAAATTGCGTCCTCCATGATGGGACGCTCGACTCTTGATTGTCGACCGGAATATTTGCGGATTAGAGAATGGCGATGCCGAAGCGACGAGCGGGATGCTTGGAAAAACGGGACTGCCGAACCCAAAATAGTCCCGAATCGTTCCGAGTCACACCGAAGCGAACTGCTTGGCTTTGAACCGCGAGCCGGAATCTGGGAGTTTGAGTCCGAAGTGGCCACAACTTCTCCGCTTCCGCAGACAGAGAACAGTTTCTCAAGCACGGTCTCGGGAAGAGGCGCTGTCCCGCTATAGCGCGCAGCGGCTTTCTAGGTCGCCCTGACATCGTTGAGGCCAAGGGAGATGATCAGAGTCTTGAGAGGGCTCATTCGCGGCGGGTTGAGGAGCGAAGCCTCCTCATTCTGCCTCTGCTGGCGGATTGCATCTGCGGCAGCCTCCGAGGCGGAGCTATCCGGTCCCTGCGAAGGGGGTTGCGAATCACCAACCTCTGGCTTGCATGATTGCAACGACGGCGCGGGGGCAGATGCGACAGGCCCAGATTGAAATGCGTGGAGCGCTTGTCCTCTGCATATTTGTATCGAGGGCAGAAGAGCAGCTGCCTCAAATCCGACAACCGTACTTGTCTCCTGCCGCGTCTTACGCCCGGCGGCGAGGTTTCCCATTTCCGACCACACCTGGCTTTGCGGACTCCGAATGCACACCGGGCTTTCCGATAGCCACCAGGGTATATCCGCATCAGGCGGTGCCTGCGTCTTCAATCCTCGGGCTGATGGGGACTGTTGGACCGAGTGCGGTTGCTCGTGTCGCTTTATCGCTGACTCGGCAGTCCGTTTGTGAGCGTCCAAAATCATTGCCGCTTCTCTCCCAACCAGAAAATTCAATGGAACCTGTTCCGGGAGGAACATTGAATAAACCGTGGAATGGCAATGCAGGCTCTCAGGAAAGCCGTTGTCGATTCTCCCTCTGAATTAGGCCGCGTTGCCGGCAGGACGGATCGTAACGGCCTTGGTTACTTTCGACAATGACACGAAAGTGGGGGACAAGCCTTTTTTCCAGTAACCCGCCGATGAGTCGATTGTGTCGCACCCCGCCCCGGAAGGCGCGTCCGGCACTCGATTGAAAGGGTAGAAATATTTGTTGCAACAAATAACCTGTCTGCTTCATCCTGAATAGGGGAAGGCAGATCCACGCCCGGCAGCCAGGATCTCGAGTCGAATCTCCCCAAGCGCTTCGGGACTTCCGCGCCATCTTGGCCAACTTTGTCCATCACCGATCGAAAGGAAGCTTTCTATGAAGAACGTTGCAATTTTCGCCGGTATCCTGGCGCTGGCAGGCCCCCTGTCGATAGCCCAGACGTCAACCTGGACTTCAGACCCGGTGCACAGCGAGGTCGATTTCAGCGTGCTCCACATGAGCGTCTCCAAGGTTCACGGTCGTTTCGGCTCGGTGGCCGCCACCATCGTGTACAACCAGGCGGACGTGACCAAATCGACGGTAACCGCAACCATTGGCGTCGCAACCCTGGACACGGGCGTGCCAGGTCGAGACCAGGACGTCAAAGGGTCCAGCTTTTTTGACGCGGCAAACTTCCCCAGCGCAACCTTTATCAGCACCCAGGTCTCGAAAAACGGCGACCATCTGACGGTGAACGGCAACCTGACTCTTCACGGCGTGACCAAGCCTGTGGTTCTCGATGTCCAAGGGCCGACAGGGCCCGCGACAGGCATGGATAACAAGCCGCACGCAGGATTCTCGGCAACTACCACGATCAGCAGGACAGCCTTCAACATTGGTAACAAGGTTCCGGCTGCGGCGGTGGGCGATGATATCAAGCTGGGTATTGAATTGGAAGTGGTAAAGCAATAGCTTCTGCAAAGCATCCTGGCGCGATGTTGTCCAGAATCCCGGCCCGGACCGTCAGGGGAGATCGCCATGGCAGGATTGAAACTCGACATCATTCAGGAGCGCCCCTTTTCAAGCGTTGAAGAAGAGGCCTTCCTGAACCTGCTGCGCGCCTCTGACTGCCTGCATCGTGAGTTCCATCGCAGGACTCGCGATTGGGGCGTAACTTCTACTCAATATAACGTTTTGCGGATTTTGCGCGCCGCGCAGCCTGGAGGTCTCACTTGCGCGGCCATCGGCAGTCGCATGATCACTTCCGACCCGGATATCACGCGGCTGCTGGGCAGACTGAAGGCTCTCAAACTGGTACGGCAGCGGCGCGACCGGCGCGACCGGCGTGTGGTTTGGACACAGATCTCCGAGGCCGGCCTGGAACTGCTGAAAAGAATGGATCCTCAAATAGAGCAAATCCCACGGGAGTTGCTGGGACATTTGACTGAAACAGAGTTGGCTGAAATGACCCGCCTGCTGCAGTTGGCGCGAAAGTCGGTCGATGAGGCCAACGCGGTCAGCTGCGACGGGGAATGCAATGAGGCGTGAGGCCCGGGCCTATCCTCAACGCTCTTCACGTAAGCACCCCCTACCCCCTCATACTGGGCCTGTAAGGCAGTACGATCCAGCGTAAGTCGCATCAAATCAGTGGATTGCCAGTTACCATACGGTAAACTGAACCCATTGGACTGACCCCCAAAAGTGAGACAGCTTAAAATGAGCGCATTTGCAGCGAATGGAGAACTGCAAATGGCGAAGAAGGGCGAGGGTTGGCGTCCGTTGGCGTTTCGGGAGATGGCGTTGGAACGA
>Ga0302320_10000747_pt1 | contig 76851 bp, 44 predicted proteins | sample Bog_T0_3_FD_202130 | JGI IMG/M metagenome (GOLD analysis project Ga0302320, IMG submission 202130) | Peat permafrost microbial communities from Stordalen Mire near Abisko, Sweden - Bog_T0_3 | ecosystem: Environmental > Terrestrial > Soil > Wetlands > Peat | place: Sweden: Abisko, Stordalen Mire... | reverse complement strand
GAGCGCCTATCGCTGGCATATTCCAGACCCGGTCGTGTTCAAAAAATCGCTACGCGTGGAGATTGAGCACAAGGGTTCCCAGGTTTTTCCCGATGGCCAGAGCACCGGCTATATGGAGCGCGATGACTTGTTCTCCAGCGTGGCCTTCTGGTATCAGCTTGAGCCGCACAGAGTCTGGCCCCCATTGCCTCCCGCTGCCGCGCGCCTGCCTTTCACTGACCAAATCCTGCTCAAGGGCCATGAGGCGGTGGCTGGCGCCACACATTCGGATGCCTCGATCGAGGTGCAATCGGTGGGCGGGGTGACCGACGGGAAACAGCTTTGGTTCCGGCCCGGCGCTGGCGGCGGTTGGGTGGAGGCTTCCTTCCAGCTCGCGCACGAGGAAAACCTGGAACTGCTGGCCAAGATGATCCATTCCTTCGATTATGGTATTTATCGGGTGAAGTTGGATGGCCAGCCCGTCGGGCAGTTCGACCTCTACTCGTCGAACGTCACGCCGGTCACGCATAAACTGGGCAAACATCAGCTTGCGGCCGGACCTCATTCACTCCGCTTTGAATGCGCGGGGAAATCGCCCGAATCGTCCGGTTACTATCTTGGCTTCGACGCGCTTACGGCGCAGATTCCCGCCTACAACCGCCCGGTCAATTTTGATTTGCGGACGATACAGGTGGTGAAACCCCAAGCCCAAACTCCGTAGGTGGCGATATTGCCAAATGGCTTCCGCTACTTCAAATTCTTCAAGATGTTTTCCAGGCCGCCTTCGACGGCTTCGATTTCCAGGCGGCCACCGGCATTCGTTGCGTCCCCCGGCTTGTGGCCGGAGACGAGCCGGGGCGGCTTGGTCGCAAGGGGTGCCGCCGGAGCGGCAACTGGGTAGGAGGTCGGTTCAGCGCTTTCGGAGTCCGGCGGTTCGGGGCTTTGGCCGGGGATGAACCATTGGGTCCGGCTGTCCAGCCACCGGGTGTAGCGCTGAAACGTCCACATGTCATTATCGGCGCCAGTTTCCAGGGCGGTGGCAATTCTGAAATATTCGCGTGTGCGGATGAAGTTTTTCACGGCGTGGGTGGCCAGGAGGATTTCGCATTCCGGCACGCGGATGTTCAATTCCGGCCGAAAGCGGAGCCGCTGCGAAATGACCCCGACCAGACAATCGGCCAGTTGCGCGCTGATGCCGCCTTGGATTTCCGCCGGAAAGGATGCGACCACGCGCTGCAAAGCCTCCCCGCAAGTGGCCGAGTGGACCGTGGCCAAGACCAAATGGCCGGTTTCCGCCGCACTGAGCGTCAGCCGCATGGTTTCCGGTTCGCGCATTTCGCCGACCATCAAGACATCCGGATCTTCCCGCAAAGCATCCAGCAAGGCCTGTTCAAAGCTCGGTGTGTCGCGCCCCACTTCCCGCTGGCGAATGTACGAGCGGCGCGGACGGAACGAATATTCAATCGGATTTTCCACCGTGATGATGTGGCGGGCCTCGGCCAGGTTGATTTCCTGGATCAAGGCCGCCAGCGTGGAAGATTTGCCGCTGCCGGTCGGTCCGCTCACCAGAATCAGACCGTGCGGATGTTTGGTGAATTTTTTCAGATCCGGGTGCAGATTGAGGTTCTCAACCGTGGATTGAAACGAGGACAGCAGCCGGATGGCCAGGCCGATCCCGCGCGAGGTGTGCAAAAGGTTAATGCGACAACGAATCCCCTTGATGGTTTTGGACAGGTCAAAGGAGCGCCGCTCCAAAAACACCGGCCATTGTTCCTCGCCGATGAGCAAGCGCGCCATTTCCGCCGCCGCTGGCGCCGGAATAGGCTCGCCGGCCACCCGCAATGCGCCGCGCACGCGCATGGCGGGGGCCAGCCGCGATTCCAAATGCAAGTCGCTGGCGCCGCTCGCGGCTGCGGCGCTGATTAATGATTCCAAATCCATGTTCAGTAATTTTTTGGTATCAACACTTGCCACATAAAAAAGTTGCCGTCCAGTCCCCATTTCAAAAAGGCGGCATCGTTTAGACCCGCTCTGCCCGGACCACTCGTTCCAAAGCACCTCGTTCCAAAACACCATTGAGCTGGCGCGGACCAAGACGCTGGCGCTGCGATATTACGGAACATGGAGGTTTTTTTGGCAGCCCTGGCAGGGTCAGAGCAGACGGGACGCCACGTTCAAGTAAATCAGCAGGGTGCAAATATCCGCCAGCGCCAGGCTGACCGGGCCGGCGGCGATCTTTGGGTCGAGTTTAAATCGGTGCAGGGCCGCCGGTACGCTCAAGCCGATGAGACAGGCCACCACCATGGACACGGCAATGCTGCCGCCGATGACCAATGCCGCCGCAGCTTCCCCGCGCCAGAACCACGCCGTCAAGCCCACCACCAAACCGCAGGCGCAGCCTAGCATCAGCGCCGAAATGGCTTCTTTGCGGATGGCCCGCAAGAACCAGACTCGGTTCGGGGTCCGCCCGCGCAAAGTTTCCACCGTGACGGTGACGGATTGGGCGCTGACACTCTCGCTTAAACCCAGCACCAAGGTCAGGAAAAACGCCAGGATGATTCGCGCGGTGAGCGTGGCTTCAAAAGCGCCGGCCAGCAGCGCGCATCCAATGCCGCCGCCCAACGTGGCCGCCAGCCAGGGCATGCGCAACCGGAACGCCTTGACGGGCGAGGCACCCTGCACCTCGGCCACGTGGAAACCGATGCGCTCGAACACCTCTTCCACGTGCTCGCGCTCTTCCAGGCCCATGGCTTCCTCGGTGAATTGACTGAACATGCCTACATTGATGACGCCCACCAGACGGCGTTCCGCCGTGACCACCGGGAACGCCAGGAATTTGTGCATCAAAAACATCTCGCACGCTTCCAGCACCGTGGCGGTTTCCGGAATGGTTACCACCCGGGCGATCATGATGTCCTGCAAATGGGCGTCTGGCGCGGCCAGCAACAGTCGCCGGGTGGGCAGCACGCCCACCAGCCGCTGGTCCGCGTCAACCACGTAGAAATAGATGATTTGCTGGGCGGCGCCCTGCACCCGGATTTGCGCCAGTGCCCCGGTGACCGTGAGTTCTTGGGCCAGCGCCGTAAACTCCCTGACCGCCATGCCCCCGACTGGTCCGTTCAGATAATCCGTCGTCATGCGTAAAAGCTATGCTTTTTTTCATGCCAAAACAGGAAAAATGTGGAAAGTTCCATCATGACTGCAACCGATCCAGTTCAAACCCAAGTGGCGCCGCCAGGAGATGCGGTGATTCAGTTCTCCGTGTTTACTCCGAACCGCCTGGGTCGGTTGCACGCGCTCGTCAGTCTCCTGGGATCGGAGGGGGTGCATGTCCTTGCCCTTACGGTATTGGACACCACAGACAGCGCCGTCATCCGCCTAGTGGTGGATGATCCCGACCGGGCGCGCGATTTGTTGCAGGGCAACGATTTTCCCTTTGCCGAAAGCCGGCTGGTGGCGACCGAAGTGAATTCCACCGAGGAGTTGAACAAACTCATGGCTGCGTTGCTCGAAGCCGAGTTGAACATCAACTACCTTTATTCCTTCATCCCTCAGCCGCAGGGTAAATGCATGCTGGCCATGAGCGTGGAGGACAACGAACTGGCGGCGCAGACCCTGATTCGTCATCACTTTCCAGTGCTTAGACAGGCGGACATCTCCCGGTGAGTTTACTGCTACGGTGGATTGGTCACTTGCAGCACCCGGTAAAAACCCGCCGCACTTCCCGCCGCATTCGGATCAATGAAATCCGCCGAGCCTTGGAAAACTTGATTGGTGCAGAGTGAAGACCAGTTCGCGAGATCGGGCGATCCCTGCACGGCGAACCAGGCGCCATCTGGTCCGTTCGTGCTGAGGTGAAAACTGCCGTCGGCCAGCAGCCAGGGCAACGGTCGCGGCCAGTTGTAAAGTAGGATGGCTTCCGCGCAGGGCGGCCGTCCCACCAAATAATCCGGTGGCGTGTTGGTGGAAGCAGCCAAAGTGAGTATGACCGACTTCGAGACCACGTTCGAGCCATGGTCAATCGGCACAATCGGGATGAGCGCGTAAGCGCTGCCGGCGGAAATGGCGACCTCTCCGGGCAGAGCAGCATAATCCACACCGTTGCTGGCCGTGCCGCCGATGTTATAGTTCACCGTCAGGGCCGCGGATGCATCCCCGAATCGGCGAACGGTGAATAATGCGGTTTTCGGCCCCCAGTTGGTATAGTAGCCCCATCGCGGAGGCGGCCAGTTCGTCCATGAGGGCGCGGCATTAGTCATTCCCGGCCAGCTCCAAAATGTATTCGTGCCCGCAATGGCAATAGGATCGGTCGCGACGATGCTGACCACATTGGTGGGGTTCGCAGTGTTGGTAACCTGGAAAACGGTGATGTTGACTGGCGCGGACGTCCGGCTGATGAACGACAAGCCAGGATCATCGAGTTCCAGCCCCTTGCCCACAGCGGTCAGCGCATAGCTGCCCTCCGGCGCATTCGACCAGACCAGACACCACAGCGAGCTCAACCGACTCAAAATGGCCGGTGACATCACCATAGGGGAGGCCAGCGGTTGGAATATGCGGTTGGTGGTGGAAAGATTGACGCCATGGCCCAAGTCGGTTCCATTGGCAAAAAATTCGAGGTTGGTGAATCTCACCTCGGAACGGGTGTAGGCGAAAATCGGAATATCGACCGGTCTGAAAAACACGGCGTGGTTGGCCGGGCTGACAATTCGAACCGGTGGCTCGAGGCCTAGAAACGGATCGCCAGGTATTTGTGCGAGGCCAAGCTGCGGAGCCAAGCCACCCGTGAGCGCGACCATCAAACCGCAGTCTGCCGCGAAGTGCGAAAAACGTGTATTTTTCATAAGCGACGCCTTTGATGAAACTTAATATCCACCCTTAACAATTCATTGAAAAATGTCAAGTGTTAAATTCAACTTTCTGGATGCCGCCATGCGGGGCGGTAGGGCCGGCGCAGCAGGGCCGTGGCTGCTGGATCGCCCGCCACCTCCCGGTGCGCCGGATCATAGTGCAAGGTCCGGCCGACCTTCATGGAGAGGTTGGCCAGGATGCAACTCGCTGTGGAAACATGGCCCTGCTCAATATCGGCCACCGGCCGCGTGCGCTGCCCGACGGCGGCGAGAAAATCCAGCATGTGGCGGCGCGTGGCCGGCGCGGCGTGAAGTTCAATGTCTTTCTCTGTCAAGTCCGCGGGGTATTGCTCGCGTTCATAAACACACTCGAAATGCATGGGTGGGGAACCGGCGCCCACGGGAATGAAATCCCCGCGCAGCGTGCTTAGTTTGAGCGTGCCTTTGTCACCGTGGATGAACAGCGCCCACGGATACTCCGGGTCTGGCGCCATCCCCCAAGTGCGGTGTTGCCACACGGCGTTGAAGCCATCGTATTCAAAGATGGCCGTCTGCGTGTCCGAAATGTCTGATTCGCCTCCTTTTTGCACATAGATGCCGCCGGCGGAACTGACGCTCTTGGGCCAGCCCAGGTCCAGCATCCAGCGCGCGCCGTCCAACATGTGCACACACATGTCCCCGACAATGCCGTTGCCGTATCCCATGAAACCCCGCCACCAGCCCTTGTGCGGAAGGCCTTCATAGGGCCGCAGCGGCGCCGGGCCAGTCCACATTTCGTAGTCCAGAAAGTCGGGAGCCGGCTGGCGTTGCCGGGTTTGAGTGGAGCGCATCGGGTAATAACAGCACATTTCCACCAGCCCGATTTTACCCAGCAGTCCGGCATCCACGACCCGTTTTTTCGCTTCCATCCAGTGCGGCGTGCTCCGGCGTTGGGTGCCCACCTGCACTACGCGCTGGAGTTTGCGGGCGCTCGCGAGCATCGCCTCGCCTTCCATGACATCCGCGCTAATGGGCTTCTGGCAATAAACGTCCGCGCCCGACTCCATCGCGGCGATGGCCAGCAGCGCGTGCCAATGATCCGGAGTGGCCACCAGTACAATGTCGAGGTCTTTTTCCTTGAGCATCTCGCGGAAATCCCCATAACCCCGCGGTCGCTTGCCGGATTTCTGGCGCTGGCCGGCCATTTCCACCGCGCCCGCCAGCATCCGTTGGTCCGCATCGCAAATCGAAATCACTTCCACCGGCGCCACTTGGAGCAGCCGCCACAAATCGCTTTTGCCATACCAGCCCGCGCCGATCAACCCCACGCGCTTGGGTTTGCCACTAACCAAGTCGAGGGCCTCGGCCCCAAGCGCGGGGAAGGCCGCCAGCGCCGACAGCGCGGCGCCGGACCGGAGAAATCGCCGGCGGCTGATATTAAAATGCGGTTTGGACATCGGGGCCTCGGAAATGGATTTCATGCGCGCAGTATGAACCGCTGACGGGGAGCAGCGCAATCTTGATGCAAACGGAGCGCCGGAAGACCGAAGTGGTAGCGGTGGGCATCCCTCCCTTCCATAAAGGCATGACATTTGGCCGGAATGCCACTACCTTTCGCGCATGGGCAGGCCACCATTGATTTTAGTGACGCCAAGCATAGAGAAGCATGGCGTGGAGTTTCACGATTTGTCCGCCAGCCTTTCGCTGCGGTACAATCAGGCCATTTTACAGGCGGGCGGAGTTCCGGTTACCGCGCCGACGGCCACGGACCACGCCGCCCTGGCCGAGGCGGTTCGCCGCACGGACGGCGTGCTGTTGACCGGCGGCGATGACATCAACCCCGCGTTGTACGCGGAAAAGCTGCCGCGAAAAGTCCTCAAAACCGTGGAGCAAACGCCCGATGGCGGGGCGCGCGACCTGCAGGAGCTGATTTTGATTGAGGAAATATTCCGCCAGCACAAGCCGGTGCTGGCGATTTGTCGCGGGCATCAGATGTTGAATGTGGCGTTTGGCGGTCAACTGCTGGCGGACATTCCGCAGCAATTGCCCGGCGCCCTGAACCATCGGCGGCTGGACAAACCGTTTGATTTGGTGCATGAAGCGGCGTTGACACCCGGCTCATTAGTGTCCAATATTTGCAAGACCCGTGTGTTGGGGGTGAACAGCACGCATCATCAGGGGGTGTTGCAGCCGGCGGAGCCGTTCACCGCCACCGCGCGCAGCAGCGACGGGATGGTTGAGGCGATGGAATTGAAGTCAGAGTGTGCGGCGCTGGCGCCGTTTCTGTTGAGCCTGCAATTTCATCCCGAGCGGCTGGTGCGGAAACATGCGCGCTACCGCGCGATTTTCAAGACATTTGTCAACGCGTGTGCTAAACCTATAGGAACATGAAAGGTAAAATATTAATCGTGGACGACGAGGCGGATTTGCGCGGCATGCTCAAGTCCATCCTCCAGGAGGATTACACGGTGACGCTGGCGGAGGATGGAGCGGCCTTGCAAAGATTTTATTCGCAGGAGCCGCCCGATGTCATCCTGCTGGACCTCAAGCTGCCGGACGCCAACGGACTCGACCTCCTGCCCCAGATCAAAAGAACCTGGCCGGGAACCGAAGTCATTGTGCTGACGGGCGAGGCGACGTTTGAGGCCGCCGTGCAGGCGACCAAACGCGGCGCCTATCATTTCATCAACAAGCCGTTCGACACCCAGGCGCTGCAAGTGACGATCGACCGGGCGATTGAGAATCGGCAGCAGATTGAAGAGAGCCATTCCCTCCGGCGCGCCCTCGCCACGATGAGCGGCGGGTCCACGCCGATTTTTCAAAGCGCCGCGCTGCAGTCCGTCGTCCGCACCATCGAACGCGTGGCCCCCAGCGACGTGACCATTCTCATCACCGGCGAAAGCGGCTCGGGCAAGGAAGTCATCGCCGACCTGATCCACTCATTGAGCGCGCGCGCGAAAAACCGCATCATCAAGATCAATTGCGCCGCGCTGCCCCGCGAGCTCATCGAGAGCGAGCTGTTTGGCTCTAAGAAGGGGGCCTTTACCGGTTCGAACGCGGACCGGCAGGGGCTGTTTCGGCAGGCCGAGGGCGGCACGCTGTTTCTCGACGAAATTTCAGAAATGCCGGTGGACACGCAGAGCAAGCTGCTGCGCGTGCTGCAGGACCAGGAAGTGCGGCCCGTGGGCGACACCGTCAGTTACAAAATCAACTGCCGCATCATCGCTGCCACCAACCGCAAACCCGACGAGGCCATCCGGGACGGCAAATTGCGCGAGGACCTGTTCTATCGCATCAGCGCGATCTCGGTTCATCTGCCGCCGTTGCGCGAGCGTCGGGACGACATCATGCCGCTGGCCAACGCGTTTTTAAAGCGCTTCGCCGCGCAGGCCAACCGCACTCTCCGCGGCTTCTCCATGCAGGCGGTCGAGCGGCTGACCAGTTTTGAATGGCCGGGCAATGTCCGCCAGTTGCAGAACGAAATCCAGCGCGCCGTGCTGCTTTCCGAAGGCTCCGAGGTCAATGTGACCGACTTGTCCATCAGCGATGTCAAATACGTGCCCACCGAGGGCCACGACACGAGTTTTACCCTGCTGGAGGGAGTGGAACGTAATGCCATCGTCCAGATGCTCAAGGAAACCGGCGGCAACAAGCTGGAGACCGCCAAGCGCCTCGGCATCGGCCGCCAGACGCTCTACAATAAAATCAAGGCTTACGGCATCGAGGTGTGAAATTTAGATGAAGCTTTTCCTCGTTTCGGTTTTGGCGCTGACGGCATTTTTGCGCGCTCCGGCGCAGGTGACGCTCGAACTGGGACTGGACCAGGATCAGTTTCTGCCGAACGAGCCCATTCGGCTGGCGGCAAAAATCACCAACACCTCCGGGCAGCAGTTGCAGCTGGGCGCCGATCCGGACTGGCTGACCTTCAGCGTGGAAGCAGAGGATGAATTCGTGGTGGTCAAAAAAGGCGAAGTGCCGGTAGTGGAGCCGTTTGACCTGGAATCCTCCCAGATGGCCACCAAACACGTGGACTTGCAGCCGTATTTCCAATTAGGCCGCACGGGCCGTTACAAAGTCACCGCCAGCATGCGCATCAAGCAATGGTCGCTGACCGTCAACAGCCCGCCGATCCATTTTGACGTGATTCACGGGGGCGAAATGTGGGAGCAGGTTTTTGGCGTGCTGGTGGCCACCAACGCGCCGCCGGAATCGCGAAAATACACGCTCTTCAAGGCGAATTACTTGCGGGAGCAGTTGCGGCTGTATGTGCAGGTGGGCAGCGCCGATGGTGGCCAGGTGTATAAGGTGGCGGCGCTTGGACCGCTGGTGTCTTTCAGTTCACCCGAGGAACAAGTGGACCGGATCAGTCAGTTGCACGTGCTTTGGCAGACCGGCGCGCAATCTTTCAGTTACACGATCATCAGCCCTGACGGCGCCACGGTGGCGCGCGAAGTCTATGACAGTTTTAATTCGCGCCCGCATTTGTCCGTGACCGCTGGCGGAGAGGTGGTGGTGAGGGGCGGCGTGCGGCGACTCAAGCTTGGGGATGCGCCGGCGGTCAAATTGCCGGAAGCGTCACCGATCCCTTCTCCCAAACCCTAACTCCTTATCCGCGCCTTGCCACGCAATCGCGGACGTGCCGCCGAACGATTGGATCGCTGAGCTTCTATTTTTGCAAATCGGCGGCGGACAGGCCAAATCCCTGCATCAGTTTCAAAATGAGGGTCGCGCGGCCCACGGCATTGTCCTGCGTCTCGCCGAAAAAACTTCTCAGCTTGAAACGGACGGCGGCGATATAATCACCGTTCCGGTCATGCAACGGCATGGTCACCAGCACCCCATCGTGGTCGCGGCCAAAAGAAACGGTGCCGTCCCGGATGGCCGCCAACTCCGCCTCGGTGCCTGGCTTGCCCTTCTCCGACAGATCCTTGCTGGCCACTATGCTGGTGGTGTCGTTGGTGCCCACGGTATAGATCTGCAGGCCCAGGATGCGCGACTGCTGGCGCAGGACGCTGTTCACCAGCACTTGGGCCGCCGACACAATCGGCGTGTACTCCACGGTCGTGGTGGCAAAATAACTCACGGAGTCGGATTTTGTCCAAAAACCGATTTTGCCTTCGGCAAACGTATTGTCGCCGAGCGTGGGCATGACCGGATGGCCATCCAGCCACACCGTGATCTGATTGCCGTCGCATTGCACGGAGAGTTCGTGCCACGTGCCCGGGGCCAGTTCACACCCTGGCCCAATAGGATCCGAACGCAGGCCGTTGACGACCTTGTAAAACCGGATGTTTTTGCCCAGCACACTCACCCGCGCGACGTAAAAATTGGACGTATTTTGAAAACGAAATACCAAGCCGGCCATCTGTTCGGCCACGCCGCTGACGATCTTGAACTGGGTGGCAATCCGGAAATTGCGGAATTTTTCCCCGTCGTAAATGTACATTGGATAACGTTCATCGGCCGGGTCCTGGCTGAGCTGGGCCAGCACGCTGCCGCCGCCGCTGTTTTTGGCCGGGCCAGACAAAGGCGCAAAGGCGGACGGCGCCTCTCCTGGCAGGATTTTCCAAGAAACCGGCCCACCGCCGCCCAGCAGTTCCGCGTGAAAATTGGTGAGCGAACCGCTGGCGGCAAGCTCGCCGAAACTGAATTGCAGTTCCGCGCCGGCCGCCGGCCAACCCAGCGCCAAACCGCACAGCAAAATTAGAGTACGCATCGCCCCACCTTAGCAGATGCCGCGGCGCGGGCAATCCAGTTTCATGGTGATTCGGGTCATCTGGGAGCGGTCGTTGGTGAGGCCGGCGGGAGTGACTGGTCCGTCAGAACCCCAATTAGTGACCGGGCCGTCTGATTTCAGAGCCGACGCGGAGTTGCGTCGCGCCGCCACGGGGCAGAACCCGCAGACAAGGATATTTGCGCTACGCTCAGGTTCATGGGCCGGGCTGTCGCGAGGCCCCGCGTTTCACCATTCAATGCCTATTGGGAACCTCGTCGCCCTTTGCGCCGTGAATGACCAAGCCGGAACGCAAAAAACTTTGTGCGGACACCTATTCGTGCTTAAATTTCTGTCATGTCGTCCAACCAACACCGTTCCGGCTTGGAGCGCGCCGCCAGCATCAAGGCATTTCAAGAAATGTCCGATGAACTGGGCCGGCGCGGCACGACGGGCGAGTTGTGCTTGTTTGGCGGGACCGTGATGGTGCTGGCGTTCGCGGCCCGCATATCAACGAAAGACGTGGACGCGGTTTTCCAACCTACGCACCCCATGCGGGAAATCGTCCGGCACGTCGGCGAAACCTATGATTTCCCGGAACACTGGCTGAACGATGCAGCCAAATCGATTGCATCCGCGCGCCCTGAGACTGTCATGGGAAATTTGCCGCAATTTCCACACTGGCGGCTGACCATGCCCACGCCGGAATATTTGCTGGCGATGAAATGCATGGCCTCGCCCAGCAGCGCGGTCGAAGGCGAGACCGACGACGTGGCTGACATTGTGTTTCTCATCCGGCACTTGAAATTAACGGACGCCAAAGCCGTGATGGACATCGTCGCGGCGGAGGAGGATGCCTATCTCGCCGCCACGGCGGAATGGCTGGCGTGGAAATTCGATCTGCCGCCGCCTGGCTGGGCGTTTGAACCAGCGCGTTCGCTGCGGCGTCCCTGGTTCGCCTCCCAACTGGCATCTTTGCGTGCGGTTTTGTTGCTGGAAAGCCCCGCGCCGTTCCGTTCGCGCAACCTGTTTGTCAGCGAAAACGCATTGAGCCGCGCTTGAATTTTATCCCTATGTTCTCCTCTGAAATCAACTCCGTCCATTTCACCGGCATCGGCGGCACCGCGATGGCCGCCGCCGCCGCCGCCATGCTCGATAAGGGCTTTGCCGTCACCGGCTCCGATCAGAATGTTTATGAGCCCATGGCCTCGTTTTTGGCCTCAAAAAACATCGCTGTGATGAACGGCTACGACGAGCGCAACCTGGCCCATAAGCCGGATCTCGTCGTCATTGGCAACGCGATTATTCGCGGCAATCCGGAGGCGGAATATGTGCTGGATCACAAGCTCCGCTACACCTCGCTGCCGGCGCTGCTGGCGGAGTTTTTCATCCGCGGCAAGCGCTCGATTGTCGTCAGCGGCACGCATGGCAAGACCACCACCACCTCGCTGCTGGCATGGGTGTTCGAGCATAACGGCCTGAATCCGAGCTACCTCATCGGCGGCATTCCGAACAATTTTTCGCAGGGCGCGCGCTTCACGGACAGCGACTGGTTCATCATCGAGGGCGACGAATACGACACCGCGTTTTTTGACAAGCGCAGCAAGTTCATCCATTACCTGCCCGAAATCGCCATCGTCAACAACCTCGAATTCGACCACGCCGACATATTTGAGAATCTGGCCGCGGTGAAGAAGACGTTCAGCCACTTTATCCGGCTCGTGCCGCGCAACGGCCTGCTGCTGGGGAACGGGGACGACGCGAATCTCAGGCCGCTGTTGACTGTGACGCATTGCCCGGTAAAAAAGTTCGGCTTGGGCGGAGACTACGCGGTGTACGCGTTCAACCTCCGTTACGGCCCGACGGCGACGGAGTTTGAAATTCCCAGCTTCAAGTTCCACCTGAACTTGGTGGGCGAATTCAATGTGCGCAACGCGCTGGCGGTTATCGGGGCGGCCAAACACTGCGGGTTGTCGAACAAGCAGATCCAAAGCGCGTTCGACACGTTCAAGGGTGTCAAGCGGCGCCTGGAGATCCGGGGCATCGCTGGAGGCGTGACGGTGATTGATGATTTCGGCCATCATCCCACGGCCATCCGCGAAACATTGCGGGCGCTGCGCCTCAAATACGCTCGTGAAAAAATTTGGGCAGTTTTCGAGCCGCGCTCGAACACGACGCGGCGGAATGTTCTCCAGGACGAACTGGCGGCGGCGTTTGCCGACGCCGACGCCGTGGTGGTCGCGCAGGTGGCGCGTCTGGAGTTGCTGACGCCGGAGGAGCGGTTGGATCCGGCCAAGCTTATGCAGCAGATCGGCGCCGCGGGCAAACCCGCGGCCTACCTGCCGGATGCGGATGCCATTGTGAACCATCTGGGCCAGCACGCCCAAGGCGGCGACGTGGTGGTGGTATTCAGCAACGGAGGATTCGGCGGCATACATGGAAAATTATTGCAGCGGCTGGGCAGGAGATAGCCGCGTTCACGGCAGGCGCGGAGCGACGCGTCCTGCCACCCCGCTGACAATTTCACCAGCTATTGTTCGAGGATGCGGTAATAGCGCGTGGCATAATTGGTCCACGTATTGTCCTGCAACAGCAGCATGCCGTTGGTCAGGCTCAACGCGTTGGGCAAGGCCACCCAGTTGAGCAAATCGGTGCTGGCCTGGGCCGTGAAATTTGGCAGGTCCGACGGCGGGAGCGTGCCGCCACCGACATCGCAGGACGTGAATTGCAGCGAACCATTCGGCAGCAAGGCGGGCGTGCCGAGCACTTGCGGCACGTTAACATAGACCACCGCATTGCTGCTGACCGCTGCGCCGCCGGCATTGGTGACGGTGACGAAATAGGTTCCATCTTGGGCCCGGGCGGCGTTGGCCAAAGTCAGCAACGAACTGTTGCCGCCAACACGATTTCCGTTTTGCTGCCAAAGATAGCCCAGGTTGGTCACCCCTGTGGCGCGAACGGACAAATTAACCGTTGCGCCATAATTGGCCGTGACGTTCGCCGGCTGCGTGAGGATCACCGGCACGGGGATGAAGGCAAATTGATCCACCCAGCCCGCGTCCAGGCCGCTGCTGAAGATGGACTCCTCGGAGTAGCGCCACATCAGGACATTGGTGCCGGCGGCGATGGGGATGGTGACCTGCTGCCAGCTCACGTTGCCGGAAATGCTCGTCTGCACGAGGCCGTTAATGCGGAATTCGAGCGTGTCGAAGTACGGTTCGGAGGAAACCATCCACCAGAACGTGTAGCTGCCGGCCACGTTCGTGGCGACGGTGGTCTGCAAAATGGATTGCTGCGATGGGCCGATGTTGCCGCTCTGCGCGGCCGAGACGCCGTCGTGTGTGAAATTGGTTTCGCCAAACCACGGCGCGTCGCCGGTGGTAGTCCAATTCAGATTGGTGGCGTTGACCGCCACGTTGAGCGGGATGATCACGGCGAGCTGGGCGTAGGCGCTGGCCACCACGCCATAGGCATTACTGGCGATCAGTTGATAGACACCGGATTGGAGCGGGAGCGGGACTTGTCTCCCCGAGATGCCGGTGACCGTGGCGTTTACGGTCAGCATGTCGTTGGTTGCGCCGGGGACGTTTGTGCCATTGCACTGCCACTGATAGCGTACCGGTTGGACGCCCGCGCACTTGGCGGCGAACCAGACGCTGGTTGCGGTGTTGAAGACCGTGCGGCTCCACGGCTGCACCGTGAAGGCCGGTGCCCGCGTGCCAAACAATCCAAGATCGTGATCGTCGCTGCTGGCGATGGCAATGACGTTCGTCAAGTCTGTCGGCACGCTGTTGGAGAAGTAGCCGATATACGAATTACCCACACTCACCACCGTGCCATTGTTGCGCAAAGCAGTCGTGTGATTGCCGCCGGCGGAAATGGCCACAATGTTGGTCCAGCTTGCCGGAATCGTCGTCTGGCCGTAGGGGCTGCTGCCCCAGCCAACCACAGTTCCGTTGGCGCGCAAAGCGAGGAAATGCGTGCTGCCGGCGGCGACCGCGACAACATTCGTTGCACTCTGAGGCACCGGGTAATTCCCCTCTAAGGGGTATAGCACGCTGCCATATGATCCCCAAGTCACGACCGTGCCGTCGGCGCGCAAAGCAACGCTGTCCGCGCCGCCGGCCGCGATGGCCACTACGTTGGTCACCGCGGCGTTGGTCGCCTGCGACACCTGTCCGTATGTATTTTGCCCCCAGCCAATCACCGTGCCATCGTAATTCAAAGCGAGATCATGATAATCGCCGCACGAGATGGCCGTGATGCCGTTAGCCGTTGCCGGCACGTTGGTGACGCCGTAAATGCCGTAGCCTGCGGAGAACACGGTGCCGTCCGATTTCAACGCCAGCGTGTCGCCGTAGCCCGCCGCGATGGCAGTGACGATGGAATTGCTCAAGGCGGAATAATTGGTCTCGCCATAATCCACGGGACCACCGGACCAGCTCGAAATCCTGCCCGCCGACGACAGTGCCAGATAATCCCCGTAGGTCGTGCCGAGACCGTAATTGCCGACCGCGACGGCCGTGGCATTGGTCATCACAAAGGGCGCATCGGTGGCGAGATAGCCCCACGCCTTCGCAAACATCACTCGCAGGGCAACCGGGGTGCTGATGATGCCGCCGACCTGGTTGCTCACCGCGAGGTAGTAATTGCCGGACTGGATGGCCAGCGCCGGGTCGAGGACGAGCGTGTCGCTCGTCGCGCCGGATATGGCGGCATAACTCTGACCGGTGGGCGAGAAGAACCACTGGTAGCGGAGCGGGCCGTTGCCCTTGATAGTCCCGCCGTAAAACGTGGCATTGCCAGCTTGATAAACATTGGTCGCCGAGCCCGAGGTCTGGGCCAGAAAAGTCAAAGTATTGTTGCTGGTGATGTTCACCGGCGCGGGCAGGCTCAAGGCGATGTTGATTGAATTGCTAACGATCAGTTGATAATTGCCCACATTGGCCGATTGAAAGTTGGAAATGACCAAGCTCGGGTTGGTCGCTCCTGGAATACTGATTCCATTCAGGAGCCATTGATAACTCAACGGAGCGGCGCCCACAGCGGCGGCTTGGAGCGTCACGTTGCGCCCCGTGTAGGCGGTCAGGCCGATGGGAGGCCCCAAGATTTGCGGACTGCCGTTGTTCACCAAGGCAAGGCCATGATTGGGCGTGGCCGCAACGGCGACAGAAAGCAGATTGGTCAAGGCGGCGGGGGGATTGGTTTCGCCGTCGGGACTGTCGCCCCAGGCGGCCACTGTGCCGTCGGCGCGAATGGCCAGGCATAGATTTGGCGCACCGCCATAACTGCACGCGGAGATGGCCACCGCGTTGGTCAGGCCCGCAGGCACATTGGTTCCCGTGGAAGGGGCGACCGGGGAGCCACCCCATGCAACCACCGTGCCATTGGATGTCAGCGCCAGGTCGTACGTCTGGCCAGCGGCAATAGCCATCACGCTGGCCAGCCCAGCAGGATTATTTGTCACCGTGCTGCCCCAAGCCGCGACGCTGCCATCAGATCGCAAAGCCAGTCCTTGCGCGACACCGGCGGCGATGGCCGTGACATGACTTAATCCCGCCGGAACGGGATAGTTGGCGCTGCCATAGTTAATGACGCTTCCGTCGGCATGCAAGACATAATCGGGATAATATCCCAAGGCCGCCGCCACCACGTTGCTCAAGGCAGGCGGCGCTTGGCCGCCCCAACCGACCAGCGAGCCGTCGGCGCGGATCGCCGCAAAACTGGCGTTCCCGCCCGTGGCGCTGCCATCGGTGGCCAGCGCCACCACATTGGTGGCATTGGCGGGAATATTGGTCCCCGGACCGCTGCCCCAGGCCACGATGCTCCCGTCCGCCCGCACGGCAAAGCTGGCGCCAGCCACGCCGGTCACGCTGATGACATTGCTCAATCCCGGCGGCGGCAGACATTCGCCGGACGAGTTCAGCCCCCACGCGGCCACCGGGCCAAAAGTCAATTGCGCATTTGAACTGACCACGATTCCCATCGTGTTGCTGGCGATGAGTGTGTAATTGCCGAGATCATTCGTGCCGATGCCCGCGTTGGTGTAGCTGCCACCAGTGGCGCCGGGAAGGTTCGTGCCGTTCAACTGCCACTGGTAAGCCGGCGCAGGAATGCCAGACACCGATGCCGTAAAGGTCGTTGGCAAACCCGGCGGCACCGAGCGGCCAACCGGCTGCAACGTAATCACCGGCGGCACCATCACAACCAGCGTTGCGGAGGCGGTGATGGAGCCGGAAAGGTTGGTAACGGTCAGACTGTAGTTCCCCGCGTCGGCGGTGGTGAGGTTGGAAATGTTCAGGCTGCTGGACGCTGAACCGGCGATATGGCTGCCGTCATCCACCAGCGGATTGCCGTTGAAAGACCATCGGTAGCTGTAAGGCGGCGTGCCGGCCACCACCGCGAAGAAGTTCGCGTTGGAGCCAGTGCCGACGGACTCGCTCACCGGCGGCTGAATGAAGCTCGGCGGCAAAATGACGGGCGTCAGCACCGCCACCGAACTGGTCGTCACGCCCACGAAGTTCGAGGCCACGAGTTGGTAATTGCCCCCCTCGTTGGTTTGCACATTGGCAATGGTCAAGCTTGAATTCGTCGAGCCGCTGACGCCGCCGCCATCCGTCAGCGGCGTGCGGTTGAAATACCATTGAAAGCACATCGGCAGCGAACCGGACACGGTGGGGCTGAAACTGGCGTTGCTGCTGACCACCGCGGAGATATTCGTGGGCTGCACGTCAAAGGCGGGCGGTGTGAAGTAGTTCAGGTGCAGCACCAAGTTGCCCGCGTCGGAATCGTAGCCGCCGGCGAGAATGTAATACGCCGTGCCAGCCGACGTGGGCAGGATGATCTGTGACGTCACGCCGCCGCCGGCGTCGTCATTGCACGCCACTTCCGTCAAAAAATCGCAATCTCCGGCGTAGAGCCCAAGCCCGGTGTCATAGTCGCTGCCAAACGTGTCCACGAACAGCAGCCCGGCCACCGGCGCGGTGAATTCGTACCAGACGCCGTGGCCGAAGCCATAGACGCAATCGGGCGCCGGATTTCCGGGCGCATCGGCTTTGAGCGTGGATTGGGCGTTGGTATAACCGGAGTTGGTGATGACGATGGCGCCGTTGCACAAACCATTGGCCACAACATCAATCACCTTTAGCAGGACATTGGAACTGGTCGCCGCGCCATAGGCGTTGGTAACGAGACAACTGAATGTGCTGCCCGAGTCGGACAACTGCGCATTCAACAGACTGTAGCTGGAATTCGTCGCATTGGGAATCAGCGCGCCATTTAGGCTCCAGAAATAAGCCAGGGGGGAGGTGCCCCCGGCCATCACGCTGAACGTCGCCGTGCTGCCGACCGCAACCACCTGGCTCGGAGTTTGGGCCAAAATCGTCGGCGGCGCAGGCGGCACATAAACCATGAGCACGGCGTTTGAACTCGCTACCGAACCAGCGAGATTTGATGCGATCACGAGATAATTCCCCGCCTGCGCCGGCTGTACATTGCTCAGCGTGAGAGCGGCATTTGTGGCGCCGAAAATATTCGTGCCGTTAAAAACCCATTGATAACTTGGCGGCGGTGTCCCAGTGGCCGTGACGGTGAAGATCGCCGCCCCGTTTACCGTCACCGTGACATTGGTCGGCTGGATGGTGATGCTGGGAGGCGCGGCGGGGGTGCCGAACGGGGTGTTGTTTTGATAGATCTGGACGGTTGAATCGTACGTGTTGCAAAAAACAATGTCCGGTCGGCCGTCGCCATCGAGGTCCCCCACCGAGACGCCCCACGCATTCCAACCGGTCGTCAGTTCCACCTGGGCGGCCAACGAACTATTGGTAAAACTCCCTGGTGTGCTGAGGTTGTCGAAAAGAGAAACCAGGCTGTTCAACTCGGAATCCACGACGAGGTCGGGCTTGCCGTCGCCGTCGAGGTCGCCGACGGCAATCGTGTGGCCCCGACCACTAAGTGGAAAGTCAATTCTGGGGGCGAACGAGTTGGTGGTCAGGGTTCCGCCAGCGCCGAGGTTGCGGATGACGGACAGGGTTTGTGGCAAATAGGCCGTCACGGCCAAATCGGGGTGGCCATCCCCATCAATATCCACGACCGCGACTGCTACGGGACCCGAGGGAACGCCCAGGTCAAACTGGGGGGCAAATGAACTCGCTGTGACTATGCCGGGTGAAGTGATGGTGTTTTGCAGCACGGAAACGGTGGAATCACCGCCATTGGCCGCGATGATGTCCGGTTTGCCATCGCCGTCCAAGTCTCCGATCGCCACCCAGTCGCATCCGGTGCCGGTCACGAAATCTACCTTGGGCGCGAAGGAATTTGTCGTCAACGTTCCGATGACACAGGTGTTGCGCAAAACAGAGATGGTTCCGTCACCGGCGTTGGCGGTCACGATTTCGGGTTTGCCGTCTCCGTCGAGGTCTCTGATCGCCACCCCTTGACAGCCCGCGCCGGTGGGGAAGTCCACCCGTATGGTGAAGGAATTTGAATTGATGATTCCGGGCGTGCAGTTGTTCCGATAAACCGAAACGACATTGGAGCCGTATTCCGTTGCGATGATGTCCAGCTTTCCGTCGCCGTCCACGTCCCCCACCGCGATCCTCATCGGACTATAAGTCCCCGGGGTTGTGGGCAGGTCAATCCTCGGCGCAAACGAACCCGGCGACAGGATGCCGTTGGTGCTGATGTTGCGGAAAATAGAGATGCTGTTGCCATAATCGTTGGCCACAATCAAATCCGGTTTGCCGTCGCCATCCAGATCGGCGATAACTGTTTGATTGGGCCCATTGCCAGCGCCTAAATCGAAACTTGGACCGAAATTCGAGGCGCTGATGCCGGAGCCGCTCCCTGCAAACGTCGGCAGGAATGGCGCGCTGGTGCTAGCAGTGAGGCCGTTCACTGTCACGGTGATCGGGGCATAAGTTGCGCCCGATGGCACGGTCACCGCGAGGTTGGTGGGACTGGCGGACGACACACTGGCCTGCACGGCGCCGAAATAAACGATGTTCGAGGCTGCCATCGCGCTAAAATTCGTGCCGATAATGGCCACGATAGTCCCGTTGGAGCCGGAGGACGGCGAAAAGCTGTAAACGGCTGGCACGCCGGTTGACGTGACCGCGGCGCCGGTGCATTTGCCCGCGCTGCCGGCGTTGTAAATAGCGGCAACCTCCGCCGCCGCTAGCGCGCGATTATACAAGGAGATTTCATCAATGTCCCCCCAAAATCCAAAATTATTGAGGCCGTCATTGACGTTTCCAATCCCCACGCCGGGGGAATCGCTGGGATTCAAATTGCCCAAAGGCGTGATGACAGTGGTTTTCTGCGCCGCCAGCACGGCATTGGTGTAAAGACTGAGGGTGCCTGCGCTCCCGTCGTAGCTGGCCGCCACATGCACCCAGTTGCTGTACGTGAGCATCACGCTGACGGAATCAGAGTTGCCGTTTGCATCACAAATTTTAAACGACATCTCCTGATTGTCCTGCATGGCCATAGAATAGGGATCCAGCCCCGGACGGTTGTCGCCCCGAAAGAAGATGACGTAACCATCACCGCGCGGACGAATCCAGCCTTCAATGGTCAGCGCGTTGGTCAAAACATACTGCGGCTGGTCCGCAATTTGCACCCCCGTATAGGTGCCGTACGAGTAATTTTCAGGGTCGAAGGCGAATGCCTGCCCCACGACTCCCTGGGTGTAGGTCACATTCACCAGCACTCCATTGTTGTTGTTCGCCGAGTCCAGCGCCGTGCCGTCGCCTTTCCACCAGCCGACCAGCCCCGATGGCGGCGGCGTGCAGGCCGCGGGGCTGACCGGCCCGGTCAGCGCGGCGGCAAGGGTGATGGCAAACGACAATAATTGTCTGCAGAGGTTTTGAATGATCTGCTTCATATGGTCTGGTCTTTACCGCTTAGCGTCCGGAAAAAAAGACCGGAGCTCCGCCGGCTGTGGCTGATCGTTGTCGTACTGTTCTAACCGTTTCGTCCGCCCTATGGCAATAAAAAAATACGACAACTGGATTACCTTTATTACGCACTCCTAATGCCTGCCCAGAAGCATCTTGAATTTCAGCAAATTGGAGGTGCAAGAACGACAACTGCTGCCAAGCGCATAGAATTTCACGCCTTGCGCGTGAAATTCACGCGTCTGCCGCAGCTAAAATGCTGGCACACGAATTGCGAATAAAGTTATCGTGGCTAAAAAATTTCATACTCCTGGAATGATGGTTCGCACCGCCTCTTACGGCGCGGCGCTGAATTTGCGCATGGCAACCATGCAAATGGCGGGTATTCGGGTTCCTCCGCGGGTTCGAACGATCCCCACCCTGCGTCGCCGGTTGCCAGTTGAAGTGATAACCGACACCGCGCAACCGGTGAAAATCAGGCACGCTGTCCAGAAATTAGACAGCCCGATTCCCGGAACCCAACTGACTCAAAACCAGCGCGTTTGAGTCCAGCCCGTAGCGGCATCTCGGCCGAGTGCCGCCATCTAAAACCTCAAAACCAGCGGGATTAACAGCGGTCACTTCGCGAGTTGCCGCTTGAGCGACTGAAGCTCCTTCAGTCGTGCTTCATCGGGTTTGGGATAATCCATGTTCAAGTCTTTCAAGGCATTCAACACGACTTGGGAGATGATCAGCCGGGCATTCAGCTTGTCGTCGGCGGGCACCACGAACCACGGCGCGTGTTCGGTGCTGGTGGCGGCCAGACAAGCTTCGTAGGCGGCTTGGTATTCCTTCCAAAAACCGCGTTCCACCAAGTCATACTTGCTGAATTTCCAGCTCCGTTCCGGATCCTCCAGGCGGCGCAAAAAGCGCTGTCGCTGTTCTTCCTTGGAAAGATGCAGGAAAAATTTGATGGTTCGCGTGCCGTTGCGGTACAAATGTTTTTCCAAGTCGTTGATGGAACGATGGCGCTTGTTCCAAAAATCCTTGTCGTTCAAGAGTTCGGGCGGCAGGGACTGGCCCTCCAAAATCTCCGGATGCACGCGCACGATCAGCACCTCCTCGTAATAGGAGCGGTTGAAGATGCCAATGCGCCCGCGTTCCGGCAGCACACGCGTGGTGCGCCACAGGAAATCATGCGCCAGCTCCTCGGCGCTGGGATGCTTGAAGCTGAAGACCTCGCAGCCTTGCGGATTGATGCCGGACATCACGTGCTTGATGGCGCCATCCTTGCCCGCCGCATCCATGGCTTGGAAAATCAACAACAAGGAATGACGGCCGAGCGCGTAAAGCAGGCCCTGCTGCTTGCTCATTCCCTTGACGTGTTCCGCGAGCAGCTCTTGGTAATGCTCCGCCGACTGGTAAAAGGGCTTGACCTTGGTGGGCAGTTTTTTAAGCCGTACACGGTCGCCTTCGCGGACGCGAAATTCCTTGGTGGAGATCTTCATGCGCTGAATCTAGGGCATTTCCCCCGGGAAATGAAAGGAGAATCCTTCACCGCACCGGCCCGCCGGATTTCGGGCTGCTTTCGGATTTCGGGGATTCGGATTTCGCATTTAACCCGGTCGGATTTTCATGATCAGATCCTTGCTTTCCACCGCGTCGCCGTTCTGCACGCAAATTTCGTCCATCACCCCGCTGAGCGGCGCGTAAATCGTGGTTTGCATCTTCATGGCTTCGAGGGTCAAGAGCTTGCCGCCTTTCTCCACCCGCGCGCCCACGCTCACCGCCAGGGCCGTGACCAAGCCCGGAATCGGCGCGCCTATTTCCTCAGGCTTGGCCGGGTCGGCCTTCACGCGCGCCTTCACGGTGGGTTTGGCCGAGCGGTCCACTATGGCCAGCTGCCGCGCCATGCCGTTCAACTCAAAACTCACGACGCGTTTGCCTTCGGCATCCACCGCGCCGATGTTCACCAGCCGGATGAACAGCGTTTTCCCTGGTTCGATCTCCACGGAAATTTCCTGGCCCGCTTTCATGCCGTAGAAGAACGCCGGCGTGGGCAGCGGCGAAAGATCGCCGTTCTCGCGCGTGAATTTGGCGTAGCCGGCGAACACTTCGGGATACATGATGTGGCTGAAAACGTCGTCCAGCGTCACGTCCGGTTTCAACTTGGCGGCAAGGTCCTCCTCGATTTTGTCGAAATTCAGCGGTTTCAAGGAAGCGCCGGGACGGTCGCTCAAAGGCTTGCGCTGGCCGAGGACGACGTGCTGCATCTTTTTGGGCCACCCTCCGAGCGGCTGGCCAAGTCCGCCGGCCAGCATGTCAATGACCGATTCCGGAAACGGCATGCTGCCCGGCTCCAGGTTCAAGACATCCGCCGGTTTGATGCCGCGCGTGATGAGAAACATCGTCATGTCGCCCACCACCTTGCTGCTGGGCGTCACCTTCACGATGTCGCCGAACAACTGGTTGACTTCGGCATAGGTGCGGGCGATTTCCGGCCAGCGCTGGGCCAGGCCCAGCGAAGCTGCTTGCTCCTTGAGGTTCGTGAACTGCCCCCCGGGCATCTCGTGCATATAGACTTCCGCGCTGCCCGCGCGCGGCGAGGAATCGAACGGCGTGTAAAATGTCCGCACCTGCTCCCAATAATCCGCCAATTCGTTCCAGCCGTCCAAATCCAGCCCCGTGTCGCGCGGGGTGAACTGCAGCGCGGCCACAATCGAATTCAGATTCGGCTGGCTGGTCGAGCCGGACATCGAGGCCACGGCGAGATCGGCCACATCCACGCCCGCGTCCGCCGCGCTCAACACCGAGGCCGCTGCAATGCCGCTGGTGTCGTGCGTGTGGAAATGCACCGGGAGGCCAATCTCCTGCTTCAGCGCCTTCACCAGCAAACCCGCGGCAGCGGGCCGGCACAGTCCCGCCATGTCCTTGATGGCGAGAAAATGCGCGCCCATCTTTTCCAGCTCCCGGGCCAGCTTGAGGTAATATTTCAGCGAATACTTGGCGCGCGCCGGGTCCAGAATGTTGCCCGTGTAACAAATCGCGCCTTCGCAGATGGCGTGCGTTTCCTGCACCGCCTCCATGGCCACCCGCAAATTCGGCAGGTAATTCAGCGAGTCGAACACGCGGAAGATGTCCATGCCCGCGCCGGCGGCGTGTTTTACAAAACCGGCCACGGCGTTGTCCGGATAGTTGGAATAGCCCACCGCGTTCGAGCCGCGGAACAGCATTTGAAAGCAGATGTTTGGAATGCGTTCGCGCAGCAGGCGCAGCCGCAGCCACGGATCCTCGTTCAGAAAGCGCAGCGCGGTGTCAAACGTCGCCCCGCCCCACAGTTCCAGGCTGAACAATTGCGGCGCGCGGCGCGCGAGGGCGTCCGCCACCGCCAGCATGTCGTACGAGCGCAGCCGCGTGGCGAACAGCGATTGATGCGCGTCGCGCAAGGTGGTGTCCGTGATCAGCAACCGCTTTTGCTTGAGCGTCCATTCGGCGAATTTGCGCGGGCCGAGCTCCAGCAGCAATTGCCGCGTGCCCGGCGGCGGCGTTTGTTTGCGGTCGCAGGCCGGCGCCCGGGCGGCCAGGAAACTTTCCTTCGGCTGGAAGCCTTTCACTAGCGGATGGCCGTTCACCGTGATATCGCCCAGATACTTGAGCAGCTTCGTGGCGCGGTCGCGGCGCGGCTTGAACTGGAACAGCTCCGGCGTGGTGTCAATCAAAGTCGTGGTCGCCAGCCCTTGCTTGAAGGTGTCGTTGTGGATGACGTTTTCGAGGAAGGGAATGTTCGTCTTCACGCCGCGGATGCGGAATTCCCGCAGCGCGCGGTCCATGCGCTGCAGCGCGCCCTGGAACGTCTGCGCCGACGCCGTGAGCTTTACCAGCAGCGAATCATAAAATGGCGTCACCACCGCGCCCCCGTAGCCCATGCCGCCGTCCAGGCGCACGCCAAAGCCGCCCGCCGAGCGATACGTCAAAATGCGCCCGTAATCGGGCTGGAATTTATTCTCCGGGTCTTCGGTCGTGATGCGGCATTGCACGGCATAGCCGTTGCGCGGCATGTCTTCCTGCTCCGGAATGCCCACGTCCGGGCTGTGCATCGGCTTGCCATCGGCAATCAGGATTTGCGACCGCACCAGGTCGAGGCCCGTGATCACTTCTGTGACCGTATGTTCCACCTGAATGCGCGGGTTCATCTCGATGAAGAACCAGGCTTGGGTGTCCAGGTCGTAGAGGAATTCCACTGTGCCCGCGTTGTCGTATTTGATTTCGTGGCACAAGCGCACCGCCGCCTCGCACAGTTCCGCGCGGACGCGCTTCTCCAAGTCCACGCTCGGCGCGATTTCAATCACCTTCTGATGCCGGCGCTGCACCGAGCAATCGCGCTCGTGCAAATGCACCACGCGCCCGTGCTGGTCCCCGAGAATCTGCACCTCGATATGCTTCGCGCGCGGAATGTAGCGCTCGAGAAACACCGCCGGATTGCCAAATGCGCGGCCCGCCTCGCCCTGCGCCTCGTCCAGCAACGCCGACAAATCGCCCGGCTTGGTCACCACGCGCATTCCGCGTCCCCCGCCGCCGAAGGCCGCCTTGATGATGAGCGGAAAACCAATCTGTTTGGCCACCTTCAACGCCTCGGCGCGATCCTCGATCGCGTCCTCCGTTCCCGGCAGCACCGGCACGCCGACCTTTTGCGCCAGGGCGCGCGCCGCGGTCTTGTCGCCCATCATGCGCAGCAAATCCACGCGCGGCCCCACAAACGTGATGCCCGCGTCGGCGCAGGCCTGCGCAAAATCCGCGTTCTCCGACAAAAAACCGTAGCCCGGATGGATGAAATCCGCGCCCTTCTCCTGCGCCAGCGCCACGATGCCCGCGATATCCAGGTACGCGCCAACCGGGCCCTTGCCTTCGCCCACCACGTACGCCTCGTCCGCCTTGAACCGGTGGATCGCCAGGCGGTCCTCCGCCGCGTAGATGGCGACCGTGCGCAGCCCGAGTTCCGTGGCCGCGCGAAACACTCGGATGGCGATTTCGCTGCGGTTGGCCACGAGCAGTTTTCGTGGTTTATCCGTTCTGGTAATCAAATCCATAAGCCTTTGCGCATACGACAACAAAAATCCGGGAGGAAATCAATCAGGAAGCGGCGTGAAACTTTTTTCCGCCAGCGTGCGCTGGCCGAAAGCCACGTAGGGCAGGCGGTCCCGCCTGCCCGTCTTTGGGGGATGCGTGAGGAGAAGCTGGCGATCCGCCACTCCGTGCGCGCCCAAATATTCGAGCCGTTTCTGCCAAACAACGTGCTGCGGATTGGGACCATCCGCACACGCGTTCCCGTGCAGTAGTTTGCTGGGCGGCTCCATCGCGCGGGCTGAAAGCCCGGAACCTGTCAGTCCAGCAACGCCCTGGGTGTTTGTGGTCACGATTCTTTATCCAGCCCTGCACGGGCGGAACAGCATGAAAATTCTGTTCCGCAGCCAGGATTTGGGTTGACTCCCGCCGGTTTATTTTAAAAATTATGCCCAGGTTCCTTGGAGAGGACGGTGTCAAAATGTGGTTCCCCGATATTTGTCCATGAGAAAAAAGAACTGGTGCTGGCTTATTGTGTTGCCCGTCCTGCTATCGTCGTGCGCCACGGAGCCGCCGGCGCCGCGGGCGTTTCGCAACTTCGATGATTCAGCGCTCATCATTGAGTCCTTCGACGACCGAAAAACCCACGACAATGCGTCAGCGGACAAAAATGACCGGACCATCATCCAGGTGCTCGATGTGGCCAGGAAACTCCCCCGGCACCGGACGGCGCTGGTCATTATGGAGAATTATTCCGAACCGCAACTTGGGCCGCAATTCCGGGATCGCGCCACCGTCTGGTTCGCCGGTTTGCGCGAAGTGGGCTACCAGCACATCGTCTTCCTGAAAGGAAGCGGTGTCGGAGATCCGGACGGACTGCCGGTGCTGGCGGAATACTTTTGAAACGGTTACTATTCAATCTCATGAACACGCAAGACTCTCCCCTCGTGGGCATCCTGATGGGCAGCGACTCCGACTGGCCGGTGATGAAAGCCGCCGCCGAGGCCCTCGCTGAATTCGGCATTGGTTCGGAAGCCAAAGTCATCTCCGCCCACCGCGATCCGCACGGCCTGGAAGAATACGTGGCCGGGATCAGCGCCAGGGGCCTGAAACTCATCATCGCCGGCGCGGGCGGCGCGGCCCATCTGCCCGGCGTCACGGCGGCGTTCACCACTGTGCCGGTTATCGGCGTGCCCATCCTCGGCAAGGCCTTCGACGGCTTCGACTCGCTGCTGGCCATCGTGCAGATGCCGCCGGGCGTCCCGGTGGCCACGGTGGCCGTCAACGGCGCGCGCAACGCGGGCATTCTGGCCGTGCAAATCCTGGCCGTGGCGGACGCCCGGTTGCAGGGGGAATTGAGGGAATTCAAGCTGCGGCTGAGGGACGAATCGCGCGCAAAAAGTAAAAATGTTGAAACGATAAAAGGTTAAAGCGTTGCCGCATTGAAGCGCAGCCGCCCGACACCTCACGCCTCACGCTTCCCAACCATGCAACGGCTCATCGAAGGCGTCCACAAATTCCGCTCCGGCGAGTTCGGGAATTACCGGAAGCTGTTCCGCAAGCTGTCGCGCGAAGGCCAGAACCCGCATACGCTCTTCATCACCTGCTCGGACTCGCGCGTGCTGGCCGAACTCATCACCCAGAGCCAGCCGGGCGATTTGTTCGTGGTGAAAAACGTCGGCAACATTGTCCCGCCCGCCAGCGCGCGCGGCGACACCAACTCCACCGCCGCCGCGATCGAATTCGCCGTGGAAAATCTGCGGGTGAGCGACCTCGTCATTTGCGGCCATTCGCAATGCGGCGCCATGGCGGCGCTGCTGGCCGAAAACCCGGTCAGCCCGGCCATGCCACATCTGCGCGACTGGCTGAACCTGGCCGCGCCCGTGCGCGAGACGCTCAAGAAAAATTATGGGCATCTGCGTGAAGCCCGCGCCCGGGAAACCGCGGCCGCCGAGGAAAACGTCTTGTTCGGCCTGGATAGTCTGCACAGTTATCCCTGCGTGCAGAACCGCCTGATGGACGGCACGCTGCGCCTGCACGGCTGGTTTTTCAAAATCGCCACGGCGGAACTGTTCGCCTACGATCCCGAATCGCGCCAGTTTTCGCCGCTGGGGAAAGATTAGCACGAAGGCCAGAATCCGAAATTCGAATTCCGAACGCCGAAAGAAATCCGAAGACCGAAATGGGGCAGGCGGCACCGCCTCGAATACTTTCGGGTCATTCAAGTGAGCTCTGCGGCCGGATTTTGTTCGTCCCCCACCCAATCACCTTTTTGGCACGCGACGCCCGGCGGGCGCCGGGCGGACAGCCGGAGTGCTTTGGTCCTTGATTTGCGCGACTGCAACGGGAGCGGGCGCGACCGCCGCCGCCGGAACCAACGCACGACTTTTGGCGACCCAAATCATAAAAACCACGAGCACGACCAGCGCTGTGGTCACCGCCGCCAGACTGACGTAGAGCCAGCCGAGCGGCGGCTGAAACTTGAACACCACTCGGTGCGTGCCAGCTGCCAGATGGACCCCGCGCATCAGGAAATTGCACCGCAACAATCGTTCCGGCTGGCCATCCACAAACACTTTCCAGTCGGGATCAAAATGATCGTTCAACAGCAAAACGGAGGGGGCTGCCGCGTCGGCCTGCAGCACAATTTCTTTCGGGGCATAATGGACGAACTCGACCGAGCCGGGTGACGGGCTGGTTTCAGCAGCCGGACTCGCAGGCGCGTCACCAGCCACAAATACGCTGCTGGCCGGATCGAAATCCGGGTCGAGCAGTGCCTTCAGGACCGCGGCGTCATTGGTGGCAGCTTGCCAGCGGGAATAAAGCTTTGCGCGCGGCAACGCGCCCAAGTATTCAAATAGCCCAAAGCGCCCATTGCTGGCAAGGACGGCGGTGAGCTGGCTCCATTGAGTGACCGCGACGACACCCGGCTTGGGCGCCAACCCAAACTGCGCGAGCAGTTGGAGTCGCACCGGGGCGAGCATGTCTTGTGCGCTCAAAAAATCAGCGAAATTAACCGGGGCGAGCAAATAGCGGCTGGCGGTGACCTGCCACGCGCGGGCCAACCGAAACCAGGGATTGGCTGCATTGGTATCGTTGAATGCCGACATGAAGGCGTGATAATCTTCCTGAATCCGCGGCATTTCAATCGTGTCCAAGGATTGGATGTCATAGTAGGGGAATTGCTGCTGCAGCCATTCCTTGCGATACAGCGAGGACAGCCGGGCCAGCTCCGGCGCCCCGCTGAGCGGCGCACTGACGACGCGGTGTTCCCAAGGCTTGTCGCGCATCAGGTCCAGCACCGGATTGCTGGAGTATTTGTCCACATAGTCCCAATATACAATCCAAGGGCGATTGGCCAGCCCGAGATCGCCCGCCAACAAAACCGCCAGGAGGATGCCGCCTTGCGCGGCCCGGCGACCGGCAAAAGCGCCGCTAAAGATCAGGATCATGAGTCCCGCCGCCAGCGCAAAGGCCACGACGAACCATCCGGCTTGCTGAATGCTGAAAGCCGCCACCATATCCGGTGGTGCGCTAATCAGGGCGCCTTGCAGGTATTCCACCAATTCCTCCCGGTGCGCGGCATAGTCCCACCAGGCCAGCAAACTAGCCAGCCAAACGACGCCGCAGCCGTACACCCAGCGCTTTTCAAATTTGGCGGCGCGGTTCCACCAGTATTGCAGCCCGGCCCACCGGGAAGGGGCGCCGGCCACGGCCGGCGACAGGTAGCGGCGACACAAACCATCCACGCCAAAGGCAAACAGCACCACCAAGGCAAAACTGAAAACATAAATAAACTTGATCGGATTCCGGATGGTGGAGGCGTAAGGCAGCGCATAGACCAGTTGATAAAACGGAGCAAAGCGGCCAAACGCCAGCAATAGAGAAAGCACGGCCGCTCCCAGCCAGAACCAAAGCCACTTCCGTTGCGCCAGATTGAACGGAGAATTTGTCCGGCGCAGCGCTTGCAAGGCCGCCCAGAGCGCCACCAGCACGACCAATCCGCCGGCGTAATTTCCACCGCCGCTGTAGCGAAGGAAACCGGTCGGCGGCGGACCCTGGCGGCCATTCCGGTCATAGGCATACCAAGCCGGGTCGCGCCCCCTGGTGCCCCAATAAGTCCCTCCGTTCGGCGTGTCCGAACGATAGCCGAACAGGCCCGGCACCACCAGGTTTAACGCCTCCACCTTGGGCAGACTCCATTGCGTGGCCCAGTCCCACCGCTGCATTTTGGTTTGGGCATCCTGCCCGGTTCCGGCCACTCCTTCGATCGAACTGCCAACCAGTCCCTGGACCGCTTGAGCCGCGAGAAATCCCGCAAACACGACCACCAACAGCAACCGGCCCGCACCCGCAGCCAGGCTTTTTGCCCGCGGCCCTTCGACCGTCCAAATCTGATAAAGGAGAAACGCCGCCACCCCCAGGCTGAAAATGGCCCCGACATCCGCGCCTTCGGTCACTGCCATGCCCACGGCCATTCCGGCCAGGATTACCCGCAGCCAGCGCTGGGGCGACGAGGTGTCGGCCAAAGCGGCCAGCGCAAAAAATATCATGCCGAAAGTGATATCGTGCGCGCCCATGCCCCAGCACGCGACCGAGAAAAAAGTGGAATTCAAGACCACCGCCAGTCCGCCCAAAATACACGCCAGCGGACTCAGCTTTGACTCGCGGAAAAAGCACCAGGCGCCCAGCCCCAAAATCAGCAGTGAGATGATCGCGTAAAACTTGGAAGACCCCACCGGCCCCAGCAGCCATCTTAAACCCGTGCTGATGCTGGGAGTGGCGATGCCGTTGTTCGCCCCCAAACCGTTCAAGTCCCCCCAGCAGCCGGCAAACCGAGCCGGCAGGCGGTGACAATCTGCCATCTGTTGGCCCAGCGACCCGTCATTCGCAAACAAAACTTGTCCCGGCACGAAAACGCCGTGCAACAAACCGGCCAACACCACCAGCAACACCGCCAGCGCGGTGGCCCATCCTCCTGCCCGCAACCGGACCATGACTGCGGACCATTTCATGTCACGAGGATTGAGCGAGTCGAGCGGACGGCCCTCTGCCCGGCGCGCTTGGCCCTCCGGCAGGGGCGCGGACGCCAACTCCTGACCAGTGCGAGAGATCGCGGCCGATTAATTCGCCCAATTGCTCGACTTCAGCGGCAAATTCCCGGCGCAGTTGTGCTTTGAGTTCCGGTTCCAGCGGCGGTGGCCGCTGAGTCGAGGAATTGCATCTCGTCAGAAAACTTTCAACCCGATAAGCTGCGTCCAGCAGGCGTCGTGGCAGCACGCGCCGGATCGTCCGCACCGTCGTGCGCGTGATGGGATCGTTAAGCACCGCCCGCAACGCCCGGCTGTTCACCGCCACCGCAGGATTAATCCGGTCAAACGCCCGCAACCTGTGCGTGTCATCCACCTCCAGGAATTTGAGCGCGTCCTGATAGACCGCCGCCGGGTTGGCGGCCAGATCTTCCAGCAGCACCACCTTGACCCGCTCCCGCCCAAACGCCTGAAAATAGCGCTGCACCTGCCGCGCGAAGCGCGGGACGTCACGATAAACCAGCCCTGGCCCAAAATAGGTTTGCCGCCCAAGACCCCGGCCCGCCCGCCGCTCCGGTTCGGCCCGCAACGCCTCCGCAAATGTCGCCAGCGGCTCGTTGCCGTCGTAGCGAAAAAATCGGAAGACCGAATACATTATTTCGGACGGCTCTCGCAGCATGACGATGATCCGAGCCGACGGATTGAACGCCTTGATTTCCGCCGCGGCCGTTTCCGAGAACAGATACCAGACCGAGGCTTCGCCAACCCGGCGCTGCCCGTCCCACGCGCCGAATTCCGACAGATACTCGCGTTCCGCGCGGCGGCAAAAGCTGGCGGAGAAAGGCAAATCGCTGCCGAAGAAATGCATTTCCTTCCGCGGCATGAAAATATCCGGATGTGAGGCCAAATAATCCGAGATCGCGGTCGTCCCGGATCGAGGGGCGCCCACCACAAAAAAATTGGGGCGGCCTCTCGCTGGCGGCCCATCACCGCGACGGTCAAGTCCAGTTTCCGCCCTGCGGTTAGTCTGCACGGTCGCTGTTGATTCTTGCGTGAGCATTGGCATAAGATAGCGATAATCTCGCTGCTGGCTCTGCCATTGAGACGAACCCAGCGGAATCCGGGATGAATCGCCCATGGCTTGGGATGAATTTGCGGCAGGCGGTTGGACAACGGTCTGATTTCATGTACATTGGACGGCACGCGCGCATGAAATTAGAGACTTCCGCTAACGGCATGGGACAGGAAATGAGTGAATTTTCCGACCCCAAATCCGCCCCGGCCCGCCCGCAGCAAAGGCCGCAGTGGGGCCAGTCGCGTTTCTGGTGGGTGGTGCTCACCTTCTGGATTGTGGTGTCACTCGCCGCTGGACTGGAAACCGCGCTGCTGCAGTCGGTCAGCCTCAAACAGGCGCTGGAGGAAATCGTATCGCGGCTGGCTCCTTGGCTTTTCATGACGGGGCTGATCATGCGGATCTCCTCGAAATACACGCTGGACCGCGCCAATTGGCAGCGCTCGATCTGGGTTTATCTGTCGGCGTTCGCCGCCAGCCTCGGCGTGGTCGCGGTATTCACCTATTTGGGGCCGCCGCCGCTGCTGCTCGGGAGCCGCCTCCCGCCCAGCATCTCGAGATTTACCGGCGATTCCCGCACCCTGGCCTTTTTCGTTTTGACGCGCCTCACCTATCAAGTCCCTACGTTTTGGGGGTTGGTCGCGGTCGCCCATGCCGTGCGCTTTTATGAACGCGAGGACGCCAGCAAATTGCACCAGACCGAATTGCGGGCGCAACTGGTTCAGGCGCGCTTGCAGGCGCTCCAATCGCAGCTCAATCCGCATTTTTTGTTTAATACGCTCAACTCGATTGCTTCGCTGGTGCAGGACCACCCGGCCACCGCCGAAAAAATGATCGAGGCCTTGGGCGATCTATTGCGCGTCGCCATCACCACTCGGCGGCCACAGGTCACCGTGCGCGAGGAGCTTCATTTTCTCGATCAGTTCTTGTTGATCGAGCGCCTCCGGTTTGGCAAACGGCTGCGGATCGAAACTGAAATCAACGAGGCCTTGCTCGGCGACCTGGTGCCGGTGCTCATCCTGCAGCCCCTGGTGGAAAACGCCATCAAACACGGCGTGGAAACCCAGCTGGGCGAGAGCGTCATCCGCCTTGCCGTCCAAGCGGCCGGCAATGGCGGTTTTCTCCGCCTGGAAGTCAGCAACAGTGGTCCCGCTTCGCATCCTCCCGGCGGCGTGATCAAGGAAAACATCGGCTTGTCCAACACCCGCGCGCGCTTGCAGGCCTTGTTTGGCCAGCACGCCAGTTTGGAATTGCGCCCGCAACCGCAGGGCGGGTTCGTCGCCCGTATGCTTATTCCGCGGCCGCCCGCCGCGCCGCGGGCCACCCGGGGCGCACTGGAGGCCGCCGCATGAGTATTCGCGCCGTGGTGGTGGACGACGAACCGCTGGCCCGCAGCCGCCTGCGCCGGCTGCTGGCGCAGGAACCGGACGTGGAAATTGTGGGCGAATGCGACAACGGTCCTGCGGCCATTGACTGTATCCGCCAACAGGAGCCGGATGTGGTTTTTCTGGATTTGCACATGCCGCAAGTGGGCGGCCTCGAAGTGGCGCGCGCTTTGCCGGCAGAAAGCCTCCCGGCCATTGTTTTTGTGACCGCTCATGATCAGCATGCCGTGGAGGCGTTTGCAGTCCAAGCCACGGATTATTTGCTGAAACCGCTCACGCGAGCCCGGCTGCAAGAGGCGGTGCGACGGGTGCGCGAGCGCCTGCGCGCGCCGGCTCGGAAGCGCGCCAGCCACTCAGCCGCGACGGAACCACCGTCGCCCTGTCTTAATCGTTTTGCCGTGAAAGACGGCAACCAAACGCTGTTCATCAAGACCCAGGACGTGGACTACATTGAAGCGGCGGCCAATTACGCCGTGCTCTGCACGCCCGCGGGCAACCACGTCCTCCGCGAGACTTTGCGCAATCTGGAAGCGTCCTTGTCGCCCGCGTCCTTTCTTCGCATCAGTCGCTCCATCATTGTCAATCTGGACCGCGTCAGCGCGATCCGCTCGGACCTGTCCGGCGAATGGCAGGTGGTGCTTCAAAGTGGCCGGGAACTCCTTATGACGCGCGGCTGGAAGGAAGTTCAGGAGCGGCTGCAGTACGCCGCCTACCATTCTTCATCATAGGCCAGCGCTGACCTCCTTTCAACCAGCCCTGCAAGGCAACTCGCAGCCCAATTCGCAAGCGGCGACCAGCCAGCCCTTTGGCAAGAACAGCCAGGCCAATACGGATTACCAGAATCTGACCAGCGCCCTGCAATCCGGGAATCTTTCAACTGCCCAGCAGGCCTATGCCAGTTTGCAGAACGACCTCAAATCCGCCCAGTCCAATAATTCCGCCCAGGCAACCAATTCCGCGCGCAGAGGCCACCGCCATCATCACAGTTCCAGCGCCACGTCTGCGACTCCCGCGTCAACGACGGCAACTGGTTCGGCAGCGAGTTCCACCCTGCAGCTACGCAGGGTTTCGGCGCTCACGCGCATACTGAAGCTCTGGGCCAGCTATTGCGCCTGCCATCGGCACACTTTTCCGCCAACTTGGTGGGAAAAATCTGCCGGGAAGGTTCGTGTAATGTTTAAAAAATGCCGAGTCACGTCAAGTTCGGACCGGTTCAGCCCGTAAAACTGGCAATTTTTCCAAAATATGCGATATGAACTTGGCTGGTATCAAAACAGCTTCAAAACAACCAGCTTGATCAATGAGTATGATGGTGCAATTTATGCGCAGCTGGGATTGCCGGTGCAGTCCCGGAAGAGTGTGCATTGGCGAAAGACGCCTTGTCTGGCCATGATGAACTCTCCAATTCCAGTGAGAAGTTGTTGTTTCGCTTGAATTTCAGCACCATGAGAATTAACGATCCATTTTGGTGGTCGCCATGCTCCGCCACCAACAAGGTGTCGTCGAATAATACCACCAGCCTTGAGGGATTGACCGAAACGACGATCAAGAGCATGGCGGCGACTGATTTTGCCGCCCTGTTATCGTCCCAGATCGCGAGTTTGGCCAGCACCCAGAATTCGGCCCTGACGATGGCGAAAGCTTTGGCAGTGACCACCACCCAAGGGACGGCCATGAAGAGCGCCACCCCGATGGTGATATCGAGCTCTCAAATTTCGTTCCTGGCTTCGATGCAGGCCAAAGGTGCCGCGGCGGATGATCAGACTGAACTCACCGCCACCGAGGTTGCGGCACTGACCGCCACCCAGATCGAGGAACTCACGGCCAGCGAAATCGAAGGGCTCACGGGGACGGAACTGGCGACGCTGACAACAACGCAGTTTGCCGCCCTCACGGCGACTCAGTTGGGCAATCTGACGACCAAGCAGGCGGCGGTATTGACCGCCGCCGAACTGGCGGAGTTGTCCACCTCGCAACTGGCGGGACTAACGGCCACCCAGCTCAAGGCGCTGACCACCACCCAGATCAACTATTTGGCCGACACCCAGGCAGCTGCGTTGACGACGACCCAGATCGCAGGCCTGCTGAGCACCCAATTGGCGGCCCTCACCACCTGGGCGGTCGGGGCGCTGACGGTCACCACACTGGCGGCGTTGACGAGCACGCAAATCCAAGGGCTGACCAGCAGCGGGATCAGGGCGATGACGCCGGCGCAACTGGCCGCGTTGACCCTGTCGAATATCGCCGCCCTCACGAAAAACCAAATCCAAGCCTTGGGCGCGACGGTGATCGCCAATTTGGACGCGACACAACTGGCGGCTCTTTCCTCAGCCCAGATTGCGGCCTTCACCACCACGGAAATTGACGCCCTCACCACCACGGAACTTGCCGCGTTGGCGACCACGCAAATAAAGGGACTCACCAGCACCTGCCTTGCGACGCTGACGACCACGCAGCTGTCCTCATTGAGCGCTGCGCAAATCGGCGTGCTGTCCCCCGGGCAAATCTCCGGGCTGGGCGGGGATCAAGTCGGCGCGCTCGCCGTCACGCAACTGGCTCTGCTGACCTCCACTGGGCTTGCCGGCCTCACCTCAACGCAGGCGCAGCATTTAACCACGAGTCAATTGGCGGCGTTGGCCGCGACGCAGATCCCTGGCCTGTCCAGCACCTGCCTCAGTGCCCTGGCGGACACGCAACTGGCGGTGCTGACCGCGACGCAAGTGGTGGCGCTGACCAACACCCAACTCACGGGCTTGACCAGTACCGAGATCAGCGAACTGAATGTCACCCAACTGGCGGCGTTGTCGGTCACCCAGCTGGCGGCCATCACCACGACTGCGTTCGGCGGGTTGACAGACGTGCAACTCGAGGGCTTGCCCGCCACTTGGATCCTTGACCTGACCAGCACCGAACTGGGGGCGCTGACCACGACGGCGGTTGATGCGTTGACCACCACGACGCTGGCCGCGCTGACCGCCACGCAAATCCAGGGGCTGACCAGCACCGGAATCGGGACGCTGGCGCTGACGCAACTGGCGGCGCTGACCGCCGGGCAAATCGCGGCCTTGACCAGCAAGCAAGTCCCCGGTTTGACCGGAGATCAGCTTTCCGCCCTGAGCGGCGCGCAACTGGCGGCGCTGACCGCCACGGGACTGAGCGGACTGACGACGGCGCAGATACAGCAGCTCTCATCGGCGCAACTGACGGCCTTCAGCACCACGCAGATCTGCGGGTTCACGAGCACCGGCATCGGCGCGATGTCCACCACTCAGGTCGCGGCGCTCACGGTTTCGCAATTGGCGGCGCTAATGGTCAATCAGATGCCCGGTTTTACCAGCGGGGACGTCGCCGCGCTGGCCGCCACACAGCTCGCCGCGCTGAGCGGCCCGCAATTTGCCGCGCTGACTTCAACGGCCATTTCCGGCCTGACCGGGGTTCAGAATGAAAGTTTGACGACTACCGCTATTCAGAGTCTGACTAGCACCCAATTGGCAGGGCTGAACGCGACCGCGGCCCATGCCCTGACGATCACCGAGTTGACCGCGTTGACCGCGACGCAGATCCGGGGGTTGACGAGCACCGGCATCGGGGCGCTGGCGCTCACGCAGATGGCGAGCCTGGCAGCCACCCAAATCGGGTCCTTGACCGCCACGCAGGTGACCGGCCTGAGCGGCAGCCAAATCACCTCGCTGAACGGAAGCCAACTGGCGGCGCTGACGACCACTGAATTGGGCGCCCTCACCACGGCGCAGATAAAGCAGTTCTCGGCGACCCAACTGGCGGCATTGACCACCATGCAGGTCCGGGGGTTGACCAGCGCCGGAGTGGGGGCCTTGGCGCAAACCCAGATCATGTCGCTCACGGCGACGCAGCTGGCTGCGCTCACGGCCACGCAGATCGCGGGGCTGACCGGCACCGAAGTGGGCGACCTCACGCTGACCCAACTCGCAGCGCTGACGACCACCCAGCTCGGCGCGCTCACGATGACCGCGATCAGCGGTCTGGCTGACACGCAACTCGCGGCACTGACGACGACGCAGCTGGGGGGATTGACCCGATCGGAAATGGGGGCGCTGAGCACCTGGGCGGTGGCGGCTTTGACGCCGGATCAATTGGCCGGGTTCACGACGACGCAAATCCAGGGGCTGACAAGCTCGGGGATTGGGGCGCTGACGCTGGCACAGTTTGGGACCTTGTCCACCACGCAAATCGCCGCCTTGACCGCGGCGCAGACGACCAGCCTGAGTGGCAACCAAATCGCCTCGCTGAACGGTACGCAATTGGCAGCGCTGACGGCGACAGAGTTGGGCGCGCTCACCACGACGCAGGTGGGGGAACTCTCGGCAGTGCAGTTGATGGCGTTGACCACCGCCCAAATTCAAGGGTTGGCCAGCACCGGGATCGCGGTTTTGACGAATACCCAACTGACCATGCTCGGCACCACGCAATTGGCGGGGCTGTCCGCGACGCAGATCGCCGGGCTGACCAGCACTGAAATCAGCGAGCTCGCGCCGGCTCAACTGGCGGGATTGACTTTCACTCAACTCGGGGCGCTGACCCCATCGGCGATCAGCGGCCTGGCCGACACGCAAGTGGCGGCACTGACGACGACGCAGCTGGGGGGATTGACCCGATCGGATTTGGGGGCGCTGAGCACCTGGGCGATGGCCGCTTTGACGCCGGATCAATTGGCCGGGTTGACGACGACGCAAATCCAGGGGCTGACGGTTTCGGGAATCGGAGCGCTGACGCTGACCCAGTTTGCAACCTTGTCCACCGCGCAAATCGCCACCTTGACCGCCTCGCAGGTGACCGGCCTGAGCGGCGACCAAATCGCCTCCCTCGGCGGAACCCAATTGGCGGCGCTGACGGCGACGGAGTTGGGCGCGCTCACCACGACGCAATTGGGGCAACTCTCGGCGGCGCAAGTGTCGGCGTTGACCCCCGCGCAGGTGCGGGGGCTGACCAGCACCGGCATCGGGGCGTTGGCGGGCTCTCAGTTGGCGGCCCTAGCCACGACGCAACTGGCGGCGCTGACAACAACGCAGATGGCCGGGCTGACCAGCACTGAAATCAGTGAACTATCGCCAGCTCAACTGGCCGGATTGACTTCCGCTCAGCTCGCGGCACTGACCCCGCTGGCGATTAGCGGCCTGGCCGACACGCAACTGGCGGCACTGACGACGACGCAGCTTGGAGGATTGACCAGATCGGAACTGGGGGCCCTGATCACTTGGGCGGTGGCCGCTTTGACGCCGGCTGAATTGGCCGTGTTGACGACGACACAAATCCAGGGCCTGACGATTTCGGGGATCGGAGCGCTGACGCTGACACAGTTTGCAGCCTTGTCCACCACGCAAGTCGCTGCCTTGACCACCACCCAGGTGACCGGTTTGAGCGGCGACCAAATCAGCTCGCTCAATGGAACGCAACTGGCGGCGATCACGGCGACGGAACTGGGCGCGCTCACGACGACGCAGGTGGGGCAACTTTCGGCGGCGCAACTGTCGGCGTTGACCGCCCCGCAGGTCCGGGGGCTGACCAGCACCGGCATCGGCATTTTAACGGATACCCAACTGACGGCGCTCAGCCCCACGCAAATTGCAGCTCTCACCACGACGCAGATCCGGGGGTTGACTGGCACTGAAATCAGCGAGCTGACGCCTGGCCAGCTGGCAGTGTTGACGTTCACTCAAATCGGGGCGCTAACCCCGGCGTCGGTCAGCGGCCTGGCCAATACGCAGTTGGCGGCGCTGTCGACGACGCAGTTTCAGGGGTTGACCAGCGCCGCACTGGGAATGCTCACCACCACCGCCGTGGCCGCCTTGACACCGGCTGAATTGGCCGTGTTGACGACGACACAGATCCAGGGATTGACTAAAGCCAGCATCGGGACGCTCACGTTGACGCAGTTGGCCTGCTTGGCCACCACCCAGATCGCGGCCTTGACCTCGGCGCAGGTGGCGGGCTTAAGCGGAAACCAGATAATCTCACTGAGCGGAGCTCAACTGTCGGCACTGACGGCGATGGAACTAAGCGCGCTCACCACGACGCAGTTGGGTCAATTGTCGGCGGCGCAACTGGCGGCGTTGACTGTCCCCCAAGTCCAGGGGCTGACCAGCGCCGAGATCGGGATGTTAACGAATACCCAACTGACGGCGCTCACCACGACGCAAATGGCTGCGCTCACCACAACGCAGATCCAGGGAGTGACCAACCCTGAAATCAGCGAATTGACGCCGGCCCAACTGTCGGCGTTGACTTCCACTCAAATCGGGGCGCTGACCGCGACGACGATCAGCGGCCTGGCCGATACGCAGGCGGCGGCGCTGATGGCCACGCAGTTGGCCGCACTTACCGGAAGCCAGCTGGGGGCATTCACCTCGACGGAGGTTGGCGCGCTGACGACCACGGAACTGGCCGCACTCACCACGATCCAGATTCGCGGGCTGGGCACCGGGATCGGGTCCCTTACTCTGGCGCAGTTGGCCGCCTTCGCCACCACGCAAATCGCCGCCTTGACCGCCGCGCAGGTGACGGGTTTAAACGGAAACCAAATTGGCTCGTTGAGCGGAACGCAACTGGCGGCGCTGACGGTGACGGAATTGGGCGCGCTCACCTTGACGCAGTTGGGTCAACTGTCGGCGGCGCAAGTGTCGGCGTTGACCACCACGCAGGTTCAGGGGTTGACCAGCACCGGGATCGGGGCGCTGGCCGGCACCCAGCTGGCGGCCCTGGCCACGACCCAACTGGCGATCATGTCCAGCTCGCAAATCCAGGGGCTGACCAGCACTGAAATCAGTGAACTCACGCCGGCCCAATTGGCAGTGTTGACTTCCACTCAACTCGGGGCGCTGACTCCGACGACCATCAGTGGTCTGGCCGATACGCAGGCGGCCGCGCTGACGACGACGCAGCTTGCGGGATTGACCAGCACCCAACTGGGGGCGCTGGCCACCACGGCGGTGGCCGCTTTGACCACGGATGAATTGACGGCGTTGACGACGGCGCAGATTCAGGGACTGACCAGCGCCGGCATCGGGACGCTGACGCTGGCTCAGTTCGCCGCCCTCGGCACCACCCAAATCGCCGCCTTGACCGCCACGCAGGTGACGGGTTTGAGCGGGGACCAAATTGCCTCCCTGAGCGGAACGCAACTGGCGGCGCTTACGGTCACAGAATTGGGCGCGCTCACCTTGACGCAATTGGGGCAACTGTCGGCAGCGCAAGTGTCAGCGTTGACCACCACGCAGGTTCAGGGGCTGACCAGCACTGGGATCGGGGCGTTGGCGGGCACCCAATTGGCGGCCCTGGCCACGGCCCAACTGGCGATTATGTCGAGCTCGCAAATCCATGGGCTGACCAGCACTGAAATCAGTGAACTGACGCCAGCCCAACTGGCGGCTTTGGCTTCCACTCAACTCGGGGCGCTGACCTCGACGACCATCGGCGGTCTGGCCGATACGCAAGCGGCGGCGCTGACGGTGACGCAGCTTGCGGGATTGACCAGCACCCAACTGGGGGCGCTGACCACCACGGCCGTTGCCGCGTTGACCACCGATACACTGACGTCGTTGACGACGGCGCAGATTCAGGGACTGACGACCGCCGACATCGGGACACTGACGCTGGCCCAGTTGGCCGCGCTCGCCACCACCCAAATCGCCGCCTTGACCGCCACGCAGGTGACGGGTTTGAGCGGGGACCAAATTGCCTCCCTGAGTGGAACGCAACTGGCGGCGCTGACGGCCACAGAATTGGGCGCGCTCACCCTGACGCAATTGGGGCAACTGTCGGCGGCGCAGGTGTCGGCGTTGACCACCACGCAGGTTCAGGGGCTGACCAGCACCGGGATCGGGGCGCTGGCGGGCACCCAATTGGCAGCCCTGGCCACGATACAAATTGCGGCGCTAACAACCACGCAGATCACCGGACTGACCAGCACGGAAGTCAACGAACTGACGACCAACCAATTGGCGGCGCTGACCGCCACCCAACTTCACGCGTTGACGCCGACGGCGATCAATGGTCTGGCCGATACACAGGCAGCGGCGCTGACGGTAACGCAGCTTGCGGGATTGACCAGCACCGATCTGGGGATGCTCACCCCGACAGCCCTGGACGCCCTGTCGGTGACGCAGTTGACCGCGCTCTCCGCAGTCCAAATCGCGGGTTTGACCAGCACCGGGATTGGCACGCTCGCGGCGACGCAACTGGCGGCCTTCACGACCACGCAAATCGCCGCCCTGACCGCCGGCCAAATGGGCGGACTGACCGGTGACCAGCTTGCCTCGCTGGCGCCCACCCAATTTGAGGTGCTGACTTCCACTCAGCTTGGCGCGCTCACAACGATGCAAGCGGGGCAGTTGTTGACGACCCAGCTGGCGGGGCTAAGCACCCTGCAAGTCCAAGGATTGAATAGCACGGCCATCGGGGCCCTGGCCGACACCCAATTGGCGGCGTTGACACCAACGCAACTGGCGGCGTTGACCACCACGCAGGTCCAGGGGCTGACCAGCACCGAGGTGGCCGAGCTGGCCCTTACACAATTGGCCGCCCTGGCCACCAGCCAGATACCGGCGCTCGACACCCAGGTGATCAGCGGGTTGACCTCCACCGAGTTGCTGGCATTATCCACCGCCCAGTTGACCGCTTTGACAGCATCCCAAATCGGCGCGTTGACAACGGCTCAGGTTGAGTCATTGACGACCGCCCAACTCTCAAACCTCTCGGTCACTGAGATCAGCGGGTTAGTTGACACACAGATGGCGGCGCTGGCGTTGACCCAACTGGCCGTCCTGTCGGCGGACCAGATCGCGGCGCTGTCCACCACGGCGATCAGCGGGCTGACGGCGGCGCAGCTTGGCGCGCTGACGACGACGCAGTTCACAGCGCTGACCACCACCGGGCTTGGGAGTCTGAGCGACAGCCAGATCGCGGCATTGACCACCACCGAAATCGGCAGCCTGACCACGCAGCAGCTTGGCAGTTTGACGCCGGCCCAGATCGGAGATCTGACGGCGGCGCAGCTTGGCGCGCTGTCAACCACCCAGATTCCGGTGCTGACCGCCCCCGAGCTTGCTGGGCTCACCTCCACCCAAATCGCGGCGCTGAGCTTGGACCAACTGGCCGCGATCACCACGACTCAGATATCCGCGCTGTCCACCACGGGCATCAGCGGAATGACCACGACCGAATCTGCCGCCCTGACCGCCGGCCAGCTTGCCGCCATGACCCCGTCTCAGATCGGCGCGTTCTCCACGACGCAACTCGCGGTCCTGAGCGCCACCGAGCTTGTGGCGCTCACGGCCACCCAAATCAGCGGCCTGACCAGCACGCAGGCGGCGGCTTTGTCCTTGACTCAAATCGCCGCGCTTTCCGCCAGCCAGTTCGCGGCGCTCACGGCCACAACGGTCAGCGGCTTCATGACCTCGCAAATCGCGGCGTTTACCACCACCCAACTCGCCGCCCTGACCGTGGACGGGGCAAGCGGCCTGCTGGACACGCAGGTGGCGGCGTTAAGCACCACCCAGTTGGGCGCACTGACGCCGACGCAGATCACCGCGCTCTCGACGACTGGCATCAGCGGGCTGACCACGACCGAGATGGCGGCGCTGACCCCTTACCAGCTTGCCGCCCTGTCGCCAACGCAGTTCGGAACGCTGACCGAAACCCAGATTGATTCGCTCCCGCCCGCGCAGATCGCCGCCCTCACCACAACCCAGATCAGCGGCATAGTGGCAACCCAGGTGACGGCGCTGACGGCGGATCAGCTCGCCGTCCTTTCGGTTGGCCAGCTCGCGGCGTTGTCCGTTGTCGGTGTGGGCGGGTTTACCACCACGGAGCTGGCGGCACTCACGGCCACGCAATTGGGCGCGTTGACCACCACTCAAGTCAGCAGTCTGGCGGACACCCAGGTGACCGCCCTGACCGCCAGCCAGATCAGCGATCTCACGACCACCCAGCTCGCCAGCCTGACGACCACCGGCCTGGAGATCCTCACCGCGACCCAGGTGGCCGCCCTGACCCCGACGCAAATTGCGGGGCTGACCACCACCGAAATGAACGGCTTGACCAGCACGGAAGCCGGCCTGCTGACGGCCACCCAGCTCGCCGCGCTGACCACCACTCAAACGGCGTCATTGAGCACCACGGGGATCACCGGCCTGACGGCCACGAGCCTGGCTGCCCTGGCGAGCTGGCAGCTCGCCGCCTTGACTTCCACCCAGTTTGGCGCCCTGACCACGAGCCAGCTCAGCATCTTGACCACGGCCCAATTGGGCGTGGTGACCACCACCGAACTGAGCGGGCTTTCCGACGTGCAGATGGCGGCGCTGACCACCACCCAGACGGGGGCGCTGACCACCACCCAGATTGCCGCCCTGTCCACCACTGCCATCAGCGGCCTGACTGCCACCCAGCTCGCAGCGTTGTCGGAAACGCAGTTGAGCGCCCTGACGCCCACGGAGCTTGGTGCCTTGACGACCACCCAGCTCGCCCTGCTGGCTTCGACCCAGATCCCCTCGCTGACGACCACCCAAATCCAGGGATTTACCGCCACCGAAATCGGTTTGCTGTCGGCCGCGCAACTGAACGCCTTTACCTCCACTCAAATCGCGGCGTTGGCGGCAACCCAGGCCTATGGGCTGACCGGCGACGAAATCGGATCGCTGACCGCGGCGCAACTGGCGGCCCTGACCACCAGTCAAATGGTGTCATTGAGCACCACGGGAATCAACGGCCTGACCACCACCGAATTGTCGGCGCTGACCACCGGGCAGCTTGCGGCCCTGACTCCAGCGCAAATCGCCTCGTTGACGACCACGCAGCTTGGAAACCTGACTCCGGCGCAGATGTTCATTCTGACTCCCACTGAGATCGGTGGATTGACTTCCAGCCAGGTGGCCGCCCTGACGACGGCGCAACTGGGGGCTTTGACGACCACGCAGGTCGCGAGCCTGTCCGCCAATTCGGTCGCAGGGTTGAGCGAAGGCCAGATCGAAAGCCTGACCTCGACGCAGTTTGGCGCGTTGACCGCCGGCGAGTTGACGGGCTTGACCTCGACCCAGGTGCAGCAGTTGGCGGGGACGCTGGTCGCGGCGTTGACCACCACCCAGTTGAATGGTCTCACCACCACGAGCCTGGCGGCGCTGACCACCGCCCAGTTGGCGATTTTGAGTTCCACGCAACTGGCGGCGCTGACAGCGGCCAACGTGGCCGGCTTGACCTCCACCCAAGTGGCAGCGCTGTCAGCGCTCCAGCTTGGGGCAGTCACCACCACGCAAATGTCCGCCCTGTCCACCACGGCGGTGACCGGCCTGACCGTCACCGAATTCGCCGAGTTAACCACCTGGCAACTGGCGGCGCTGACCACTGGCCAGATCGGAGCCCTGACCGCTGAGCAGATTACGGCGCTGACCACCGGCCAACTGGGCAATTTGAATGGCACCCAGTTGGCGGGTCTGGTTTCAACCCAGGTGGCGGCCCTGCCAGTCACGTTAATCACCGCGCTGACCACCACCCAGGTGGCCGCGTTGTCCACCACGGGGGTTGCCGGCTTGACCGCGACGCAAATTGAAAGCCTGTCAACCACCCAGTTGGCGGCGCTCACGGCCACCGAAATGGCGGCGTTGTCCACCATGTCGCTCTCCAGCCTGACGACGGCGGAAATCGGGGCACTGAGCACCACCCAGTTCACCAATCTGTCAGTCACCGGCATGGCCGCGCTGACGACCGCCCAGATTGACAGTCTGACTCCCACCCAGATGGCCCTCCTGACTGCAACGGAAATCAGCGGCCTGATGGATACGCAGATTGCGACGCTGTCCACCACCCAAATGGCGGCTTTGTCCACCACCCAAATGGCGGCTCTATCCACCACGGGCGTCAGCGGTCTGAGCGCGGCGCAAGTCGCGGAGCTGGCCTTGACCCAGTTGGCGGCGTTGACGATGACGGAAATGGGCGCGTTGTCCGCCGCAGCGATTTCGGGCCTGACGACCACGCAGTTCAACGCCCTGACGACCACGCAATTAAGCAGCCTGTCCGCAACCGGCGTCACCGGGCTGTCGGCGGCTCAAATCGCCGGACTGACCACCACCCAGCTCGGGTTGTTGACGGCCGACGAGTTTTATGGTCTGACCCCCACCCAGGTAGCCGCTCTGACAACCACACAGTTCCAGTCGCTGTCCGCGGACCAGATCGAAGCCTTGTCTCCCACCGGCATCGCGGGTTTGACCACCACCCAAATCGGACAGCTGACCCTCACCCAGCTTGCCGGCCTGACGCCAGATCAAATCCAGTCGCTGACGACCACCGATACTGCCAGTTTATCCCCCACAGACATCAGCGCCTTGACCGCCACGCAGCTTGGCGGGTTGACGCGGATGCAAATCCGCTCCCTGAGTCTGGATCAACTCAATGCCTTGTCCGCCACCCAGATTTCGTCCCTCGACCCCACCCAGGTGGCCAACCTGACAATTACCGAATGGTTTGGCCTTTCGACGACCTTGTTGCAAGCCTTGACGGCGACGCAGATTGGCGCGCTAACGGGCACGCAATTGGGAGACTTGGCGCAGGGTCCGCTGGCCGACATGCTGTCTTATCAACTCAGTCAAATTACCACGACAGCTATCGCGGAGATCCCCACTGCCGCCATCGCATCTTTGACGACGACCGAGTTGGAGGAGTTGAACTCAGCCCAACTGGGAGCGTTTACGGAAACCCAACTGTTGAGCATGTCCGACGACCAACTTGGGGCCTTGTCAGACAGCATGGCGTGATGGCGCAAAAGAACTTCTAAGCTTTGATAAACATGACAAACGACATTCTCTCCTCGGCCCTCATTCAATCCATGTCGCGCAATTTCAGCGTCGCCGAGCTGATTCGCACCGCCGAAACCTTGAAGCAGAGCGGTCAGTTGAATTCAGTGGACACGCTCTATGCCACGTGGATTGAACACAATCAGGACAACCCCTTGCTCTACGCCATCCTGTTCAATTACTCGGTGACGCTGGCAGATGCCGGCAAGCTGGCCCCGGCGCGGGAACTCCTCGAACGCGCCATTGTCATCAATCCGGAGTTCATGCCCGCGTATATCAATCTTGGCCGGGTTTACGAACGGCTCGGCCTGGTGAGTCTGGCCGTGGTCCAATGGTCTGCCGTCGTGGCCAGACTGGCGCCCATCACCGGCGCCGCCCTCAGCCATAAAACCACGGCGCTCAACCAGAGCGCGCGCGCGTTGGAAACCGCCAACCAGGATGAAGCCGCCGAAAATATGTTGCGCCAGAGCCTGGAAATTGCACCGCAGCAAAGGGAAGTCGCCCAGCATTTCGTTGCGCTGCGGCAGCGCCAGTGCGAGTGGCCCGTGGTGTCACCGTGGGAATGGGTGAGTCAAGACATCTTGATGACGGGGATGTCGCCACTTTCCGCCGCCGCCTATACCGACGATCCCATGCTGCATTTGGCCATGGCCTGGCATTACAACCAGATGGACGTGAGCGCGCCGGCAGCCCTGATGTCGGCGTGGCCCCGGGCCGCGGAAAATTCCGGCCCGCTCCGGATTGGGTATCTCTCCTCCGACCTGCGCGAACATGCTGTCGGCTACCTGATGGCCGAGGTGTTCGGGTTGCACGACCGGAACCGGGTGGAGACTTTCGCTTACTATTGCGGCCCGCAGGCCCAGGATCCCCTGCAGGCCAAATTCAAGGCTTCCTGCGACCACTGGGTTCCCATCGGCGATCTGAACGATGACGCCGCCGCCCGGCGGATCGCCGACGATGGCATCCAGATTCTGGTGGACCTCAACGGTTACACCCGCGAGGCGCGCCTCAAACTCGTGGCGCTCCGGCCCGCGCCGGTCATCGTCAACTGGCTGGGCTACCCCGGAACGATGGGCAATCCCTACCACCATTACCTCATCGCCGACGACTGGATCATTCCCGAAAGCCACGAGGCCTACTATTCCGAGAAAGTGCTGCGGCTGCCCTGCTACCAGCCCAACAACCGCCAGCGCATCGTCGCCGCGAAGCCGCCCTCCCGGAGCGAAGCCGGGCTGCCGGAAAACGGGATGGTGTATTGCTGCTTTAACGGCGCGCATAAAATCAGCCGGTTCACCTTTGACCGGTGGCTGATGATTCTGGCCCGGGTTCCGGACAGCGTCCTCTGGCTGCTGAGCAGCACCGAAGCCGCCAACGCCCGGTTGCGCAATTACGCCGCGCAGCGCGGCATCGCTCCAGAACGCCTGGTCTTTGCCGCGAAAATCGCCAATCCCTTCCATCTGGCGCGCTATACGCTGGCCGATCTCTTTCTGGATACGACGCCTTATGGGGCGCACACTACCGCCTCGGACGCACTCTGGATGGGGGTGCCCATGCTGACCTTGAGCGGTCGCTCGTTTGCGTCGCGGGTGTGCGGCAGTCTGGTGCGCGCCGCCGGCCTGCCTGAACTGATCTGTGAGTCGGCTGAGGACTTTGTCAACCGCGCCGTCGAGTTTGGTAACCATCCCGCGCTGCTTCAACCCTTTCGGGAGAAGCTTCGGGCCGCACGCGGCAACTGCGTCCTGTTCGATATGCCGTTGCTGGTGCGGCGGCTGGAAGATCTTTATCGCCAGATGTGGGACCAGTATCAGAAAGGGGAGCTACCCCAGCCGGATCTGACCAACCTTGAGGTTTACTTGGAGGTCGGCTGCCAGGCGCGGCATGAGGAACTCGAAGCCCAGACGCTCAAGGACTATCAGGGCTGGTGGCGGGAGAATCTTGCCCGCCGCCATAAGTTTCGCCCCATCCCGCCCGATCGCCGGCTCTGGAATCAGACTTTCAGTTGAGAAAATGGCGCCCGGCCACGGGCGCTTCTTGACGCCGTTCTCAACTCCCTCGCCCCGCCCCAAGCAGGCAGGGGATTTGACCGCGACCTTCGCCTCCTCTCCCCGGCTCTCTCCTCCCTCAGGGGAGGAGAGGGAGAGAACAAGAACAGTGTCAAGCTCCGCCACACGGCCACCCGGCCAGCACAGCCGCCCGGCGAATTTCGTTGCCAATCCGCGGGCGGGCGGGCTAAAACTCCCGCATGTTGGAACCGACAGAAAATACGCCGGCGCTGGCGTCAAACCTCGACGACTGTCAAAGGGTATTGAAGGTGGCGTTTGATCTGCACAACTCCGGCCGCCACGCGGATGCTGAATCGCTGTGCCGGCTTTTGCTGCCACACCTTCCACACGACAGCCAATTGCTGCTCCTCCTGGGCATGGTCTCGCAAAAGGCGGGTCGGAGTCTGGAGGCTCTAAAATACTTGGAACTGGCGGCCCAATTGCAGCCGAAGTCCGCCCGCATTCTAAACAGCCTCGGTTTCGTCCATCAGAGCCTGAAAAATCACGCGCGCGCCAAGGAATGTTACGTCCAGGCTATCGGACTGGGATTGGGCGCGGCGGACACGTATTACAGCGTGGGCAACGCCTGCCATGCGCTCGGGGAAGTGGAACGCGCCGCCGCGTTCTTCAAAAAGGCCGTGGAACTCAAGCCGCGCGATGTGGCCAGTTGGAACAACCTCGGAAAGTGCCTGAACGATTCCAATTGTCTGGAAGAATCCATTCAGGCCTACGATCAGGCGCTGGCCATTGATCCCCAATTCCCCCAAGCCCGATTCGGCCGCGCCGTTTCCCTGCTGGGCGCCGGGCGGTTGGCCGAGGGATTTCGCGAATACAATCAATGGCGCGCCCCCGGCATCAAACTGCGCCAGTTCCCCCAACCCGAGTGGCAGGGTGAAATGATCCCCGGCAGGACGTTGTTCCTGCACGCCGAACAGGGATTCGGCGATGTGATCCAATACACCCGTTTTATCCCGCAAGTCCGTGAACGCGCGGCGGCGGTCATCCTCGAATGCCGGCCGGAATTGAAAACCCTCTTCACCCGCTGCGCTTGTGCTGACGCGGTCATTGCCCCTGGCGAAACCATTCCGCCCTTCGATTATTTCACCTCCATCGCCAGCCTCCCTGGCATTCTGGGCGTCACCCTGGCCACCATCCCCAATCAAGTGCCGTACCTCAAAATGTCGGTCGCCGCCCATTTGCCACCCGCTGCCACCGGCCAATTGAAAGTCGGTGTGGTTTGGGCGGGCGATCCAGCGCATCACAATAACGCAGCCCGCTCCATTCGCCTGGAACAATTTGCGCCCATTCTGCAAGTGCCCGGCCCGGCCTTTTACAGCCTGCAAGCGCGCTTGCCTGTGCATGACGAAACTTGTTTCCGGTCTTTATCCCATTTAAGGGAATCCAGCAGTCGGTTTGAAAGTTTCCTCGAAACGGCGGCAGCCGTGGCGGAACTAGATTTGATCATTGCCGTGGATACCGCCGTCGCCCACCTCGCTGGCGCCCTGGCCAAACCGGTCTGGACCTTGATTCCCTTTGCCCCGGACTGGCGCTGGCTCAGGGAGCGTGAAGATACGCCCTGGTATCCGACCATGCGTTTGTTCCGCCAAAAGACGAGAGGCCAATGGCAACCGGTCATTGCCCGCGTGGCGGAAGAACTGGGCCGCCTTGCCTCGCGCAAAAACAGCCCATAAACAACCCTTAAGTAACAGTGTCACTTAAAGACGGTTGCGGGGGCGCTATTGCTGGGGCAGACTCCACTCATAAACTGACGCAAATCCATGAAGCAGCAACTCGAAAGCGCCAATCACAATGCAACTCACGAACGGGATAAGCGCGCGCGGCAACAGGTGGAGGCGCAGCTCGAGGCCTCGCTGAGGGAGCTTCGCGAGTTGAAGGCCGCGCTGGATGAGCACGCCATCGTGGCCTTCACGGATGCGCAGGGGAAAATCACCCACGCCAACGACAAGTTTTGTTCCCTCTCCAAGTATTCCCGCGCCGAGTTGCTTGGGCAGGACCATCGCCTCATCAATTCCGGACACCATCCCAAGGAATTCATCCGGAACCTGTGGACCACCATTGCCCAGGGCAAAGTCTGGCATGGCGAAATCAAGAACCGGGCCAAGGACGGCTCTTTTTACTGGGTGGATACCACCATCGTGCCGTTTCTGAATGAAGCCGGCAAGCCGCGGCAATATATCGCCATCCGCGCCGACATCACGGAGCGGAAACGCGCCGAGGAGGCGCAGGAGCGGCTGGCCGCCATCGTGAATTCTTCCGATGACGCCATCATCGGCAAAACGCTGGCGGGGATCGTCACCGATTGGAACCCCGGCGCCGAAACGCTGTTTGGCTACACGGCGGCCGAGGCCGTAGGCCAGCCCATGACCCTGATCTTTCCGCCGGATCGCCTGCAGGAGGAGACCGACATCCTGGCCCGCATCGCGCGCGGCGAGAGCGTGGAACATTATGAAACGGTCCGCCTGCGGAAAGATGGCCGGCAGGTGGATGTTTCCGTGACGGTCTCACCCATTAGGGACGGGGCGGGAAAGATTATCGGGGCTTCCAAAGTGGCGCGGGACATCACCGAACGCAAGCGGGCGGACAACGAGATCAAAGCCCTTAATGCCCAACTGGAGGCGCGCGTGGCCCAGCGCACCGCCGAACTGGAAGCGGCCAACAAAGAACTCGAGGCGTTTTCCTACTCGGTTTCGCACGACCTGCGCGCTCCGCTGCGAGCCATCAACGGCTTTGCCGGCATCGTGCTGGAAGACTTCGCTCGGCAACTGCCCGAAGAAGCAAAACATTATCTGGAACGGGTGCGCAATGGCGGACGGCGGATGGGCGAATTGATTGACGACCTGCTGGCGTTTGCGCGATTGAGCCGCCAGGCATTGAACCGCCAGGAGGTGAACGCAACCCAACTAGTGCAGGAAGTGATGGAGGAGGTGAATCCACCCGGGAGCGGAGGCCAGATTGAGATCCGGGCGGGCGAGTTGCCGCGCTGTCAGGCTGACCGGGTGCTGCTGAAACAGGTGTGGATCAACTTGTTGTCCAACGCCTTCAAATACTCGCGGGGGAGGACCCCAGCCCTTATGGAGATCGGGAGTCAACGGGACCAGGGCGAAACGGTTTATTTCGTGCGGGATAACGGCGTGGGCTTTGACATGCAATACGCCAACAAATTGTTCGGCGTCTTTCAGCGGTTGCACCGCGCGGAGGATTTTGAAGGCACGGGCGTCGGACTGGCGATTGTCCAGCGTGTGATTCACCGCCACGGCGGGCGCGTCTGGGCCAGTTCCGAACCCGGCCACGGCGCCACATTTTATTTTACCCTCGGCGAAAAGGCGGAAGCCGCGCCCGAAACTCCAAATGCCATAGGCGCGACATCTCTTGCAGCCACACGCGACCAAAATCGTTCCAGCCCCATCGGGCCGGCATAGTCCAGCGGTTTTAGGATCCGCCCTCGCGCCGTCGGCAACTTGGGCAACCGCCTCCGATTTTCTGCTTTTTGTTTTCCCAATTTCCACTTTTTCTTTCCACTTGCAAATTCCGAATTGCATTTGCTATTCCGTTGGAGTTTGGGGTTTGTATGTGCGCTGCCCCAGGGTAGTCCCACCGACGGGATAACCCTGGGCGGATGATTTGAACCCCGTTTGGTTTCGAGCATTTGTCTGTCCCCGTTCGCCGTTGTTCGCCATGACAATCCACGCCCGGGGTTTTCCTCTCTAAAAAAATCTGCATCTATCCGTCTCCATTTTTTGGTTGCGGCCCTTCCTTTGTATTCCTTGTGGTTAAAGGATTCCCCCGGGCTGCGGTTTTCGGCCATGGGATGTTCACTGAATCATTCCTTCATGCGGACGTTTAGTTCGAGTTTCCATTTGCCAGGGCCGCCTTTTTCGAGGCAGCGCAGTTCGAGCGTGCCGATTTCGGTGACGGCGGCTTGCAGGTTGACAGGCACCAGTTTCCCGGCTTCGCCCTCCAGCGCGGGGAGCATGGTCTCGATGGGGGCGACTTCTTCCAGTTCGCCATTGCCGGCGATTTCGTCGAGCATGACGCCGACTTGGTCGTCGCGGCGCAGGGAACTGGAGAAGAAACGGAATCGGGTGGGTTCGCCGACGACCAGTCCGAATTCCTGCGGCGGCACGTCGGCGTGCGTGCCTTCCTCCATGCCAAAGGGGGCGACGCACAAGGCTTTGACCGGGGGTTCCATGCCAGGGACGGCGGGCATGGAGGTTTCCACGCCCACATAGTAGGCGCGCGCGGTGCCGCCGCGGATGCGCAGACCGTGGCCGTGGCGCACCCAGCCGTAGTAGGCCGCGCCGCGCGCGACGGCGAGGTCCAGTTCCGCGCCTTCCAATTCCTTGGCCGGCTGGCCGCCGTCGGCGGCGAGCCAGTCATTGAGCACTTCGAGCACGCGCTGCTTGAGCGCGCCCGCCTTGAACACGCCGCCGTTGAACAGCACGGCGGTCGGGTGTACGAGTTTCCGGCCGGCTACTTTCACCGGCGCGTCCTGGGCGGCGGCCATGGCCTGGGCCTGCCGCGTGAGGAAAGCCGCGAGGTGGCGGGTCACACCGGCGTCCTGCGCATAGGGCAGCGCCATTTGCGCCAGCCCGGTGCGGCGCGCGGTTTTCGGCACGTCGGCAATGGCGGTGCGCGGGAAAAAGCCATCGGTCAGCACGCCGGTCAATTCGTCGCGGGTCAATTCGGCCTTGATCGTGCCGCCGATGAGCGAACTGCCCCGGCCCGGCACCACGAGCGGCGCCTGCTTGAGTTTCTCCCCCGCGAACAATTGTTCCTTGGCCTGGCGACAGGCGAAGGTGAGCGCATTGAATTGCCACGCATCGAGTTTTTTGCCGTCGGCGGCCAGCCGCTGGTTGACGGTGTGGGCGAGCGCCAAGTCCATGTTGTCGCCGCCGAGCAGGATGTGGTCGCCGACGGCCACCCGCGTGAGCGCCACGTCTCCGTCCTTGGCGGTGACGGCGATAAGCGAAAAGTCGCTGGTGCCGCCGCCCACGTCCACGACCAGCACCACGTCGCCGGGCTTGACCTGCTTCCGAAAATCTTCGCCCATCTTTTCGATCCAGGCGTAAAACGCCGCCTGCGGCTCTTCGAGCAGGGTGATGTTGGGCAAACCGGCCTGCTGCGCGGCTTTGAGCGTGAGGTCGCGCGCAGCGGCGTCGAAGGACGCGGGCACGGTGAGCACCACGTCCTGTCCGCCCAGCGGGCTACCCTTGAATTGGTGGTCCCAGGCCTCGCGGATATGGCTCAAGAACCGAGCGGAGGCGTCCAGCGGCGAGATGCGCTGCACGTCTTCCGGCGCCTGCCAAGGCAGGATGGGATCGAGCCGGTTGACGCCGGCGTGACAGAGCCAGCTCTTGGCGGAAGAGACGAGCCGCATCGGAACCTTGCTGCCATGCGACCGCGCAAATTCGCCGACGGCGGCATCCTTGCGCTTTTTATCCCACGGCAACGCCAAAGCGCCGGCGGGAAATTCCTGGTCGTTCGGCAAATAAACGAATGACGGCAGCAGCAACTTTTCCTCGACAGCGCCGACACCGGTGACTTGCGGAAGCGGGAGCATGGTCTGCTCCTGGCCCCGCGCGCTGGCTTCGTCCAGATTGAAATAGGACACGGCGGAGTTGGTGGTTCCGAGGTCAATACCGATGGAGTAGCGTGGCATGATTGGTGATGCGTGATGGGTCAGGGGATCAAAGCTCCACTTCGGCGGGGGCGAGGACGCGGGGATCGAGCGTTTCGGAGACGGAGGGCAGACGGACGGCGCTGGCGACCCAGCCGTGATGTTTGAGCGCGCCCCGAAACGGCGGCTGGCCGGCGACATTGCCGGTGATGCGGATTCGTCCAGCATCGAAGCCGGCGGGCAAAATGACGGTGGCACCTTCGGACTCCGGCAAGACCGGTTCAATGGTGAAGTATTCGGCCACGGTTTTTTTGCATCCGGCATGAACCACTCGCGCCGCCGCCCCGACTTCCGCGTCGGAAAATGACGCCACATTTTCTTGCAGGAAATCTATCAGCCGGCCTTCGCGCTGGAGCAAGGACAGCACGAGCAAGCCGGAGGCGTTCACCCGTTCTGGCGGCAAGGCGGGTGTGGGGGTTGGTGCCGTCGGCGGCGGAGTCGTGAGCGCAGGCGCGGCGATTTCGCGGGTGATCTGGCGCGCGAACTCCGCGTGGCCCAGAATCCTCCAAAAACAGGTCCAGGCCAGTCCAAAACGGCTGGCAATTGAGGGATTTGATTGGGAATTACCATCCATAGTGCTTGAGGATGGACAAAAGCGGACAGGCTGGAAAGGGGAAAAGAAAGGGAATTCTGGGCTTGACCCCGTTTCCCCTTCGGCGCAGGTTTCCATGCATGAAAACCTTCCTGCATAGTCTCGTTTGGTTCACAGTCGCGGCGTTAAACTGGGTTCCCGCCGCCAGTGCATCCGACCATCAGCCCGCGGGCGCCCGCCTGACCGTCGAGTTGCGAGACGGCTCGCGCGTCATCGGCAAATGCCGGGAGGAACACTGGCAATTCCACTCGGCTGCCTTGGGCGACATGAAATTGCCGTTGGAGAAAATTCGTTCCGTCGAGGCGCTGGCCAAAACCAATCTCGTAAAACTGACCACTGCCAGCGAGGATTCGCTGACGGTCAAGTTCGCCATGAAAGACATCCGGCTGGACACCTCATATGGCGAGGTCACACTGCCGGTGGTCCTGATCAAGAGCATGCGAGTGTCGGCGCCCGGCAAAATGGGCCGGCCCACGGACGGGTTGATTGGCCTGTGGTCGGGCGAAGGAAACGCGGTGGACTCCGTTGGCGGCAACCACGGTGTCCTGCAAAATGTCAGTTTCACCGATGGCGTGGTGGGGCAGGCGTTCTTGTTTGCGCCGGACAGTTTTCCCTACGGCACCTATACCGGCGTACAGATTCCGGATCGGCCCGCCTATGCGTTGACTCATTCCTTGAGCATCGCAGGCTGGATACGTCCGCGCGGTAACGGCTATATGATTTTTTTCCGGGGCGATCATCGTCCGGGACTTGACCCGTATCAACTTTCCCTCGACGGCCAAATGAACCTCGTGTTTGGCGTTTGTGCTGAAGATAACAGCGCGGCCTCGGTGCATGCGCCGGTGGGAATGGGCGCGTGGATTCACGTGGCTGGCGTGCTGGATGATAACACGGGGACATTGAGCCTCTACACCAACGGCGTACTGGCGGCGGAAACCAACACGGCTGTGAGACCGTTCGGCCCGTTGCAGCCGGACGAGTTTCCTGGCGTTGGCATTGGCAATGTCAACGACGGCGGAAATAACTTTCCATTCAGCGGCGAGATTGACGAGCTGGCGCTATATGACCGGGCGTTGTCGGCGGAGGAAGTCAACGCCAGCTTCGCCGAACACGCGGCGGACGCCGGCAGTCAGGCCGCGCCCCTCCCGCCGCGGAACAACCCGAGGGCGCCGCGATATTTCAGGAACGGGTTTCCCGGTTTTCAATGACCAGCAAGCGTCCGAACCAACGCCCTGATCATCCGCAATTTCATGGCTGATTCTCCGGCCGCAAGGATGCCAGGGCCGAACGGAAGAGGGCGGCCAGTCCATTGGTGGCCGCTGGCGGCTGCAAGCGGTTTTTTGCGGCGCGATCCAGCACCTGCTGGATGTGAACCTCCACCTGCCGGATGAACGACGGCGATACTGCGTACCCATCGCTCTCGTAGGTAAGAATGGGCATGCCCTGCTGAATGCTCAGCGGCTTCAACACCGCCTCGGAAATGCGATAGGGCAGACAATTGAACGGCCCGATGACAATCAGTCCGTCGTACCCTTCGCCGGCGGCCTCAAGTCCCTTGCCGACAGTCGGAATCACTTCGCCGTAAAGGGCCGGCGAGACATGTTCGGAGGCCTTCTCGAACAGGACGGGAATCTCGTTGGCGCCGCCCACGAGCAGGCCGGTCCGGCGAAAAAGACCGCGGTAATAAGTGTCGGATTTGTGCTCCATCCGGTAATTCAACCAATGCTGCAAATACGCCTTGCCGTCCGGCTGGAGAATCCGGGTGCAGGCCTTGGCGAAGGCGCCGGCTCCGGGTTTCATTCCCCAATCACTGGCGGCGCCGGCCACGCCCTGATATGCGGCATAAAGCAAGAGGTCGCTCACGTCCACCGGTTTGACGATGATGCCGTGCCGGGCATAAAGCTCCGCGATGCCTTCCATGAAAAACGGACTGAACCGCGTGAAGAAATCACCCGTGACCGCAATGCGCGGGCAACCGAGCGGATCACGCGTGCGCGGCAGTGCGGTCAATTGATCAATGAAGGCGGGCAATTGGGCCTGAAACTGGGCAAGGGAAACAGTCGTGGCGGCCAATCGTTCCCACGCTTGCACGAGCTGCCGCCCGCCGCCATCCGAACTCACAACCCGAAGGACGCATTCCATCTCCACGAGAATGTCCGCCACGGGTATGGCCGCCGACAAAGCCCGCGTCAGTGCCGGTAAATCGAAACCTCCGTAATCGTTATCCGCCCGCGGATCGAAGAGAAAGACGTCGGGCAACCGTTGTTCGGCAAGAAATCGTTCGAAGTAGCCCAAGTAGGAATCCACCACGCAGGGCGCGCCGCCGCGCACCATGAAGAACCCGATGATCTCGCCGGGCTGGCGGCGATCCACCGCTTGCAGCAATTGTCCGAGACAAATGGGCAACGGCAGACATTCACGGCCGGAGGTATGTTGCAGGCCCCGATCAACCTGCGCTCGCTCGAGCGGCATCACTGCCGCCGGGTGCAGGCCCGACCAACGCGCCACCATGGCCAGCGCCTGCGTGTGGATCTGGGAAAAATTGGGGATCACGATGCGCGCCCGCGGGTCGGTGAGCGCCACCAAGTCCCCTTGGGATCGCTGGACGCGCCCGCCAGTGGTCAGCCGGCAGGGAATGAACGGCTGGGGCCGGCCCGTTTCTCCCGCCTGATAATTCTGGACGATATCCAGAAACGCCTCCAAACGCGTCTGCGCGCCGGCGTCCGCCGTGTGGGCGTCAATCTCAATGGTCAGCCAGGGCTTTGCGCCCAACTGCGAACTGATCATCGCTTGGGTAAACGCATCAATGGTGCAACTGAAGTTGCTGACACACAGCAGGAATAAATTCGGATGCTGGCGGGCGAGGGCCGCCGCATTCAGGATTTGATTCGCGAAGTGCCATGCGGTCGGGCCAGGTTCGACCGGGGCGAGACAGTCCGCCGGGATGACCGGGATCCCCATGCTGGACAGTTTCTTGCCCACTGATTGCGAAGCCTCCGGCGAGAATGCATTGTAGCTGTGGCCGGCCAGCAGGATGGCCGGTTTGCCCTCCGCCACCGCCCGCGCCAGGGCGGCTTGTCCCATTAGCCGCAGGGCGCTCTCCATTTCCGTCTGCACTCGCACGGCGGCAAGCCATGCCTGTTCGGCCTGCGGACGCGGAATACCCAATTCCCGCACCGCCAGCTCAACCAAGGCCGGACATGCAGCGTAACCCTCTGTGAAATCCAGCATGGGAGAGAGGAATCGGATTTCTGGAAACGCCTTCGCCAAAAAATAAGGGCCGGCCTGCGTGATCGGGCAGAGGTAGGAATCCCGGCAATCGTCCGCCTGCGGCATGCGAATAACGTGCGGCAGAAAAACCAGCTTCAATCCGCGTTTTTGAAGTTCCAAAACCGCGCCGTGCGCGATCTGCGCCGGGAAGCAGAAACCGGCATTGGCCTTTGATTCCCCGCGCGGATCCACCTCGGATAAAACCGCCTCCAAGCCCAGGCTGGAAAAAAACGTGGCGTAGAGCGGGTGGAGCGAATGCGTGGTCAGCGCTTTCGGAATCCCGATGCGGAGGTCTCCAGCCCCGGGAAGCATGGAGGGCGGCGTGGCGACCGCTGGTCGCCACTTCGGAATGTTGAGGTGCAAGCTGCCGCCTTGGGGAATGTCCTGTGCGGTACCGGAGAACGGCACTCGCGGGCGAGCCGCCCGCCCTCCTGGGCCTTGGGGAATGTTCTGAGCGCCGCCGAAGAGCAAGTCTGTTCGTTGCGCCACCAGATCGGGGGCGGCGGCCGTGCGGGCTTTCCGCTTCCAAGCATTCTCATAGAGGCTGCAACGGCCGCCGAAGGGGAAGCGCCGGCCCGCCACCTCGAAACGGTCAATGCTGCAATACAACTTGCACGCCCGGCAGGTAAACCGGCTGACCAGTTTCAGTTCGGGCGCCTCCAAAGTCAGCAGTTCCGTCCCGGCATCCGCAGTTGCCTCGCGTTGGCCAGACTTCGCTGCTGAAGGATCATCCTCATGCTCACGCTCATCTTCGCTTTTTGAAGGTCCCCGATGAGCCGTGCCAGGAGGCCGGCGATCCGCGTCCTCGCTTGCTGAATGGTTGGGCGATTCCGTTTTGGTCCGGTCCAGCGCCAGCAGGGCGACCCCCAGCGCGCCGAGCAATTCCGGATGCGGCGGAATCACCACCGGCCGGCCCACGCACTGGGCAAAGGCCGCTCCGAGCGCATGGTTGAGGGCGACGCCGCCCTGCAAAAATATTTTTTTGCCAGCCGGGCGCTGGCCTTTAACCTTGGTGAGATAATTCGCCGCAATGGCATAAACCAGCCCGGCCACAATGTTCTCACGCGAGTGCCCTTCCTGCTGGGCCAGGCGAATATCGGAATTGATGAAAGCCGCGCAGGTGGCTTTGAATTGCACCGGCGCCGGCGCCGCCAACGCGAGGCCGGCAATGTCCGACACCGCGAGGCCCAGATCGCCTTGCGCGCTCTCTTCGAGAAATGATCCGGTGCCGGCGGAACAGGCGTTATTCATCGCGTAATCAATCGGGACACCGTTGCGCAGCAGGATGTATTTGGCGTCCTGGCCGCCAATCTCAAAAATCGTGTCCACGCCGGCGTCGAAATGGCTGGCCCCGGCGGCCTGCGCGGAAATTTCGTTGAAGACGTGTTTGGTGCCAAGGTAAGCGCCAACCAATTCCCGCGCCGAACCGGTGGTGGCAACCAGTCGCACTCGCCGATTGCCCGCCTGCCGTACCAAGGCTTGGAGACACTCTCTCGCCGCCGCCACGGGATCGCCCCGGGTGCGGGCGTAATGCGTGGCCACCATTCCGCGGGTGGCTGGGTCGAGCAGTACCGCCTTGGTGGTGGTGGAGCCGGCATCCACTCCCAGCACCAGCGGGACATCCCGAGGCGAAGGGCGCGGGGGCACAGGAATTGCCTCCACGCGATCGGCGTAGTGATGGAGCGGCGGAAGTTGCCCGAGACCTGGCGGAGCCGAGAGCTTGGGCGACCGGTAAAGCGGTTCGTCCCGCGTCAACAAAGCGGCGCCCCAAGCTTCAAACCACGGACTCTCCGGCAACACCACGAACTCCGTTCCCGGCTGCTGCCCGCGCAACGCCGCCAGCAGCGCCGCGTTGCGGGTCATGCCGCCGATCAACAGCACGCGCTTGAGTTGCCGCTGCCCTTTCTCCAGCAGCGCGATCACTTTGCCGGCCATGCTGTCAAGCAGCGTGTGCAAAATGTCTTCCGGCGTGGCTTCGTGGCGATTGAGTTTGTGCGTGATGTCGGACTTGCAATGCACCGAACAGCGCGAGGCCAGCGGCACCACGCTGCCGGCGAACGAGCGGGAGATCGCGGTTCCGAGATCGAGCCCCATCCGGCCGATTTGTTGCGCAAAAAACTCGCCGCTCCCGGCGGCGCATTTGTTGTGGGAAAGCACTTGAGTTATCCGCTTGCCGGTGAGGAGATAAACCAAAAAGGACTCCCCGCCCAGGGAAACCAAGGCGTCAAAATCAGCGTCCAACGCTTGCAATACCCTCTGGATGGCAGCCACTTCCGAAAGGTGTCCGAGATGGCCGGACACGCCGAAAAATCCGGCATTGGCAAATTCAGGAGCGGCCAGTATTCCTTGAAGCACCTCCGACGGCCGGCCTAGATGCGGCTGGACTTGAGCGGCTTTGTGGTTGGCCAGTAACGCCACCGCCTTCACTGTCAGGGCGCCGATATTCACCCCCACGCAAGCCATCGAATTCTCTTCTGGCAGCGCCTGCTCCAGACAGGAGTCGGCATTTTCTCTGATGATCTACCCTACTCCACCAGGTCGGTTTTGTCCAAAAATGATTGTTCTCCGGAAGCAGCGCCTCTGGGCACTATGCACTATCTTGATCCTTCGCCCGCCAGCGGGTGAAATCGGGGGAAAGATTTCACCGAATGATTCGCGCGCGGAACACCTGAACCGAATGGCGGGATGGCCAGCCAGCTGGCGACAAGTCGCAACCAACGAGCCGAGGAGGTCGAGTCCCTCGGGTTGCAAAAGCGTCGGAAAAGTTTACACTTTTGCTAACGGATTGGTTTTGGAAACGATGTTTCCGAACCCTTATTTTGTGAGTAACATGTTAGCAATAAGCGAAAAAGGCCGTAACCAGCCCGTAACACACAGTTTTTCCGAAGTTAACGAACCAAAGTCGAGTATTTTTGTTTGAACTGGCACAAGTCCAGCTACTCTCGTCGCAAGCGGTGGTCGATTTTACCGTTTTGATGGTGCGCAGTGCATGCGCCCGGTGTGACGTGATGCGATTTTTGCCCGCCCGGGAAATGCCCACTGCTTCAAATTGTATGTACCAGCGCCATATCACACAATTTAACGAGTCATTTCGTACGCAAACGTCAGCTCAATCAAAGTACAAGATTTTAGTGGTGGACGATGATCTGGAATTAAACACCAGCTTCGCGTTGCTGCTCGAGTTCGACGGGCACGAAGTCCACACGGCTTATACCGGTGAGGCGGCGTTGGAAAAGCTGGGCAAAAACCACTTCGACTTGCTGATTTCGGAGTATTGGCTGCCCCGAATGACGGGAGACCAGTTGGCCGGACTGGTTAAACAACGATGGCCAGATCTCCCCATCATCATGGTGACCGCCAATTTTGAAGAGATCCAGATGGATGATCTGCAAATTGCGGGGGTGCATTGCCTGCTGGACAAGCCTTTCACGATGAACCAACTGCGCGAGGCCATGAACTGGGCACTGGGCCATCCAGAACCAACCGAGGTTGGCGAACGGGAGCTTCACTGGGTCCATCATGGCGACCAGCGCGCGTCGGCGGATGGCCCGAAAGCCGCGCCCGGAGAGAGCGACGATTTTTGAGTGGCAATGCGGGCCTGGATTCAACCCCGAAATTCAATATCTAAAGCCCGAAGGCCGAATTAGAGCGCGAGAGCGAGATTTGGCCATCACCTTTCCAGAAGGGCGAGAAACTCATTCGGGAATTCGGATTTCGGGGACTTGGATTTCGGATTTTGAGTTAACCTCACCTGCCCCCGCCGTGAGCGAAAGGAATATCTCCTCGAGCGCGCCGGACGAGCCGCTTTGGCGCCGCAGTTCCTCGCGCGTGCCCACGGCGATCATTTTGCCGCCGTGGATGATGCCAATGCGGTCGGCCATTTCCTCGGCAATGCTTAGTTGATGCGTGGAGACCAGGACGGTGGTGCCGGCCAGTGAACGCTCCTTCAGCACGTCCTTCACGACGCGGGCATGCTGCGGGTCCAGACCCACCATGGGCTCGTCGATCACGAACACTTCGGGATCGTGCAACAGTGCCGAGACAATGGCGATGCGCTGGCGCGTTCCGTGGGAAAGTCCTTCCAGCGTGCGATTGGCAAATTCCTCGAGATGAAATCGCGTGACCAACTCGCCCGCGTTCCGTTCGATGCGCGCGGCATCCAGGCGGAACATTTCACCGGTAAAACGGAAGAATTCCCAAGCCGTCAGCTTGTCGTATAGAAACGGAAAATCCGGCACGTAAGCCAGCCTCTGCCGCGCTTCAAGCGGCTGTGTCTGGATGTCGAAGCCGCAGATGCGGGCCTGGCCCGAGGTGGGTTTGATAAGGCCGGCAAGCATTTTGATGGTGGTGGTTTTGCCGGCGGCGTTGGGGCCGAGCATCGCGAAAAACTCGCCTCGCCCGATCTTGAGCGAAACGTCGTTGACGGCCACCAGATCGCCGAATTTCTTCACCAGCCGGTTGAGTTCAATCATGGCTTGCTCCACTCATCAATGCGGGCGCTGATTCCGCCGGGCAGTTCCACTCGCAAAATTTCGCCCAGCGTGCTCACATCCACGGTCAGCTCATGACCGAGCATGCTGGTTTCCAACCGGTACACCGGCACGGCCTCGGTGCCGATTCTCACCCGCGTGCGGCGCGCGTCCCAGACGATTTTTTGCGCGGTGTCAGCGGGCAGAATGTCCGCCACGTCAAATACACCCAGGAAGTCGCCGGCTGCGCTGCCGGCGAGCAAGCGGACAATCGCGCCGGGATCTTGCAAATCAGTGAACGCCACGTCGCGTTCGAGGAACGGCGCGCCTTCGTTGCTCAAGATCACGTGGGCGGTCTGGTTTGTGGCTAGCGAATGAATTTCGATGACGGCCAGCCGGGAGGTTATTTTCAGGTACAGTTCCTCCCAATGGCGGAAGCGGTCGAACCTCAGCCGGCCGTCAAATTTCAGCCGGTTCGTGAAATCCCCCAGCGAAATGTTGCCGGCGATATGAAGCTGATAACCGAGATGGGCCGTGAATCCTTCCGGCGGTGGTTTGCCCTCGTCGAAGGCGGCCATCTGCTGCCCAACGGCGGTGGAAAACTCGCAGTAACCCATGCGCTCGCCCTTTTGATACACGCTCAAAGAAGACGAGTCCGGCGCCGTCATAATCTTGTGCCAGACCAGCAGCGCCGGCACCAGCGTATCGCCGCCTCGCACGCCGAATTCCACGCGCCAGAGCAGAACGTTCATCGTCACCCAAAACGCGGCAATCACCATAAATGTCAAGCGCGCGAACATGCAGCCTTACGGTGCGGGCAGGTTCAGCACCTGCCCGGCTTTGAGTTTTTTAGGATTCACATACGGGTTTGCGGCCTCCAAAGCCGGCAGGCTGACGCCTTGTTTGCGGGCGATACTGGCCAGGGTGTCGCCCTTGGCCACCGTATGGGTGCGCATTGGGGATCCTCCAGCGGGCAGGGTTCCATTCTGCGTGGACGTGGAGGTCGGGCGACTGCGGCTGCCGGTGCTGGGCGTGCCGCTGGCCCGCGAGGCAGTGGCAACTGGCTGGATCGTCACCTCGTCCGGTGCGAGACTGGTAACCTGGGCTGGCAGGGCGGAGGGCACGGAGTAATCCGGCTGGGTGGCGCGATTTGGCTGCAGGGTGTACGCATTGGTTTTGGCGGCGGCCTGTTGGGCAGCGTAATAGGCCTGCCACTGGGACAACTGGTCGTGCAGCCGGCGGTTTTCCTCCGTAAGCCTTTCCAACTGCTGTTGCGCGGCGGGCGCGCTCGGCAATTGCAGCACGTCGGCGGCCAGTTGCTGTTTGCAACTGGCGATGTGCTGGCGGATCACTTCGGCATTGTCGGCCTGCGGGTCATATTTCAGGTATTGCTGGTAATGATAAATGGCCGCTGCCGGATCGGATTCCTGGTTTTCGTACAGCATCGCCATTTGATAATGCGCCTGCGCCGAATGCGGGTTGGTTTCCAGCGACTCCTCAAAGGCCCGGATGGCGCCGTCATAATCCATTGCGTTCACGCGGCTTTTGCCGAGCACGTAATGCGGCTCCTTTTCCTCATCCATCGGATTGGAATCCATGGGCGAACAACCGCCGGCCGCCGCCAAGAGCGCGGTCGCCAGCAGGACGCAGTCCCATTTGCCAAAAAACGACATGGAGGGAAATTAAACGAACCGCACGCCGCGTGCAATGGCGGGGTTTTGCACGCAGTGCCTTGATTCGCCTTGGAAGACTTCAAGCGTGCCGATTCCACGAGAGAGCGATGGGGCAGAAGCCAATTCGGGCCAACGGCACGAGCAGGATGATTCCCAGCGCCAACGGGAAAATCGCGCCCCGGTCAGGAGGAGATACGGAGACCACTATTTCCAGGAGCATTAGCAAGACGGCGACGATCAAGCACCAGACCAACAGGTACCCGGACAAAGCGGACTGACTCACGAGGCGCCGCTGGAGCGAGAGACGAAAGGCCACGAACGCAAGCAGGAATTTTAGGGCAAGCAAGCCGGCCAACAGGAATGGGAGCAGACGGAAGAACGAATTCCAGAGTGTCTCGATTTGCACCAAGGCAACGAGCATCATTCCGCCCACCAGCAATAAACACGGGATTTCGGCCAGCCGCCGGTTACCGGACCAGACGAAACCCAGGCTCACCGGAATGAAACGCCACGTCAAGAATATCAATCCAATCGCCATCACGACCCAGCCCGCCGGGAGAATCGAAGCGCTTCGCAGCGCCCCAAAACAATCCCCGAGCAAGGGCAGGGCGCACAATGCCGCTAAAACAAATCCCCAAGTGACAACCGTGCTGAGGACGGCGGCGGTTAATTTCGGCAGCATAATCTCGCCGTTGGTCAATGGGCGGTTCATCAGGAATGGCTGGTCTGTTTTGGACGTGGCAATCGCAAAACAAAAATGCACAAACAACGGAACGGCCAGCAAGTAACCAAAGAAAGCGCACAGATCATCGTCCGGCAAAGGCCGGCCAAACACGAAGCGCAGACCCAGCAAAATGGCCAGAGGCACAAAGGTCAGCCCGGCCGCGTACAGGCACATCGGACGGGAAACGCGACGCCATTCAAACCACAATTGGGCCTGGGCCGGCGACGCAAATCGCCTGGGGCCCGGCATCTCCGCGCGCGTCCTCCCGGTCACCAAAAGCATCGTCGCGGCCCATTCCTGCCACTGGCCGTGCCGCACTTTTTGCAGGCCAACGCGAGCCAACGCCACGCCCAGGAAAAAGAGCGGGGGCAACACGTATGGAGATTGAAAAATCTGGCGTTGGGCGGGAGAAAACAGGAAGCAGAAAAACACCGCCACCAGGAGCACCACCCTGGTGTTTGGCCAGCCGTCGAGCGCCCAAACCAGGCCTTGTGCCAGCGCGAGCATGGTCATCCAGCCGAAACAGGATCGGTACGTCTCAAACAGCTCAAAGCGCGGCAGTCGGACGAAATGAAGCCAACAGCCATGAAGCACCACGATGGACGCCATTCCAGACAGCACGAGCGACCAGGACAGAAAGGCAGTCGAAACCGGGAGGGTGAACAGGCGGCCGGGGAATGTCAGCGCCTTGGTTTTGGGGTGCAACTCGGCAAGGGTGAACATCAACATGACAAACAGGAGAGACACAATCATGGCGATCCAGGGGCCGCAGACGAGAAACAGGCTTAACAGGATCTTAAAAAACGCAATCATCGTGGGCCCTCCGGAATCCTGCCCCGGTATCATTTTGACGATCGCGTCCAAGGGATTCGGGCTGGCCGGATTGAAGCCGGCGGAGACGCAGAGCATCGGATAGATCCAGGCAAATCCCAAAAGAAGTCCGGCCACGGCGATGATGCGAGAGCGGTGTCGGCGCCAAAGTTCCCAAACTAATGCGACAGCAGGTGTGTGCATAAGCGTGCTCCTATTCCGCTTTGGCTCCGGCCCAGGCCACAAAGATTTCGTCGAGGGAGGGAGTTCCTTCGGAGACCACCCGCCCGCCGATTCGCGCCGCTGCGGCCACAGCCTCATCGCGTTTGCCATTGCAGATGGCCGTCCATTCCTGGCCGCCGCCGCTGAGGCTCAAGACGCCCGCGAATTGGGGCGCGGACGGTTGCGCCGCATCAAACCGGAAAACCAGGCGGTGATGGTTCGCCTTGACGTTTTCCAACTCGCCGGAAAGAACCACGCGACCGTCAAACATCACGGCCAATTCGTCCGCCACCCGGTCCACTTCCTCCAGCAGGTGCGAGGAAAAGAGCACGGTGCGGCCTTCCTCGGCGACGGTGCGGATGATGGCCTCCAGAATGTCCCGACGCACCACCGGGTCCAGGCCGGAGCTGGGCTCGTCAAGCAAAAGGAGCTCGGGGCGGAAGGCCAGCGCGAGCAGCAAGCCAGCCTTGGCGTTTTCGCCGCGCGAGAGGGTCTTGATTTTGGCGCGCGGGTCGAGGCCAAATTGTTTCCTCAACTCCTCGGCGTAGGCCAGGTCCCACCTGGGGTAGAATGCTTCAGTGTAGCGGAGCAATTCGTCCACCCGCATCCAAGCCGGCAAGTCGCGATTCTCAGACAGATAGCCGATGCGGCTCAGCACGGCGACGGGATCGGCCACCGGATCGAAACCGAAAACCCGGACGCAACCGCTTTCGGCCTTCAGCCGGCCGAGGAGGTGTTTGATCAGGGTGGTCTTGCCGGCGCCGTTGGCCCCGACCAAGCCGAAGACGCGCCCGCGCTTGACGCGCAGGGAAACCTGGTTGAGCGCGAGCTTGGAGCCGAATTTCCTGCTCAAGCAAGAGACTTCCACAGCATGGGGTTCGGTGGTCGTGTTCATTTGTTTTCCTTGGGTTGAATGGATTGCCTGCGCTCCTTGATCAGCTGGAGCAGTTCCTGCGGTTCCACCTCGAGGTGGCGGGCTTCGGCCAGCAGGGCGTCCACCCGTTCGGAGATTATTTTCAGGCGCTCCTTTCGGGCCAGCGGCGAACCGTTTTCGGAGATATAGGTGCCCGAACCGTGGCGTTTTTGGACGACGCCCTCGCGCTCCAATTCCAAATAGGCGCGGGCGACGGTGTTGGGGTTGACCAAGAGTTGGCGGGCCAGGATGCGGATGGGCGGGATTTCATTCCCCGCCTCCAGCCGGCCCGAGGCGATGAGATATTTCACCTGATTGGCGATCTGCAAGTAGATCGGAACCCCATCCCCGGTTGAAATATGCAATTGCATTGTGTACTAAGACACTAATACACTTTTGGAAATGGGTCAATGCAAAATATTATCCTTTTCAAAGCGGCGCCCTGGCTCGGCGGCACCCTGCCGCGCATTGGGTGGCCGGAACGCAACCTCGCCGGCAACGCCATCGGCTTTCCTGGCCAGATCCCCGGCCTCCTCCGCCCAGGACGCCATGTGCAAGATTACCGGCAGTAGCCAATGGTCTTCCCCGTCGTAGCCTTAACGACCGAAACGCCGGTCTCCGGTCCGACGGCGGCATTTCCAACGAGCCGAGTTGGTGCTCGGCGCTCCGGTGCAAGGAAGTTTGCATTAGTCCCCCCAACCTGCGGCCGCACCTACTGGGCCTGCGGCGCCGATGCCGCTATTTCGAGGAATCGCTGCTTGTGACCTTTCCGGGATAATTCGCAGGCGGCCGGATCTTTCGCCAGCAGATTTCCGGTCGCGGTCAAAGCCGAAGCCCGGCATCCCACGCCGCACTCCGGGAACCATTCGCACGCCCCACATTCCGGGTTGGCAGCCAGCAAATCTTTCTTCTTAAGGTCTGCAATCTCGCGCAAAAATGAGCGCGTCCACACCTGCGCCAGGTTTGCCTGCAACAGGTTAGGCATGCGACTCTGCAAGTCGCTGTCCACGTATCCTGGGCACGGAACCAAGGTGCCGTCAGGCAGCAGGTTGGGCTGTTCCCGGCAGGCGCCACAATCGAAGCCCTCGGGCGTGTATCTTGGCGTGGCCCGCGTTTGCGCCGCCTCGTTCAAGCTCATTGCCCGCCCCATCGCCAATTCTTGCCGCCTCTTGTCACCCCTTGGAACAGTCACTCGCTCCCTTGGCCGGTCGCCACGATAGAAGGCGCCCAGCTGGATGCCGAACGGCTTGCCGTCTTGCACCCAACGTTCCAGGAGGGGTGCGCAGACCTCCGCCTGTTCGTCCAGCGCGGTCGCCGACTTGGTTCCCCTCCAGTTCCCCGTTTCTTGCGGGGCGGAGATGCGCCAAGCCTGGATGTCCAGCGCTTTCATCAATTCATACGTTTTCGCCAAGCTGCCGAGATTCAATCGGTCAATGGAGGTGGCGACCACTACCCTGAAGCCGGCGGCGCGCAAGCGGCGAATGGCGTTGATCACGCCCTGCTCCGTGCCGGTGATCCCTCGCATCTGATCGTGCGTTCCGACTCCGTCGAAGCTGATTTGGAAGGAGGGCCTGACACCGATGTTTTTCAGGCCGTCCAAATGCCGGTCGGTGATCAACAACCCGGTGGAATAGATTTGAGTAGGGCGAATCTTCTTTTCCACTAGCAACTGGATGAGGTCGAGCAGGTCTCTTCTCAAAAACGGCTCGCCGCCGGTCAGCGAAACCTCGAGCACGTTCGCCTGCTCAAACTGCTCGACCAGCCCGGCCATGACTTTGAATGGGAGCTGGCCATACCGGCCGGCTGGAGCCTCCATGTAACAGTGCCGACAGTTCAGGTGGCACAAACCGGTAACGCACCAGTGAATGCCGGTCAATCGCGGATTGGAAGCCTTTCGGTAATGTTGCCACGGTGCAATTTCGTCCCCCGCCCGGCAGGCTTCAGCCATCCCTTCACGGAGCAGCAGTTCGAGCAAGGCACGGTGATGCGGGAGAAAGGCAAAGGAGTCGAAATCGGTCTGGCCGTCGCATGACTCCGCCACATAGAACTCCATCTGGTTCAGTTGGCGCTGGTCGTTTCTAACGCAGTTAACCAGCGTTGCGGGCAGGTCGCTCCACCCGCGCAGCATCCAATCTTTTTTCAGTCGGGCGTATCGTCCAGACATAACATCTTCAACGCGATAGTTTCAAAAGGATTCCCGGAAGGTTGGTTGGGAGAACGCCTCCTGGTGGCGGCGCAATGCCGGGTAGAAGGGTGCAAAGGGACCTGACCCTGAACACCCCGCTCGGGCGATCAGGCAATTTCAATGGTAGGTGTAATTGCCACACTGCCAAGCCGCGTCACAGAAATAGTTGGTGCCGTAACCACAATCATTCTGACCGGTGACATCTGACAGTTTTTTGGCCTTTTTCACCTGCTCCTTGCCCGCCTTGCCCAGGTCGCTGGCACTGAACTTGAAGCCCGCCGCGGCGGCGAGCCCGACGACTTCGTCCGCCGCTTTTTGCCGGCTCTCGTCTGTTGTTTTCTTGTGCAAGGCCTTGAGCTTGGCCTGAAGTGATTTGTCTCCTTCGACTTTTGCGAAGAACTCTTTTACGTTAGCCGCTGACATATTTTTCCTTTCCAATTGAAGCGAACCTGGATTCGCGCGGAGGGTGATTGAAGAGCACGGATCCGCCGCTTGAACCGGCCGATGCAGCCCCGACTCGCCAGTGGTTGCTCCTAAAACCATTCCAAGCACCCACTTGAAAAACAAGTCTTTCTCCGTCACTAATCCCGCTTCTTGTTTCGCATCCATTCTGTTCCCGGCATCGCAATTCAGTCAATCCACATGTTTTGCTTTTTGCTTGGCAAGAAATGGTTGGGTTTCAACCGGGGGGCTATGGTTTGCCCGGGGCCGTGGCTGGTTTCGGGCGCAGATCTTTTGGCAGCACCTGCTCGACAAAAGCGATGTTCACCCCCAGGCGCCCGGGTCCGACCGCAAAGGTTTTCAATTGGCCGTTGCGCAGGACCACCAGCCGGCGTGTGCCGCTTCCCTTGGCCAGGATGCGATTCAACAATTCCGTCTGGACAGTCTTGACCTCTTCGCTCACGGGGTAATTCAGGAAGGCCCAGTCATCGTATTCCCAAATAACGTCTCCTTTTAGCAACCCAATCGCCGCTGCCTGGCCATTGGGGAAAACCTCCCCGATGGAGATGACCCAACGGCTATTCTCGGACGGGATCACCGGATTCCCTTGCGCGTCGAACCGCTTGTTGGAAATGAGCCTGCCCTCGGAATCGTATTTGACGACGCAAAGGTGATACCCATCTTTGCCTGCCACCGGTTCGCCGTTCGTGCCGAAGCAAGCCCACTCGATCTGGTTGCCCCGGTCGTCCCATTTGGCGGTTTCCGACGCATAGCCATACGTGGTGAGTATCGGCTCGCCGTTGGTGCCCAGATAAACCACGTTGGTGGAATTGTCGCGTTCATCGTAGAAGGTGCGGGACAAGTGATTGCCGGCCGATTGGTCAGTGGCCGGCTTCCCTTGGCGGTCAAAGCAAGCCCACTCGATACGATTGCCCCGGTCGTCCCATCTGGTAGTCACTGACGCATAGCCATACGTGTTGAGCGCCGGTTCGCCGTTGGTGCCCAGATAAACCACATTCGTCGCGTTGTCGTGTTCATCGTAGTCCGTGCGGTACATGTGGGCGCCGACCGATTGATCAATGGCTGGCTTCCCCTGTTGGTCGAAACAGGCCCCTTCGATCTGGTTGCCCCGGTCGTCCCATTTGGCGGTGGCCGAGGCATAGCCGTCCAGCGTCAGCGTCGGTTTGCCGTCGGTGCCCAGATAAATCACGTTGGTCCAGTTGCCGTGTTCGTCGTAGAACCAGCGGGACATTTGGGCGCCGACAGTTCTGTCAATGGCTGGCTTCCCTTGCTGGTCGAAGCAGGCAAACTCGATACGGTTGCCCCACTCGTCCCATTTGGCGGTCACCGAGGCATAGCCATTCAGCGTCAGCACCCGCTCGCCGTTGGTGCCCAGATAAACCTCGTTGGTCTCATTCCCGCTGGCATCCAACTGGCGGAATACGGTGGCCTTCCCATCCTTGTCCACCATGGGTTTCCCATCCGGCCCGAGCCAGGTGCTGGTGACGAGCCGGCCCTGGTCATCGTAACCCAAGCTGACGCCGTAGGCCATGTCCATGCCGGTTTGAGGATGCCCGCGGCGGTCTTGAAACAGCAGCAGATCTTCGAAACCGGCTGCGGAATAGTGGATGCGAACGTATTCCGCCCCCGCTCTGTTCTGTGCCTGCGGCAAACCATTGGCGCCAAAATATTGGACCTCATGGGAGCGCTGTCCGGCCTCCGTGGGCGTATGCACCGCGCCCGTGACCAGGTTCGATCTCAGATCGTACACGGTTTCGTAAACCACGTGGCCGGCTTCATCATATACGAAGTCCCAGCGGCCCCAGCGCGCTTGCTTTTTATCATTTCCACCCTGGCTTAGATAAGTGGCTACTCCCTTCATGTAAGTCCGCTGGCCGCTGGCATTAATGGCCTGCATCTCCAGAAGCGGTCCGGCGGCGCCTTTCCGGATGAATTTGAGGGAAGAAGAGCGATGCCTGGTCATTTCCTCGGTGAGGGGGCCGATTTCCTTCGCCACGCCCCATTGTTTGGTGAATGTCCGGCAGTAGGAAACATGCGGCCACCGGTGGAGATAGGCCCAGCGCGCCAAAACCGTTCCCAGCCCGGCGCACAGCAGGATCAGGCCGATGCAAACCGTGAGCAAACGTCTGGACCGGCGCCGTTGTAATTCTTTCTCCCGCTCAAGTTCAGCCTGGCGGGCGCGCATCGCCGCCAATTCCCGATTTTGCCGTTCACTCTCTTGCCGGCGGTCCCGACTGCGGGCGATCATGCCGGTCAAAAGATCATGGACCAGTTCCAAGCGCGTGGAGCCGAACCGTTCCTCACGGCGAACCAGATGGCGGTTGACCAGCGCCGCCAGGCTGGCATCGTCCAATCCAAATTCCGAACGGGCGTCTTCCAAGGCAATGCTGTCCCGGTAACCGGAACTGGTGAGCAGCCCCTCCTCGACGAAAATCCGTGCCTGCGCCGGCAAGTCTTTGACGGCCTGCTCGTAGAAGTCCTCCAGAATCTTGTCTTTGCTGCCGGAAAGTAGATCGGCGCTGATTTGGGCTTCGCCCCGTTGTTGCCGTCGGGCGTTTAACTCGTGCAAGACCAGGCTTAACAAGGCTGGCTCCACTTCACCGCCTGTCCGCTGCTGGCGCGAAAAGGCCACGAACTCCACGATGGCGGAGGCAATTTCTTCGCTCACCAGCTTGGAACCGGGTTGGAGCACCACATTGCGCGCCTGACGCTTCGTCATCGGCAGCAAGCGAAACCGATTGCTGGTGATGGACGGGAACAGGCCGGCCAAACCCTCGAGTTCGGGCAGAAAATCTTCCCGCAGGCTGAAGACGACCTTGCAGGATTGCTGGTCGAAGTTGTAAGCCAGCGCCAGCTCGGGGTCATTTTCAAAGCTGGCGCGCAAATCCGGTGGCGGGCGATTCTCGACCAACTGGGAAAGCTCGTTCAGGAAGGCTTCAGCCCGGGCATCCACCCGCTCGCTGCGCCGGCCCAGGGTGAACCTCTCTTCGAACTGATCGAACACCAGCACCGGAGTGACCAGCCGGTCGCTGACGTCCCGGAATTCCAGGTCTTTGCGTTGAAAGTAAGCCCAAAGCGACTCTCCCGGTTCCGCTGGGCGAGCCCTGATTTGGTTCAGTTGAAAAGCCTGCTGGAGGGATTGCTGCACTTGCTCGGACGGTGGCAGGGCCTGGTCCGAATAATCCAGCCGTAATGGAACCGGCAGGAGATTCAAGGGGCGGAGTTTGGGAAACAACCCGGCGCCCAAAAGTGAACTCTTGCCCAAACCAGATTGGCCGTAAAAGACGGTCAAACGCTCGCGCCGCACCAGCCGGAGCAACGCTTCGGTCTCGTCGGCTCGCCCAAAAAAGAATTCCCGGGCCTCCTCGGTGAAAGAGCGCAGACCCGGCCAGGGATTTTCGGAGGTGAGGCTGAGATCCTGCAGGGTGCTGTTCATGTGGCGCCCTTTTCCGATTTGGCCAGGCCATGAAGAATCTCACCCAACTGGGCCAGCAAGCTGGCGGGAGGCGCGCCGCCAGGAGCGGCCACTGCGTTGGCCACCTTGAATTCCTCCGGCACGCGCGCGGAATAAAAATTGATCGGGTCCAGCGTTATGGGAATGATGAATACGCGGCCCGAACCTTTGAAACGGGGAACGCGCTGGGCGGCCCAGCTCCATTCTTCACGGTATTGCCCTTCCAGGCGGGTCTCGGTTTGGTTGGAAACCACGGGCAGGAACAGGGCGCAACGATTGATCATTTCCTTGAGCTTGAGATTCCAGTCATCGCCGCCCCCCAGGCCGCGCTCGTCCATCCAAGTGTTCAATCCAGCTTGCTCCAATGCCTGCCGCAGCCGGCGCACGGCCTCAAGATCTTCCCGGGCGTAGCTGATGAAGATGCACTGCTCCGGCGGAATCGTCGCCGATGGTTCCGACGGCGCGACTGGCTGCGGCTGGTCGGCGGGATGTTTTTCCTGCCAGCGCGCGGCTAGGTCCCGGACAAATTCTCCGGGCGGTGCGGCATAAAATTTGGTTTGCCGGCTGAAGCTCCGGAAGAAATGGTTCAGCGGATTGTCTAGGCCGCGCTGATCATCCACAATAAACTCGACCCGCTCCCGGCTGAGGCTTAAACGGCCTTCGCGGGCAGTGCGGATAAAGAACCTCGCCAGCCAGTCGGGAAAGGCGTTGCCGATAAAAAGCAAATGGCTGTCCTTGAGTTCATCGCACAGCAGCTTGGGCGGCTGCACCAGCAAATGGTGGAAGAATTCGAGCAAGTCCTCCTCGGTGACCGCGTAGGTGCCGGGCGTGCCGCAAATGCGGCCGAACAACTGGTAAACCATCGGTTGTCCGGAGTGGAGCTGATCCAGCCTCAGGTCGGCGGCATCTTTGGGATTATACGCCACCACTTCCGTTTTCGGCCGCCCGCCAAATCGCTCCTCATCCAGCGCCTGTTTCAGCCAGGGATCAAACGTGGTGCTGATGAACAGACGAAACGCGGAAATGCGCGCCAGCAAGCGCAGCGATTCGGGCACCGGCAGTTTGAGTGAATCAAACGCGCGCTTGGTACAGGTGTAAATCTGGTTGCGATCATCCAGCCCGCCAAGGCTTTCTGAAATGACTTGATTGAGGGGGCAATCAGCTGAGTTGTCCGGGCGAGGCAGTCTCAAATTGTCCATGAGCTGCCGCCCCAATAGACTGTAAGCATTGTGCGTCTGGCCATCCACCGTGACGGTCAGAAGATCCTGCCCGATGATGGGAACCACACGCTGCTCCTCCAGGTAGAGCAGCAGGTCGTCCCAGAAAAATTCGTTGGAATTCATAATTCAACCTCTGTGCGCGCCGCCAATCCCGGATATTTCAAAACTGCCTGGGCGGACACGGGCCATACCGGCGTGGCGCTGATTTCCCAAACCACTGTTGCATATCAGAATGACTGCTTCCCGGCAAGGGGCGATTGCGTGCTGCCGCCGGGACGTGTTGACACTGGTCCTCGGTTGCAACCGTTGTCGAGGTCGAACCATTTGAAATCTGGCGCCGCACTTCCTTCAACCTCCCGCCAGATCCCCGGACCAAACGAAAGTTATTGAGCCTTCGGCTTGGATTCATTCCCCCCGCCAAAATTCTTCACCTCCACCGTTGTTTGGTGTCCCGGCTGGAGCGAGATATGGCTGAACTCGACTGACTGATAAGGCCGGATGCGAAAATGGATTTCTTTTACCTCCGAGAGCTTCAAGCCCTCACATTCTCCAGCCAGGTGACCAAGACCATCTGCCGTGGAAGCGCTTCCTAGCGGCGCCCATTCCTTCCCGACTTTATCCACCAGGACGAATTCGGATTGCCATCCTCCAGCAGCAGTATGAAAAGCGACGATTTTGGTTGAACCCTCGTTTTCCACGATGCTCTGGACACAAGCCCGCCAGGAAATTCCGTCCTGATCAAACGCGATGGACGACCCTAAGTCTGATTGGGGAATGCCAATGGGGTGAGTAGTCCAAGGCCCCGTAGCGACGCCGATTTTGAGGTGCAAGGTTTCGGCTTTGGCTGGCAACTGCAACAAGACGACCGCTGTGTTTGCCACCTGCCTGACGTTGAGATAGGAAACATCAGCGATGGCGCCCACGGCAGGATCGTTTTCTTCAACTACCATCGCGGACGCGCTTTTCGGCAGATTCTTGGAACGCAAATAGACGTTTCGATAAATGGAATTGGTATCCCGACTGTCACCCAAGCTCCCGCTACCGCCCGGCTCATAATTCAAATTGGCGGTTAATGTGCCATCGGGACGCCACGAGGTATTGAGTTGGTTGGTACCGGGGTAATGGGAACCAGCCAAAGCAAGCGCGAGCAATTCGATGCTGCCGCCGTCGGGAAGTTGAGCCACGTACGGCGGGCCAGCCAATTCGCGCACACGCTTTGGTTCGGAGTGCCGCCGCGCGTCGCGCAGTTGCGTTAGTTCCGCATCTTCCTTCAAACCCTGTGTCATCTCCGACAAACCGCTCAAGTGCATGAATAATCTCCCCTGGCCGAACATCAGCAAGCCGGCCACGCCGGCGAAGATCAGCACGCGCCAGAAATTCTGCCGCGAGAACGAAAATAATTTCATCTTTCCTGCGGTGTACCCGTGTGCCTTGGCCCAAGCTGTCGAATACAAGAATCGCCTTTGCATCCGGAACCACGGCGGCAGACTGGCGAAAAAAAGCAGTGCGATGACCGAGGCGACGATCCAGCACCCGGGCGCGGGAAACGATTTAATGATCCAAAAACTTCCGAAGCCCGCCGTCACCACCCAGAGACCCCACAGGAGACCGTAAAGTATGGCTTCACTCCGTTCCTCCGGCGTCAAATGCGCGGAAATTTCCCGCACTTCCGGCGAGATCAGCGGCGAAACGAACCATGAGCGTTTGAAAGCGGGTTTCCCGCTTGCCGCCTCTACCCAGTAGCTTTCAGTTTGAGCCTCCCCATGTCGGCTGCTACCGGTTGCGCCATCAAGCGGCTTGCTCACCGCGCGCCAGACACGGCGGATGATGAACCAGTCAACGGTTACTATCAGGCCCAAAACCAGTAGCATTGACCAGGGGTAAATCACTCCTGCCCTGGGCACCAAAGCCTTCGCTCCGGGAGGTGGGGAATAGTGTTGCAAATCCCCACGAAAGAGCCACGCGATCATCAAATCCAATATCAGCAGCGGGAAAAACATGCCATCAGTCACCGCCAGCCACAGTCCGTAAATTTTTCCCGCTGAGCGGCGGATTTGCGACACCGCCACCCAGCCGAGCAGCGTACAGCCAAGAACGCACAGCGCTCCGCCAACAATAAATAGCCCCGATACGAGTTCGGCTGGTTCTTTCGGCAGAACTTCCCCGGTTGGTATCCAAGATCCTCCAGCCACTTGGTTGACGATTGCCGCACACGCAAACATAACGACCGACAGCATTCCCAAACTGGCGCCGACGAGGGTAGTGGATGAGAAGCGCGCAGGCATTTCCGATTTTGGATTTCGGATTTCCGTGTTTTCAGTTCGACCCCCCTCTCCTCGCGGCTTCTTTGTCGCACGCCAGACAGCGTAGATGATAATTCCGGGTATGACCCATATGCATACGAAGAGGAAACCCGTGGCCTTTTCGCTGAGCGCGATCCTTTCCAACCCAATCGGTTTCGCGCCAGCCGCCACCAATCCCACGCCCTGACCAAAAGCTAGACTCAGAAGTCCGGTGGCCAAAAGCCCGGCGGAAATCAGACCGGTGCTCATGAGTCCCACCGACAGCAGGCCGACGGAAATCCCGCCGCCAGAAAAAATTCCGCAGCCCAAAAACCCCACCGCCCGAATCCCCACCGAAATTACCCCAATGGCGGTAGGCCCGCACGCGAGCAGGCCGCGCGCGACACGAGGCCGTCCGGTGGTGGGATCATTTCCCCAAGCCACGTGAATCAGCGGAATTCCAAAAAATATAGGCTGGGTGCGGTAGTGATAACCGCGCTTTTCAGTTTGAGCCTGCTCAGGTCGGCTGCCACCGGAAGCGGGCGTCGTGCCTTTCGCTTGGTGGCCAACTTTGATTTCTCGAAAACCGAACGCGCCGCCCGGTTCTGGCTTCTTTTTCAACGCGTGCCAGGCAACGGGAATCCAGAAACCGAAGGGAACTAGCAACATGAACAAAAGATAGAACAACTCCTCATCGTAAACTTTTCCGAGCAAGCCGAGGAAACCGGCACACCCCGCAAAACCGGCGATAAAATAGTCCCAGTCCCTTTTATCGAAACGGCTAAAAAAAGATCGAGGCCCGTCAGTATGGCTTTTAACGGATTCAGAAGTCTCGGCAATGGTCTCCACCAGCGTCTTCACTTCGCTGACTTGCTGGTAACGGAGTTCGGGATTTTTTTCCAATGCACGCAGCACCACTTCGTCGAGCCGCACGTCTATCTGCACTTTTTTGGAAGGCGGTTCGATCTTCTTGTCCGGCAGTTCGCCGGTAAGCATTTGGTAAAACACCACGCCCAGCGCGTAAATGTCCGCGCGATGATCCACCTCGCCCGGCGCTTGAATCTGCTCAGGCG